>WNFI01149968.1_pt1 | contig 10212 bp, 14 predicted proteins | sample 5400471 | NCBI WGS metagenome assembly WNFI01 (sample SAMN13153348, study PRJNA577476) | soil metagenome | isolation source: 100 cm saprolite on Douglas fir-dominated hillslope | place: USA:California | collected 2013-09-17 | reverse complement strand
CGATGCGTGAGCTGTACGCGCCGTTCCAGCGCAACCACGAGCGCCTGCAGGTGATGGACATCCGCTCCGCGGAGCTCACGAAGTACGCCGCCAACGCGATGCTCGCCACGCGCATCTCGTTCATGAACGAGCTGGCGCTCCTCGCCGAGAGGATCGGCGCCGACATCGAGCACGTGCGCATCGGCATCGGCAGCGACCCGCGCATCGGCTACCACTTCCTCTATCCTGGCGCGGGCTACGGCGGCTCCTGCTTTCCGAAGGACGTGACCGCGCTCGTCCGCACCGGCGAGGAGTGCGGCGTGGACCTCAAGGTGGTGAAGGCGGTCGAGGAGGCCAACCAGCGCCAGAAGGGCGTGGTCGCGCAGAAGATCGTCCGGCGCTTCGGCGAGGACCTGAAGGGCCGGCGCTTCGCGCTCTGGGGCCTCGCGTTCAAGCCCAACACCGACGACATGCGCGAGGCGCCGAGCCTCGTGGTGATCAAGGCGCTGCTCGATCGCGGCGCATCCGTGTGCGCGTACGACCCGGTGGCGATGGACGAGGCGCGCCGCATCTACGGCAAGGAGCGTTCGGTGTCGTTCGCCGCCTCGGCGATGGATGCCGTCAAGGGCAGCGATGCGCTCGTCATCATGACCGAGTGGAAGGCGTTCCGCAGCCCCGACTTCGAGGACTTGAAGAAGATGCTGAGGGAGCCCGTCATCGTCGACGGCCGCAACCTCTACGAGCCGTCGGTGGTCGCCTCCTACGGGCTCGAGTACTACCCGATCGGCAGAACGCCCGGGAGGCGCTGCCAACGTGGCGCGCAACATTACGGCGCTCGAAGGCAAGGCCACCCTGCTGGCGGTGGTCGGCGACGACGAAGCCGGCGCATCGCTCGAGCGGCTGGTCAAGGAAGAGCGCATCACCGCGGCGCTGCACCGCGATCGCGCGCTCGCCACGACGGTGAAGCTGCGCGTCATCGGCCAGCACCAGCAGCTGCTGCGGATCGATTTCGAGCGCGCGCCGAGCGAAGCGGTGCTCGCCGCGAAGATGGACGAATACGAGCGCCTCGTCGATACGGTCGACGCCGTCGTGCTCTCGGATTACGGCAAGGGCGGCCTCGCCGACGTCCCGCGCATGATCGCGCTCGCGCGCGAGCACGGCCGTCCGGTGCTCGTCGATCCGAAAGGCGACGACTACGAGCCCTATCGCGGCGCCACGGTGCTCACGCCGAACCGCGCCGAGTTTCGCGAGGTCGCGGGCCGGTGGAAGGACGAGGCGGACCTCACGCGCCGCGCGCAGGAGCTGCGCGCCGGCCTCGAGCCCGACGCGCTCATCGTGACGCGAAGCGAAGAGGGAATGTCGCTCTTCACGGCCGCCGAGACGCATCACGAGCCGACGCGCGCGCGCGAGGTGTTCGACGTGAGCGGCGCCGGCGACACCGTGATCGGCGTGCTCGCGCTCATGGTCGCGGCGGGCGCGGACCTGCACGACGCGATGCGCGTGGCCAACCATGCCGCGGGCATCGTCGTCGGCAAGCTGGGCACGGCGGTCGCCACCCGTGACGAGCTCGCGGCGAGCCTGGGCGCGGGAGGGTCGTGACCGTCATCGTCACCGGCGCCGCGGGATTCATCGGCTCCAACCTCGTGAAGGCGCTGAACCAGCGCGGCGAGCGCGACGTGATCGCCGTGGACAACCTCGCGAACGCGGAGAAGGTGAAGAACCTCGCCGATCTCGACATCGCCGACTTCATCGACAAACGCGACTTCATCGCGGCCATCGAGGACGGCAGCTACAAGGGCAGGGTCTCCGCGGTCCTCCACCAGGGCGCGTGCTCGGACACGATGCAGAGCGACGGCCGCTACATGATGGAGAACAACTACGACTACTCGATGAAGCTCATGCGCTGGTGCGGCGAGCGCAAGGTGCCCTTCATCTACGCGTCGTCGGCCTCCGTCTACGGGAGCGGGCGCGTCTTTGCCGAGTCGCGCGAGAACGAGGCGCCGCTCAACGTCTACGGCTATTCCAAGTTCCTCTTCGACCAGGCGGTGCGGCGCGAGCTGCCCTCGAGGAAAGCGCAGGTGGCGGGCTTCCGGTACTTCAACGTGTACGGCCCGCGCGAGGCCCACAAGGGCCGCATGGCGTCGGTCGCGTTCCACTTCCACGACCAGTACCTCGAGACCGGAAAGGTGAGGCTGTTCGAGGGCAGCGCCGGCTACGAAGCCGGCGAGCAGCTGCGCGACTTCATCTCGGTCGAGGACGTGGTCCGGGTGAACCTCTTCTTCCTCGACGACCCGCGCATCTCCGGCATCTTCAACGTGGGCACCGGCCGCGCCGAGAGCTTCAACGACATGGCGCGCGCCACGATCAACGCGATCCGGGCCCGCCGCGGCGACAAGCCGCTCACCCTCGCCGAGCTGCGCTCCGCCGGCGCGATCGGGTACGTGCCATTCCCGCCGCAGCTCGCGGGCAAGTACCAGAGCTACACCGAGGCCGATCTCGCGAAGCTGCGCGCCGCCGGCTACGACGCGCCGTTCCTCCCCGTAGAGGAGGGGGTGCGCCGCTACGTCGAGGCGCGGGGCGCGGCGACGGTATAATTGGTCCGCTTTACAAACAGGGGGAGACCAACATGAAACGCATCGCATGGCTTCTGGCCGCGCTGCTGGCGTACGTCGGGCTCGCGTTCGGCGCCGTCAATATCAACAGCGCCACGCAGGAGCAGCTCGAGTCGCTGAACGGCATCGGCCCGGTGAAGGCGAAAGCCATCATCGAGTACCGGCAGAAGAACGGCCGGTTCAAGACGCTCGAGGAGATCAAGAACGTGAGCGGCGTCGGCGACGCCACGTACGACAAGATCAAGGGCGACATCGCGCTCACCGGCGCGACCGTGGTGCCGAAGGCCGCCGACAAGTCCGAGGCGGTCAAGGAAAAGGCGGTCGCGAAGAAGGACGAGGTGAAGGAGAAGGCCACCGCCACCAAGGCCTCGGTGCAGGAATCCACCACCGACAAGAAGGAGAAGGTGAAGGAGAAGGTCGCCGACACCAAGGAAAAGGTGAAGGAGAAGACCGCCGACACCAAGGCCGCGGTGAAGGAGAAGGCCGCCGACGCGAAGGCCGCCGTGAAGGAGAAGACCGCGGACACGCCGCAGGAGAAAGCCGACGCCAAGGCGCAGGCGGCGAAGACCAAGGCCGACGCGAAGAAGCAGGCGGAGAAGGAGAAGGCCGACGCCAAGAAGACGGCCGACAAGGAAAAGGCCGACGCGAAGAAGGCCGCCGCCAAGGAGAAGGCCGACGCCCAGAAGGAAGCGGCCGCCAAGAAGAAGAAGGAAGACGAGGAGAAAGCCGCGGAGAAGAAGAAGTAAGATTCCGGTACCCGCCCGCGACCTGAGCCCCGCCGCGCGCGGGGCTTTTCATTCGCGCCCCCATGACTCCCACCCTCAAACACTTCGTCGGCAACACGCCGCTGGTACGCCTGCAGCGCATCCCGGGCGCCACCACCAACACGCTCCTCGCGAAGCTCGAGGGCAACAATCCCGCCGGATCGGTGAAGGACCGCCCGGCGCTGTCGATGATCATGGGCGCGGAGCGGCGCGGCGAGATCGGGCCCGGCGATACGCTGATCGAGGCGACGAGCGGCAACACCGGCATCGCGCTCGCGATGGTCGCGGCGATGCGCGGCTACCGCATGGTCCTCGTGATGCCCGAGAACCTCTCGGTGGAGCGCCGCCAGACGATGGCCGCGTTCGGCGCGCAATTCGTGCTCACGCCGCAGAAGGGCGGCATGGAGCTCGCGCGCGACACCGCCGAGCGCATGCGCGACGCGGGCGAAGGGATCATCCTCGACCAGTTCGCCAACCCCGACAATCCGCTCGCGCACTACACCGGAACCGGCCCCGAGATCTGGCGCGACACCGGCGGCAAGATCACGCATTTCGTCGCGACGATGGGCACGACCGGCACCATCATGGGCTGCTCGCGCTTCCTGAAGGAGAAGAATCCCGCGATCCAGGTGATCGGCGTGCAGCCGGCCTCCGGCGCCTCGGTGCCGGGCATCCGCAAGTGGCCGCCGGAATATTTGCCGAAGATCTTCGATCGATCGCGCGTCGACCGCGTGATCGAGGTCACGCAGCAGGAAAGCGAGGCGATGACGCGCCGGCTCGCGAACGAGGAGGGGATCTTCGCCGGCATCTCGTCGGGCGGGGGGCTCGCCGCCGCGATGCGCGTGTGCGCGGAAGTGCGTGACGCGGTGATCGTCCACGTGGTCTGCGACCGCGGCGATCGCTACCTCTCGACCGGCGTATTCCCCGCGTCATGACGCCGATCCTCGTCTTCGACATCGAGACCATTCCCGACGCGGAAGGCCTGCGCAAGCTCTGGGGCCTCGACGCGTCGGTGAGCGACCAGGCCGTCGTCGACTTCGCCTCGCAGCGCCGGCGCCAGGCCACCGGCAACGACTTCCTGCCGGCGCACGTGCAGCGCGTGGTGGCGATCTCGTGCGTGATGCGCGGCGACGAGGGCTTGAGGATCTGGTCGCTCGGCTCGTCGCAGGATTCCGAGCGCGAGATCGTGCAGCGTTTCTTCGACGGCATCGAGAAGTACACGCCGCAGCTCGTCTCGTGGAACGGCTCGAGCTTCGACCTGCCGGTGCTCCATTACCGCGCGCTCATCCACTCGATCGCCGGCTGCTGCTACTGGGATCTCGGGGACAACAATCGCGAGTTCAAATTCAACAACTACATCTCGCGCTTCCACACCCGGCACCTCGACCTCATGGACGTGCTCGCCGGCTACCAGAATCGCGCGTGGGCACCGCTCGACGAGATCGCGCAGCTCTGCGGCCTGCCGGGCAAGCTCGGCATGGACGGCTCGCAGGTCTACGCGGCGTGGAAGCGCGGCGAGATCGAGGCCATCCGCAATTACTGCGAGACCGACGTCGCCAACACCTACCTGCTGTTCCAGCGCTTCCAGCTCATCCGCGGCGTCATCGATCCGGGCGCCTACGACCGCGAGATGAAGCTCTTCCGCGACTACCTCTCGACGGTCGACGGCGCGGTTGAAGGCGGGATGGGCGAGCCAGTGGAACGAGCGCGTCGTCTCGGGCAGGAAGCCGCGCGCGTGCTTGTGCTCGCCTTGGGCGCCGCCTTCGAAGAGCGCGATGCCGCGCTCGATGCAGAATTCCAGCGCCTGGTAGTAGCACGCCTCGAAGTGCAGGCCGGGGACGTGCTCGGTGCTGCCCCAGTAGCGGCCGTACAGCGCCGCCTCGCCGAAGAGGTCGAGCGCCGCAGCGATGGGCTTCGCGCCGCGCTCGGCGATCACGAGCAGCACGTTGTCGGGCATGCGTCGCGCGAGCTCGGCGAAGAATTCGCGCGTGAGGTAGGGCGTCGAGCGATGCTCGCGGTAGGTCCGCCGGTAGCACGAGGTGAAGAAATCCCAGTCTTTCCCGGTGGCCTCGCGCCCCGTCATGCGCCGCAGGCCCACGCCTTCGTTCGCGACGCGCCGTCGCTCCTGCCGGATCTTCTTGCGCTTGTCGTGCGACAGGGCGCCGAGGAAGTCCTCGAAGTCGCGGTAGCCGGCGTTGCGCCAATGGAATTGCACGCCGGTGCGCTCGAGCAGGCCGCAGGCGCGCAGCGCCTGCGCGTCTCCCGGCGCGGGGAGGAGCACGTGCAGCGAGGACAGGCCCGAATCGCGGGCGAGATCGAGGAGCGCCCGCGCGAGCTTCGCCCGCGCCTCCTGCGTGTCGGCGAGCAGGCGCGGCCCGGTCGCGGGCGTGAACGGCACCGCGCTGAGGAGCTTGGGGTAATACGGGATGCCATGGCGCTCGTACGCCTCCGCCCAGGCCCAGTCGAAGACGTATTCGCCGAACGAGTGCGATTTCGCGTAGAGCGGCACGGCGCCTTCGAGGCGCGCGCCGTTCCAGAGCGTGAGGTACTGCGGCTGCCAGCCGCTGCGCGCCGACGCGCAGCCGGTGGAATGCAGGGCGTCGAGGAACGCGTGCGAGACCGTCGGGTTGCCGCCGGCGAGCGCGTCCCAGCGCGCCGATTCGATACGCGAAAGGGAATCGATGATGAGGAAGGAGTCGTCCACGGCGCCCTTATAATATCCGCGCCATGAAGATCGCCGTCGCGCAGATCAACACCACCGTCGGCGATTTCGAGGGCAACGCCGCCAAGATGCGCGAGGCCGTCGACGCGGCGCGCGCCGCCGGCGCGAAGCTCGTCGTGACGCCCGAGATGTCGCTCTCCGGCTATCCCGCCGAGGACCTGTGGCTGCGCGACGATTTCTGCGACCGCTGCCTCGCCGAGCTCGTGAAGCTCGCCACCTACTGCCTCGACGTCGCCGTGATCGTCGGTTACCCGCACCGCGAAGGACGCACGCGCTACAACGCCGCCGCCGTGCTGCGCGCCGGGCGCATGGAACGCTTCTACTGCAAGCAGAAGCTTCCCAACTACAAGGTTTTCGACGAGAAGCGCTACTTCGAGCTGGGGAATACGCCGTGCGTGTTCGAGCTGGAAGGCCGCAAGGTCGGCGTCACCATCTGCGAGGACCTGTGGTTCCCGGAGCCCGCGGCCCAGGCGCAGAAAGCGGGCGCGGAGATCCTCGTCTCGATCAACGCCTCGCCTTTCCACCGCGCGCAGCAGGCGGAGCGCTACCAGCGCATGGGCGCGCGCGTGAAGGAGACGAAGCTGCCGCTCCTGTACGTACACGGCGTCGGCGGCCAGGACGAGATCGTCTTCGACGGCGCGTCGTTCGCGCTTTCGGGCGACGGGATGCTGGGCTACCAGGCCGAGACGTTCCGCGAGACCATCGACATCGTCGAGTGGGAGGGCAACCGGCTTTCGGGCGCCAAGGCGAAGCCGCTCACCGAGGAGGAGCTCATCTACCGCGCGCTCATGACGGGCACCGCGGACTACGTGAACAAGAACAACTTCCCCGGCGTGCTGCTCGGATTGTCGGGCGGCATCGACTCGGCGCTCGTACTCGCGATCTGCGTCGATGCGCTCGGCGCCGAGCGCGTGCACGCCGTCATGATGCCGTCACGCTATACCGCGCCGATGAGTACCGAGGACGCGCGCGAAATGGCGTGCATCCACGGCGCGCACTACACCGAGATCCCGATCCAGCCGCTCGTCGACCAGTTCGGCCACAGCCTGCACCCGGTCTTCGAGGGATACGAAGCCGACAAGACCGAGGAGAACATCCAGTCGCGCATCCGCGGCACGCTGCTCATGGCGCTGTCGAACAAGCTGGGCGCGATCGTGATGACCGCCGGCAACAAGAGCGAGATGGCGACCGGCTACGCCACGCTCTACGGCGACATGGCGGGCGGTTTCGCGGTCATCAAGGACATCGTGAAGACGCTCGTCTACCGCCTCGCGTACTGGCGCAACACGCAATCCGAGGTGATTCCGCAGCGCGTGATCGACCGCGCACCGTCGGCCGAGCTTGCCGAGGACCAGACCGACCAGGATGTGCTGCCGCCGTACGAGATCGTCGATGCCGTGGTCGAGCGCTACATCGAGCGCGACATGTCGGCCGAGCAGATTGCCACGGGCGGCTTCGACCTCGCCACCGTGAAGCGGGTCGTGCGAATGATCCAGGCGAATGAATACAAGCGCCGGCAGGCGCCGCCGGGCGTGCGCATCACGCCGCGCAGCTTCGGCAAGGATTGGCGTTATCCGATAACATCAAGATTCCGATGAAGAAGATCGAAGCGATCGTGAAGCCGTTCAAGCTCGACGAGGTGCGTTAGGCGCTCTCCGAGATCGGCGTCACCGGTCTCACGGTCACGGAAGTGAAAGGCTTCGGGCGGCAGAAAGGCCATACCGAGCTCTACCGCGGCGCCGAATACGTCGTCGACTTCCTGCCCAAGGTCAAGGTCGAGGTGGTGGTGGGAGATGCGCTCGTCGACAAGGCGATGGACGCGATCGTCAAGGCCGCGCGCACCGGCAAGATCGGCGACGGCAAGATCTTCGTGCTCGACGTGGGCCAGGTGGTGCGCATCCGCACCGGCGAGACGGGCGAGGACGCCGTCTAGAGCGAAAAAAGCCTTTCCTGTATCCTAGCGCCACCTAGGGAAGGGGAAAGAAGAAATGTTGCTCGCTGCGTTCTACGTGTTCGCCATCGCGGCCATCATCCTCCACTACACCGGGCACCTGAAGCGATGGAATTGCGAGTGGATCCTGATCGTCCTCGCCATCGCCGTCTTCCCCGCCGTCCTGTTCCTCTGACGTCCCTGTAGTCCTACGCGCGCCCGCGCGTTCGTCCGATTACTGTCGGACGCCCTTCGTCCTATCGTCGAGGATGAGGAGGAATGTCCATGAATTCCGCCAAGTCACGCATTTGCGTCGCGCTCGCCTTCGCCTTTGCGGTCGGTGTCGCGGCGTGCGACAGGAAAGTCGGCGCCAAGGCGCGCACCGCGCTCGCCCCCGATGCGTCCGCGCAGGTGATCGGCAAGGAGCCGGCGCCGCCCACGGGCGACCCGCCGGGAACCACCCCGGTCGCCTCCGACACGACGACCGTCACCAAGGACGAAGAGACCACCAAGAAGCCGCAGCCCGAAAGGAAGAGCGAATGAGCCCCGATCCGAAGAAGCCGGAAGGCAACCAGCAGCAACAGCAGCAGTCGGGTGAGGGCGAGCAGTACGGCGAGGGCAACTACAAGGCGACGCGCGACTACGAGCGCGGCCTGAAGGACCACGTCGAGCATCACGACATCGAGAAGGAAGCGCGCGCGGCCGAGCCGCGCTCCGAGGAGGAGGCGCGCCAGATGGAAGAGGCCGAGCGCGAGGCGGCGAGCCGCGCCAAGGGCTCGGCGAAGGCCGAGGACGACCCGAACGTCAACTGATCCCGGCGCGCGCAAGGCGCGCCTGCGGGTCCTGCTTGTAGAAGAGGCGCAGCTGCTCGTAGACCGCGGGATACGCGGGCGCGAGCAGCTCCGGCGTTTCGAAGAAGGCTTCCGACACCACCGCGAAGAATTCGCCCGCGCTTTCGGCGCCGTAGGGATCGATCGGCAGCGCATCGAGCGCGGCCTGCGCGCGGCGCTTCGGGAGCGCCTCGGCGGCGTCCACGCGCGCGCAGAAATCGTCGTACGCGGCCGAGAAGGCCTGCTTCCAGGTCTTCGGGCTCAGGTCCCGGTGCAGCGGCGGGAAGCCGTTCGGATCGCCGCTTCGCATGTCGAGCTTGTGCGCGAACTCGTGGATGACCACGTTGTAGCCGGCGACGCGCGCTTGCACGTCGGCGGCCATCGCGACATCCTCGTACGAGAGGATCACCGGGCCGCCCAGCCACGCCTCGCCCGCCATCGCGTCGCGCGTCACGTGCACGACACCGGCCTCGTCGACATATTCGCGCTCGGGCGCGAACTGCGCCGGATACACGATGATGTCGCTCCAGCCCTCGTACCATTCGTCGCCGAGCTCGAGGACGAGGATGCACGCCTGCGCGGCGATCGCCACGCGCATCTCCTCGGTGACCTCCAGCTCGTGCGTGCCCGCGAAGCGCTTGTCGTGGAGGAAGCGCTCCGAGGCGTGGCGCAGCCGCTCGCTCTCCTCGGACGTCACGCCGCGCATGAAGAGCCACGACGCGGTGGCGCGGCGCCACAGCGCCGGGTCGATCGGCCGGACCTTCTTCGTCGCGCGCGGCCGCAACCAGGGCATCAGGAAGGCGTGGCTCCCATGCGCTTCACGGACCCCGAGCCGATCACGCTCGTACGCACTTTGGGATCGCCGTAGTAGCGGATATCGCCCGAGCCGCCGATCGATCCCTGGATCGAATCCGCCTTTCCCGCGACGGTGATGTTGCCGGATCCGCCGATGGACGCCTCGACCTTCGCGGCGGTGAGCTGCGCGATGCGGATGTCGCCCGAGCCCGCGATGGCGAGCTTCACGTCGCCCGCGCGCAGCGCTTCGGCGCGGATGTCGCCGGCGCCGGAGATGGCGAGCGCGCGGATCTCGCGCGTGGTCACGTACGCCTTCACCTTGCCCATGAGCCGCACGTGGTCGCGCGTTTTCTGCTCGAACTTGAGCGAGCCATTCTCGACCATCGTGTCGAGCTGCGCGAGCGCGGCCTCATCGCCCTCGACGACGACGGATTCGTCGTCGCCCTGCGTGAGGTAGACGGTGATCGGCGCCTTCAGGCCGATCGCGTTGAAGGAGCCGGCGGCGCGGGTCTCGCGCTTGTCGGCGGCGCCGGCCGCGAAGGCGACGCAAAGGCAGGCGAGGAGGGATGCGAATCTCATG
>WNFI01708331.1_pt1 | contig 10213 bp, 9 predicted proteins | sample 5400471 | NCBI WGS metagenome assembly WNFI01 (sample SAMN13153348, study PRJNA577476) | soil metagenome | isolation source: 100 cm saprolite on Douglas fir-dominated hillslope | place: USA:California | collected 2013-09-17 | reverse complement strand
TCAGGCCAAGCCATGGCCACCTGACCTTCCAGATAGAAATGCTCCTGCCCGCCGACCTTGAACTGCCCAGTCAATCGAAACGGCGCATGTGCCATCTCCACGTCCAGGTCGCCGCGCTCCAGCTGGATGGGTTCACGCAAAAAGGCATTATGCGCGACGGCTTCCTCAATCGACAGGATAGGCGCGAGCGGTTCGATCTTCAGCCTGACGGCGGCAGCTGCCGCCCGCGCTTGATCGAGCGATTTCGCCACAACCGCCGCCACGGGCTGACCGAAATATTCAACGATGCCATGCGCGAACAGCGCCTCGCCTCGTCCGACGGGGCCGATATCGTTTTCTCCAGGAATGCTATCGGCGTCAATGAATCCGTGCACGCCGGGCATAGATTGTGCGACCGAAGCGTCCAGCTCGAGTAGTCTGCCGTGTGCAACCGGGCTTGTGACGAGCGCGGCGTGGAGCAGGCCAGCCGGCTCAGGCGAGTCGTCGACATAGACGGCTTTTCCGGTCGCGTGTTCCAGGGCGCTGTCATGCCGAAGCGATCGATGAACACCAGTCTGGGATGTTTCGACGTAGGCTTTTGTGGTCATGACACGATCCGGTCGAGTTCGATGGGTGTCGCGGGGCTGGTCAATTTGAGCCAAAACCGTGCGAGAAGATTTTGCGCCGCCTTGCGCCGGTACGACGCCGTCGCCCGCAGATCATCCTGTGGAGCAAAGGCATCATTCAACGCCTCCGCAGCCTGACGAAATGTTCTCGATGTCAATGGCTGGCCGACAAGAGCCTGCTCCACTTCTTTCGCGCGAACCACGCGGTCAGCCATTCCGCCGAACGCGACGGCGCAATCCGCGACTTTCTCATCCGCCAACCGGATGCGGAACGCCGACGTGAGGGTCGAGATGTCCTGGTCGCGCCGGCGGGAGAGTTTCTCAAACGACACCGCATCTCCGGACCGTCGTAATGGAAGCCGGACTGCAGTGACGATCTCATCATCCGCCAGTGCACTACGCCGGTAGCCGATCAGAAAATCATCGGTCGGCACCATGCGTTCGCCGCGTTCGCTCGCGAGCAGTACATCTGCACCAAGCGCAATCAGCACCGGCAGAAAATCTCCGATTGGAGATGCCGTGCCAAGATTTCCCCCGATGGTTCCGACCGCGCGAATTTGCTCCGAGCCGAGGCGCGATAGATAGACTGACAATTCGGGCCAATGCCTGCACAGGCTGGGCGCCGCGTCACTATAACTCACCGCCGCGCCGATCGAGATCGACTGACCGTCCTCTGATATTTCCTGCAGCTTTTTCACTTTGGCCAAAGAAATCAAACTTGGTGGCGGCCGCCGATCGCGGCTTGCCAGAAGGCCAAGGTCGGAGCCGCCCGCGATCAGCAGGGCCTGCGGATCGCATGACCGAAGTCGTAGCAATTCTGCGATCGTCGTCGGCGCATGAAACGAAAAGCCGGATCCAGCGAAGTGTCTTGGTCCCGCTGTCTCTTCGCGCAAACTTGACAATTCGTGCACGAGAGTACGTGTTTCGACCGCAATATGCGCCGCAGGCCGCCCTATTTGGAATTTTGTAGCTGCGGTCTGAATTGCCTCGACGATCGGCCGATAGCCCGTACAGCGACACAGATTGCCAGCGATCGCGTCGTGAACATCTGATAAAGTAGGCACTTCCTTGCGATGCAGAAGGGCTACCCCGCTCATGACGAACCCCGGCGTACAGAACCCGCACTGGGTCGCGCCATTGTTTGCCATTACTTCTTGAAGATGATGACCTGCTGTCTCCTTGCCGCCAACTCCCTCGATCGTCCTCACGCTGCAACCGTCGATTTGACCGAGCGACAGGAGGCATGAGGTCACCGCCCGCCGTTCGACCGCGCCATCCAGGTCCAAGCGTTCGACAAGGACCGTACATGCGCCGCAATCGCCCTCCGCGCATCCTTCCTTTGTGCCGCGCATCCGTGGATTTTCGCGAAGCCAATCGAGCAGCGTAATCGCGGGACTGATACTGGCCAGACGAACGCGCTGGTCGTTAAGCAGAAATTCGATGTCGTGTGTCGCGGTCATTCGCCCGGCGCCGCGTCTAAGACTTCAGACGGGTAAGATTGAAGGTCGGCACCAATGCGAACGGACGCAGGCATCCGTCCATCCAGCGCAGCGCATCGCGGATCGCCGGCTTGACGTCCTCTATACGATCGATGACGCGGTGATTGACCCTCATCGCGCGCAGCACGTCCAGCGTCACCTCGCCACCTTCGGCAAAGAACTCCTGGTCGCCGATATCGCCCCTGAACTCGGTCAAGATCAAGGTCGGGATTCCGTAGCTCATGTGGCCACGCAGGATATGATAGACGCTCGCGAACAAGCCAAAATTCTCAATTAACGCGACTGGCCGACGGCCGGCCAGCCAGGCGCCTGCACAAAGGCCCAGCCCACTGCCTTCATGTGATACCGAAATATAGTCGAAGGTCTCGTCCTCGAAGAGCAGCCCTTGGGCGGAGGAAAAACCGCTACATGGCAATCCAACGGCGAAATCAATGCCGTTTTCTCTAAGTCCTTCATAGAGCACTCGCCCAAAGCTTGATTGGCCCGCCTCCCTTAATGCCGGGTCCGCGGCTGGCTTAGCTCCGTGCTCCTTCGCGGATGGTTTGAAGATCTTGATCTTCTGTTTTTGCTCGATGTGGCGAGCGAAGCGGTATTTGTTTTCCTTGAGATCCATCGGCAATGGCCCGACGAACTGCTGCTCGGAATTGGTCTTGACGATGAGAACCAATGGTTTGTTCGGCGCACGACCATCCAGCGCCTTTTCAAATGCATCGCAGTCCGCAACCGTTTCAGTATTTGTAATTCCATAGGCTCGAACGACGTCTTCGAGATTCACGCCAAAGGAGCTTAGCGATCCGACCGAAGGCAGCTTACCGGTCGAAAGATAGCCTCCGTTGTCGAAAATGATGACGGTGAGATGACCGGACGCCTGGCCGGCAATTAGACCCAAGATTGAGGGATCGAAAAAAATGCCGCCGTCGCCGTCGAGCGCGATCACCTGCTCGTCGGGCAGTGCCAGCGAAAGTCCAAGGGCATAGGGCGTCACCATGCCCATGCCCACAGCGTACAGGTTGGCGTCCGATGGTCGAACAGAAAACCATTCGGTGGCGGTGTTGGCCAGATTGGTCACCACAAGATGGTCCGTGACGCGCGCGGCCAATGCCCTCAGAAACTCGAAACGCTTGGTCTTGCCCTGCACTGTCATTGTCGATTCCACAAAGTATGGACGTAGCACTTCTCTGCATACGAATGAGCTGCCGAACTCCGTCAAGATTATTTTCGCTGATCTAACGCGGAAAAAGTAGATTATAAATCAGAAGGATCGCCTATATTTTTTGCACATCAGTTTGCATACACGCTGCTAGTATCGCTGCATATTCGGCGGAAACGACACAGGTGCTCTTTGCGACCTCAGACTATTGCCATTGAAGAGCACTATAGCGACCCGCAACTGGTGGCGCATTTCATCGGACTTGATCGAATCAGACCGGTTCATATCGAACAGCGTTTGCTTGATCTTGGCGAACTCCGTCTTCGCGAAATGGATGAGGGCGACATCGACATTCAGGTTTTGTCGCATTCCGGGCCGACAACGCAGAAACTCGATCCGCAGACCGCCATTCAACTGGCGAGGGTTACAAATGACCGATTGGCGACGAGCATCGCGCTGGCGCCAGGCCGGTTTGCTGGTTTTGCGGTTCTGCCAACCCCTGCCCCCGAAGCAGCCGCCGATGAACTTGAGCGATGTGTGACCGAACTCGGCTTCAAGGGCGCTGTCGTCAACGGGCTGACCAACGGAAAATTCCTTGATGAGAGAGAATTCTGGCCGATTTTCGCGCGCGCGCAGTCGCTCGATGTGCCGATCTACTTACATCCAGCCTTGCCGAGCCCGGCCGTCGACGAGGTCTACTACGATGGCCTTTCCCGCGATTACCCCGAATTGCGCGGACCCGTTTGGGGCTTTACCGCAGAAACCGCAACGCAGGCGATCCGACTCATTCTCAGTGGTGCAATCGCCGAATACCCGGGTCTCAAGCTTATTCTCGGTCACCTTGGTGAAGCACTTCCGTTCATGCTGTGGCGCATCGATGATTTGCTCGCTCGCCCGGTCAGTGACGGAATGACCTTCAGCGAGACATTCCGGAAGAATTTCTATCTCACCACAAGTGGAAACTTCTCGAACTCGGCGCTTGCATGCTGCACCGCCGAGATGGGAATCGACAGGATCATGTTCGCCGTTGACTGGCCGTTCGCGTCAAATAAGGCGGGCACCGATTGGATCAGGGGCAGTGCGCTCAGCAGCCAGGACAAAACAAAGATTCTCGGACAGACCGCGAAAAAGCTTCTTAAGATGTAGGAGCCGGAACTCGCATCATTGGCGCGGCAATCGTTGGTTCTTATGCTGAGGGCCTGCCTGCCATCTGCCGCATCTGATGAAGATCAACGCTGCGGCCATGGCTCACGACATGCGCCGGTTCGCCGTGGAACCGGACGGCGTCGAGCACGTCTCGCTCGCCGAGTACCACGAGATGCGCCGGATTGCCGACTGCGATTTTCAGATTCACGTTCATAGCCTTGCCGGCCTTGACCGTCGCCAAATCGTAGAGCTGTTCGACTTCGTCACGCGACATCATCCACAGCAGGTGCGCCGCCAGGAACACGACCTCGAGCATGTTGTTGCGGCCAAACGGATAGTATGCGTCTGAGATATCATCCTGGCCCAGGCACACATTGACTCCCTCTGCGAGCAATTCGCGCACGCATGCATGAAGGGGGCCGGTGTGCGGATCGCTAACAACCGAGATTCCGGCCGATTTCAGCGTCCCGATAAGCCGGTGAAGATATGGCTTGGGATATTGGCTCATTGCACGGCAATGATGCGCCAGAGCTCTACCTGTCCATCCCCGCGCGCCGGCCTCGATCGCGAACATCTCCAGCGTCCGAAGTCCCGGATCGCCGGCATCGTCGAGCAACATCGAAACGTCCCTGTTGAATTCCTGCGCGAGATCGAAGCAGAAGGAAATATGCTCCGCAGCCGCCCCGTCGGTATATTCGATCCACGGAATGCCACCGACGACGTCGGCGCCTCTCTCCATCGCCTCGCGCATCAAAAATTTGGCGTCCGGCTCTCGCAAAATTCCATCCTGAGGAAATGCGACGACCTGCACGTCGACGATGCCGCGAAACTCGTTTCGCACTTTAAGCAGAGCGTTCAAGCCCTCCAGGCGCGCCTTGCTATCCACGTCGGCAAAAGCACGAATGTGCAGGTTACCGTGGACTGCAGCAAGCGCGACGGCACGTCGGGCATTCTCGACGATCCAGCCTTCGGCGTAGCGTTCCTTCACCTTGCTTGCCGCCTCGATCGCGGCCATTGCCTTACCCATACCAGCGCTGTGATAGTCTTGGCGTGCGGCGTCCTCGGCCATCGAGAGAGTCCAAACCTTGCAGAGATGCAGATGCGGATTCGCGAAAGACTCCGTTACAAGCCGCCCGTCAGCCGCGATTTCTTGGGCCGCCTCCAACGCAAGGGACGGCGCGATGTCGACGATCGTACCGTCGCGGATCGCGATGTCGTTCAATTCTTCGCGCCCTCGTAGCTTCGCGGATCTTATTACAATATCACAACGCTTCATTTGGATTCTCTATCCCAACAGTCTCGGCCGCGCGCGGCTTCTCTCATTGCTCCGGGTGACCAGAACAAAACCCGCCGAAGGATCACGTCGACGAAGATCCGCAGCGCGATAGCGATCACGGACCGCATCATCACGGTTCGAACCGTTGCGACGACACCATGCTCCGGATTGGCCAGGTTTGACGATCAAGCAAGCGACGTGCCAGAGGGGCCGCCTCGTGCGCAAATATTTAGTTTTTGCATACAAATGAGCAAACAGCGCTTAAGTGGCAATTTTCAGAGACCGCGGCAGGAAGCGGGAACGGCCCGGGAGGAGCGAAGATAGCTTAAATTGATCGTTTAATAGGTGATTCGCCCATAAATTCTGCATTCAAATTTGATATTTATGTACACATAATCTTGTCGGCGCGGCATTCTGCACTCGCGTGTTGGCGAGGACAGAGCCTAAATGGTCAAAACTGCCGATGCCGCCAATACCTTTTTTCGCGATTGTCGACGGCCGGGCGAATGTGGGCTCTTTCGATCTGATGACTGAGTTTTCGCAAATAGCCTCAATTTTTGTCGTCGACGCTTTGATCATGCCAATCGCAGCCGATCCAACATAAACGTCCCGACGATCACGATCGCGGAAAGATATCGACGCAATCCTTGAAGCACGACGCCGATCGATCGCGGTTCATCATCGGCGCTATGGTCGCCAGCTACAACGACAGTCGAGGTTAATGTGAAAATCAAGGTCATTCGCCCGGCATCCCGGCAGGGCACAGACACCGAATTCATGGCGCATTCGGCGCGCGTCACGCAGAGTTACGCGTCTGCGGGCACCGAGGTCGAGACAGTTTTTCTCGATGTGGGGCATCATGGCGGATCGATGGGCGGACATCTTAATGAATCTCGCATCATGGCAAATGCGCCGGCAGTCGTCCGCGAAGTCATCAACGCCGAGAAGGAAGGCTGGAACGCCGTATTCATCAGCGGCGAGTATGATGTCGGTGCCGAATTTTCGCGTCATGTTGTCAAGATTCCCGTGATCGATGCAGGCACCGCGTCGCTGCATGCGGCAGCACTTCTGGGCGATAGTGTCGCAATGCTGATAACCCAGACGACTGTTGCACCCTATGCCCGGAAACTACTTCGGCGTTGGGGCATGTCCGATCTCGTAAGAATGATGACGGCCTGGGATTTGCCACTTGCGGAAGCGTGGGACAGACGCAACGAGATAAGGGACCTAACATTGAAGATCTGCCGCGAAGCGATGGCTCGCGAAGACGTTAATGTCATCCTTCCGTTCTGCGCAGTCTTTGTGCCATTCATCGTTGAAGCCCACGAGTTGGAGGATGTGCTTAGCCTTCCGGTCGTAAACGGCGTCGCTGTGGGAATAAGAACGGCGGAAATGTTCGTAGATCTTGGAATGTCTCACAGTCCCCGGACGCCCAAAACAACATGGTGTTGATGCCGCGAATCGCCACGAATGGGCTGCGGTTCTCACAGCATCAAATCTCAAACGTAATTATATAGAGATTTCAATGACATATAAGTTCGCGGTTTTGGTCGGAATGGCGCGCCACTTCCGTACAAAGCCACGAACATTGCCGTTCGCGTTGTCCGGTTCGATCCAGTAAAAAATCGATCAGAAATACGGACGCCGTTCGCGCTGCAGGAAGCCGAGCGTTTCAAGATCGATTCCCGGTACAGGCGGTCTGGCCAAGGCGATTGAAACATCCGCGATGTTTGGCCTGCCCAACGCGGTATTTCGATCGGCCAGTGTTTTAGCCGCCGCGATGTGCATGTCCGACAACGTCTTGGATTGCGCGGCCTGCCAGCGATGGATCGTCAGCTTCATCGCGTCCGGCCCTTCCCGGCGCAAGGTGGAAGGCGCGCAGCCGAATGTCGCCCGGAACAGCCGATTGAAATGCGAGATGTCCGAAAAGCCGCTTTCGGTCGCGACGGTGGTGATCGTCTTGTCAGAATTGGCGAGCAACCAGAGGCCGTAGAACACCCGCAGATCGCGCGAAAATTCCTGGATGCTCTTGCCGACCACCTTGCGGAAGATGCGTTCAAGCTGACGCTTTGACAGGCCGACGCCGTGCGCGATGTCATCGACCTTTTGAGGCGTGCTGAGGTTCTGCTCGATCTGCAGCATTGCGCGGCGCACGCGGGGATCGTCGACCATGCCGACGCTCGGGGGCTGCGGCTGCGCACCCGCGGCGGGGCGGGCAGTGTCGGTCACCATGATGTGCAGGCTTTTCTGCGCGCGGCCTGGCCCGAGATGGCGCTCGACCATCCATGCGCCGAGATCCAGCGCCGCAAGGCCGCCGGCGCAGGTAATGAACTTGCCGTCCTCGACAAACAATTGATCGGCGATCGGAATGATGTCGCCATAACGCTCGATCAGATCCTAAATTGCGGTCGATCAGTCCACCGACCACGACGATGTAATCAAACCGTTCGGGTTTGTCGAAAGTCTCCCACGGCAACACTTGCAGGCCGCAACTCGCGGTGATGGGATTGAGATCAGGCGCCAATACGCTCCACGAACATCGTTCCGGTCGGCTTCGATCGCCCTCGTCGGCGGCCAGCCGCAGCAGGTCCACAATCGCCGAAAATGCGATCAATGTGAAATTGGGGATCAGAACAAAGCCAACCGAAAGTTGCCGACGCGGGCCTTTTCCGGATGCGGAACTCTTGTTGGGGCTGAGATCTGTCATGGCCACTCATGCGTTAACGCTTGATGTCGTTGCTCATTAAAGCACAACGATCAAGGTTTCGGAGCAAAAACCGGGCCAGCAATCAGAGGGGGACGGGATGCCGCGCGGTCACTGAGTACCGCCGAAATAGGCCCGCTGCACTTCTGCATCGGCGGCGAGCACGTCCGGCGTTCCGTGCACCGCGATGCGCCCCTGCGAGAGCACGTAACCATAGTGGGAGATGGCCAGCGTCTGGTTGACGTTCTGCTCGACCAGCAGAACCGTCACCCCGGTCTCGCTGATGCGCCGGATGACGTTGAAATTCTCCTGCACGAACAACGGCGAAAGACCGAGCGAGGGCTCGTCGATGATCAGCAGTTTCGGCTCCGTCATCAAGCCGCGCCCGATCGAGACCATCGCCTGTTCGCCACCCGACATCGTGCCGGCCAGTTGCCTAGCGCGTTCCTTCAGCCGCGGGAATGTCTCGTAGACCTTATCCAGCTGCGTTCGTATCGCCTTTTCGGAACCGTTCAGATATGCGCCGACCCGCAGGTTCTCTTCGACCGTCATTTTCGCGAAAATGCGCCGGCCCTCGGGAATACAGGCGATGCCAAGCCCGATAATTTCGTGGGTCTGCAGATGATCCAGCGTGGTGCCGTCGAACGCAATTGAACCCGCGCGCGGTGGCGTCAGGCGCAGGATCGAGCGGATCAGCGTCGATTTGCCGGCGCCGTTGGAGCCGAGAATGCAGGTGATGCTGCCCGGCACGACCTCGATCGACAACCCCGACAGGACGTCAGCGCGATCGTAAGCGGTATAGATGTTCTGGACGATCAGCCGGCCTGTCATGACTGCCCCAGATAGGCTTCGCGGACCACCGGATCGACCGCGACGTCGCGGAAGCGGCCTTCGCAAATCTTCTTGCCGTAATTCAGGACCACGCAGCGGTCGGTCACCCGCTCGATCAGGCCCATTTCATGTTCGACGATGATGATCGTCAAACCGCCGAGCGATTTCCGGATGCCGAGGATCTCGTCCACCACCTGATCGGTTTCGTCATGGGTCATGCCGGCGGAGGGCTCGTCCAGCAACACCAGCTTCGGCTTGCCGATCAGCGCCCGGCAAATCTCCACGCGCCGGCGGTCGATCATGCCGAGCGAGATCGCCGGTTCGAACAGTTTGTGCACAGCCGGGAGCGCTGAAACGTCCGCGCCAGCCCGTGGTTGGACAGGCTCTGCGCGCTGGCGGTGGTGATATCGACGCCGTCGAGCCGGATGCTGCCAGCGCTGGCGGAATAGACACCGCTAATGACGTTCAGGAACGTGGTCTTGCCGGATCCGTTGGGGCCGATCAGGCCCAGCACTTCGCCGTGCCGGACGTCGATGTCGAGTTCGTTCAGCGCCAGCAGGCCGCCGAAGCGCACCGTTAGTCCGCGGCTTTCGAGCAGGGAACCGGGGGTGGACGTTGCCGTCATGAGCGGGCCTCCATACGGAGCGCACGCACGCGGCGCGCCACGAAGCCGTCGGGCCGCACGATCAAGATGACGATCACGAGAATTGCGTACAGCAGCAGGCGATATTCCTGGATGAATTGCAGCTTTTCGGGCAGCAGCACCACGATCAGCGCCGCCGGCAACACGCCCCAGCGATTGCCGATGCCGCCGAGAATGACGATCGACACCATGACCAGCGAATCGCCGAAGGTGAAATTGCTGGTGGCGATGAAGCCGGTCATCTTCGCATAGACGGCGCCCATGACGCCGGCGAGGAAATTGCCGAGCGTAAATGCCAGGATTTTCCAATAGCCGATCTTGAGGCCGAAGACGGAGGCCGCGGTCTCGTCGAGGCGCAC
>WNFI01626832.1_pt1 | contig 10213 bp, 10 predicted proteins | sample 5400471 | NCBI WGS metagenome assembly WNFI01 (sample SAMN13153348, study PRJNA577476) | soil metagenome | isolation source: 100 cm saprolite on Douglas fir-dominated hillslope | place: USA:California | collected 2013-09-17 | reverse complement strand
CTTTACCTCGCGATGCGCCGGCTGCGCGAGCCCGACGCGAAGTTCAAGCTCGACCGCTGGCTCGTCACCGCGCCCGCGGTGGGAGATCTCTTCGCGCGCGTCGAGATGGCGCGCTTCTCGCGCACGCTCGGCACGCTGCTCGCCAACGGCGTCACGCTGGTCGCCGCGCTCAACATCGTGCGCGACACGATGGGCAACGCCTATCTCGCCGAAGCGGTCGGCGGCGTGGCGCGCGAGCTGAAGGAGGGCCGCGGCCTCGGCCGGCCGATGATGGAGACGGGGCGCTTCCCGATGCTCGCGGTGCACATGATCCAGGTCGGGGAGGAGACCGGGCGCCTCGACGAAATGCTCATGCAGGTGGCCGAGACCTACGACCGCGAGGTCGAGGTCGCGATCCGCAAGTCGCTGGCCCTCCTTCAGCCGGTGATGATCGTCGCGATGGCGCTCATCATCGGCTTCATCATCATCGCCATCCTCTCGGCGATGCTTTCCGTCTACGACATTCCGATTTGAAAACGAGGCGATTCATGAACAGGCAACCCGCACTCCGCCGCCAGCACGGCTTCACGCTGATGGAGATCATCGTCGTGTTCGTCCTGATCGCGGGGCTCATGGCGTTCGTGGCCCCCAAGATCTGGGAGCAGATGACCAAGGCCAAGTCGAAGGAGGCCGTGATCCGCATGCAGCAGCTCGGGTACCAGATCGAGCTCTACAAGCTCGAGGTGGGGAAATACCCCGACAACCTGCAGGCGCTGGTAAGGCAACCGCCCGGCGTCGAGAAGTGGGCCGGGCCGTACGCCAAGGACGCGGACTTGAAGGACGCATGGGGCAATGACTACAAGTACACCGTGCCCGGGCAGGGCCGGCCCTTCGACCTGGTCTCGCTCGGCGCCGACGGCAGGGAAGGCGGCGAGGGCGAGAACCGCGACATCGTGCACGGCAACTGACGCTGTCTTGCGAGCGGGATTCATGGCGAAGCGGCAGCGCGGTTTCACGCTCCTCGAGGTGATCATCGTCATGGTGATCGCCGCGATCATCTATGCCGTGCTGCTGTCGGCGCCTTTCGGGAAGGCCTCGGCCGCCGACCTGAAGGCCGCCGCGCGCTCGCTCGCTTCCGGATTGCGAACGGCGCAGACCACCGCCATCGCCACGCGGCGCGATGCGGTGATGACGCTCGACCTCGAGTCGCGCGAGTACACCGCCACCGGAGAATCCCAGACGCACAAGCTGCGCGACGGCATCGACCTCAAGCTCTATACCGCGCAGACGGAAGTCACGAGCGACAAGCGCGGTGCGATTCGTTTCTATCCTGACGGCAGCTCCACGGGCGGGCGCATCACGGTTTCGTCGGGAGAGAGAAAGTACCTGGTGGATGTGGATTGGCTCACGGGGAGAGTCTCGATTGGCGAATAGGCTGGAGAGAATCGGGGTCTCGCCCGCGCGAGCGAGCTCGAGAGCCACTCGCGCGCCCTGGTGCTGGCGCAGTCGCGCCTCGTGGCCACCGGCGTGGAGGAAGCGATCAAGGAAGGCGATAGGCAAGGAGACAGCGAGGACCGCCTGTTCCACTGGACCGTGAGCGTGCGCAGGATCGACGACAGCGACCCGGCCACGCCCACACCCAGCATCTACGCGATGTTTCGAATCGACGTCCATGTGGCCTGGAGGGGGGGAGACGCACGCGAGCGCTCCGTCGCCCTCGCCACCGTGACCCTGGGGCCGCGCCAATGAACGCGGCGCGTCAGTCGGGATTCACGCTGATCGAGCTCATGGTGGCGATGGTGCTGCTCGGAATCATGATGCTGCTGCTCTACGGGGGCCTCACTTTCGCGCTGCGCGGATGGGACGCCGGAGACGCCAACGGCCGCAACACCGTCGATCGCCGCATCGGGGAGAACTTCCTGCGCCGGGAGCTGACGGAGCTTTTCCCGATGCGCTGGAAGGATCCGATGACGCTCAAGTTCGCCTTCGAGGGCGAGGCGCAGCGCATGAGGTTCGTCTCGTCGCGCGCGGCGGGCGTGACCCAGGGAGGGCTGTCGTTGGTGGGGCTCGAGGTCGAGCAGGACGCAAACCATAAAACGCGCCACCTCACGATGCGCCGCGCGATGCCCGACGACGAGGCCAAGGATTTCGCGCCGCTGGATAGCGCCGAGCGCACCGTGCTCATCGCCGACGTGGAGAGCGTGACCTTCGCCTACTTCGGTTCCGAGAACGACTTCACCGAGTCGAAATGGTCGGACACCTGGACCTACGTGGGCCGCATGCCGCAGATGGTGCGGCTGCGCGTGAAAGCGGCGGACGGAACGATGCTGCCCGAGTTCGTCGTGCGGATCATGCTCGGTGAAGAAGCGGGCTGCCTCGAGAATTCGTTCCAGCGCGTGTGCCGGCCGCGCCGGCCGAGCCCCGCATGAGGCGCGCGTCCTTCAATAGCCAGCGGGGCGTGGCCCTGATCCTCGTGATCTGGGTGTCGGTGCTGCTCACCGTCATCGCCTCGAGCTTCATCGTCGAGCGGCGCACCGAGACGCTCATCGTGCGCAACTCCGTTTCGATGGCGCGCGCCGAGGCGGCCGCCGATGCCGGCGTGTTCCGCGCCCTCTACGAGGTGTACCGCACCAACAATCCGGTGGATGCGTGGAAACGCGACGGCACGCCGTACCAATGGAGCCTCGATGAAGTGCCGGTGCGCATCGAAATCCGCGACGAGTCTGCTAAAATCGACATCAATACCGCCTCGGACGCGCTGCTGCGCGGGCTGCTTCTTTCGGTGGGACTTGCCGACGACGAGGCATCCCGGCTGCTCGACGCCATTCTCGACTGGCGCGACGCCGATTCGCTGAAACGACCCAACGGCGCAGAAGAGCCCGAGTACCGCGCCGCCGGTTTGACCTACAAACCCGCCAACGCGCCTTTCCAGACCATCGAGGAAATCCAGCTAGTGCTCGGCATGCGTCCTGAAATCTATCGCCGCATCGCGCCTTCGATCACCGTGTTCTCGCGGCAGGCGGGGGTGAACCCGCAGCTCGCGAGCCGCGAGGTGCTGCTCGCGATTCCGGGCGTGACCCCCGAGAACGTGGATCAATATATCGCGCAGCGCGAGGCGGCGCGTGCCGCGGGGCAGCCGCTCCCGCCTTTTGCGGGGGCAGGCTCGTTCACGGCGAGCTATACCATGCTCGCGACGATTCGCGCCGAGGCGCGGCTGGACGACGGAACGGTGTTCACGCGCGAGGCGGTGGCGCTCCTGCGGCCCTCGCCGCGTAAGCCCGTCACCTTCGTCGCGTGGCGCGAGTCCACGGCCGCGGCCGAGGGCGACAGGCCGCAAGCCGAATCCGGAGACGCGCACTGATGGCCGCCGCCCCCGACTTCACCTCGGTGCGCTCGAGCGCGCCCTCCGGAAAATTTTCGGCGTTCTGGCGCTGGTGGACGGGCGAGCTCGCGAATCTCGTTCCCGAGCGCATCTCCATGCTCGGCGGAGGCGCGCGCGCGCCGCTGCTTGCGCTCGAGGGCGACGTCGTGAAGCTGCTCGAGCCGCGCGGGAGCGCGATGGGCGAGGAAGGCACGATCGTGCTTTCGGCGCTCGACGAGCCGCGGCGCAAGGCCGCGGTGCACGCGCTCCTCGAGCGCGCCGGCGAGACGCGCGGGCGCGCGCGCCTGGCGCTGGGCCGCGACGAGGCCCTGGTGCGCCGCGTGACGCTTCCCGCCGCGACCGAGGAAAACCTCTCGCAGGTTCTCGCCTTCGAGATGGACCGCCTCACGCCCTTCAAGGCCGACGACGTCTATTTCGACTACCGCGTGATTTCGCGCGATGCGGCCAACGGCCAGGTGCTGGTGCAGGTCGCGGTGGCGCGGCGCGACCTCGTCGACGAGCGCGTCGCCACGCTGCGATCGCTCGGCGTGAGCGTGCAGGGCGTCGCGGTGCGCGACGACGTGGGGCATCCGGCGGCTCCCCTCGACCTCATGCCCTCGGAGCAGCGCGGCGAGCGCGAATCCTCGCGGGAACGCACCATCCAGTGGCTACTGCTCGGCACGGTCGCGGCCCTGCTCGTGATCGCGCTGCTCTTTCCCGTCTGGCAGAAGCGCGAAACCGTGAAAGCGCTGCTTCCCCTCGTCGCCAAGGGCAGAGAGGCGGCCGAGGCGACCGATGCGATCGCGCGCGAGCTCGAAAAGCAGGTCGGCGACTTCAACTTCCTGCTCGCGAAGAAGCACGGCACGTATCCCGTCCTCGCGTTCATGGAGGAGATTTCGCGCCTGCTGCCCGACAACACCTGGTTGTCGCAGATGGACATACGGACCGCGGGGAAAACGCGCGAGGTGGTCATCGCGGGCGAGACCGCGTCCGCCTCGAAGCTGATCGAGATCCTCGAGAAGTCGACGTTGCTGCAGAACGCGGCTCCGCGTGGCTCCGTGACCCGCGGCTCGCAGCCGGGCCTCGAGCGCTTCCAGATCGCGGCCGAGGCGCGAGCGCGCGCGCAGCCCGAAGCGCGACTGGTGATGGAAGCGGTCTCGATGGTTCCTCCGCCGCCCCAGCCGGCGCAACCCGCTCAACCCGCGGGGAAATGACTTCGCCATGGCGCTCGCGAACCTGAACCCCCCGCAAAGCCGGCGGCTCGCCGTGGGAATCCTTACCGGCACGGTGCTGCTCGTCGCTCTCGTAGTAGCCCTTCCCGTGTGGCTTCTGCATCGCTACTACAACGAGGCGATTGCCGACAACGCCGGCAAGCTCGAGCGCTACGCGCGCATCGCGGGCACGCGGCCCGAAGTCGCGAAGCAGCTCGAGGCGATGCGCGCCAAGGAGCCGAGGCGCTTCTTCCTGCGCAGCGGGGCCGCCGCGCTTTCCGCCGCCGAGGCGCAGGAGGCGATCCGCACCATCGTCGAAGGCCAGGGCGGCAAGCTCATCTCGATCCAGCCGCCGACCTCGAAGGAAGAAGGGCGCTATCGCCAGATCGCCTCGAGCGTGCAGATCCAGGCCAACATCTTCGCGCTGCGCAAGATCCTGAACGCCGTCGAGACCAACGTTCCCTACCTCTTCGTCGACAATCTTTCGGTGAGGACACAGGTTCCCCCGGGCCACCGCCCGCAACCCGGCGCGGAGCCCGAGATGTTCGTGACCTTCGACGTCATCGGCTACGCGCTCACGGGGAACTGATGATCGCCGCGTTCCAGCGCCGCCCGCTCGCCTTCTCCCTCGCCGTGGTCGCCGCGGTGCTCGCGGTGATCATCGCGATCGAATTCGGCGTCGGCGCGGGCCTGCGCTCGGCGCTCACGCCCGCCGCGGGAAAGCGCGCGGCCGCCGCGGAGTCGAAGCTGCTGCCTCCGGTGGTCGCGCTGGCGCCCGAGGAGGCGTATCCCGAAACCACCGCGCGGCCGCTATTCCTGCCGACGCGGCGTCCGGCGCCCGAGGCGCCGAGCCCGGACAAGAGGACCTTCGTGCAGGGCCAGTTCGTCCTGCAGGGCGTGACCGTGGCGGGCAACACGCGCATCGCGATGTTGCGCGAGAAGGCCAACGGGCGCATCCATCGCGTCGAGCGCGGGCGCGAGGTGAACGGCATCAAGGTGATCGAGATCGAGCCCGAAGTGGTGACGCTCGCGCAGGGAAGCGAGAGGGAAGTCCTGTCGCTGCAGGTACAACGGCCCGGCGGCGCGCCCGCCGCCCCGGTCCAGGCCGGGCCCTTCGGCACGCCCGCCGCCGCCGCTCCCGCGCAACCTGGCACAGGCATGCCCGCGCCGTCGAACATCCCCCCTGCCTCCCCGCCCGCGCAGCCGTCGCCGTCGCCCCCGGCTCTGCCGCGAGCGGGCGTGTTTTCGCCGCAGGCGACACCGTCCACGCCTGGAGCCGCACCGGCGAATCCCGTGGCGCGGGAAGCGGAGGCGCCCATGACTCCGGAAGAGCTGCTGGCGCGCCGCCGGGCACGCCGCAACCAACAAACCCAATGAGAGTGTCACAATGGCCGCCCGTTTTCGCCGCAAGCCTCGAAGAGAGATTCCCTTGAGCCAGAGATCCCCGCGAGCCTTTCGCATCGCGCGCGTCGTGGTACCGACGTTGCTTGCCGCGCTTCTCCTCGGCTCGTGCTCGTTGCTGCCCCCGACCCTGCGTGCGCGCGCGGAGAAGGCGCCCGAGGCCGCGCTTCCCGGCTCCCCGGAGTCCGTGATTCCGCGCAAGGTGACGCCGCCGCCTTTCGACGGGCCCTTGGCGAGGGTCTATCCGGGCACCGGCAACTTCCTCAACCCGAAGCCGCCGCCCGCCCCGACGCCTCCGGGGCCCGAGGAAGCCAGCCTCAATTTCGAGGGGCTCGACGTTCGCGAGGTCGCGAAGGTGATCCTCGGCGACTACCTCAAGGAGTCGTACACCGTGCATCCGGCCGTGGCCGGGACGGTGACCTTCCGTACCATCCGGCCGATCCCGATGAAGGACCTGCTGCCGACCCTCGAGATGCTCCTGCGGCAGAACAACGCCGCGGTGGTCCGTGAGGAGGGCATCTACAAGATCCTGCCGATCACCGCGGTGCGCGGGTCGATCTCGCCGCAGCTGGGCGGCGTCGACCGGCCGATTCCGCAGGGATATTCGGTGGTCGTCGTTCCGCTCAAGTTCGTCGGCGCGCGCGAGATGGTGCGATTGCTGCAACCCTTCGCCGCGGAGAACACGATCATTCCGGACGAGGTGCGCAACCTCGTGGTGGTCGCCGGAAACCAGCGCGAGATGCGCCACCTCATCGACACCATCGATCTTTTCGACGTCGACTGGCTGTCGGGCTACTCGGTCGGGGTCTTTCCGATCAAGAGCGCCGACGTGAAGACGCTTGCCGCCGATTTCGACCGCGTCTTCGGCGCCGCGGCGACCAGCCCGCTCGGCGGAATCGTGCGCGTGATTCCCATCGAGCGCCTGAACTCGCTCCTCATCGTGAGCACGCAGCCGAAGTACCTCGAGATGGCGCGCAACTGGCTGGAGCGGCTCGACGAATCCGGCAGCACCTCCGCGGGCGGCACGCGCTTCTTCGTCTACCAGGTGCGCAACGGCAAGGCGGAGAACCTGGCGCAGCTCATCGGCGACCTGTTCTCGTCGCGGCGCACCACGACAACCACTCCCACGCTCGCGCCCGGCGCGCGTCCCACCGAGATTCGCACCGCCCCCTTTGGCCAGATCCAACCGCCACCGGCGCAGACCACGACGACCACCGTCACCCCGCTTCCTGGCGCCGCCACTTTCCAGCTGCCAACCGGCGTGGGCACGACGTCGAACGAAGTCCGCGTCATCGCCGACAAGGACACCAATTCCCTGCTCATTCTTTCCACGCCCGCGGACTACGAAGTGATCGAGGGCGCCTTGCGCAAGCTCGACGTGGTGCGCCGGCAGGTCCTGGTCGAAGTGCTCCTCGCGGAAGTCACGCTCTCCGACGAGCTGAGGTTCGGCATCGACTGGTTCATCCGCGCCCGCAACAACACGAGCGGGACGCTGAACTTCGGCGGCCTTCCTCCGAACGGCCGCATTCCCAGCGCCACCAACGTCATTCCGCCCTTCTCCGGGCTGCAGCTGATCAACTTGACCGGCGCCGAGGTGCGCGCGGTCCTGGATACGTTCGGTGCCGATGGCAGGACGAAGATCCTCGCCGCGCCGCAGATCATGGTCCTCGACAACGAGAAGGCCGAGATCAAAGTGGGCGATCGCATCTCGGTCCAGACGCAGACGCAGACCGGTGTGAGCACCGGCACCGGCGTGCTGAACAGCTTCCAGTATCTCGAAACCGGGATCCTGCTGGCGGTGACGCCGCGGATCAATTCGGGCGGGATGGTCACGCTCGACGTGAACCAGGAGGTGAGCCAGCCCAAGGCGAACACAGGCGGGACCGCGTCCAACCCGAACCCCGACGTCTCCACGCGCAATGCCAAGACGAGCGTGGCGGTCGCATCGGGTGAATCGATCGTGCTGGGCGGCCTCATTCGCGAGAGCACCATCCGCGAATCGAGCGGCCTGCCGCTCATCTCCAAGATTCCCATCCTCGGCGCGCTGGTGGGCAACCAGCACTTCACACGCGAGCGCACCGAGCTCGTGCTCATCATCACCCCCCGCATCGTGACCGACCCGATGCAGGCCCGCGATGCGACCGAGGAGCTCCGGCGCCGGTTGCCGGCCCTGGAAGGGATGCTGCCCAAGGCCAAGAAAGGACCCCCCGAAGGGTATCCGACGGGGCCGGAAATGATCAAATAAGCGGCGGGTGGGGTGTTTTCTGGCAGGGAGAACTTAATTGTTTTTCAATAACTTGGCCTACTCGACCCCCTTGTTTTGTTGCAAAAACGACACAGTGTTGTAAAAATCTTGAGAATTCGTTTGACGTGGAGAATCAACTTGAATAGTCTTTCGACGCAACAGGTGGAAAAACTTGGTTATTTTCAGGTCCTCCGGGGCATCGCAACAGCCGGGCTTTTGGCGACGGTGATCGCAGGACTCACGGCTTGCGCGGCCCTCGAGCGGCGCGCGCCGCAGGAAGTGATCAAGGAAAGGGCGCAGGCGCGCTGGAATGCGCTGGTGAAAGGCGATATTCGCGCGGCATACGCTTACCTGAGTCCCGGCAGCAAGGCGGTCATGACGGAGGACGACTACAGAGATTCGATAAAGCGCGGGTTCTGGAAGTCGGCGGTGGTGGAGAAAGTGATTTGCCCGGCGCCGGATAGCTGTGATGTCGGCACCGCGATCGAATACGAAATACAGGGTCGACGCATCAAGACCCCGACTAAGGAAACGTGGATTCGTGAAGGCTCGGATTGGTGGTATGTGCAGAAATGAGCAGGACTGCATCAGACGGGGGCGATTGGCGTGTTTTCGCTCTCGGCCGAATTTGTAAAAGGGCGGTGCATGGGATAGAATTTGTTAGTTGTACCTCTAGAAAGTGATCACTTTCATCTTTACAAAGGAGTAACCCAAGACATGAATACCTTCAAAAGAAAAGCTCTGTTTACTGCGGTAGTCGCCGGTCTCGGCGCCGCCGGTACAGCAGAGGCGGTGCTCCTGGCCCCGAATAATCTGGGCCAGGTGCTGGTCTACCCCTACTACACAGTGCAGACGCTGGGCGGGGCCTCGTGGAACACGTACATCTCGGTCGTCAACACCACCAGCCGCGCCAAGGCCGTCAAGGTCCGCGTCCTGGAGGGCAAGACCTCCGCGGAAGTCCTTGACTTCAACTTGTTCCTGTCGCCCAACGACGTGTGGGTCGCCGCCATCGTTCCGATCGATCCGACCTCGGCTTCGGCCGGTGGGCATCTCGTGACGCCGGATCTGTCGTGCACGAACCCGGTCATCCCCGCCGCAGGCGTCGATTTCCGTGGCTTCCAGTACGCCGCGGGCGATGCAGCTCTGCCCGGCACCGGCCTCGACCGTACCCGCGAGGGCTACATCGAGATCATCGAAATGGGTCCGCTCTCCGGCACCTGGGCTACTGCCGTTACGCACGTTGCCGGCGTCCCCGCGAACTGCGCGGTGGTGCAAACCGCCGTCGCAACGCCGCCCTCCATCGGCACGCCTGGCGGTGGTTTGGCCGGCACGGGCACGCTCATCAACGTGAACAGCGGCACGGACTCCGGCTACAGGGCGGATGCACTGGATGCCTGGAGCACCGTTTCGCAGTATTCGCCCCCGACGGCGGTATTCCCCAACCTGGCCAGCGCCACTCCCGCCACCAGCACGGTGCTGAGAACGGGCAACCAGAACACGGCTGCCGGTTTCGTCGGCAACTCGAGCCAGGCGACGATCTATCGCACGGACTGGGCTGCTGTCAGTGGTGTGCTCGCCGGCGCGCGTGCCGTTGCCGCCGTGTACATGCATACCGATGTGATCAACGAGTACATCCTCGACACCAACACGCTGTCGAACACCGATTGGGTCATCACCCAGCCGCTGAAGAACCTCTTCGTCACGTCGGTGACAGCCGCTACCCCGTACAGCAACGTGTTGACCGCGTCCGGCGCTTGCGAAACGGTTGCGTTCCAGTACTTCAACCGTGAGGAGCGTGGTGCCTCGGCAACTGGAACCGACTTCTCCCCGACGCCGCCTTCGGCTCCGTCGAACACGCTGTGCTGGGAGTCGAACGTTCTGTCGATCCGCAACCCCGGCGCGGCGCACACCACCACGCCGACCACTCAGTCGCTGGTCCTGGGCTCGTTCAACGTCACCAACGTGAACGTCACCTCGGGCTTCCAGAACGGCTGGGCGGATCTCACGTTCAACGGT
>WNFI01111855.1_pt1 | contig 10213 bp, 8 predicted proteins | sample 5400471 | NCBI WGS metagenome assembly WNFI01 (sample SAMN13153348, study PRJNA577476) | soil metagenome | isolation source: 100 cm saprolite on Douglas fir-dominated hillslope | place: USA:California | collected 2013-09-17 | reverse complement strand
GAGCACGATGTGGTAAAAATTCCGCGAGCGCTTTTCGATCGTCTGGTTAATACGCTCGCCTTCACTGCGTGATCAGATTTTCATTTGGATAAAGTCTAGATCAGGCGTTACCCATTTATTTCGATGATCGAGAAGAACAGGCGTTTTACGCACCATTGCCCAGGTTGCACGATCTAAACGTCCATGACTCCCCACAACAAATTGATAGAGCGCAGTGCGCTGCTCTTCTGAAGCAGTTCCATCTTGGACCTGTTGCGCGGTTTTTTGAATCCACTTCTTCGCGTCATATTCATTACATAACCCTACGAGTGTCTTACATCCCATAAGTGAGGGATGGAGCCGCTCAGATGCAAGCAGCGGGCAAACAGAGGCAATAGTAGGATCAACTATCCACAGTTTTTCTGGCTCCTGTAAGCTGCTGTCAGCAGCCAGAGTCGTTGGAGATTTCTTGAGGTCCTCCCGGTTCTGTTTAGAAAGGCGCGATGCCAGGGTATTAAAGGCGTGCGCAAATTTTTGTTGAAGACTTTCTTTTTTGAGCACATCTGGAAAGTTGGGGTAGTAGTAACTAGCTTCGCCACGAGTATGGGGAGCTGACTTCGTCGGATTTACTCCAGCACATCGAAGTCGCACTAAAGAGTTGATGCCGAAAACCCTTGCTCCGCATTCCTTCACCATGTCTTGAATCCGGGGATCGTTTCCGAGCATGTCATGCAAATAGCTGGAATCTGATAAATATCCATCGAGGACAGGATAAGTCGGAACGACAATATCCGTGGCTTTGGCCAGTTGAGGACTCTTTGGCGCTTCTTTTTCATAGGCACGGGTTGGCCAACAGGCGTCTGTCCTCAATCGATTGATCACTTTCTTCGAAAAGAAGGCGTTTCCCGAAGGAGCCTGTTCTTGTAAGGCAAGATAGCCTTCTGGCCCGAAATCCTTCCACCAATTGGATACGAGCAACTCGAATGTGAGAGCGATCGCGCTGTCTAGTAACCACTCATTGAATGTATTCGTCCCCGGATTGATAATCTCGCTGCGATCCGCATTCATCTGAAAAGGTGCATTAATGCTAATTGCATTTCCGGTATAAGCATTGGGCGCCGCAAGAGGGTAAAAAAGGTGGCCTGGATGCTGGACATCGATCTTTTTCCCGTTCTTACGGAGTGATATTGCGAGCCGAATACGACCTCCTGGAACTTTATAGTAACCCGGGATCATCTGTTCGCGATATTGTGGCGGGAGGGAAATGATCTTCTGGAATTCGATCTCTTCAATACGACGCTTTGATTCTTGCGAGGAAGAAGCATCAGAATCAGTCAGCTGAATTGTACGTTGGATGACAGTGATGCCCTTTTGTTGCGATATAATTTTAACAGACTGCTTCAATACCAGGAGGCGGTTGCATCGTATCGATGAAATCTCGACTTGGCGCAGGCTTTTGGGAACCTGTGGTTGGGCGAGCTTCATTACTGTGGAAGTCAAATCTGCGACAAAGCTATCCAGCGCCTGCGTCTCCTGTGCAGTATCAAAGAGGCTCAGTTCTTTACTCTTACGGGTACGGTAGGGAACGACAATTTCTATACCTGGCAACCCTTTAGAGAGTGGTTCCGGTTCTGGATGTGGGAGAGTACCAGAGAAATAATCCAGAAACGTCCAGCGGCCGCCGGATTGGATATAAATCTGGTCTCCATAGAGAAACAAAGAACGCAGACCGAAATTCTTCGAGCCAATGCCGTTCACTTTTCGCTCAATAGTGGCGCCAGATCCCCCTACCCGGCCGGTGCCTAGCATGACACTGAGCCGCTTCCATCCGCCATCGTCGATTGGATGTCCGTTTCCAGTGATGCGAAGTGCATCTATGCCGAATGCTACCCTCAATCGACTGCCGCCAGCATCATATTCGTTTTGCACTAACTCCCGCAGCACAGCGACGTGATCGTGGCCTGACACAAATTCGGCAACAACACTATTGCCATAACTGTACTGAAGTTGCAACTCCTTCGTATCAGGTGGATTCCACTCACCGATGGAATGTACTTGCGGATCTGGTTTGCCAGATATGGCCAATTGTCTCTTCATATCTACCTCTCCTCCAAGAATCGAATGTGCTCCCTATTAATTGCCGACATCTCTCACACCTAATAAAATATTTACTTATGCTGTGTTCCACAGGTAATGAAGCTCTGAAATTTAGTCCGTTCTAAACAGGAAAAAACGGTTACTCCCTTTTTCCAGTTCCTGCCGGAATCTGGGATGTCCTCAACTCTCAGCGGAAAGACTGATGCCTGTATCATGCTTTTGCAGGTAGCTCAATACCCTCTGGATCAGTGCTGCTACGCTTTGCGGGCACGAGCAGTTCTCGGCAATAAAACGTCCGCACGCGACCTTGTTTGAGCCAAATTTCGTTTTGGCGAGTTCCCAGAGGTCTGGTGGAATTTCTGATTCTAAAGCTTTCTCGAAGCCTTCGCTGGCGCTGTTGGCCAGCGTAAAAACCCCATACGTTTCCAGGTGATGTCGCCATTGGGCAAAGTCCGTCGGATTTTCCCCTGGATCACCAGGAACTGAAGGCATCTGCTGGTTACTCGTGGCGAGAATCGTTCTGATGTTGCCCTGGGGGCCTGAAGAGCGCCCTTTCTGCCGCCGATTCCAAAGCATTTCGCCATCGCCAATAATAGCCCAGGGAATGGCAAAATGTTGGATGAATTTGAGTGGACGAACAAAGTGTTCTGCACCGCCTGCAACATACAGGGCAATGTCCTGGCGCGCCAGCTCTGGACACCACAGCGGTAGTGTCGCCAGTTCTGTTTCCCCTTCAAGGAGAAGCGCAGCGTGGCAGAAAAGCAGCGCTCGTGCGCCCAGATTCCCTCGAAGGAGTTGCCGGAGATCGGCCAGGTCGTGCCGGTCTATCTCGCGGAGGTCCAACGCATGGCGAACCGTGCGCTGCCCACGCTCCAAGGTGAAGCGGGATACGCGGTCGATGGCATCAGACGGTACAAGGTCAGGTGCGTGTGTATTCACCAGGAACTGGCTTCTTTCATCTTTCGACCGGTGAGCGAGTTCCAACAATTCATTGAGCAACATCGCCTGCATCGCCGGGTGCAGATTAAGCGCAGGTTCATCCAGTAAAACGACTTGACCAGTACTTCCTGCCAGTATCGCACTCAGGAAAAGGGCTTCGGTGATGCCGGCTCCGCTAAATTCAAGGGGAATGTCGTTTCGAGAGGTATCGGTGACTAACTCCAATGACACATCTGGAGAGGACTCTTGCTGTGATTTCCCCAACCCGGTAAACTGTGATTCCTCTGTTTCTGCAGGGCTGAAAACAACATCGAATCGGCGCCCAGTCATTCGAGAAAACAAGCCCTGTGCTGCGGCATATTGCTTGCGATCACTGGGATTCCCATTTTTTTTTCTGAAGAGGAAGCGTGCGAGTTGTTCTCCGTTACTTAAATCAACCGGCTGTGCGAAAAGGTTATTGGCAACGAAGGTGCGGTGAGGCAACGTGCGTACATTATTGGTAAACACCAGAGCTTGATCGAGCAAAAGCTGGAAAATAGAGCGTATCTCGATGAACTCTCCAGGCTTCAGCGACATCTGCGCTGTTGATGTGAATGCCTGATGAGTTGCGAGGGTTGTCGGATCCACAATCTGCATACGATCCTCTAATCTCAGCACTACCCCTTGCTGGGAGGAGACCCAGTTCGGCAAACGTGAGAGATCGGGGATCGGAAAACCTGATCCCGATATAGCTCCCACGAGTGCGTCGTCCAGCTGTGCACGCTCTTGTGCCGTCAAGCTATTTCGCCAAGCAACAAACAGCGATCCCCAGTTTTGTGTTGCGGTCTGGGTATTGTGCGCAGCATGACCAACAAGCGTTCCACCACCGCTCAAATCCAGTCGGAAAGCTGGCTTCCCTGGACATGCTTCGTAATGGCACCGCCATCCCTGCCTCCCTGTGTGTGTTACAACTAGCCGCCCGTTAAAGAGCCAGGAAATATTCTCCGGATGCAGATGCTCCTGTACCCAGGTAGCAAACTGCTTTAAACTCTCAGAGGCCAGATTACGTTGGGCGGCTGTTGCTATTTGCTGAATCTCCTCTTGATTGCAGAGCACAGCCGCAAAGAATGTGCACAGAAGGCGTTGTTCCCATGCTATGGTGAATCGAAGGTCTAACGCGATGGTGATCGTATCAGCGGCGGCTCCCTGGTGCCCGGTGTTGGCCCAGCGGGTAGCAGCCTCACCTCGCCCAGGACTCAACGCGTTACGCACAGCTCGCAACGCGTGGAACAGATTGGTTTTGCCCGCACCGTTAGGTCCAACGATGACATTGAGATGCGGGTCCAATCTCTCCCAGGTAAACGTATCAAAGGAGAGCAAATGGTGAATGCGAATCGCTTGAATTTGCACTGGGTTCCCTCCGAGCCTCCGAAGAAAAAATCATGAATTACCTGATGTAGTGAGTATTTCTGTGCCGCTATTGTAGCACAGGTATTTTCTTTACACGATACTTCGGTTCTAAAATCTTTGAGAGAACATCTGTATTAGCTATTTGGGTACCCCATCCTGCAGAATAACCATTCGCTGGTATTCAGATCCCAATAATATTAGCAGAAGATTGAGCTCGAAAGATCCCGCGATTTATCCAGTGCATGAAAATCAGCTCCCTTGCTTGGCATTTGAGTGGGGGGTCATTGCCGTTTTTTTGCCCCTGTACGAGAATGGACATGTAGTACACTTGGCAATCTAATCATGTTTATGGGTTCTGCTGTCACCTTTCGCTATAGGTCAGAACACGAACATACTAACTGCTATGTACCACAAGATGTATAATTCGTGAGAGATATTTATTCTCCGAACAAACACTCAAGGTGGACATGCGGGGGACGATTTTTTGCAGTCGAAGGATTGACTTGTCTGGTAGCTTCATGCGCTGGTCCCAATTCTCTGTATTTCGATCAGGGGATATCTTGGCAATCTTAATCATTCAATCCTGTAATTGATGGGAATTTAGCCAAAAACTGAAGAAGGAACGTATAATGCTCCATACAGGTCGTCGCTTAATCGAAGATCTTTTTCCCACCCGAGCGGTTAGCTCTGAGGCTGTGCGCGAAAAAAGCCTGCGCCGAGGCAATATCTCAACCTTTCACCTTTGGTGGTCTCGCCGCCCCACTGTGGCTGCCCGCGCCGTTGTCTACGAAACACTCGTTCCTGCACCTGCCAACGATGAGGAAAAGAAAGTTTCTAAAGACTTTGTACAGAAGTTGTGCAAACAGGATTTCCATCAGGATATACTTGAGCAAGCGCGCCTGGATATTCTGGCTGCGAACAAAGACAAGCCCCCACGCGTGCTCGATATGTTCACTGGTGGTGGATCGATTCCACTCGAAGCGCTGCGTTTGGGCTGAGAGCGGCTGACCGAATTCTATCCTCTTCTTGCCAGCGGCGCGTCCACTAAAAACGGTATACAGCAGAGGAGCTTCTCTGGCGGCATGAGCACCAGCAACGCCGAACACTTGCTAACACCCATCGCTTATCTATGGACGAGGACAGTGCTTTGTCCAAGATCGAATTGTGGCGCGATAGTGCCGCTTGTGCAGCAGACTTGGCTGTGTAAAAGGGGAGACAATTGTGTCGCGCTACGCGCGCTCCCCGATCGCACAACGAAATCCTTTCGCTTCGAGGTGGTGCAGGCATGCGAAGTTGACAAACTTGGTTTTGATCCTGGGACTAACAACAAGCGCCGCAATGCAATTTGTTTGCATTGTGGCACTCCTGTGAATGTAGAATATGCCAAAACGCAGGGGCAGAACGGTGACATAGGCCAGAAGCTTATGGCTGTGGTTTATACTCAGCAGGCAAACCCAGGGAAAATATATCTAGCAGATAAAGATATTCCAGATTGCGTCGATCAAGACGATCTTTTAGCTAGAGCCGATGCTTTATGCGATGAGTGTGAAGCAAGTTTACCTATAGAGCTTGTTCCCCAACATCTAACAGGAGGAATGAGCTACGGTTTGACCCGCTTTAAAGACTTGTTTGCGCCACGCCAGCTCCTCTCTTTGCTCGCATTTACTGTTGAGGTGCGCCACGCCTATCATGCCATGCTTGACAATGGCATGGAGCCAGAGCGCGCTGCAGCGATCACGACATATCTAGGTGTGATAATCAACCACCTGGCCAACCATAACAGTAGCATTTGCCGCTGGGATCATACTTATGAGATGAGCAGACAGACATACGAGCGCCAGGTGTTGCCGATGGCCTGGAACTTTGCCGAGATCAATCCCTGCACCGAGGGACCAGGCAGCCCTACCAGCGCACTAAACTGGATCATCTCAACGGTACAGGAGCTCGTGCAGAGTGGGCAGCATGCCCATGTCAAGCGTGCCTCCGCACTGCAACTGCCATTTCCTGATAATACCTTTGACGCTATTATCACCGACCCACCCGTTTACGATAATGTTTCCCACGCTGATCTCAGTGACTTCTTCTATGTCTGGCTTAAGCGCAGTATTGGCTTCCTGTACCCCGAACATCTGAGATCCTTACTCACGCCCAAGGAACAAGAAGTGGTCATGGCAGCCAGTCGCTGGAACCAAAACAAAAAAGTTGCGAAGCAGAACTACGAAAGGATGATAGCTCAGACGTTTGTGGAGGCTCATCGCGTCTTAAAACCGGGCGCGCCACTGGTTTGTATCTATACGGAGAATTCAAAGTGGGGCCTGACCACATTGACCGATGCGTTGCGGCATGCAGGTTTTGTCTTGATCGAAACCTGGCCACTGGATACTGAGATGACGAGCCGCTCTATCCTACAGGATAGGGAAACACCAACGTCCAACATCATCCTTGTTGCACGCCGGCGTGAAAATCATACTCCCAGAGATCTCGCTTGCTCGGAGCAAGCTGAGATTACGAGCGAGTGCTTGGACACGCTCTTCAAAGAAGAGATCACAGGTGCGGATCGGCTGAGAGCCTCGTTGAGCGTTGCGCAAGAGAGAAGTTTGCCAACGAGGACACGTCTGTTTTTTGAGGACCTAGAGAACCGGTCGAGTAATCAAGCAGTGTTCTGAAGCTCAGCTTGCAGCGGCTGGGAACGAGCCAGAACGTGCAGATTGTGGACGACAGCGCAACGGCGCAGATCAAAAAGGTTCTTGCGGCGTCCTCGATAACGCGCCTTTCGTCCTTGCCACCGGCCAACATGGGCAAGGGTATGCTCAACGGAGATATCTTTGGGAAAATGAACGATCCCACCGAGCACAAAGGGCATTTCCTGGTCCGCTGGACAGCGAATGGCCTGCCGTTCCCAATCCAGCGTAAACGCCTGCTTGGAAAAGCGCTTCCCCTCGCGAACCGGCCAGGCTTTGCAGTAGATCTCCAAGTCATCACTCCGCTCATACACGAAATGACTACTTAAATAGGCTCGATCGATATGGAGTTCTTGTAAACACGCTCCTTGTCGCTCCAGGTCAGCGCTGATCTCTCTGGTGACGCTGGCTTCTGGCATATTTGCAGGCGTGATACCCACTGCACGGATGAGACCTGTATCCAGATCATGCAAGACATGGCGTTTGTATCCGTCAACTCGCACGCTTCGACTTTTGCGTCCGTGACGCATTTCGGCATCTTCGACGCTGATACGCCGATCTTTTGCCACTCCTTTGATCAGACGTGCTTTCCCATTCTCATCAACCTGCACATCTTGCTCTTTCACCTGGCGAGCGATTTCTAGAGACGGTTTGGCCAGTTCCACCTCATCCTGTTGCAACGTCTGCACCCACGTTTCCACCGTCTGCAACACATGCAAGACCAGGTTCAGTGCTTCTTCTCGCTGACCTGGCTGATCCCAATCCCGGTCGAGCATCGCTTTCAAGCTTGTTCCACAGACCACGTCTGCTCCGGCCTCGTGCCCCACTTCGACCAAATCTCTTCCCTGTTGCTCGGCCACCACGCTCAGAATCTTTTTGAGCGCGTGCCCGATGAGATTGTGTGTATCTTCGATTCGCCCTGCTCCCCACAACGGACTGCTGTCGAGGGCTGCGCGTAAGGCCTGTGATCCAAACTCCTGGGTTTGGCTGGCAAGCTCAATCGTTCGTTCGATGAGTCGTCGATCCATCTGGGAATCGATGAGACGCTTCCGAAAAGCTACCAGCGTTCCTTTGCTGAACGGGGCTTGCTCTGTGTCCAGACAATCTAACACCAATTGCCAGCGCCGATCCATGAGTGTTGCTTCAATCACTTCGTCATCCGAGACCCCTGTGTACGCTTGAACAATGGTAGCGAGGGCTAATTGCGCTGGCGGAATGGGCGGTTGCCCACGGAGACTCGACGCATAGAGCGTCGCCAGTTCTTCTTGAAAAGCGTCATTAAACAATTCATGGCGGTGAGTGAGCCGAGAAAAACAAACAATTTCGCTCGTTTGATGCGTATGATGATGGTTTGCTCGAGGGATGATGGTTCAATCGGAGGATGCCAAGCTGAGGGGCGCATGTAATACTCCTTCACACTATCGTAGGACAGGCATTTCAGGGAATGGCTGAGGAGAACAAGCACTCGTCTGCCAAACTCGCCATACTCGTTATTTGATGGAGAGGTGATGCTTTTCTCGACCTCATTCATACTCATGCTCACACCAGAGACATTTTTCTGTAATCCTCTCAAGGTCAAAAAAGCGGGCGGGAAAACGTCTTCTCGTCTGCTCTGCATAAGAGATGATGAGCCTTTTGTCGCGCGTAGGTAACAGGTGTGGTCACATCCATCTCCCTAGCCCAGTCCTCCGTCGACGTGAATCTCTTCGCCCGTAATGTAGGAAGCGTCGGACGATGCCAGGAAGACCACCACACTCGCCACTTCTTCCGGCTTGCCAAGCCGCGCGAGCGGTACTGTAGCGCTCATCTGATCCAGACGCTCCCGCGTCTTCTCCGGGCTCAACCCGGCATTCTGGTAAATGGGGGTCAGGATCGGACCCGGGCTGACCACATTGACCCGAATGCGACGTTCCGCCAATTCAACCGCCGCCGTCTGTGCCACTGCTTGTAACGCCGCTTTGGCCGCACTGTAGGCGCTCGTTCCTGGCCGACGCCAGGGGGGAGTGATAGGAGCCAAAGCGATTAGGATGATAGAAGCCCCGTCATTCAGCGAGGGGATCGCTTTCGTGAGCGTGAAGTACGCGCCCTTCGTATTGATCGCGAACAGCTCGTCATACAAGCTCTCCGACGTGTCTATCAGCGCAGCAAACTTGCCCACGCCGGCATTGACGAACAGGACGTCAATGCGGCCAAGTTCCTGCGTGACCGTTTGATAGAGCCGATCAATCTCCGAGAGCTTCGCCACATCGGCCTGCACCGCAAGCACCCCATCACCAATTGTCCTGGTGGCTTCCTCAAGCGTCTGTGCGTTGCGTCCCACAATGGCAACTCTGGCTCCTTCTTCGTGAAGCCGTTTCGCTGTGGCGAGCCCTATACCACTATTGCCTCCCGTCACCACCGCCACTTTGTTTTCAAATCTCTTCATTACAAGCCTCCTGAAGAAAAGAGAGAGAGAGGTGCTCCAGTCACGAGTCGGGTGCACCATTATCCTCTCGACATTGCGTACAAGCATTACGCACCATTCAGAAGGAGCGCAGCGGGCACGACAATCACGAGAATGCCAGAGAGGATCAGGGCCAGGCCCACTCCCTGAGCAATGCGCTCCCATCGAGGAAACATTTTTTCGGCGAAGATCACAACGGTAAGCCCTGCCATCGCTGCGACATTCATGATGCCCAGGGGGAAGAGGAGGACAAAGAGCAGCCAGTTCGATCCCAGGCAAAAGATGCCGTGCTCAAGGCCCATACGAAAGGCGCCCGTGTAGCCGTCATGCCACCTGCCATGGATGCGCATTCAGAGGCGTGCAGCATTTTGCCAGGCAGACTCGTTTGAGGGGTGTAAGCTGGTAGAGCCCGGCCAGCACCAGGATGCCGCCACCAATCCGGGCCGCGTTCAGCATGATCCAGGGGATCTGCCCGGCCAACCCCGAGGCGGCGAGCGCGCCGAGATACGCGAACACGCCGAAGAGCGCCCAGACCAGCAGGTACGCACCCACGAAGATCCAGGGAGACACAGAGGCCCGCCAGCCAGTGTGCCTCTCACGCTGGACTCGTGCGAAAGCCAGGTTCATCGTGGCTGTCGCGGGAAACATCATCGCGATCATCATCACGACCCAGATCGCCAGGAAC
>WNFI01145022.1_pt1 | contig 10214 bp, 7 predicted proteins | sample 5400471 | NCBI WGS metagenome assembly WNFI01 (sample SAMN13153348, study PRJNA577476) | soil metagenome | isolation source: 100 cm saprolite on Douglas fir-dominated hillslope | place: USA:California | collected 2013-09-17 | reverse complement strand
CAGGCGGAAGTCGATCTTCTTGGTCGTCCGGCCGCCCACGCGTTGCACCACGCGCTCCTGCAGAACGCGTAGCAGTTTTGCCTGCAGTCCGTGATCGAGCGTGGTGATCTCGTCGAGGAACAGCGTCCCGCCATGTGCCGACTCAATCAACCCCGGCTTGGCAGCGTCGGCTCCGGTAAACGCGCCTTTCTCGTGCCCAAAGAGTTCGGATTCGATCAGATTCTCTGGGATCGCGGAACAGTTCAGGCAAACATAGGGACGGTCACGCCGGGCGCTGAGCTGTACGATCGCTCCCGCGATCAGTTCCTTACCTGTGCCGCTTTCGCCCCGTAACAGCACCGTGGTATTGCTGTCGGCCACGGCCTGGATCGCCTGGTACACTCGCTGCATCGCTTCGCTGATCCCGATCATTCCGCAAAACGACGTCTTGTTTCCGGCCTGCTCGACCAGGCGTTGCCCTTCCATTTGCAGCGCGCGTTTCTCAATCGCTCGCGCCAGTGCGATTTGCAGCTCCTGGAAGTCGAGAGGCGCCAGAAAAAATTCGTCCGCTCCGGCTTCACTGGCCTGCAAGGGAATACTGCGGCTGTTGGATCGCGTAATGGCAACCAGTACCAGGTCGTCTCGCACTTGCCGAATATCGCGCAAGAGTCCGAGCGCTTGCGCGGGATCGTCGCCGATACTGTCCAGGTCCATCAGGATGGCCCGGATCCCAGCGTCGCCAACCGCGTTCTGAATCTGTTTTTCCGTCCGCACCAGCTGGGCGGCAAACCTGGGCGAAAGATAGTGTTGCATGTCCGGAAACGCGCTGGTCTCTGGGCTGATGATTGCGATTCGGCACTCCGGGCCGGTTTGACCGGGTTCTGCGACGGGCATGAGGTCCCCAACTGTAGGAAGCCGGATTATAGGAGAAGGAAGCGGAAACTTGAAAGCAGATTTGAATCACGGAGGCTGATTTCAACCGCCGCGGAGAGCCCGGGCGATCTGCCGCCTTCGAACCGAATGGCGGAAGTCACCAGCAAAACCGTTCTTGCTTCACTCAGAACTCCCGGGCAAGCGTCGGAGGATGACGAAAGCCGTTGCACGAGTTACTATCGGACTGCCTCCAATGGACATTCGTGAGATCGCAAAGCGTGCGCGAGTTTCTACCGCGACGGTGTCACGCGCCATCAATCGTATTCCGACGGTTGATCCACAGCTTGCAAAACGCGTTTGGAAAGTTGTCGAGGAACTCGGATACTACCCGAACACGCAGGCCCGGGCGTTGGTCTCAGGCCGCACGCGCATCTTCGGACTGATTGTTTCCGAAATTACCAATCCGTTTTTCCCCGAAGTCGTGCAGACCTTCGAAGACGTCGCGGTACAAAACAATTACGAGATTCTGCTGACCTCAACCATTCACGACCCCAAGCGCATGGAGGCTGCAGTACGCCGCATGCTGGAACGCCGCGTCGAGGGGGTCGCAATACTTACTTTCGGCATGGAGGAATCGCTCTTGGACAGCCTCCGCTTCCGCAAGGTGCCGCTCGTATTTGTCGATGTCGGGCCTTCCCTGCCCCGCGTGAGCAACATCAAGATCAACTACCAGCGGGGCATCCGCAAAGCGGTGCAACACCTGGCAGGGCTGCGGCACCGGCACATTGTCTTTGTCTCTGGTCCACTGGCGCTGAAGTCTGCCGCCACGCGAAAAGATGCCTTTCTCACCTCAATGGTGGAAGCCGGCCTGGCCGTTGGCCCCGGATTCATGGTCGAGGGAGACCACACCATGGAAGGCGGGATGGCGGCCCTGGAGAAACTGGCGAAAGCGGGTCCTTTGCCGACTGCGGTGATGTGCTCGAACGATATGACGGCGATCGGAGTGATGCGCCAGGCTTACGAACGCGGGATTTCTGTCCCCCAACAACTCTCGGTGGTGGGGTTTGACGATGTCCACCTGGCACAGTTCACCATTCCCCCGCTCACTACAGTGCGAATGTCGCAAAGTGAACTGGCTCAAATCGCCTTCAAAGCGCTTATGCAGGACGTGGCGCGCAAAATACCTTCCGAAAAGGGAACCGAGTACGCTCTGGAAACCGACCTGGTCTTGCGCAGTTCGACCGCGACGGCGCCCTCCGCGCTGCCGCCATCCGCGAGTCACTGAGGCGGCGGTCCAGTTCTGCGGCCGTTAAACCGTCCGCTTGCCGGCTATCATTGCCAGCGATTCGGCGGCATATTCAACCTGATCCTCGCTCATCTCGGGAAAAAGCGGCAGGCTGAGTACTCGCTCACAGGCTTTCTCGGTCGCAGGCAGGCTGCCGGCACCGTATCCCAGGTGAGCATATGCCTGCTGCAAGTGGACTGGCTTGGGATAGTGAATGGCACTCTGCACTCCTTGGGACTCCAACTCGGCGCGAGTTCGGTCGCGGTCCTCGACATACGCCACGAAGAGGTGGTAGACACATTCGTCGCCGCTTCGGTCGGTTGGCAGGTCCACCCGGGAGCCTGCGAGAACTTCGCGGTAGAGTTTCGCAAAGTGCTGGCGCTTGGCCGTCCATGCGGCGAGGTGCTTCAACTTTATGTTGAGGACGGCTGCCTGAAAACCATCCATGCGATAGTTGTAGCCGACGTATTTGTGCGTGTAACGAGTGGTCTCACCGTGGCTGCGAAGCGAACGCGCGAGATTTGCCACCTCAGGGTCGTTGGTGGTCAACGCTCCGCCTTCGCCATAGGCGCCTAGATTTTTCCCGGGATAGAAACTGAACGCCGCTGACTGCCCCAATCCTCCGCCCCGCTTGCCCTGATAGCGCGCTCCGTGGGCCTGGCATGCGTCTTCGATGACGGTAAGGCCGTGCTTTGCCGCGATGGCAGCAATCTTGTCCATCTCCACGGGCCTGCCATAAAGATGAACTGGGATAATCGCCCGCGTGCGACTGGTGACTGCGCTCTCGATTCTTGCAGGATCGATGTTGGCGGTGGCGGGATCGATATCTGCGAAGACGGGTTTGGCGCCGACGTAGGTGATCGCCTCGGCCGTGGCGATAAACGTATTCGAAGTCGTGATGACCTCATCGCCCGCCTTCACTCCCGCAGCGATCAATGCCAGGTGAAGCGCACTGGTTCCCGAATTGAGCGCGACGCAATGCTTCACGCCGCAATAGTCGGCGAACGAGCGTTCGAACTGCTCGACCTCTTCCCCCAGAATGAACGCCGCCTTGTTGCAAACGCGGTCCAGCGCAGCAGAGATCTCATCGCGCAGTTCGGCGTATTGAGCGGTTAAATCGAAGTAAGGGACTTTCAAGCAATCCTCGCGCAGGCGCGGTTTGTTTCTGCAGGCTACGTTCCTTACTATACGGAAACCAGCGGAGGAGTGACGTAGGCAGTCTTCACGTTCGCGCCATCTCAAGAACCGGAGGACGCCCACGCTCGCGCGCCAACATTATCAGAAGCAAGACCGGCGCAGGAATGAACGTCAGCGGCGGCACCGCCATCAACAGCATCAATCCGCAATTCAAAGCGGTGTATGTTATCACCAGATTCGACGGCAAATGCCCTTCCCGCCTCGCGTATTGGGCGGCGATTGCTATGACTGGCACCGCCAGCACTGTCTGATCGAAAACCCACCCGTACGCCGTGGTCAGCACGCAAGCCGTGATGAGCGCTGGCATCCGGTCTGCCCAGTCCCAGTGCTCGCGATGCTTGCGCCAGTAGAATGCCAGCCAGGCCACGCCAAAGAGCGGCGGAATAAATTGCATCCAGTAGGTACGGGTTATGTCGCCATGGTTGAGACTACGGCGGATCATCGCTGTAATCCCCGAAGGATTAATCGCCAGGTAAGGCCCGCTGGTCAGCTGCGAATACTGGCTGAACGCATGCGGATCAAGGAGCAAGGCAACACCGGTGCATAGTCCGACGACAGCGGCGACCGAAACCAGTGTTCTCCAACGGCGTTGATCGATGGATCTCAGCGCGAGCGTGATCCATACCAGGAACACCAACTGGGGCTTGATAGAAGCAAGAGAAAGCAGCACTCCCGCGAGCGCGGGGCGTCCCCGTTTCTCGAAATAAAGAAACCCGGCGACTCCCAACAATATCAACGGCGCGGTTTGCGCAAACTTCAGGCAAAGCTAGAACGTGAAAGCAAAGAGGGTGCGGTAGAAAGCCGTATGGGAGATTTCTGGCAGCCTTACGTCACCGAAATAGATATCCATCAGCAGGCGGGAGGAAACCGCAACCACTGCTGCTAACATCGCGATCCACATCAGCCAACCGAAGCCGTAGGAACTTACCAAGCCGAGAGGGGCAACAAGGGTCAAGGCCCATGGCGGGCACACAAACATGAGCGGAACAGGATCAGCCCAACCGAGCGATTTCTGAGCTTGGAACATCGCATCAAGCGAATACGGATTTTGGCCCCTTAGCACCAGATGTGCGGCGGTCCAGTACTCCATGAAGTCGTGTGTCGGGCGCAGCAAGGCGAAAAAGGACAAGACGAACGCTGCGCCAAGAACCAAAACGACAATTCCCAGGGTTTTGCGCCGACCGCGCCCGTTCGGATTCTCAATATTGTCTATCAATCCCAGACGCACCTTAACTCAAATGCCAGGCACTTCCGCCAAGGCCATTTCCTTGGTGTCGGTGTGGCCGGACACGGCGGCCAGATCCTCTGACTTCTGAGCTGACGTAGAGTAAGAAACGCCTTGCCCACTGGCTGACGGGAAGAATTTTTCCCTCATCCGAAGAGATGGTGTTTCAATCAACTTCGCCATCACGATGCCCGGCACGACCGCGATCGCGGCGTACAACGGAAGCCGGAACCAACGCTTGGGAAAGTGCTCTGCGCTTAGCATTCCGACTCCGTGCCAAAGGTAAATCGAGTACGAATAGTAGCCAATCCAGGCCAGCGGACGAAGGAACCACCCGTCAGGCCGTTTCTGGTTCACCGCCCATGAAACGATGAACGAAAAAGCCACGTACGCGAAAGTCAGCTGCGCAACGCTCGGCAACAACGCCGTAGCCAGGCAGAACAACAGTCCGACAGCGAGCACCCATTTGCGACCCGCTTCCTTGAACGATTCTGAATCGAAGTGGGCAAAATAACCCAGCGTGACGCCGGCGAAAAGCGCGTCGACGCGAAGGTGGGTTGGATAGGCGACGCGGTCCCAATCGTGCCAACGCAGGTAGGCTGCGATCCGCCCCCAAAGACACAGCGCTGACAAGGCAATCGACAGGAACGGTATTAGGCGGAAATACTTGCCCTTCCCCTTGCCCAAACGAATCATCAATACCAGCAGCAACGGAAGCACAAAATAGAAATGCTCTTCGACCGCAATCGACCAGGTATAGATCCAGATGCGTGACGTATAGTTCTGCACGAAGATCAGATCAGGCCAAATCGGAAAAGGAAATTTGCGAAACAGGAGTACCCAACCGATCGCCGTTGCGAATATGAAGACGTAAAAAGGCGGATAGATTTTGAACCCGCGCCGAATCCAGAACCGCTTCAGGTCGATGGCACCGGTGGCTTTGAATTCCGAAAACAGCAGGCCCGAAATCAGAAAGCCGCTGAGCACGAAGAAAAGGTCCACCCCGCGGCCAAGGAAACTGCCAAAGGTCGAGTTAATTCCCGTGGCCAGGCAATAATGGCAAGCCACCACCATCAGCACGGCGATGCCGCGGAGGACGTCCAGTGATGGGTTGCGTTTGTTCAAGCTATCCAGCGCCCTTTTTAACGACGTGCGTGACTCCAGTCGGCGGGCTTTCTTTGCCTCGTTCCAGCGATGAGACCCTCAACATCTTGCTTCTCTGCAGCCCTAATGCCAAAGCAGCGCCAGGGTGGTGTTAGCGGCTTATCTCCTGTGTTTTCGGGAACTTCTTCCCGACGGCGCCCTGGCTGGGGAAGCCTGGCACCCCTTCCCTCCGGCCCCCATTGTCGTCGATTGTATTCATCTCCTGGGCAAATTAGAACTCATCGCTCATCGCCCCCAAACGACCGGACAAGCATTTCGACCCGCGCGATCCCACCCCGCCAACGGTTCTCCAGGCATTCCACCACCGGGTAAGGCAGAATGGTAGCACCCCACCGTCATACCCTGGGGCAAACGTTCCAGAGCATGTTCTTAGTGATTGAGCTTTGTTTGACGGCAATGTGCGTACCCCTCGCGCTGATGTGGCCGCGCGCCGGCGAGACCTGGTTCTCCGCCGTGGAGCGGCGCTTCTCGGCCTTCCCGCAGCGTCGAGTTCGCGCCGTAATTTCAGTCGGGCTGCTGGCCCTTGGTCTCCGTTTGGCACTGTTGCCGATTCTCCCCATCCCGCAACCCAAAGTCAGCGATGAGTTCAGTTACCTCCTCCAGTCGGACACGTTCTCTCATGGGCGCCTCGCCAATCCTACTCACCCGATGTGGATCCATTTCGAGACGTTCCAAGAGAACTGGCATCCCACCTACGCGTCCATGTACTACCCCGCCTACGGCGCGTTCCTTGCCTTCGGGCAAGTTGTTTTGCACCGTCCTTTCTGGGGGGTGTGGCTGAGTTCGGGGCTGATGTGTGCCGCAATCTGCTGGGCGCTCCGGGGGTGGCTTCCCCCCGCATGGGCATTGCTCGGCGGCTTGCTGGCGGTGATTCGGCTGGGATCCTTCAGCTATTGGGCTGACAGTTACTGGGGCGGGACTGTGACTGCGCTCGCCGGAGCTCTGGTGATCGGAGCCTTGCCACGCATCAAGGGAGCCGCTCGCTTGCGAGACTCTGTACTTCTCGCGTCAGGCATGGCTCTGCTGGCATACACGCGCCCTTATGAAGGATTGTTCTTCTGCCTGCCGGTTCTTGTCTCTCTGATCTTTTGGACAAGGCGGGGCACTATTCCCTTCCGCCAGGTGGTTTCGCGCGTCGCACTGCCATTCGCGCTGGTAATGACGGTTGCTCTCGCCGGGCTGGGATATTACTTCTTCAAGGTAACGGGCAGTCCGTTCACTACTCCTTACCAGATCAACATGCGGACGTACGGGCTGATGTATTTTCCGTGGGAACACGTCCGCCACATCACATTCAATCATCCTGAGATGAGCGGGTTCTACGGCGGCGGCTCGGTGGTTGGCTGGTATCACATGGCGCTGGAGCACCCGCTCAAGTTGCAGGCGCTGAAAGCCTTCGTCATCTGGATGTTCTACTTCGGGCCGGTGCTGCCCCTGCCGATTCTAGTGTGGCTGTTCTCGCGGCCGAGCGGCGGCTTTCGGAAGTCGTTCTCCCCGGCACTTCGGCTCTTTTTGATTTTGTGCGCAGCTACGTATTTCTCGTGCATGCTCACCATTTACATAGGTCAACCGCACTACGTGGCCGCGCTCACGGCCGCGTTTTACGGAATCATCGTTCTGATGCTCCGGGATTTCTACCAATCCGACAGCCCGCCGTTGAAATTCCTGGCACGGGTAATTCCCGCGCTCTGCTTTCTGCTGCTGGCATTGCGCATCGCCGCGCCGTTGATTGATCTTGAACCGAAACCGAGTTGGATTCGCACCTGGGTCTCGCAGGACGAGCAGAACCTGGAGCGGGTCCGCGTTCTGAAGCAACTGGAGAGCACTCCCGGCAAACATCTGGTGATCGTTCACTATCGCCCGGATCACGATTTCGTCCTCGACGAGTGGGTTTACAACAACGCTGACATTGACGGCTCGCAAGTCATATGGGCGCGGGACATGGGCCCGCAAAACGCGGAACTGGTGCGCTATTTCAGCGATCGCCAGGTGTGGCTGGCGGAACCCGATTACAATCCTGCCAGGCTTGCTCCCTATGGGCGATAGAACCGCGACGGTCCCGCACGGATTCAGATTTGCTCTGAATGACAGCACGTTGGCGCTAGCGGCGCTCGCGATTCTTCTTGCCGCAGCAGTTGTGTGGTCGGCGCGCGGGGTCAACGTCGAGAAAACTGATTTTGCACTCACCTATGTGGGCGCTCACATCGTCCACACAGGAATGGGCCGACATCTGTACGATGTGGGCTTGCAGGTGCATCTGCGCGATTCGATGTTTCAAGCGCCAAGCCCGCTCTATTTCGAGCACCCTCCATTTGAGGCAGTGGCGCTTTCGCCGTTGGCAGCGTTTCAGTTTCGCACCGCTTACACAATCTGGGGACTCTTCAACGTCGCAGTCCTGCTCGCGGCGATTGTCTGGCTGCGTCCGTATCTGCCATGGCCGTCTGAAGACATCGCGTATCTGTTTCTGTGGCTGCTCTTTGCTCCGCTGCTGGTGGCAACCTACCAGGGACAATCGTCCATTGTTGTGCTGGCGGCCTACGCGGCTGCCTTCGTGCATTTGCGAAAGGGAAATAACCTCGCAGCCGGCGCACTGTTTGCCCTGGCGCTGTTGAAGTTTCAGTTTGCGGTGCCTTTCGCAGTAATTTTTCTACTGCGAAAGCAGTGGCGGTTTGTCGCGGGGTTTTCGGCTTCTGCGGCGGCGCTGGGGATCCTGAGCCTGATCGGCATTGGCTGGGGAGGGGTCACGGACTATGTGCGCCTTCTCTCGCGGATCGGCAGCAACCCGCAGAATATTTCATACGGTTCAGCCGTGGACATGCCGACTCTGCACGGACTGGTTTACGCAGTTGCCGGGCACTTGGGGCCGGTGACCGTGAATATCGCAGTCGCGCTACTCTCGGGTGCCCTATTGGTGTGGATTGCATGGAAGCGCCCACGTTCGACTGATCGCGACGCCCAGGATCTGTTTTTTGCTGCCGCGATCTCCGCTTCCCTGCTCTGCGGCTCCCACATGTTTACCCATGATTTCAGTCCGCTGGCGCTCGGAATGTTTCTTGGGGGAGGGAGCCTGGCTGCGCTGGGCCGCGGCTTGCGAGCCGGGCTGGCATTTACGCTCGTGGTGTTTTGGATGTTCCCGCTGTATTTCCTGTTCGTGAAGTGGCATTGTCTTTACTTGATGGCCGTTGCGCTACTTGTGTTCACATGGTGTTGCTTGAAAAGTGGCGAGCCCATCGCCGGAGCGAGCAAACTACAGAACGTGGCGGCGGGATAAACCAATGCCCTCCCGTTACCGCGCATTGAGTAAAAGTTCCGCGGCGCACGACAATTCGACGCCTCCGCAAAAGCTCAGCCATAACGAACTGGAGCGCGCCACCGTTGTACTGCTGTACGCCGGGATCGCTTTACTTGGTGGCCGGGCTGTTCCGCGTGTTCGGTAACTCGCTCGCGGTGGCGCGCAGCAGCCTGGCAGTCGCGGGAGCCCTGTGCTCCGTTCTCACCTACCTTTTGTGCCGCCGCGTGTGCTCGCGCGGCATCTCGGCGTTTGCGGCAATTCTGGCGACCGTAGCCGGGACCGCGTTTCGATTTCTGGTCCTGCACAATTGCTACAGCACCTTGTTCGCCAGCGTTGCCGCGTACGCGGCGGTTCGATTCATCGAGACGAAAAGCTCACGCTGGGCGTTTACGACCGGCACCTTCGCGGCGACCACGTTTTTGTTTGAGCAGTCGAAGGGAGGCGGGCTCACACTGGGGCTGTTGCTTGGGTTTCTCTTGCTGCGCAGATTCGCCTTTGCCAGACCACGCGCACTCGCGGACATGGCGGCCGGGTTCGCATGGCCATTTCTCATCACCTTCGGCTACTTCACAGCCCATCACGCTTTTTCCGGGATGCTTCGCAGCTGGCTGTGGCCGCTGCGGCACTACACCGCTGCCAACCACGTGCCCTACGGCTGGCAAAACTGGTCGGACAACACACGCGACATTGTTCTCAAAACGGGTCCGCTGGCGCTTCGCATGGTGAAGGTGGTCGCAGTATCACCGGGATTTCTGGTGCCCGTGTTTCCGCTCATCGCATGCGGAGCGCTGGTTTACTGGGCACTCCAACTCCGCAGGGAAACTGAAAACGTCCAGGCCCGGTATTACGTTGTGCTCGGGTCGGCGATGGCGGGTTTGCTGCTCTCCGTCGTAATGGTCCGACCCGACATTCTGCACTTCATGTACCTGGCCCCGCTCTGGTATGTGGCGTTGGCGTGGATCCTGGGAGCGCAAGTTGGCAGCCCTTTCCTCAAGGGCATTCGTCCAGCTCTGGTGGCATATGCCGCTTTCGCGTTTGGGATGCTGGGGTTCGCCGTGCTGCTCGCCACCACCGGTGCCCGTGAGCGCATCGAAACCCGGCGCGGAGAAATCACGGCAGGCGGTCCCGATACGGTGATTCCGTTTCTGCAATCGCAATACGCAGCCGGCGATCCCCTGCTGGTGTACCCTTACCTTCCG
>WNFI01134311.1_pt1 | contig 10214 bp, 9 predicted proteins | sample 5400471 | NCBI WGS metagenome assembly WNFI01 (sample SAMN13153348, study PRJNA577476) | soil metagenome | isolation source: 100 cm saprolite on Douglas fir-dominated hillslope | place: USA:California | collected 2013-09-17 | reverse complement strand
TCCCTCCTTGATCCACTGCTCTGCCGTGCGACCGGCGCAAGTTGAAGGGCGGCCCACGGCGAGCGGACGCCTTAGGCACCCACGCGACCGTTTCTGAATCGTGCCATATAGTGGATGCAGCTTGACCAGCTCTTTGCCAGCTTATTCTCAGCACACCAAGAGAGGTAGCTCGCGTTGCCGACACCCTGTTCATCTTCGAAGCGATCCGCTGCGTTTCGCCTCCTATCTCGCCATGTCCGGCTCCTCGGCGCCGGAGATCGCCGCGGTCCTGGGCCACAAGACCCTCGACATGGTGAAGCGCTACCTCGCGCAGCCGCACACCGCGGACGTGGTCGGCAGGATGACCGAGAAGTTCCCGAGGCCAGCGGCCCGCGAGCCTAGCGCCTCCACCAATCGAATCAATCAGTTAGACGATGGTTAGGACTTGTCCGGCGGTTTCTTCTTGGCGCTCCCGGCGGCGCCGCGCCTGAACTCCGAGGGTGATCGGCCGTAGGCCGCGCGAAACGCGGCACTGAAGTGGCTGTGGCTGGAGAAGCCAAGGTCCAGGCTCAGAGCGGTCAGGTCGTCATACTGCGAGAGAAGATCCAGCGCCCGCGCCAGCCGCAGCCGCATCTGATAGCGGTACAAGGGCAAGCCCTCCACCTGCTTGAAGACTTGCGTCAGGTACACGGGGGAGCCGCGCACTTCAGCGGCGATCTCAGCCAACGTCCAGCGACGTGTCAGATCGCTGGCCAGCACGAGCTTGGCCCGATCCACTAGCCGCTGCCGTCCGACGCTGGCGCCGGCCGTGTGCGTGGTACGCGGCCCCATCGACCGCTGCGCCAAGGTCAAGGCCAGACTTTCCGCTTCCAAAGGTTCGGCGATGCCTTGGCGCAGGCTGTGTCGAAGAAGCGCCATGAGCACCTGAGCCCGCGCATCGATCCGCAAGCGCTGCTGCCGAAATGCCAATGGCCCGCGGTCGCGCAACAAGGTACGCGGCGCGATTTCACCCAGCTGCGGTTCGCTCACGATCAGCGTCAGGCTGGCATCGCCTCCCGGTACGGGGTGGCTGACCCGGTAGCCTTCGTTGGCGTTGAAGAACAGCACCTGGTTCGCCTCGGCGACGGCCTCCTCACGGCCCAGGTGCCGCACAAAGGCGCCGCGATATGGAAATACCAGCTGCGTAGCGGTGGCGTGCTCTTCCGCACTCTGGTGCCGGAGGCTGCCCTGGCAGCACACCTCACGGACCGTAACGGTGGGAGTGTTGAGGAGAGACTGGACCGCAACTTCAGACATGGGGCCTACCTTGCTTGCGCAGCGCTGTCCGCGTTTTGCCCACAGACCCATGGGACGCACCCACCCGTCGGCCACCGGCACCTGAATCTCCTACGGCGTCGGGCTCCCAGTGCGGCGACAAGGGTACCACGGAGGACCAAGGTCTTCGGAGTACAGAGGAGACCGAAGGTCACGAATCACTAAAGATCCTGATAGCGACCCTTCCTGCCTCTGTGGCCTACTCCTGGTGCCGGGATGCCCGGCACTCATGGAGGATGCGTCATGACAAAGAACACCTGTGCGGCTTGTGACTGCGACCTTGATGCGAATCCGATCACGGTAACGGTCGGCGGCAAGAAGGTCGAAGTGTGCTGCGAAGAGTGCGCGGTGAAGCTGAAGGAAGCCCATGCTTCCGCGCCGGCAACGAGGAAGGCCTGAGCCGTGGAGGCTCGGTCCAGGTTCGACACCAACTGGAAGGGAAGACCATGCGCAGTCAGTTGATCGGCAAGGCCGAGGCATTCAAGGCAATGCACTCTGCGTCATCGCCCCTGATTCTGCTCAACGCCTGGGATGCGGCAAGCGCGGTCGTGTTTGCCCTTGCGGGCGCAGCTGCACTCGGGACGACGAGCGCCGGCGTGGCCTGGAGCGCCGGCTACCCGGACGGCGAGCGCATTCGGTTCGCCGATCTGTTGCGCACGGTCTCCAACATCTGCCGCGTCGTGCAGGTTCCCGTCAGCGTCGACATTGAGCGTGGCTTCGGCGCGGACCCCGTGGAGGTCGCGCGCAACGTGGCCGCAGCCATCGACGCCGGCGCGATCGGCGTCAACATCGAGGACGGCATCGACCCGGCCACCAACGAGCTGCTACCTGCCCAGATAGCCGCCGAGCGCATCGCCGCCATCCGCGAGGCTGCGAACGAGCGGGGAGTGCCGCTGTTCATCAATGCGCGCACGGACGTCTATTTCCTGCCCGCACTGGAGCCGCTACGCCGTTTCGAGGAGGCCGCCGAGCGCTTGACGCAGTATGCGCTGGCAGGAGCGGACGGCGCCTTCGCACCAGGTCTGACCGACACGAGCGAGATTGCGCGGCTCGTCGCCCGGCTGTCGTTGCCGCTCAACGTGTACGCGGGATACGCCGGCGTGCCACCCATCGCGCACCTGGCAGCTGCCGGGGCTCGGCGGGTCAGCGTCGGTTGCGGGCCGCTCCAGGGCCTGCTCGGCCAGGCGGCAGAAATGGCGCGCGAGATCCTGGAGCGCGGCACTTACGACGGCATGGTTCGCGGAGCGCTTCCCGCAGCGACCGTGAACGGCCTCTTTCTGTAAGGAGAATGGGAATGCGCACACCTCGACTCGAAGCGGACGGACGGCGCTTGAATCTGGTGATGGACATCGTCGCCCACGAGTTTTCCGATCGGCTCCAGTACGTGTTCCACGTCGACAGCGGGGAGCGCTTCGGCAAGACCACCGCAACCACCTTGATCGTCTGCCGCTTCGATGCAGCGCACACCCTCGAGTGCTGGGTCGGCAGCGCGGACTATGCTCGTGGCGATGCGAGGAACACGGCGGGTCTCGAAGGCCGGAAGCGCCGCTTCCGAGTGTTCGCCGGGTTGCGCAACGACCCGTTCTTCAACAATGTGAAGGGCACACGAGCGGCATACGGAGTTGCAGCCGCTGCGCTCCCGCATGTCGCGACGGTCGAATTCGACGGCTGCCCGCACTTCGACGAGACCACGTCTCGGGCGATCCTCGACACCTGGCGGCATACCGCCGGAGGCGCGGCAGGGAACTTTCTTGCGGGATGGAAGACGTCGGCTCTGGTGCTTTCGATTGATCTCGATGTCGTCACGACCGGCGGAAGACTCCTCGCGGTATGGGGAGCGGTCCACAAGCCGTCACGCGCGGATCCGTCGCGTACGGAAGGCGCACCGGGAAAGAGCCCGACGATTCCAGCGCTCGGTGTACAGATCGAACGCACGGCACGCCCACTGATAAAGAACGGCTTGGTGGGCGGGCCACTGGCACCCGATGCGGTGAGTGATCAGCGCAAGGAGAGCTACAACCGTGTAGCTCGGAATGAGTGGGCGCAGTTCGCGACTTACATCGAGGAAACTCTCGCACTCTATGACGGATTCGATGGCCGCTGCGGAAATCAATGGCTCGCCGATAAGCTGCCGATGCGCTATCAGGCATTGGCGCGGGTTCTTGCTGACGATCGACTTTGGATCAACAGCAAGTCAAGAGCCTGCGCGCAGTTCCTTGCCGTAGAATTGACCGAGTTCGAGACACCGGGAGCGTTGAGCGGCGACTGCGGTGGCAGGACACCCAACTACGACGCGAGCAACATATTCAGATCGCTGTTGGTAAACGGCACAACTATCGGTGTCGGCGATGGCCTGAAAAGCCCCGACAAGGTGCACTCGACGACCGACTTTCCATTTCTGGCGGCGCCATGAGGGTCCTTCGGCGATGGAGTACCTGCCTGGCGGCGCTACTCGTAACCTGCGGCGCTTCCAGCGCTGCGAGTGTCGTCGACACCCCGGTCGACACCACGAGCGGCGTGATCGCGATGGCGAATCTCGACCAACAGATCATTCAGCTAGGCGACGAGCCCGGCGTAGTGGAGCTATTGCTGGTCAGGGCGCGCTTCATGGGTGACTACGAGGCACTGGATCGTGCGAGCTCGATTGCGGAAGCGCGATTCGAGACCAGCGGCGAGCTCTTGCGGCGTGCTCGGACACGCGCGGCGGTGCACCGGTTCGCCGATGCTCTCGCCGACCTCGCGACCGCCGAACGCGGTGGCGCGAAGGCCGATGAAACCGGTGGATTGCGAGCTTCGATACTCGTAGCGACTGGGCGCGCTGCGGATGCAATGCCACAGCTTGAAATCGAGTCGAGTCGCCATCCAGGATTCGCGTCGCGCAGCGCGCTGGCGAGCGCGTACGCAGCGGTCGGTCGCCTCGCCGACGCGGATGACTTGTATGTCACGGCACTTGCCGATTTGGACACCACGTCACCGTTCCCATATGCGTGGGTCTACTTCGCGCGGGGGTTGATGTGGGCCGAGCGAGGTAAGGATGGGCCTCGTGGCGAGGCTCTGTATGCGAAGGCGCTAATGTATCTGCCTGGGTTCGTCGCAGCCAATATTCATTTGGCCGAGCTAGAAGCGGCGCGCGGTGACGTCGCATCCGCCATCCGGCGGCTGGAGGGGGTCATGGCGTCGAGTAACGAGCCCGAAGCGCGCGCTCTACTGGGGCAATTGCGCGTCCGGACCGGCGACCCGGTGAGTGGCCGGAGTGACGTTTCTCTCGCCCGGAAACGCTACGAGGCGCTCCTCGCTCGCCATCCATTGGCGTTTGCCGATCACGCTGCGGAGTTCTACCTTGGAGCAGGCGCCGACGCCGAGCGCGCCTGGGTGTTGGCACAGCAGAATCTTGCGAACCGCGAGACCGAACGTGCCCTAGCGCTGGCGATCAAGGCAGCGGAGGCGGCTGGACGCCATCGCGAGGCGTGCGCTCTGGTTGCAAGGGCACGGGCGCAAGCGAGTCAAGGGCCCGCTCTGGGCCAGTCCCCTCCTTCAGGTACTGGTCGAGCCAACCCAGCCATCGGCTGTAGAGATCGCGCGAACGGACGGGATCGCCGGGGAAGTGGTCGGGAACCGGATAGGCTACGAACTTCACCGTTACCCCGTTGTCCTTCAAGGCATGGTAGAGCTGGTAGGAGTGCGTGATGGGAACGCGCGAGTCTCCGGTATCGCAGAGGATCAGCGTCGGCGTCTTGATCTGCGACGCGGCAGCAATGGGCGACTGCGCGACGTACTCCTTCATGTTGCCTCCAAGCCACGGAGAGCCCCGAAAGCCATAGCGCCAGACAACGCCAGAGCGCGACAGGTTGTACTCCTCGTTCCAGTCGGTTATCGCGGCTACCGCCACCGCCGCCTTCCAGATGTGGTAGTGCCCGATCAGCCAGGTGGTCAACTCGCCTCCATAGGACCACCCCGACACCGCAATCTTTGACTCGTCGACAAAGCCAAGTTTCTTCACCGCGGCGATTCCTGCCATCACGTCCCGCGCCGGACCATCGCTCGCGTCGTTGTAAATGGCTCGCTGATAGGCGTTGCCCAGGTTGTCGCTGCCCCGGTAGTTGGGCTCGAAAACAACATAGCCCCGCGCCGCCACCAGATGAGCGAACCCGCTGAACTCGGTTGTGGAAGCAGCCGTGGGGCCACCATGAACCATTAGCACCAACGGATATTTTCTGTCTTTGCTGAAATCAGGCGGGTACACCAGGATGCCGTCCTCACGAAAACCGTCCGGACCCTGCCACTTGAAGCGGTCCACCTTCCCGAGTGGCAGCGCGGCTATCTGCTGGTTGAAATTCGTCAGCCGCTGCGGTGAGTCCGCGCTAGACGGCATGTAATAAAGCTCGGACGGGTGCGAGGCCGTGCTGCCGGTGAATGCGATCTCACCTTTTCGTCCAACGTCCGCATCGATCCAGAACAGCCAGGCGGGATTTACCTCGCCCAGCGGCAGTTTGAGCGCTTTGCCTTTGAGCGGCTGCAGCCACAGGCACACCTGGGTGCCGTCGTGTCCACCGACCAGCAAAGACTGGCCGTCGGGCATCCAGATGGCGCGTTGTAGGTTGCGGTCGATGTCGTGGGTGAGGTCGATGCCGTCACCCCCCGCCGCCGAAGTAACAAAGATTTCGTTGCTGTTGTTGAAATCGCCATCACGGGGATACCAGTAGGCCAGCTGCGAGCCATCGGGTGAGAACAGGCCGAAGCTTTCGAGCTTCTGGTGGCTGGTGAGCTTGCGAATCTTGCCGGTCCCGACGTTCAAGATTTGCAAAGTGGTCAGGTCCCTATCGCCGAGATGCGGATCCTCTTGTCGGGTGAAGAGCAACGACTCTCCGTCTGGCGTCCACGAGAGCGGAGCCGCTGGAGAACTCGGCGGCGCACTCTTGGGAAGGCTCCAGGGCCCTGAGGTCAGTCTCTTCGCGTTCTCGCCCTGAGCGCTCACCAGCCAGATATGAGAAGAAGTCGGAGCGGCAGTCGCCAGGTAGTCGTTGTCTCCGACCTCGAACGAGTCGTTGTGCCTATCGATCTCCTTCTGGTTAGGTGGGTCGTCGCTGGTGACATAGGCGATGTCCTTTCCATTCGGGCGCCAGGCAAACTGTTCCACTCCGTTGGGTGCATTGGTGACTTTCCTGGCGTCCCCACCGCTCATCGACATGACGAAAACCTGCGGGCTATCTTCCCTTTTCGTGGCGCCGTCTTTCTTGTCTTTGTCCTTGGTGTAAGGCACGACCGCCAGGAACGCCAGGCCATCGCCGGTCGGGGACCAACGCGGAGACCCCACACCCTTGCGGCCGAAGGTCAGCACTCTCTGCGCGCCGGTTACCACGTCGACCAACACCAGCTCGCGGTCGTCTTCTTCGAATTTCTGCCGCGACACAGCGCAGATGATTGACTTGCCGTCCGGCGAGATCTGGGGATCGGAAACAGTCACGATCTTCGTCAGGTCTTCGAGTTGGATGCGATGCTCCTGAGCAGACGCAGTGCCAGTCGCGAGAAGAAGGGCGAGCAGCGTCGTCTTCAGTTCCAACGCTCGCAAGGCGGTCGACGTGCCAGCGTTGCTAGGTGTCACGAGGCCCATGTTTTCCGCGCTGCGAGAGCCGCGTCACGATAGGCCACATGCAACGGTTCCAACGCTGCTCGCGCCGCCTTTGCGATGCTCGGCGGGGCCTTCTCCGGGTTGCCCGACCCCGACCCAAATGGCGGCTGCGGGTCGTACTCCAGCGCCAGGTTAACGACACGGGCATTGTCCTCCCCAAACATCTGCGCAGCGACGCGCAGGCCAAAGTCGATTCCGGACGTAATGCCGCCAGCGGTGATGCGGTTGCGGTCCTGCACGACACGTTCGGCGACGACCTCCGCTCCGAGGAGCGGCAGGATATCTCGCACAGCCCAGTGCGACGTCGCTTTGTAGCCGCGTAGCAGGCCGGCCGCGCCCAGGATCATGGATCCCGAGCACACGCTGGTTACCAGCTTGGCGGTCTTTCCACACCGTGACAAGAATTTCATGGTTTCGGTGTCTGTCATGACCGAGGCCGAGCCCATGCTGCCGCCGCCTACAAACAAGAGGTCTACCGGATCAGCGCAATCCGCAAAGACCATGGACGGCTGGATCGCAATGCCAGTAACCACCAGGTTTCTCGTCTTTGCAACAAGGTGGACATGAGGCGAAAGATAGCCAAAGACCTGCTGCGGACCGATCAGGTCGAGCGCGGTCATGTCTGGATAGATCAGCATCGCGATCCCTCCAGGCTTCGCAGGCGGAGCTTTCTGCGCGCCACTCGTGTCGTGGGCTTGCTGCTGAGCAACGGCCAGCCGCGCAAAGGCGGCGCCCACGGCTGCGCTGCATAGAGCTTGGCCGAATTCGCGTCGATTCATGTCGAACCCCTCCTGAATGCGAGAGCGTGAGCGGTAGAGAGGGTTGCCTTGCCCAGTGAGGTTCCGTCAAGAGGGGAAGGCTACCGAGGCGCGCCGCAGCGCGGCGCCGGCGCCACGCCCAGGACGTCCAGCGCCGCTGGTCGCCGTGCAACCCTTCGCCGGTTCCCGGCCACTCATTCGACGATGACGCACCAGCCATGACCTCGGAGCAAGACCGATGCGCCCAGGACTCAGGTCCGGGCAGCGCCGGGCAGCGCCTCTCGCGACATCAATGCACCGGATGCCCGGCGCACAAGGAGCATGGAGGATGGCACTCAAAGTACGCACCTGCGTCACCAGTCTTGCCGGCGTGCTACTCGTGCTGCTGCTGAGCGCGCTCCCGAGCCGTTCCAACCAGCCTGGGGCAGTGACGGCGGAGGCCAAGCAAGCAGCCGCGATCAAGCCCTTCAAGGCTCACGTTCCCGATGACGCCCTGGAGGACCTCAGGCGGCGGGTAGAGCAGGCCAAGTGGCCGGACCAACTGCCTGACACAGGGTGGGAGTATGGGGCGGACGTCCGGAAGGTCCGCGAGCTTGCGGACTACTGGCGGACCAGGTACGACTGGCGTGCGTTCGAAGCTCGCCTCAACCGGTTCGACCAATTCACCACCGAGGTCGATGGGCAGCAGGTCCACTTCATCCACCAGCGGTCGCCCCGGCCGGACGCGATACCGTTGTTGTTGATCCACGGCTGGCCTGGTTCGATCGTCGAGTTCCTGGCCCTGGTCGAGCCGCTGACGAACCCGAAGGACCCAACCAGCCCCGCCTTTCACGTCGTCATCCCGTCGCTTCCCGGTGTCGCCTTCTCGGGACCTACGCATAGCCGCGGCTGGAACCCGCGGCGTATGGCCAAGGCATTGGTTACGCTGATGGATCGCCTGGGGTATTCCAAGTACGGCGTGCAGGGCGGCGACTGGGGGTCCACCATCGCACGCTTCATGCCCGACCTCGCTCCTGGCCGTGTCATCGGGCTGCATCTGAATCTTATCGTCGTGCCGCCGCCGAATCCCGCCGCTCTCTCTCAGCTGAGCGCCGAGGAACGCCGCCGCTACAGGCACTGGTGGGATGAAGGACGGAGCTCCTTTTTCCCGCTCCAGTCACGAGAACCGCAAACGGCGGCGTACGCTCTCACGGATTCGCCGGTGGGATGGTTGGCCTGGACGACGATGAGGTTCCAAGACCTCGTCGACCACGACGGGGATTTCCTCCACGCCATCGACAAGGACACATTCCTGGACAATGTGACCCTTTACTGGGTGACGGGTACAGTCGGCTCCTCCCTGCGCATTTATCGCGAGAACCAGCTTGCCGGCGACTCGGAGCCTGCTCGGTACACCACGCCGGTGGCGTTCGCTGATTTCCCCAAAGAGGTGGCCGCGGCGCCCTATCGCTGGATCACCGAGAGGTACAACGTCGTGCAAAGGACCGAGATGCCCAGGGGCGGCCACTTCGCCGCTTTGGAGCAGCCCGATCTATTCCTGCGCGATGTTCGGATGTTCTTCGCGAAAGTAAACCCGAAGGGGAACGGGTCCTTGCACTGATTCAAACAAGCTCCACTGCCGCGAGCCGCTGGGGCACCGACGCGACGGCCCGCGGGCGCTGATCCGCGACCCCCGGGGGCGGCGGTCCTACTGGAAGAACCCGACGACGTCGACCACCGCGTCGGTCACCCCCTTCTGGCCCACCAGCGCCTGGAGCGTCAGCGCACCGCTCGACGAGAGGGGCAGGATCGTGTTGTGCCGGCGACCGCGATCGTTCGCTCGACGCCGGAGACGAGCCAGGGGCCGGTCCGCGAATCGAAGAGGCGGCAGGGCGTGACGGCGAAGAAGGACGACGGGCTCGGCAGGGGGCAGTAGCTCGCGCCGTCGTTGAGGTACCCGGAGCTCGCGCCTCCCCAGACCAGCATGGCGCTGCCGGTCCACACCGCGGAGTGCCAGGAGCGCCCCTCGGGGGCCTTGAGAACATCGGTCGCCACCCAGCGGTCGATCGACGGTTGGTAGCGACCGCCACTGTTGAACGTGCTGAGCACGCTCGTCGTGGTTCCGCCCCACACCACCATCTCGCTCCCCGTCCAGACCGCCGAGTGCCCGAAGCGGCCGTCCGGCGCCCCGTTCAGGGTCATCGCCCGCCAGCCGTCGTCGTCGGGGGTGTACCGGCCACCCGAGTTGAAGGGCGTCTGCGCGTAGTGGCCACCCCAGATAATCATCTCGTGGCCCGTCCACACCGCGGTGTGGTTTTGGCGGCCGGCCGGCACCGAGGCCATCCGCGCCCAGCTGTCGGTCGCCGGCGTGTAGCGGCCACCCGAGTTGGTGAGGTTGCTCGCCCCGCCGCCGCCCCAGACGATCATCTCGGTGCCGGTCCACAACGCCGAGTGGCCGGCGGTGATGAGACATCATGAGCCCTCCTCTCGGACGGAAGCATAGCATGTCTATACATTGGGCGAGATGTCGCTGCGGGCCTTCTGGCAGGTCCCCG
>WNFI01406325.1_pt1 | contig 10215 bp, 18 predicted proteins | sample 5400471 | NCBI WGS metagenome assembly WNFI01 (sample SAMN13153348, study PRJNA577476) | soil metagenome | isolation source: 100 cm saprolite on Douglas fir-dominated hillslope | place: USA:California | collected 2013-09-17 | reverse complement strand
TGATCCATAGAGATCCATTCGGCGCCGACTGAGTTTTGCTTCCGGACAGTCGGAATGACGACTGCCTCATGTTGGACGCGTGTTCGCAAGTAGTCTGACATTTTACCATTCTGCCAGAGCCCTCCCACGTAGTCAAGAAAATTGAGGGCGTCCTTACAAAATGCAAGCTTCAGATCACCAATCTCAAGATTCTCGGGCAACCACGCTTCTAAACCTTTTGCCATCATCCGAGCAACAACAGCCTACCTTGGCTGAACCTAGATCTTACAATCCACAATATCATTCCGCATCGTCTACTGCTGGGCCAATCAGCCTTCCCACCGAGGTCGACGCTAATCGGCCCACTTCAATATCTGTCGACGCTCTGTTCCGCAACATAGGACAGCAAGGATCTGCTCCTCAGCAGCAGCAGCAGCAACAACAACAATCGCAACCGTTTCGGCAAGCCGACTCGCCTGCTCCGTCTGAACATCACATGGAACAGGATTCTGATAATGACTATAATGCCCCACGCAATCCACTTTCTACTAGCTCAGAAAAACAGACGGCGCTATTGTCGCTCCTCGGGAACGTGTCCTCCCCCGGCTCGGATGTCCAGCCCTTGGACTTAGATTCCACCGTTCGTCCACGTGTTGCACCAAACACGATATCTCCAAACGAGTCTCAAGGAAAGATGCTGCTGGAACAACTGATGGCCAAGTACGTCACTATTGTTTTTGTCCGTTTAGTGGATGCTATTCTGATGGTTATGCGATGGAAGCAGTTCTGGGTCAGAGTCTAGGAGCCCTGTCAACGTTCCTCCAGCTGCAGGGGAACCTTATCGGTCCCCTTCGCCGGCATCTTATACATCTTTACCTCGAACGACCTCACCCCCGGTCAGGCATTCGTCTCCTCTTAATCCTCAGCAAGAGGCTGCTTCGCAGTCGGTGGATAATGGAAGAAGCATGTTCGGAACATTCGTCTCACCCTTCGATGCGTTCTCTTCCGTTCCTCCGCCATCTACTACGCGAAAGAAGCCCGTGCCTCCTGTGAATCCTCAGGCACAATCTCAGCCTGCCCCTTCTGGCTCTCCGGCGCGTTCCATCTCGCCTCGAGGAGCTCAGGACAACCCTCAGCAGTTCCCCCGACGATATGTGTCTCCTGAGGACCCGTTTGTGAATGTGAATGCGAATCAATCGGACGGTGAAGTTCAACCCAGTGGAGATCGGCCAATCAACCCAGGTAGGTCGAGTTCCATTCGTCTCGGGTTTTCTCCGCTTAGTTAATAGTCTCTTCTTACTCTACAGCCACGCGAACGTCGCCTCACCACGGAGTAGCGACATCTCCACCCCCTTACCCTGCCCTTGTTTCTCATCCCACTATCTCGAGGGACTCTCCGGGTGGTGTCGAGTCTCCTGCGCCCCCTTCTGTGACGCAAGCTCCTATTCCTGGAGTCAAAGAGATGGAGTCGTCTGGTTCCTCTTCTGGACGCGAAAATAAAGGAGTAAAGCGTGAAGATGTATGGCCTAAGGCTGCTTTGCCAACAACTTCAGCCGCACCTAAGCCTTCGCGTGTGCCTGCTCCACCGTAAGCTCGTATCAGTGCTCGTTTCGTACGGTCCGCTGAACAAATCATTAATAGACCGGGAGCCCCAACGTTCAGTTTAGATATGACGGCACCGTCACACAGCTCTCCGATCGCAGCACCACCCAACTTGACTGCCGTGACGCCGATCGCGCTTCTGAAATTGGAAAACATCTATTCTCAGGGAACAACCATTGCAGTTTCTGGGTTTATTGCGTATGCGATGACGCGAGGTCGGTTCCTTTATATTCTCCCCATCCCCTGACAACCCTGATTGACATCAGGGAATATAGGACGTGTCCGTTTGATCGCACGCTCCAATGGTTCGCGGGCTTTGCTTCACTTGCCTAACACGTTTCCTCCCGCGACTTCCGCGACGGACATGGTCGTCAGCGGGAATCTTTTAGCGTGCGTGACAAGCGACGGAGGTCTTGTTATCTGGGAAGTCCCTGCCGAACTGGACGAGAATCCCCCCGTTGTTCTCCTCATAAATATCTCCCCTACAGACGGAGCTTTTGGCCTCAAATTGGTCAAGTGGCATCCGAAGCAGCCTGGGTCTATTGCAGTTGCTTCTGATAGGGAAGTTTACGTGTTCAATGTCAATGAAGCAAGACGTGTACTCCAAGGAGAAGAAACTCCTTTGTCTGAGCTGGCGAAGATTTCAACTGTCATCAACGTGCCGTCGGTATGTTGACAACGGATGACTTCTGTGATATCGATTATTTCTGATTTCTGTCTTCTTGATAGCCCCTTGTCAGCTTCACGTTTGATAGCGCTCAGATAGCGCTGGCGACAATCTCGATTGACTCTACAATCACATTGTGGTCCATCAAGGAACGACTTCCGTTCTGGTCTGGGCGTGTTCCGGGAGAGGGCCTACCATCCTCAATAGACTTCCTTGACGGAGGTATCCTCGTAGGACGCAAGCAAGGCACTGTTCTCCAATTCCTTCCAGTCATGAGTGCTCAGGTAGCAGCGACAGTGAAGTTAACTATGGGCCAAAAGGTTGTTCGCGAAGACGACGAGTCTATATTTTGCCATGTTGGATATGACCCTCGAATCAGGACGCTCTGGGTTGCACACAGCTCCCGTGCCTCTCTTTTTGCTATCCGCCTCTCCTTCGAATCATCAGTAGACTCGGACCAATCGCGTTCATCTCCCATCAGCACTCCTACGGTCGAGCAAATAATCGAATTCCCTACGCCGATGCAATGCATCAATATGGCTATTCTCGTCAGTGACGATTTCGACAATTTGACTGCTGTCGCATCCTTCGCGATGCATCAGGGCGGCGTGGACCAAATCAACATTCCCATGGATACATTCGAGAGTACATTGGCTGCTGCGACGACGAAACTCCCTCCTCCTACATATGCGCCAGAGAAGGAGCTTCCCAAGTCAACGGCATCAACGGTGGCGACGCCGAAGAAATCGATGGCGTCGACTGTGCCCGCTGGCCAAAGGGTAGCTCAGTCAACCAACTATCCTCTTCCTGATCCTAACGGTCCTCCTTCGGATGGGGAGGCACCTGACGTCAATACTTCCAAAAATAAGGGGGGACGAATTGGGAAATCGAAGGAGAAGTCCGCTAAACCAGATGTTAAAACGGCGTCTGCCGAGCCGAAAGCTGAATTCAAAGACGCAGAGTCTGTCATCTTGCCCAAAGATCTTCGCAAGGTATGTGACGAGTTTGTGGCTTACGTTGTTTTGCACGACATTCTCACTTACTTGATACAAGGTGGAGGATAGCCTGCACTCCCGTATTGGGAAGCTTTTGTCAAAGGAGCTAGACAAGCAACGTATGTGATCTATTTTACATCGGTTCGTACGATCTTGGAGTCCGTTGGCTGACTTCGTCGCCATAGATCAACGCATTGAGGAGCTCCGTCGTGCGGATCAGGAGGCGGACTTTAACCGTCAAGAAACCATTCTCAAACTGATCTCTACAGAGCTCACTAAGAACACGACGAGAGTCGTGGAACAAGCAATCAAGAGCGAGGTTCAGAACACTGTTCTCCCAGCTCTCGAACAGATCACCAAAAATGAGATCAGGGCGGCTTTAAGTAACCAGGTCGCTAAAGGCCTTGCCGACTCCATGAAGCAGGTTCGTGATTATTGCTAATGATGAGAGGTACATTCTGACGTAAGGCGAAACGTAGGCGCTACCCAATGAGTTAGAGAGAGTGCTTTTGCGACCGGACGTGTCATCGCATGTTGCTAGGACGTTCTCAACTGCGGTCACTCCACTTATCGAGCGACTCGTCAAAGACGCCATTTCCAAAACACTCATTCCTGCCTACCAGCAAACGTCAAACACAATGCATATGGAGTTAACTCGGGAGATTTCGACTGAAATTCTTAACCTGAAGAAGGAAATCACGGCATGGCAAGGAGAGGCTCTTCGCGGCACCGAGGTGAGCGTGGATCATCATTTGGACATTCGATAGGCGCTTATTTTGTTTGTTTCAGACCGTCATCCGTGATATGGACCAGACTGTGCGCACCCTTAGCGAGCAAGTTAGAACGCTCACACTACAAGTGAACTCTCAGTCGCAGGGTGTCACTCACCGCTCTTCTCCTGGTGTGGCTGCGGCTGCAGCTGCCCACGCGCAGGCGCAGCATCAGGCGAGCCAACATCTACAACACCCTCTTCCTCATCCCCATATGTCGAATTCCTCTCACTTGCGGCATGGAGGCTTGGCTACTCTGACGGCGCCCAACCCGTTACCAACTCTCCTAGGACCGGCTGTTTCCCAGTCTCAAACCCAGCCGCCAGCCTCAAACTCGTTCGCATCGGGAATGTGGCAACCCAATCCTCCGGCGCAGTCGCAATACGCACCCCCGCCTAATCCACCGGCCTCTCAATCTTACAAAGCTCTTCCTCAGCAGCCGATACAGACCCAGCCACTGCAGCCTCAAGCCTCTGCTCTCCGACAAAGCGAACTGCCGCCCCCTTCCCAGGTAACTCGTCCAATCGTTGGTGAAGATTGGGATGAGACATTCTTGAGTACCCTCGGCAAGCAGGATCCAAGGCTTCTGCGCGAATTGTTGCAGAGATGTAACCCTGAAGTCGTCATGCCATCTAAACGCGAGAATACGCCCCTCAGTCAGGCAGTAATTCTCACTTTGATTCATCGAGTAAGATCTTCTTAGCCTACTATAATAGCTGATCGCTAACGGCACCTCAGTTGTCTGAGTCATTGCTTGAACTTTCTCCTCAAGATGAAGCTTTTAAAGTCGCCCTCTGGTGGTTGCAACGTGCCGCCTATACTTTGAATCCCAACGTAAGTGGACATCATTTTGTCAGATCTGTTATGTCTGAATGGATTGTATTAGGATCGCCTTATTACGTCATACGTTGGACCTGTACTCAATACGTCTCAAACGATCCTCAACCAGACTCTCGCCCGGCTTCCTGTCGGTTCTGCGAGCAATGAGCTTGAAAACATGATCAATCAGATCCAAAGGTCTCTGGCTGTTAATCCCGCCTAAGGTGATATCTTCTATGCTCCCACTTTGCGCAATATGTTCCCCTTTGTCTGCTTCGGCCCTTCTTGTTCATGCGCTACTTGTTTGCTTTTATGCGTTCTGGTATTATGGTCAACATTTTTGTACCGATTCCTTTGATTGTGTTTTGGCGAGAATTTTGTGAATAGCGTTTAAAAATTGTCAATAGGATGTTTCATGCTACGGAATGCGTAACCTGGTTTGCGGGAGCTGACTCGACCGATTTGACTTGGATTTCGGTGACTTGTGACCGTGAGATTTATCTGGAAGGCGCTAACTTACCATCACTCCAAGCGCCTGAGGCACCGTATCAAGTTCATACCTGGTAAGAAGTAGGGTACAGTGCGATGCATTACTGCTTAGTTGCTCACAAGCTCCAAAAAAATTCGCACTAGACCTGAGCTCTGGGCTTTGCTTTGTGGCCCATGGCGGACAAGGAGACGACACGTTTATGTATACACATTATTCAGGATCATTTTGGGCCGGTGACGTCGGTAGGATCGCCATATGTTCCTCTACTGCATTTTTCATCGCACTAATCGCCTCGCAGCGTGTGGTCGTTGAGCTCCTGGGGAGAGGACGTTTACGATTGGTTGACATCCTACGGGCAACCCGCCTGCGATCGCAGGTCATTGCTAACGCGCTTCTGATCCTCATTCAACACAACATTGTCTGGCACTGTGAGTCAGAAACAGGCATCGAGCTTTTTGAAATCAACTGGAATGAAATCCTGCACCGCTTGCGCTATGGAAGATATCTCTCAATTTCTAGAGAACTCTTCGGAGAAGAGGTGAATACAAATATGGTTCTATTATCTGAAATTTTCTTTACCTTATCAACAGGGCTTTAACATCGTCCTATTCATCATGGACCATGGGAAGGTCAGAGCTGGTGACATAATCCCGTTCCTTACAGAATTAGGCGACTTAAAGTGTGCGTATCGATACTTTTTTCCCTAACAGTCCCTCACAAGTCATGCAGACCGAGCGAGATACCATAAGGCCCTGGCTTCCCTTCTCAACTCTCAATATATCAAACCAACTGCACCCGTCCTCCAAACCTCTCCGCGAGATCGCTTTCTTCGCTATCAAAAGGAGGCCGAGCGAAAGAAAACTTCAGCTCCAAATGCTAAGAAGGGGTCGATCAGTGCGAAGGATAGAATAGATATCAACGAGGCGGCGTCGAAGCGTCTACGGGATGAAGTAAATTCAATAGAAAATGGTGGATTCGTGAGCGGGTGATTTATGTTCTTCCATCGTGTGCGTCTTAACGTTCTAATTTTTGCGGGCAGAAACGAAACGCCAATGGTGCCAACGTTAAGGATGCAAGTGCGAAGACGACTAAAGTGAGCCACTTTGTCAGTGCTCCGAGACCAACTTTTTGAGTTTTGCTCCCGTACAGCGCCAAAAGTTGGACGAGGACATCATTGATGTGAGCTGACTTGACCTATGCGTTACTTGTTCTTATTGGCACCACTACATGCGTAGGAAAATGTTTGCCTGCGGTTGAACCCCTCAAAGTTTGACCTCCATATTCGTAACCATGTAAGTTATCCCTACGTTCCTCCATATCTGAGCTGAGCTTAAAATAGTCTTCTTCAGTTAATCATCGCATCCGCAGCGGAACGATATAACGCATCTGCTAGCGTTGTAATGCGTTCAATCCTATCCGTCACTTTTGTCTCGGACTCCAGCTGTGCCGACGTGCGAAGTGAACCGTTCAGTGTGCAAGTGGTGTTACAAAGCCTTCCAGAAGGCATCACTCTTAACGGGATCGCAATGAAAGTAAAAGGATCCTCAGAGCAAACACGGGTAAGTGCAACTCTCCAACACTATCCGCTCACCTTAATCATACGCACAGGCTGCTTATGCAAAAGAATATATAAACATCCTCTGCGCAGCCGACAATCCTTCTAATGCTGGACGTGCGTCCGCTTTTGCGTCTTTCACCGGTGGTGTGAGCTCGTCCTCTATCTCCCAGCGTCGAATCCAAGTCGAGTTTGAGAGGATAGCCAAGTTAATGAGGAAGGAGGTGTATTTGACCTTTGTGCGACAAGCGTATGGGAGTTATGCGGTTCGGATCGTGAACATTTTGCTTGAAAAAGGGAAAGCAGATGAAAAGGCGGTGAGTACGGTTGTTTGTCTGGTACTCGATACTGGATAAATCATCATTGCCGCGGCACATCAGATTGCTAGATCAGCTATGCTGTCGCCGAAGGACGTCCAGTCATTATTACCCAAACTTTCGAGTTCCGCCCTCATATCCCTTCAGGAAGTCCCAAGGTCCAGTGAACGGTCCGCTTCGAAGACAATCTACCTTTGGTTCGTTCGATCAATTCCCACTCGACCAAAATAATAACTAACACTGTATTCGCCATAGGTTTGTCGACCCATTAAATACATACTCAACTTTGCTGGGGTCCCTTTACAAGACACTCACGAACATGCATCTTCGGCTCTTTTCTGAGTCCTCCACAGCCACTATCTCCGCCCTCCTTGAGAAACGCGAGAGGAGTGATGTACGAGGTCGAGAAGAGGAGCTGATGACTCGGGATGAACGAGAAGCTCTGCAAGAGTTTGAGAGGAAGAAGCAGAGGTTACGAGCTTTGATGGCGCGAGTAGATGAGAGTGTTTTTGTTTTAAAAGATTTCTGCCCAACCGCAGGAGTTGGTGTAGAAGGTATGGTCTAGGAGTTGCAGTGAACGTCCGGATCTTTCAGCTTGTATGACCTGTTGCGTGAGGATGCAGCGACGAGTTGAAGTGGAATGGAAATAAATGCAGACAATCACCATGCCGGATGAGCAATTTATGCATAGACAACATTCCTAGTTCTACAACAGTCAATGTCCTCGAACTTCATTCTTATATAGATAGACTGATGTCCTTCCTCAGGACTATACCTTGTTCCCAGACAAAATCATCAAGTAGCCTTGGGGGTTTGCTCTCTAGGTACATGTATGCTTGAAACATCCGCACCTGGTTTCACACTGCCTTCAATAGTGAGGCGCCAAAGATGATAGCCATACCCGGCGCCAGCGCCCAGGCTTGCACCACCAAGCACTAGATGCACCAGCCGAGCTCGCTTCCACAAGAAGGCGGAGGTGAGGACAGTAGAAAGGACCGAACCAATGGTCGAATAATCTTGGGCTCGGATCCGTTTGATCTAATCATGACGCAACAAGTTCAATTGATGAATAAGGTACGGCAATCAAAAGAGAATCTCATCAGACAGACGCCTATAGAGTGAAGGACGATCAAATAAGAAACCAAAGGCGTACATCATAAATTAACTCCTGACGTTGTTCGTGGAGGGACGTAGGATCTTTCGTCACCAGGTAGAAACCAGACGCAGTGCCTAATGCTCCGCCTGCAACACCCCCTAGCCACGTTGCACGCAGAAACCTACTTGTGGTTAACAGCGTCCGAGGACTCCTGATGGAGTAGATGAGGTATCCGATGGGTGCGACAAACGAGGCCACTTGAATACCTGTCATCCATATATATTTAAGTTGGATGTGAGCTGTTCCCATACGCCTATCGGAGCACCTACCCTGCACTGCTGAAGCTCTCAGAATTAAATCACGGGCATTGTTCTCGTCCTGAAGTGCTCTAGCCAGCGACATCCTGCTTTCAAGGAAGACGGAACGCTGTCACGAGGGAGAGGGAAATAGAAAAGCGTGAGAACTGCGGTGCACAATGATCGTGATCATCGTGGTATCGAATACAACTTGCCTCGAGTCGGCTCGAATGTCACTTAAACGTTAAAGACTCCGAAGACAGAGGGTTATAGTAAATTGTAAGCCTCCGAGTCGTTCGTGGTGAAGACATCTTATCGAGTGGCAGGGACAATTAATTCATGTTGGAATCAATAGGGGAGTTCACAGTTCGCGATTGTGATCAAACTGGTGACCAAACTGGTGTGACCAAACTCGACCGAAACCAATCGTGGGAACCAAACTGGCAACTTGTTGGAGCTCCCGAGCGCTTGGAGTTTGACGTGACTAGCAATTTTTGCAATAGTCGTACTAGCGCGTAGCTCAGTCTCGAGCGATGAGAACTGAATTGAAAAGTAACTAACCTAGCGCGTAGCTAGGTATACAGTTGTCTGAGTGAAATGGAAGAACGATTGAATGAGAGCAGACATTACTAACCTCAGTCTCGAGCGATGAGAACTGAGGAAAAAAGGAAAAGGGAAAAAGAGCGGATTTAGAGGATATCTACTTGTATCCGAATATGAAATAAACTGCTCGAAAAAATAAAGAACAGAAAAAGAATAAAGTCCGTTCCCACGGGGGAAAATATGCGTTGCTCTCCAACAGCAATAACCTCGAGGAGTAATCGAAACTGTGTTGCTACGGTGTACTAAAATGATGAGTGCCCTCGATGAGTGTGCTCTGGTGATACAGTAACAATGGCACTTGATGGAACTTGAACGCTCGGACTTGTATGCTGTGCTATACTTACACTACATAGTGATGTGGACGCCCCCAATGTCTTGTCGATATTAAACCTACGTACATGTCTGAATTTCTCTAACAAATGTTCTGCTGTATCAAAGAGTTATTATTACTCATAGTTCTAAAAGCTCGATCAGAGCAAGTCGCTTTGGTGGATGGTCTGAAGGTAGAGAAAGTGACAAAAAGTGTCAGCAAGTTCTTGACACAAAGGTGTTCTAGGCATACGTAGTTGGGTGAGAATGTAATTAATTGAGATATCCTGTGTTTGAGTCAACACTGCCTCATTAGCTGTGGACACCTTTCTTCTGGTCCAAACTCGAGACCAAACTCCTCTGCTGAAATTTCAAACAAAAACGTCTTTTTCCTCAAACTGTGAACACCCCTAATAGCCCCGATCATGACTTGATGGAGTCATTCAAAGAGCCCATTGAATGCTTAATAATCGGGCGCATTCTCTAGCAGTCACGATCAGTGTGGGCGTCGTGGCGAGATGAAGACTACGACGTACGATTGTTCTTTGTCTGAACGTGGCATCGCCGTCGCTCGCTCGTAGATGGGAAGTTCCCACATATAAGCTGAGCTTGGTGCCAACCTGCAGTATCCCATAAACTGCGTTGGTGCGCTGGGTGGTACCAAGCTCAGCTTATATGTGGGAACTTCCCATCTACGAGCGAGCGACGGCGATGCCA
>WNFI01384995.1_pt1 | contig 10215 bp, 11 predicted proteins | sample 5400471 | NCBI WGS metagenome assembly WNFI01 (sample SAMN13153348, study PRJNA577476) | soil metagenome | isolation source: 100 cm saprolite on Douglas fir-dominated hillslope | place: USA:California | collected 2013-09-17 | reverse complement strand
TCGGTGTTGCAGTTCGTCTGTAGAGGAGTGCCGAGAGACGTGCTGCGGCATATCCAGCATCTACGGATACAATTTGACTTCAACTATGATGCGTCTGATCGCCAACACGAGATATGGCTCATAGCAATCGGGATTGTCCTACGAATCCTTCCAGAGCTCAACGATCTCGTTTTGCTCTGGAACGGTGTTCCCTCTTCGGTGCTTAGAAATGTGCCCTTCCAACTGGAAGCGCTCACAAGTACAATGGAAATCGATGAGGAAGCAATAGCCTTCTTGCATTCTCAGCCACAACTCCGTCTCGTTGAGCTTCCACGTTGGCAAATCGTTGATTTCAGCCCTCGTTCACATCCTCACCATTGCCACCCTATCTCCCCAGCATCGAAATCTCGCCGATACTCAAGTTCCGGTCGCATCCCACATTCCCCCCCACCATCGATCTTTTCGGACGAAACTTTCCTTCCCAATCTATCAGAGCTCAGTGCACCACCCCAAGCCGTAGAGGCGCTCGTACCTGGGCGACCCGTTCGTTCCGTCGATGTTCGATTGAACCGAGGCGATCGAGTCGAAAACTGGGATGCCCTAACGCGTGCACTCAGCCAATCGACATGTCCCATGGATGATCTAGCAATAGCAACCCTGAATGAGCTCTCATCTGAAATGTTGGACAGTCTCAGATGGTTACCGAGCTTGATGACGCTTTATGTGCGTGTGTTCGCCCCTTCACGCATGGACTCGGTGAGTTCATCCTACTTTTATCCGATGTTAATACCCTCGATTTACTCATTCAATCATTTGTCACTTTTTTCTTTTGCCCCTGAATGATTTTATTAGGACATCCTATGCTGGTCCCGATGGTCACCTCATCTTTCTCATCTCCCATACCTCGAGAGCCTCAAGGTCGAGTTGGATCCCCGCGACCTTCCTCACATTCATTCTCAATGGCCTATACCCACCTTCAAGTGCATAAGCGCTTGGAACCGATCCTGCCCTGATCTCGCCGCGGTGTACGTGGGTCTCTACGCTGGGGATGCACTCATCCTGTGGGAGCGGACTCCGGAGACGCCCATGAGAACTGGAGGGAATGGGCCGAATATCAATCCTGGCGTTGGGCATGGTGAAGCGTGGGCAACGATTCAAAGTCCTGTTGAGGAACTTCAGGGAATATAGGACGTCATAGTGTTTGGTTTGGGGATACGAGTTTTGTACCAAGTGCGGTTGTGTGAATTTCAAGGACGCGGCGAACCTTTCAAGTTAATAGTTTTGGACATGGACATGTGTTTCTTGTGACATTTCCTTTCTCTCCTTTGTCGACCATTATAGTATTGTACTTATCATGTGTAGTTCCTCAATAGTCCCTCTCCCTAGTTCTATTTCACCCCCTGTGTATGAAAATTTGCCAAATACGCATATGCACTTCACACTATTCATAATGACGTGAACGAGAGGAAAGCATGGCAAATTTTTATTTTGGGGTGAGGGTGTGTAAAAGGATAGAAACGCCAGCTACGTATCTAATCGGACCTAACACTAACGGCGACCTCATGGGCCATCGGCAACAAACTTGAGTCCCTTGTCGATATTCTTCTTGAGCTCCGGCAAAGCCGCCTCGATGAGTTTCTGCTCAGCAGGCGAGATAGGACCCAAGGGGTGGATTTGGGCGATACCATCCGGCTAAACATGAAGATGGCAAAGACGATGTGATGAGTCAAAAAAACAGCGTATGATATAATTCGGGTTGAAAACTTACGCCGAGCTCCACATTGCTGGAGAAGAAAGAGACACCTTGGTCTTTGAACAGAGGCGACTCGATGAAGGTAGGAGTAACGACGCCTTTCTCGCCACCGATAGCACGGAGGAGCGCATGGGTGAACTTGGCAGCAGCTGGATTCATCAAGAATTAGCCATGTGTTTTGGATATGAAAAGCGTGGGAATAGCCTGGTAGAATTCACAAAGCTAGTGGCTTCGAAGCTATCACGTACCGTATGCCATAGAGAGGGTAGCGCTGCCAGCACCATCCTTGGCCTTTACGACCTCATCGCCACCGAATTGGATACGGTGGACGAGGGCAGCCCAGTCCTTTGAATCCTGGTCGAGGTTCTTGCCTATCGATGACTGGGAGAGGAGCGGAACAATAGTGACGCCCGAGTGGCCACCGACGACGGTGACAGGAGTATCCGGTGGGTCGGTTCCCTGGATACTGGAGAGGAAGCGCGAGGCACGAACGACGTCGAGGGTAGTGATACCATAGAGCTTGTTGGGTAGGTAGGTGCCTGCCCTTTTGAAGACCTCGGAAACGATCGGAACGGTCGAATTGACCGGGTCTGTAGCAAGGAAGTGATCATTCCGACTGATTTCAGAGTCATGTATCAGTGTGTATGCTTACTGGAGATGATAAGGACGTGAGCATCAGGAGAGTGTTCGGAGATGGATTTGGCAAGGTCTCGAACGATGGAAGCATTGGTGTTGAAAAGATCATCACGCGTCATACCAGGCTTTCGGGGGACACCAGCAGGGATAAGGATGATTTGGGATCCCACAAGAGCATGGGCAATTTGCTCCTGGGCATACCCATTGACTTCGCTTCCAGTGTCGATGTGACTAACGTCGGCGGCGACACCAGGAGCACCACGGATATCGTAAAGGCTTAAAGACGAGACAAGAGGGTCTGCCTTAAGGAGAAGGGAGAGAGGCTGGCCAATACCGCCTATATTGAGCAACAGAGCGAACTGGGGTTATTCTTTTTGCAGGTCGAAATGAATAAATGCATACCTCCAGCACCAAGGACTGCGACTTTCGTAAGCCGGCTGTGGGTGGTCGAGAACGACCGCAGGAGCGAGCGTGAGAGGGCAGTACTCTGGCGTACGAGCAACATACTAGATACAGGAAGTACGGAGCAAAGCTACCTGTAATTGACCGAGTTCGGTTAGTTTCGGGTTCCCCCGTAAGGTACACGTGATGAGGCGATAATAATTGTCCATGCACGTGTCTGCGGCTTAACGAGAAGATCACAGCAAGGATATACATGCCCCCATATGTGTCCAGCTTGGTGAATAAAACAGGAGTGCCACGATTGTGATAATGATCGCACGCCTCTCACACCCTTTCTCTTGACGGTCCAACGAGATTGATTTCTTTCGTTGTAAACTATAGCGGAGTTGGCCGATTTTATTTTAACTACTGTAAATCAATGCAGGCACTCACTAGCACTGTATGTGACGAGTGAAACACTGGAATCACCAGGAGTAATGATGTGCTGCCCACACAGCTCTCCGTAGCGTAAGCTGATCCCATCTCCGGAGCAACTTCCTTGGAACTAGCCGCGGCTTTGCCAAAACGACCCCCAAGTCCCGACTACACATCGCGCTGGTACCGCTGGAGGCGGACGGAATTTTCAACTATGTACAGGCAAAATCACAAGTGCGCTTCGTCAGCCCCACTGCATGAGTATCTCGAGGGAGTCAATAGTTTGGCATCAACTTGGAGGAAGCCATTTCTTTTTGCCCTGTCATAACGATCTGTTGTCCGGCTGTCGGTCATCTCTTTGGTGACATGATCGGACTTTATGCCGATTCCCGAGTACAAGTCATCAAAAATGATGCGGTCATGAACCGAAAGTTCCATCGTCAACATCGAATCAACCATCTCACTCGCGGGAAACTTGCCTGGTTGCACACTTTAAGTGCCACTTGTACATATCAGACTAAGCGTTGTACTCGTTCTGTGAGATCCTACTTTCCATTAGTTTGCTGATGGATTGAACCAAACCTTCGACGCATGGGCCCCTTCACAGGTGGTCCAAATTTTGCTGATTGCGACTGTCTTTCGCACCTGACAGCGTCAGGAACTGCATATACAACTTGAATAGATGGATAACTCGTTCTTCGTTGCCTAGTGTTAGTCAATGACATATTCAAGACTGGCTATAGTACCTCTTACTAAAGGCTATGCTTTGAGTCGAGCTATTACTCAATTCATTCATCACCGCCCTAATTACCCTTTCGTTAATTCACTCATATTCGTCACTCCAGAGCTTATTCATTTCATAACACGTCCCACTCCCTTTCCATTCTCGTCGTCCTCACCCTATTTCCCTTTAGTAGGCCCATGATCGTCACCGATCATATTGTGGACTCCCGACAGCTTTACCGGTGAACCATCAACTAAAAACGTGGAGTCGGCCCTTTCAAATGGATTCACTTGTTACCAGAAAGGCGACATGAATCGGTTCACCCTATGCATTCCACAGGAGAGTATTGGCTTCACTTTGAAACGTTGGACTGACCCCTAAAGGGAGGATTTCAGTCAGTCAGTGACTTCCTCGACAGGATCGAGGGCTTAATCCATAGGAATGAGGGACTCGGGATCCCGGGCGAACCGCATTCCACCAGGGTTGCAGATCCGACCGATCAACTATCCAGCCTGTTCCTCGTGGGTACAAGCCCCAGGTACTCATTGTTGATTCGGTCTTACCCGCACCCTCGATACCCTTGCTAGCTTTCATACCGTTATCACTGTCACAAGGATTCTGGCCCGCCCCGTGGTGTTCACCAGTGTCACTGCTGGCGCGTCACTCCTTCGGTAATACTTCAGCCTCCTGTCTGACACGCGTGCTGGAGTAGCCTGCGTCAAGTTCTGTTTCTTGCTACTCAAACGCGTTACAGTCCAGGGCGGTGCGTGAGGACTATCCGCCAATTGGAAACGGTCATCCGGATCGGAAGGATAGCGAACTCGGAACTCAGGACCGGGAGTGGGTGCTGCTCGAGCGGAAAAGCGTGGCATCATGACTTTGTGAATAGAGCCGACGCCTTCCATGACTCGGGTTATGTCTATGTTATCCTTTTGTTGACCTGAGGTGTCGCTGGTCCATTCACATGAATGACATTATACAATGTCCCCATTACATGCAAGCTACGATCGGTTCATCCCTATGTCGGAATATAGGTTGGTGTTACACTTCATTTACGAAGTCTTGAGAATTTTATGTATTCATTCAAATTCTGGCCTTTTTAGTTTATCCTCTCAACTCCTCAACCCGACCTACCCCTTCCTACTCAAGCCAACCCTGCATCAAGTTGGGTCATTCAGGTTGTCCAGGTTATTAGTGTAGCCAGGACAGAAGCAAGTTGTTACTCTGCTTGTGGCACACGGATCCTGTAGGACTTTGGGACCTTTCATCAATGAATCTTCCACGCCTAGTCAGCGCTTACCAATTCTTCCCGAATATTGCGCTTACATCCAATAATGTACTCTCTCGCTGAGCGGTAGTAGGCGCATTACGTAGTCACATGATCTGAAGTTTCATCCAACTTTCTTTCATTTCACCACCTTTGTCGAGGCTGTATTATTCCGCCTTGGGGGTATCCTGGTGGCTACTAACAAAGCCACGTAATTAGACTGCTACCTGTAACAAATGGTAAACCCTCGAGTCTTTTTTGACTTCAGCATCGAGGATGAGCGGTTAGGGAGGTTCGTGCACTCATCCCTCGATCTCCGTACTCTCGTTCATGAAACATTTGTTTTCTGAATAGAGTTGTATTTGAACTGTTCGCCAATGTCGTTCCGAAGACCTGCGAAAAGTACGCGTGTTGTCGCATCCATTCTCCTGGTGCAATGTCAAAGACCACAAACTTTGCAGTTTCAGGACTCTTGCTACAGGGGAGAAGGGCATCTCCCCTATAACCCAGTTCCCGCTTTCTTACAAGGGGACTATCATCCACCGTTCCATTCCTGGTTTTATGATTCAAGGCGGAGGTACGTGTCGTGCCCTTATATTTCCCCTCCAAATACTTAATACTCCGCTAGACTTTACGAAGAAGAATGGAAGTGGAGGAGAGTCCATCTACGGCGGGACATTTGAAGATGAGAACTTTGATATGGACCTAGACGTCGAGGGGTATGTATCCTTAACTTCGCGAATAGAAAGAGGCCTCATGTTCTATCAGACTCCTTGTTATGGCAAACAGGGGTCCCCATACTAATGGTTCCCAGTTTTTCATAACTCTTCGCTCCTGCTCACATCTGAACGGCAAGCACGTTGTATTTGGTCGCGTCGTCACTGGTGAGTCTGCTCCAAAAGATAGTATCTGAAATTGGCGGTGACGGGTTCTTGCCAGGTTATGACATTGTTAAGAAAATTGCTGAGGTGCCTACCGACTCAAAAGACCGTCCGCTACGCCCTATAATCATTTCTGGGACAGGCGAACTTGTCCTCCGCAAGAAAGCTGTGCCTCCAAGAGAAGTTCGCAGTCCTGTCAGTCCACGCCAATCGAGTAAACGCATCCGATCTCGTTCTTCCTCTGTGTCGTCGTCATCTTATCGATCTCGCTCACCGATACGCTCTCGATCTCGTTCACTGCCAAGGAATGACAAAGATAGACATCAAGTGTTTGGTCGTGCCATGTCCATACAGTCTGATCGCAGATCCCGTTCGAGATCGGGATCCAGGGAACGAAGGAAACGCTCGAGCAGATCTGACAAGCATCGCAGAAGCTCAAAGAAGAGTAAGAAGTCTCGCAGAGATGATGATTCGAAGGTCAGGGACAGAGAGGATTCGGGCAAGTCGTCGAAGGCACTACCTGAAGAGACGGAGGCAGAATTGGATGCACGGTATGTGTCTGTTTGGTACTCGTCATGCCTTTACATTTGTTGATCTGCTCGAGCAGATTGGAAAGGGAAGAGAAAGAGCGGATGGAAGAGGGGAGAAGAAGGGAGGCAGCAGCTTTACGAAATTCGTTGAAGTATTCACGACGCCAAGAAAAGTCAAGTGGTGTTAGATTCAAGGGTGTGTGTCTAGAATCTGGTGATTCAAAGCTCCTTCGCATCTGAAATACTCTCTGAAGGGCGTGGCACTATGAAATATAGGGACCCGGAGTTGTCAGGATGGTAAACCACTCCACCCATGCCATAATTCGTATTTCTTGAGGTTGTTGAATTCCGAAATATTATATACTTGCACCAGCTGGAAGAGATACCAAAGCCAACCTCTACCAGGAATACTCATTCTGAGAACCTGGTGTGGCATCCTCTTGAATGAGCCAAGCCTACCCGAAAACCGGTTAAAGGCAAACGGGGTTTTAATGGGTATAGCCAACCGCCTGGACCGCTCTCGACTGCTCTGGCATTGGATGAGTCCCACATAATCGTATGGGTGGTAAATCTGGTCAAAGGCCTAATTACCCGGTCCAACTCCTCCCTCACCTACTAACTTCACAGGGAACAACCCCTATCCAACCCACAACATACCCTCCAACAAAAAAAAAGTGAATATGCACACAGCTCCGCGCTGCAAGCGAACATGCAGAAGCAGGCGTCGGAAAAGATACTGGCTTGAAGAGTTGGCTGTAGCATCGGTCGTCGCTGCTGCTGGCCGGGTAGATGACGGACAGCGGAAACGAGCGAACGATGAAGATGGATCGCTCACTCCTCAACGCGACGGAGTTAAGGGGAGGAGTGGAAGAGAGAACCGAAAAGGAGTCAATAGGAGCTCGTAACTCTACATAGTTATTGTCATCTTACTATCTATTTGTTTGCCTATGGCCTTTACTTCAAACGAGCCGGCGTCATTAGGTTGATCCATCGATTGCCGAGGTCTCAAAGCGGTTGTTCAATATTTCCTCCATCTCATCCTCTGTGACGATCTCGTCCTCTGCCGTCTCATCGTATGAAACTAAGAAGTGTGGCCCTTTCATGCGACTAGTCACGTAGTCGCATACAATGCATTCTTTGATTTCTCCGCTGGTTGGGACGCGATAACGGATTCGTTTACCAATGAGATCATCAGGGTCTTTCCTGGGGTAGAGAACAGACTTCAAATGAGAAGGAAGTGGCGCAGTTGTAGCCGAAGGGCGAGCAGCCATATGCACCTTGATTTGTTCCATCCTAGCAGAACATTAATATAGACTCGGAATTGCTGGCTGATATGAACCACACACGAGATGCATCGAGTTGGAGGTGATCAGAGTCGCTCAATTTCAAGAAATCGTCATCGATAGTCACTTGGATGCCAGCAGAGCAAGAGAAAATGATCAGGTAACAACTTTTGGCAGATTCAGAGAGCTGGGATATGACGACAAATCGAGAACGCACTCTTCAGGTGTACGCGACTGTATGCTACAAGCCTCGTCCACTGCAGCAAGGAATTTTGCTTTTGCACCCTCATCGCCGCCACCCCAGAACCCTATGTACGTACCACCTGTACCCTTAGGGTTGCCGCACTGTCGCGTAATCACGCGACCGCGGGGTAACAAACGAGAATACACACACACACACACACACACACACCCTCATCGCCGCGACGTGGTCGATAGAACTCTGATCGATCCTTCCATTTCTCGACTGCTTCATTGTACAGCTGCGACCTGTTGGGCAGGGACCGGACACATTGGCTGCATGTCTCAAACAAGGAGGTGTACTTGATCATGGCTTCTGTGAGGCGTTTAACATCGGGATTTACTTTGGGTGAGGACATGGTATGGTTGCTAATTCCCGCTACTCCGCAGCGGGTCTTGTTTGTACCCACTTGCAGCACTGAAATTAATTTCATGTGTTATTGTAAATCCAATAACCTAACCTAGTGGCGAATACGGGTGCAATCATCCGTCCGAAACCTAGGACTAGGGATTTTTTGAATAACCATATATCGAGGGCTTATATTGAACCAACATCAGGAAAGCTGGCCGAAGATTGTTGAGGTCAATAACCTACATATATCATCTAAAGTGTGTTGGGAGTGTAATAAGTACTCTAAATTATCCAACATACACGAAATGTCATTTGCTTCAATCTCATGTTCGAAGTCGACTTCGATCGATCGAGTCGACGTGACGATTGTGACTTCATGTCGCGAATGATCGATGATGAACGTCAATTCCCTTTCTTGAAATGCTTGAGAGCACCCGTTCCTTTTTCTTGGAGTTGTAGAGATGTACAGGCTTGATTGTATATACGCCTTTTTCTCATATAAGACTGTAAAAGTTTTTTCCCGTCTTTTTCTTTCCCCTCAGTTCCTTTACATAGAACTGAGGTGTGTTGTCTGGCGTACTAGTAGTGTTTCTTGTTAAACTAACTGCACCTTAGCATCTTTCGCTAGGTAACTACATATCTTGAATACACAGTTCCTTTACATAGAACTGAGCGTCTTTCGCTAGTTTCTAACATCTCATTCCCCTTGCTTTCTCGGGAATCGGTATTCGAACCCTCTCGCTGCGATTCGTCTTACTTTATCTTCATCAATCCCAAGTCCCAAAGGTGGACTGGCTAGAAGCAACGCGTATTCAGCCACGAGACTTGTGTCAAATGGGAGAGTGTCATCGGTCTAGCAGATGAATGCGTAGTTCATAATGAGAAGTTCGAAGTGATAGCATTGGAGACGCACACATATGACGATAGGGTGATCTAGTTCTAACCAAGTATGGATATGGTGAGCTGACAGACCCTTGGCCGTCTTGGATCTGGGCAAAGCTTTTCAGGCATCCGCTATGTTCGGTGAAGTTACGCGGAACGCACAGAAGATTTGAAGACAAGCATATTTCAATGGCTATTTTCTCTCGAGCAACTTCTGAAATCGCGTCAGAATCAAGGAACGTCGCGTGTCCCAGACGTTGAGGGTTCCATGAAAGTATATCGGCAGTATCTTGCGAAGTGTTTCGCTCCGTCTATGTGCGGTATAAGCAAAACGTCCTCATAAACACTGATACGTACCTCCGCAATGTGGGTGGTCAAGAAAAGTCCAGCATCTTGGGCTTTCCTCATGAGTCCAGAAAATGCTTTCATATCACCGGCCTTTGGGCACAACTCATTCAGGGTTTCAGAAAACACTGGAAAATATAAAGAACAAACAAAGGGTAAACCGCAGAGATCGATTGCGACAACGGGTTGACCGGAATCGCGGAAGTGGACGGCAAGGTCTATACACTCGGCAGCATCTTCCACAGTCATCCTACGATCGACGCTCACAATCAGAGCGGCTTTATCCTCACGCTTCACGACTTCATCCAGGACAGCAGAGAGATATTCTTTACGAGACATGTGAGGTGAAGATCGGGGAGTGGTCCTGAGTTCGATGTAGCTGCATTGGGGAGGATCGCCTTGAGGGCTAGACTCAAGGAAGGAGTCCAGCACGGCCGAGGTCGCCAACGCAATGGCTTTAGGGGTCGAAGTGATATGATAGATAGCTAGGAACAGGTCAAAGGCATCCTCCAAATTCTGAAATTTAC
>WNFI01406104.1_pt2 | contig 10216 bp, 7 predicted proteins | sample 5400471 | NCBI WGS metagenome assembly WNFI01 (sample SAMN13153348, study PRJNA577476) | soil metagenome | isolation source: 100 cm saprolite on Douglas fir-dominated hillslope | place: USA:California | collected 2013-09-17 | reverse complement strand
GACACGGAAGATCTGCCTCAATGGCCCTCCGACTCGCATCGCGAATGAGGATCATAATATCGCGGAGAATACCACCCGTCATCAGTTCGATGAACTTAGGGGATTTCCGCAAATAAAATGATCATTGTTCTTGAGGCTTGATGGTATAGTTCCATTCGCCGTGAAAGGAAGCTCTGGACAGATTGAGGGCCGCAAGTTCTTCGTCAGAGACCTTGATGCCAGTTGGATAGACGTGACTATCCTTGATGGCCGTTACCGTTAAGCCTTCTTTGGTCGTGGTATGAGAGAGCAGTTCCAGCACGACTTCAAGAGAGGTGAGGGGCTTGGCTCGCCAGTTAAGAGAAATGAAAGAAAAGAGTCGATGCTCGATCTTGTTCCATTTGCTGGTGGCGGGCGGATAATGAGTGACGGTGATCGTCAACTGCTCTTCATTGGCCAGGTCTTGCAGCTTCTTCTTCCACAGCCGGTTTTTCACCCCATTGGAACCGCCCCCATCAGCCGTGATCAGCAACTCCTGGTGATCGGGATAGAGGGACTTGCCACAGGTCTGCCACCACCGTCTGATACTCTCCACCGCGAACTCGGCGGTCTCATGATCAATGCCCACATTCACAAAGCCGCTTTTGTGGACCAGGTCGTAGATCCCATAGGGGATCGCTTTGCCATCAGCCAGAGAGAGAAAGTCATACACATTCACCTCGGTTTGCTCTCCTTTGGCTTGCCATTCTCGCCCGTTGTTCTTAAAATTGCCAAGCAGTTCCTTCTTCTTGCAATCGACCGAGATGATAGGGGCACCTCTCTTTTCAAACTGCTGACAGGTATCGTTGATATGGGCAAACTGTGCATCCCGATCCACATGCGATTGCCCCTCGATGGTCTTCTTGTTGGCGTGCAAAGAGAAGCCTTGCGCATGGAGCACCTCCGCCAGAGCAGACTTCTTGATGTGATGCCCTTTGGCCGAGAGCGCTTTGACCAGGTGATCCAACGACTTGCAGGTCCATTGGAGCAGGCTCATGGGATCCCCTTTGGGCTCCAACTCTTGCTCCAGGTCGGCCAGCAGCGTCGCATCGGTTTCCACCGCCTTTTTCTTCCCTCCCCCAACCTTTCGAATGCGCTCTCCTGGCTGATAGCTCTCTCCTGCCTCCAGTTCAGCCAGACCCCGTTTCACCGTATTCAGCGAGACGCCCGCCTCACGTGCTACGACGCTCGCGCTTCCCCGCTGTTGGGCTTCCACGGCCAGATACTGTCTCCATTGCTTCTCATTGAGCATCGACCGCATCTGTTGATAAGCTTGTTCATGTGATACCTTCTGCATGCCAACCAGGATAGCACCTTTTTACCAATTTATCAAGTTATTTGCGGAAATCCCCCATCGTGGTTCCGCCAGCAACTTTATGCATTCCGACCAATCGATGCCATCCGTACAGACATTCAACTGGCTCTCCGGTCGGCGGCGATTCAACGCGACCCGGTTGCACTGACCCGGCTTCTGCTTACTGCTACTGAGATGGATCAACGGGCTTTTCATCTTGAGCGTACGTCGTTTGTTTCTCTCCTGCTCTCCCTGCAAGAGGAACAAATCGTCTCCGAGCATGTTCGCGACGGCCATCAGCTCCGCATAGATGCGGAAAGAGCTCTTCATATCAGTTACGATCTCCAATCCCGCGGGTTTGAGGAAGAGGCAAGGCGGATTTTCGAACTGGCTGAGCCACTCGATCTTCTGGACTCAACCCAGTCTCTCGAGAGGACGCCGAGGGTGTCTCAGAATGAACAGGGTACTCTACTGCAAGCATGGGCAAAGGCCGCCAGCCAATTCCGAAAAGTGGAGCAGATCATCATAACTATACGTCAACTACGCAGACAACAGGATGAATATCGGCAACTTGATGCCGAATCCCTCACTCAACTCATGCAGAGCAACTTGCTCTTCATCCTCGGGAGCGCATTATTGGAGCAGCAACGATGGGGCGAGCTCTCCCTGTTAAACGAGGCGTTTCTCCTGGACAGGAAGGTAGACCAGCAGTCGTGGTTCAGGCTGCATCTTCATGGTATGAAGATGCATATGGACAATAGAGACCTGGAACGAGCCCAAACCATCCTTGAAGAAGTGATGAGGAAGGCTCAAGCTCTACTCCTGGGTCCTCAGGCACGAGTAGCTATAGCAGAAAGCATCTATCGTGTTCTAGGAGACCTAGATCAGGTGCGGAGATGGATAGAAGATCTTCCGCAACCCGCACTGGTCGATGTAATTCAATCCGATCTAGGATTGCAGCCCTTTCTCCAGCGCTTCCGGCTCAATCGCCTTCTGTATCTGCTTGGATCTGGGCGCACTTCTACAGAGATTGTCCCAGATGCACAAGAGGAAAGCAAGCAGGGGTTGGTCTACTTCGAGCGGGCCATCTGCCTGTTGGCCCGTCTATGGGCAGATGGATGGCGAGGTCGTAAACTTGATGGTGTAACTTTCGTCAACGAAGCCCATCCATTATTGCAATTTTTCTCATGGAATCGTAATACCAATCGACGATGGAGTTCCTGGTACATCGTTGAGGGTGCCCGCGCCGAGTTCTTTACGATGTTGATCCATGCCGCTGCCGAGCATGGTACTGAAGCTGTCGATGCGCTACGTCTGGCTTTTGAACGGGAGTGGGATGATCCAGAAAAGAAGTGGGTCTGGCCAACCGACGTTCGCCGTCAGGCGATCCTCGCATTCTGGGAACTCGAAGCGCCGCAAGACTGGGCAGTAAAACGATTACAGGACCTCGAAGAGAACATGCTCGGTAGCAATCACGTTTTCACGCGTCTCAGTGAATACGAAGAGCAAATACAGGCCTGGCTTACCCTCGATGAACGGACAATGGCTATTGATCTTCTGCTACAACTTCTCCGGGCATCATTTACCGTGGGGAACGAAAAGGATTATCAGCTTGATACCTGGATCTCCTGGCTTGGGCAGGTGAATCGCATAGTGCCAGAACAGGCGTCAGAACGCGTTGCATGGTTTACGCGATCCATCCGCGCCCTGGAAGAAAATACAGAGGGACGGGCTGCGCAAACTGCCGCAGAAGAACTACTAACCATCACCTTCAATTGGAGCCCCCGACGCGCTGTATGGTTGTTGCAATGGTTGCTAAAGCAACAAATTCTTCGCCACGAAGTAGCCTTTCGAGCTCTGTTATATGCAGCTTTAGAAAGCGATCATCCACCCGTTGAACTTATCCTCATGTGTCTAACAGCTATCGGCATCCCATTCGCTACCGAAGCACAGGAGAGACTTATCGCGCTGCTCATCGAAAAGATAACCACCCACATCGGGACCGAAAGGACCGTTACTGCTGCTCAGGACATCTTTAGTTGCGTCCAACGCGATGCCCTGTCATCTACCCGGATTAGCTGGATTCTGGGTCTCAGACGAGGGCTAACAACGGCTAGTATAGACCTCCACAAGGTAAGTTCGGAGTTCGTAAACCTTTCAAGCGATATGCCGAAAGCCTCGTCCAGGGATGCTCTCGAGTTGAAAGATGGTTCTGTACTCAGTTCTGAAAAGGTTACTGAGCATGTGAATGCAGTCGAAGATCTTCGGGACTTGCTCGCAACGGAAAACGAGCATTCTTTTTTCGACTGGGTACCAGTCGTGACGTCTATAGCCGAACGGATGGATAAGCAAAATCTTCTTGTGTTGGCCAAGCTTTTCCGTGCCAGGAGACATGAATCCTTGATTCTCAGTGCGATTAGTAAAAGGTTGCTTGCCCTGGGTAACCGGGCTGAGGCCTGGTCTATGGAAAAACGCGCCTTTGAGGCTTCTAGTCCTCTCGGGTGGAGCCAGTGGTATGATGGAGGGACCAGGCTTACAGCTTTAGAAACACTGATACACATCAACCCTGCTGATGGGCACTCGCTTGTCTATGAAACGTTGGTGCAGGATATACGTAGCCAACCTGGACTAGCGCAATCTATCGTTCTTTATCTTGATAGGGTACTGCCGTTGCTCGTCGATACGGTTCCGATACGAGAGGTGTGGGATGAGGTCGAACAGTATACTCACGCACTGTTCGAAAGCGTACGACTGGAAACCTATGAAGCGTGTAATCTATCCAGCGTACCCCCAATGGACACTATTGAGCAAGCAGTAGCTGAACTTCTTGGAATACATATAGGCCATCCAGTTAGCGCAATGAGCCAGGCGACTCAACATGCTTGCGCCAGACTATTGATACAAAATAATCTCGCGATGAGAGAAGTGGTAAAAGAACTGTTGACAGGCCAGGAGGCAGATCAAGAACACCTGCTGTCCGTCCTCGATTGCGTCAGTGCCTATGCTCCTGATGCTCTCATCCCTTTGAAGCAATACATCGCTGCATTACGGCAGTCGCCGAACTACGCGATTAGAGAAACTGCTCACCGTGCCTGCATCCGCCTTGGCGATGAGAGTAACAAGGAGTCTCTCCACCGCTTAACGGTACCCGCTATTTACACGATAGAACTCCCTCCTCACGGGAGATGGTCGCTCGCTGGACGCGGAGAAATCGTTGCACATAAACCAGCCCCTGACACGCGAGACCCTGTTGAAATTGTTCGCCCATTTGATATCGAACTCTCCTCCGTTGCGCAAGAAGCTGGCTTTCGGCATGTCAATGTCTGTTATCGTGCTGTGCAAATCATGCATCAACTTGCCCCTTATGAATCGTGGTCAGCAAATGGTGAAACAAAACTGCGTGAATACCTCGAATCGGCAGGGCTGAAGTTACCGTTTCATAGACCACGAACTCAATTAGCACGAAGAGCTATGTTTCATGTAATCGCAGAACTGGTTGATACAGGCATATTCAACACCGAAAACCTTCGGCACCTTGAGCAGGTTCTCCGTTTCTATGACCCGGACATGCTATTGATTCAGCCCTCAGAGCGTCCTTCTTCTATTGTATCAATATCTGGACGGGACCAGGATAGGGCAAACTACCGTGAGTGGCTAGAGAGAGTCGATGAAGTTATCACGAATATTGCCTTGCGAACGAACGATGGAGGAATCATCTTAGCTGAAGAGACACATCTACAGTTTACTCAGGGGAAAATGATTGAGGAAATCCGCCAGAGCACTGTTTGTCCTGTTGCGATACCTCAACCTCGAGTCCAAGAAAGCTGGGATAGATTCTTCCCGGCAATTCTCAAGGTCTTAGTAAGTGAATATGAGTACCTGCAAGTCGACGAGGAGCTGTTACCACTCGTTTTGCGGCATTCAGCCTATGGATACGATTCTCCAGGTGCGGACTGGTTGGCCTTGAATCCGGTGGTTGGGAAGCAGCTAGGGTGGCATTACTTGATTTTGTCAAGCCAAATATTGACCAGTTTATAATCGAAAAAGTAACCCTGTGAGCCATTGCTAAAAAGGACATCGAAGTGAAACATGTGCCACTTTTCAATCGAAAAGTGGGCCACCATCAACAAAGAAAGGCTCAGGCTTCGATCGTTTCTCCCTCCTTTAGCTCAGTCATCTCGACATCTGGCTGTTGCTGATGCTGAAGTTGTTGGCGAAATCGATAGGAGGTTCCCACAAATTCGAGGATCGTCGCCTTGTGAGTCAGCCGATCCAGCAGAGCTGCTGACATGCGCTCATCTCCACCCATAATCGTGCTCCACTCGGCAAAGCGTAAATTCGTCGTCAGAATCATGGCGACCCGCTCATAGAGGGCCGAACATAACTGGAACAAGAGCTGAGCGCCCGTCTGGGTGAAGGGGATAAACCCCAGTTCATCCAAGACCAGGACCTCTAGTTTGCAGAGTTGGGCCATGACCCGCGAGAGCTGGTACTCCTGCTGCGCTTTGATCAGATCATTGACCAACCCGGCCGCGTTGTAAAAGCGCACCCGGCGCCCTTGTCGGCACGCGGCCAGGCCCAACCCACTGGCCACGTGCGATTTTCCTAAGCCCGGGTTTCCCAACAGGATGATTGGCTCAGCTTTGGTAATATACGCCCCTTGAGCCAGTTCCAGAATACGGGCCTTGGGCACGGAAGGGACCGCGTTCCACTCAAAATCGGCCAGTTCTTTGAGCACGGGAAAGCGTGCCTGGCTAATCGCCCGCTCAATGCGGTGCGCCTCCCGACTGGCCATTTCCTCACTCGCCAATCCCAACAAATAGCGTTCATAGCTCAAATTGGTGCGCGCTGCCTCTTGAGCCAGGGGTTGGTAGGATTGGGCAAAACAAGGCAGTTTGAGCTGTTTCAAATAGCTTTCCAGCAGCATGTCTGTTTTCATTGAGCCACCCTTCTTTCAATCAGTTGTTCATAACAGGTTAAATCCACGGCCTGGGTTCCCACTTCAGCCAGATGCGGGGTGTTAGTCAGATCGAGCAGCGACTTGGGAGGCGTTGGCACTTGTAACTGCTCCAGGCAGAGTTTAACGCCATCCAGATGGGGACATCCATAGCTGAGCGCCTGCTCTACTGCCTGTTCCACCAGTTCGGCTTTCGCGCTCTCATGCAGGCGAAGAATCCTGACAAATTCCTTGACCCCTCGGCCCTCTGGCCAGGTCTGGCGCAGGGTGTGCAGGAGCCGATGGTAGGACTCTGGCCAATCTGGCCTCCATTGGCGTAAGGGACGAGCATACGCGAAGGCTCCTGGGCGCTGTTCGAGCAACCAGAGATAGTGCAGAGGATCGAACACATCCTGCTCTCGCCCGTAGCAGCGTGCATGCCGAGCCAACAAGGTTCCTTCAAACAGGATCTGCACCTCAAAAGGATACGCTTTCAGCGTCAGTTCCTGCCGCGCTTGTTCCGTGGGGACCGAGTAGCGATTGGTTTCGTAGGTCACCTGGCTGTAGCCATTGAGGTGGGCCTGGCGCGTGACGCAGCATGCAAAAGGCCGCGATGGCAGTGGACGCAAGTACGGCTGTTCTTCTTGCCAGGCTTGTCCAATACTGACCGATTGGCGATGGACCACCCGCACATCGTCGCGTCGGCAGGCGGCCAACAAGTGGCGATTGAGTTCCTCAAAAGAGGCCACGCGCGGCATGGGCACGAGAAAATTTCTCCGACTAAACCCCACCGATTATGTAGACCCTTGACCACTGATTTGTTTACTTCCTCATTGTATCTCACTGGTCAAGGGAGATGCATCGTCCAAAAAGCCGATGTTTTTCGCCCAGCCTTTGGGTATACTCTCAGCACTTCAACAAAGAACAATGAAATAGTGTGATCTTGGTCTTGAAGATCACTCTTTGAAAAAAGAGGAAGGTAAGCAGATCAATATGGGAAAGCCAGTGTTGCTGATTGTGAACGGTTTGCCTGGCACGGGAAAGACCACCCTGGCAAGACGGCTCGCAGCAGATGTACGGCTCCCAGTCTTCTCGAGAGATGGCATGTATGAGACCCTCTACGATGCGCTTGAATGTCAAAGCAATGGAATCCCCCCTTTGATAGGCGATGCAAGCTTTGCCCTCCTCTACTCCGTCGCAGGCTCATTGTTAGCAGCAGGCCAACCGCTGATCGGTGAGGGATTTTTTGGTCGCCCCGAATTAAGAGGCGCCGAGTTTCGCCGCCTGCAACAGGCGCACGATTTTGAGCCATTGCAAATTCTGTGCAAGGCAGATGGGGCGCTCCTCCTGGAGCGCATCCTTGCACGACACGCGGGAGAACGACACAAGGGTCATCAAGATCTGGAATGGATTGAGCAAAACAAAGAGTGGATCTTACAGGGACATCTTACACCTCTTGCTCTTGGTGATCAGATCATTGAAATCGATACCACCACTTCTCAGAGTTTTGATTATGCAGACTTACTCCAACGAGTTCATGCAGCTCTCTTCAACACGCTCACCCTCTGAGCACATTTCATCATCGAAGGGAACACTCCGTGTTTCTTCTACAGAGTGTTCTCTCTTCTGCTCATCTGTGATTCGTTCTCAAAAACGGATCATGTGTCTGGGTTTTACACCTCAGTCTGTTGCCTCTAGCCCGTCAAGAGGCTCGCCCAAATCAGCTAAAAGCTGCTCGATCCGTTTGATGGTGCATTGATGCCGCTCCACTTCCCGCTGCCAACCATGTTGACGCGCATCCTCACCCAGTTCCTGTTCAATTCGACGGCGACGGCGTAGCCGTGGTGCGTAAGCAGGAGCGGTCACAAACTTCGTGCAGGTGAGATACAAATCGCACTCACAAGGACCTTCTTGAGGAAGGCGAAGACATCTGCCCAGTTCAAGCTCGGTCTGGAAGTAATGCTCTTTGATCCAACGAATCTCCGACTCAGCAAGTTCGCCTGATTGCACCATCGTGGCCCCAGGGCCTGCAATGAGTGCGTCCGGCCCCAGGACATTTTGGTAATCCTGGCGCACATCCTCATCCGTCAAACCAATATACACCAGAGCCATTTCCACACTCTCATGCCCAAGAATTTTTTGAATGGTTCGCAGCCGCGCTCCTTTCCGTGCCAGGGCAGTGCCAACGGTATGCCGGAAGCGGTGGGCCGTGACCTGTCTTTTGTTGTCAACGGTGGTGAGGCCGGAGGCTTGACAGACCCTGGTGAGCGCGTCCTCGAACAGGTATTTTGTTGAGATGAGCCGACCATGATGCATGAAAAGGTAGTTCGTCTCCACTCCGGTGAGCCGGTCTCGTAATCCTCGTTGGGCTTTTCGCTTGGCCTGCAAGATGCGAATGGCCGAGGCTGCTTCTTCGTTGAGTGGCACGATCCGCTCCCGTTTGGTTTTCCCGGCGGGTATTCGGAGCCGAGGGGTTCCATCAGGGTAGCTATCCAGGCAATCGAGAGAAAGACGCCCGATTTCTTCTCGCCTGGCCCCACTCCATCGAGCGATGAGGAGCGCTGCCCGCTGATAGGGACAGTTAAGCGCGCGGATAGCTGGCATGAGCTGGTCGAGCTCCTCTTGAGGAATGTAGCGTGGGATGCCCTTTGGCAACTTTGGTAAATCTCCATGTTGGAGCGGAGGGCGCAGAGGAACATCCTCCCATTCCCAACTGATGGTATCCTGGAAAAAGACCGCTAAATTGGACAACAACTTGTATTTCGACTGAGCTGCATAGAGTTTGCCTCGCTTGTTGATCATGGTCTGTAAGGCGCTGGCATACTCCATGACTTGATCACGAGTGACATCACGCCAAGACTCAACCAGTGGATACGCTTGTGCCAGCCAATCAACGAATTTGCGCAATCCTCTTCCGGTTTTCTCAACCGTTGTCGGCTGATCAGTCAAGCGGCGCATGGAGAGATAGCGGGTAATCACAGCTTCCATCTGAGGAATGCGAGGAGGACGAGAGGCCGCCAGGTGCGTCACCCGGTAGGGTTCGGTCTGGATCTGGCCCTGGTGATACAGCACGGTTTGGAGCAGGTGAAGATCTGTCAGATACTCCTCTCGAATCCCTTGCTGGTAGCGCTCATGCGAGCCGAAAAAACAGGCGACATCTGCTCGGTCCCCAAAGCGTGCGATGGCCTGCTCAAATTCGGCCAGGTGAATAGCGCAAATATCGCACAAGTGCGGGGAGCCCAGATGCAGCAGCACGCGAGACGCCGCCCATTGCAGCGTCATCCGGGCATCCTTCCACTCATAGCCCAGATTGACTGCTGTTTCGACCAGGGAAGAAAGCGTCGTGGGGTATCCCAACACGGGCAGGAAGGGCTCAAGCACCAGATGATGGGTCGCGATGAGCCACTCCCAATCAAAGGTCACATATCCGCGTAATGCCAGGTATGTCAGGTAGTGGCGCGCTCGGTACGAAATGGGGCTGCGCGGGTGGTTGTAGTCTTCGCGGTAGAGGCGACCAACACGCTCGGTGAGTGGTGCTCCTAGCCACTCATAAAGGTTGGGGTACGCGCTCACAAATTTGGCGCGACAACGCAGGAGCCACGCTCTCATTCTCGTGGGATCTGCATAGGGGTGCTGATCAGTGAACGCCTGAACAAAGGCCGCATACTCCTCAGCGCTCGCGTGCTGAACCAAAACTGGTTTCCGGCTGTCGTCAAACTGAGGTTGGCTCATGGTTGCTCCTCCCCTCCCAGAGCACGGCGATACTCTTCCACCACGACCGGATCGGAAACCTGCGTATACATCTGGGTCGAGACAGGTGAGGCATGTCCCAAGCGCTTCTGGAGCGTGAGTTCGCGCATCCCCTGTTCAAACATTCGAGTAGCGTGCGTATGGCGCAGGGCATGGGGCGTCACCCAGGGGGAACGCATGCCCAGGCGCTCACAGTGCCTCTCGAAGAGCTTGACGAG
>WNFI01211911.1_pt1 | contig 10217 bp, 10 predicted proteins | sample 5400471 | NCBI WGS metagenome assembly WNFI01 (sample SAMN13153348, study PRJNA577476) | soil metagenome | isolation source: 100 cm saprolite on Douglas fir-dominated hillslope | place: USA:California | collected 2013-09-17 | reverse complement strand
AGAAACTTGTCACCGACGTCACCCACTACACTCCCGCAAATCCCGCCGCCGCCGCTTTTCTTTCCCCCGAAGAGAAAAAATCCTTGCACCTCGATGATCCTGACGCCTATATGCAGCGCATCTATTTCTGGCAGGATGTTCCGCGCCGCGCCAAATACAACGAAATCTGGAACGAGGTCAAAGCCGCGCAATGACCCCCGCTTCAAAGACTGCTTCGCCAACCGCTGCTTCGTCCAGCTCAGCGCCGCTTGCCGCCGGTTCGACGCTGCTTGAAGTCCGCGCCGTCAGCAAACGTTTTGGCTCGCGCGAAGTCTTGAAAACTCTTTCGCTTGAGATTGCCGCCGGCGAATTTCTAACCCTGCTCGGCGAAAGCGGCTCCGGCAACACTACCCTGCTCCGCCTGATCGCCGGATTCGAACAGCCCACCTCCGGAGAAATCTGGATGCGCGGCTCCCGCCTCGACACTCTTCCGCCCTACCAGCGCCGCGTCAATACCGTCTTTCAGCAGTACGCGCTCTTTCCGCATTTGAACGTCAGCGAAAACGTGGCCTACGGCCTGCACGCCGCCAACACTCCCAAGTCCGAAATTCCATCGCGCGTAAACGATGCCTTGGCCATGGTCCGCATGCAGGAATTTGCCTCCGCCAAGCCAACCAAACTTTCCGGCGGCCAGCAACAACGTGTCGCACTCGCTCGCGCGCTGGTCAACCGTCCCGAACTCCTGCTACTCGATGAGCCGCTCTCCGCTCTCGACGCCAACCTCCGCAAAGAGATGCAATCCGAACTGAAATCGCTACAGCGGGAAGTCGGTATCACTTTTCTCTTTGTCACTCACGATCAAGAAGAAGCCATGGCTCTCTCCGATCGCATCGCGCTTCTCCGTAACGGCGCACTCGAACAAGTCGCTTCGCCGCGCGAAATTTACGCTCACCCCGCCACCGCCTACACCGCGCAATTTGTCGGGCAAACCAATCTGCTCCGCGCCATCATCCGCGATGGCGTTGCCGGCTGCGGCGCTTTTCACTTTCCCGTCGCACTCCCCGACGGGTCAGCCTTGTTCTCTCTCCGCCCAGAAACAATCGCTCTTGCCATCGATTCTTCGCGGCCCGCACCAGACTCCGCGCAACTCTCCGCGCCGGTTCGCTTTACCGCGACCATCCGCCAGCAAATCTATTCCGGCGCCACCGAACTGCTCGAACTCGAAACCGACTCTGGCGCCATCCTCCGCGCCCGCATCCCTTCCGGCGTTCCACTCTCCGGCACTCACGAATTTATCTTCTCCGCCGGCGACGCTATCGCCGTCCACGACTAACCATGTATTCCCGCACCTACAAACTCCTCGTCTCGCTCCCACCCATCCTCTGGGTCGCGCTCTTCCTGCTTGTTCCCTACCTGCTGATGTTTCTGCACAGTTTCTGGACCGTCCGCGACGGCGTCATCCTTCAGCACTGGAATTTCGCCAACTACGCCACGCTGTTCAAGAATCCTTTGTATATCGAAGTCCTGTTCCGCACCGCACGGATCGCCGCTTCCGTCACTTTTCTCTCGCTGCTTCTCGGCTACCCGCTCGCGTATTTCCTCTCGTTCCACGCCGGCCCGCGCAAAGAACTTCTCTACCAATTGGTCATTGTCCCGCTGTGGGTCAGCTACCTCGTCCGCGGCTACGCCTGGAAAACCATTCTTGGCAGTGACGGCGTCCTCAACGGTTTTCTGCAATATCTTCCCCTCACCCACGGCCCAGTCTCAGCCCTTCTCTACAGCCCTTTCGCCGTGGTGCTCATGCTCACCCACATCTACACGCCGTTCGTTTTTCTTCCCATCTACGCTTCCCTCGAACACATCCCTCGCCCGCTCATCGAAGCCTCCCAGGACCTCGGCGCGTCCCCGCGCAAGACTTTCTTCCACGTCGTCCTTCCGCTCTCGCTTCCCGGACTTCTCGCCGGCGCCACCTTCGCGTTCGTTCTCTCGCTCGGAGATTTTCTTGCGCCACTTCTGGTCGGCGGTCCTTCCGGCAGCATGATCGCCAACCTCGTCCAATCGCTTTTCGGCGCCGCATACGACTGGCCGCTCGGCGCAGCGATCTCTGTCTTTATCCTGATCCTCACGCTGGCGCTTCTCGCTTTAATGCAGCGCGTAGAAAAGCGCTGGTCCTTCGAATGAGCGCCACTTCCGCCAACTCAATGAAGCGCTCTCCGTTACTCGCCATTTACGCAGCGCTGGTTTTCGCGTTCATCTATCTGCCCATCATCGTGCTCGTCGTCTACTCCTTCAATCGTGACGGCGTCGGCGGCTTTCCGCCGCGCCATTTCACTTTCGATTGGTACCGCCAGCTCTTTGCCGACTCCGCCATCTGGGACTCCGTGCTCAACAGCCTCATCGTCGCCGCCGGAGCCGTCGCTCTCTCGCTCACCCTTGGCTTGCTCGCCGCACTAGCACTCGACCGCGCCGACTTCCCCGGCAAAGCCTATTTCCGCCGCCTCGTCCTGCTTCCTCTAATCCTTCCCGGCATCATCACTGGACTCTCTCTTCTGCTCTTCGCCGTCCGCATCCAACTCGATCTCAGCCTAGTCACCATTTTTCTCGGTCACGGCACCGCGCTCATCTCCGTCGCCACCACCGAAATTTTCGCCGGCCTGCAAAAAATGGATCGCCGCCAGGAAGAAGCTTCGCTCGACCTCGGCGCAACTCCTTGGCGCACTTTCTGGCTGGTGACGTTGCCCAACTTAAGACTTTCGCTCATCGCCGCCGCGCTTCTGATCTTCACGCTCTCCATGGACGAAATTGCCGTCACCTTTTTTCTCTACGGCCGCGAATACACTCTGCCCCTCGAAATCTGGGGTCGCCTCCGCCGCGGCATCACTCCCGAAATCAACGCCATATCCACCCTGATCCTCCTCGTCTCCATCATTTTGATCTCCGTCTGGTACCACCTCCGCACTCGCTCCGACCGCCACTAACGCGCCTCCCTCCCACGTAGCACAGCCAATCTTGGCTGTGCGCGGTGTAAAACGGGCCACCGCCGCAACCGCCAGCGGAGATTTCATCGCCACTCCATCTTTGTAGCAGCGGGTTTAGCCCGCTGCTCTCGGAGTGCGGCGGCTTGCTTTTCCGGATGATCATCGAGCAGTCTCCTCCGTTGCCTCCACTCCCCGTCCGGCGTACCATCTTCCTTGCCACCCAAGGAGCCAATCATGATCCGCAAACTAGCCGTCATCGCAACTTTGGTCTGCACTCCATTCGCAACGTTCGCGCAAACCGCGCCAGCCGCCCCCGCGGTCTCCGCCAATCCTGTATCCGACGCTCTCCGCGCCGGCCTCGCCCGCTACTCCAAAAACATGTCCGCAGCAGCCGACGCCATGCCCGCCGATAAATTTTCCTTCAAGCCCACTCCCGACCAGATCACTTTCGCTCACCTCACGCTGCATATCGCCGACTCCAACCTTCTTTTCTGCTCCAAAATTTCCGGCGTAGCCGCACCCGAAGCTCCCAAACTCGCCGAAACCGACTCCAAAGACAAACTCGTCGCCAACGTGAAAGCTTCCTTCGACTTCTGTTCCTCAGCCCTCGCCAAACTCGACGACTCCAAACTCTCCGAATCCATCCCGACCTTCCCCAATCGCTCTTTCTCCCGCGCCGGCGTCATGTTTATCCTCACCGGCTCCTGGGCCGATCACTACTCCGCGCAATCCATGTACCTCCGCCTCAACGGCGTGCTTCCCCCAACCGCCCAACCCGCAACCCACTAGCGCTCTTTCCCAAGCTTCAACAAATCACGCGCAAACAAAAAACCGGGTGGCGCAATCAGCGCCGCCCGGTTTCTTTTGCTGTATTCCAGTCTTTCCTTGTCATCCCTCGCCCGCCGAGGCGGGCGAGGGATCTGCTTTCTTTCCGCTCGCCGTTTGCTAGGCCGACTTCACAAACTTCTCCCCCCACTGAATTCGCCCGGTCATCTGCATTACCACAAACAACGTCAACACCGCGCCAATCGTCACCGCCAACCCCGTAAACCCTTCAAAAAAGAACGCATAAGAAAACAACACCAGGTAAATCAGTTGCGCCAGCCCCGCATCCACCAGCGCAAACCGCAAATTCACCACCAATCGCAAATACGTCACCACCAGCAAAACCGATACCGCCGACGAAATCACAAACGCCGCATGGATCGAAACGTGGTCGCACAAATACGCCAGCAGCAGGTGAAACGCAAAAAACGCGCTGGCCAGAAAAAAATAGTTCATCGGATGCAAATCGATCCCCCGCAGCGCGGACAGTATGAACACTAGAAAGAAAAAGAAAAACAGTGACACCGGCGCAAAATAAGAAATTCGTCCCGCCAGCGGCCCCGGCTGCAATTTCTGCGGCATGCGCAGCGCAATGTTGAATCCAGACACCAGGTTCTGATAATCCCATTTCAGTTCCCAGCCCTGCGGCGTCTCGTGCTTCTCGGTCGGCGAAAGCGAATTCTCCGGGAAATCGAATCCGCCAAAATCCGTCTTCACCACCATGCGCCGTCGCTTCCGTCCCGCCAAAATCCAGCGTCAGCGGCGCGCCATCCAGCGAAATCTCCACTCCGTCGTACACCGCCTGCTTCGCTGGCAATGGCAGCGTGATCGTGAAATTCTCTTCCTGCGTCGTCGGATTCTGGAATTTGTAATCGCCCGTAAATCCCACCCGGTACGTGCTGAACCACAGCAATCCCTTTTGCCGGTAGTCAATGTGGAAGTCTGCCGCGATCTTGCTCGAATCCAGCGGCACGTTCTTCGCCACCTTCACTATTTCCGTCTTCTTAACCTTCTTTCCGTTCTCTTCCACCTCCACCGTTTTCGTTTCCGGCACCAGGTAACTCACCGACGGCGGGTGCTGTTCCTGCGCCTCTCCCCACGTCGACGCCACTCTTCCGCCCAACACCGATCCTGCATTCTCCGTTCGCAAATAAATTGACGTCCCCAAAATCATCCAAGCCACACAAGAGCACGCAAAAATGGCAATAATCGCCAGAATCCTTTTCACCATCTGAGTTGTTCCTCGGTTTTTTCTCCGCCGCTATTCCATAGTAGCAAAGCCATTGTTAATGTCAAGTACTTTGTATCATAGAGTGCTGCTCCTAGCCTTCTGACACCCGCACCGCGCACCCGTTCCGGCCTTTCCTAACTCTTTTCGTCCACCCTAGGCGAGGTTTGCTGTGAGCGGGTGCGGGCTCTACTTGGAGCCTGCAAAGGTGAACGACCGGGCTCTACTCGGAGCCTGCGATATGAATCGACCCAACCGCACGGTTCGATTTTCCGGCCAGGGGGTTAACTCACCAAATCGAGGTGAGGTTTGCTGCGGTCCAGTCAACCCTGTGGCTCGATTCTGGAGTCATAGGGTTGACTGGATCGCGGCAGGCCTCGCCGCTGCCCAATGTGCCAGGTCCTACTCAAGGGTGTTTTGATCCGCCCCAGCCTTTACCCTTGCGGGAGCGCACCGACGCAAAGAACAGCGCTAGAATACAAATCGTGTCCAAATCACCAGACCCGTCGAAAAACCACTGGTCCGCCAATAAAGGGGCGACCGAACGTGTGGCGCAACTCTTACAAGACTCAGGAGCCTTACTCGAGACCGATGTGTCCGAAGTCTGTCAGCAATTTGCAAACGACAGTCACAAGAAACAAGGAGTCCGAGTTTCCACCGACTCAATAACCTACGGGAAGGATACGGAAGACAGCCCACTACGCCAAATCGATCAATCCCTGAGCTCATACAAGGAATTTGAACACCTTTTGCGAATCTTACGTTGTTACACATCGTGTTTTTGGAAATTCGAGGGGGTCGTGAACCACAGAGAATCCACTCTGAAAACCTACTGCATAACGCCGGTGCTGCGCTCTATGATTTCATAAAGTTTGATCTCCGAGCCGAAGAAGAACCAGAAGAGTCGTATGAGGGGAAAATTATCAAAGACATGCGACTTGTTGAGCGCTTCGAACAATATCTCAAGGAGAAACATTATCCCTGGTTTTCCGTCATAAAGAGCTGGATGCTAGAAAATCTTACCGCCACACTGGTCGAAGAGTACAATCGGCGCTTTGGGAAAGGACGCATTTACTACGGAATAACTGGGCATATCCCAATCGTATGTCTAAATGCTCCATTGTGGAACCTCAGTACAGGAAAATTTCACCCTCATGAGGCCTTGCTCACGAGGGTGAGAATTCCGAACTGGCCGGGCAAGCTCCGCCGCGAACTAATTCGCTACACTGCGGAAGCGCCTCTGGTGCTGACAAACGTAAGAGGCCTGACGCGGGTACTAAAGGAGAGCTTGGAATGGTTCCTTGGTCTGGAAGCGTCCTTAAAATCGGCTAACGGACAGATTAAGAAGCGTTGGCACCTAGAATCAGCATTCTATCGAGAAGCATTGAAAGAGTACCTACGCAAATACCCGCACAACGAATTGCGTTCAGACCTAGATTTTTTCCGATGGCTCTAGCTAGAAGTCGCTATCTTTTCCAAACACCGGAGACGTGGCACGCATTGCCCTTCTTGTTTACGTGCAGGATCAGGCAGTATTATGAGCGAACTCGCCGGAACTTGCGGAAAGGCTGCTCATGAAAAGCTTTGATTCGAGGGCTTACAGCATCAATGACTTCGTCGAATGGGATAAACAAGAGCAACTTCAACTAAACCCATCTTTCCAGCGAAGGCAGGTCTGGAGCGACAAGGCAAAAAGCTATCTCATGGATACAATCATTCGTGGGAAGCCGATTCCGAAGATATTCATCCGGCAAAAAATCAACGTCACGACAAAAAAGTCGTTGCGAGAGGTAGTTGACGGCCAACAACGCCTCCGGACCATCCTGTCATTTATCAAGGACGGTTTTGAAGTCAGCAAGCGCCAAAATAAAGAGCACGGTGGCAGGCGGTTCAGCCAACTTCCTGAAGAGGTCCAATCACAAATCCTTTCCTACGAACTAGCTGTGGATTTATTGATAAATTTGCCTGACTCGGAAGTACTCGACATTTTCGGTAGACTGAACTCCTACGCAATAGTGCTCAACGAACAAGAAAGAATCAACGCGACGCACTTCGGTTCATTCAAGATTCTTGCTGACGAAATCGGTCGAAAATATTATGAATATTGGACGACGCAAGGAATTCTGTCGGCACGCGACATACTTCGGATGCAGGAAGTAAATCTCGTCGCAGATCTACTGATAGCCATGACGGAAGGAATTAAGTCTAAGAAGCAAATACGAAAATACTATGACCAGTACGAAGACGAGTTTGATGACGACACCGATAAGTTGGCAAGCCGATTCGATAAGGTCGTCACGACCATTGGAGAGCTATACCCTGAAGGACTTTCCTCGACTGAGTTCGCACGAATCCATCAATTCTATTCAATATTCACCGCTGTGACTCACTGCCTCTACGGGCTCAAAGGATTGAATTCTCCTAGAATTCCACTCACAAAGAGTACAGCAATCGCGAATGCCCGGAATGGGCTCGACCGAGTCACGCAAATTTATCTGGCCCCCGATCTCGCAGCGCTTACCTCTAAGGAGCGCGAATTTCTTCAGGATAGCCGTCGAGCGACAACAGACGAAAAGGTCCGCGAGAGACGGACCAAATTCCTCTTAAATCTGATGAGCTAAAGGCCACTCGTGTCACTGTCGGCGATCCTTCTAGACTTCAACCAGAGTGTCGCGCAGTGCGACAGTCTTATAGCGAACGCGCACCGGGTGGACGCGACTGGCAACCCAATACTGCCCGCAATTGACCAGCAGCAAATTACGGTCGCCGCCTTTCTCAACATGTTCATGGCGTGGGAGAGTTTCCTGGAGTCGTCGATCACTGAGTTTATGACCGGGGCCGCGACAATAGGGGGCGGAACGCCTATACGCTATGTGGCACCACCAGACATCGACACCGCACGCAAATTGATGATCTGGGTTGGTAAATATTTCGATTATGCCAATCACCAAAATGTAAGAAAAGTAGTTCCGATGTACTTTGAAAACGGTTATCCATTCGAGCCGCATCTCAGTGCAATCAACTTAGATTTGGACGAACTGCGAACAATGCGGAACTCGTCCGCGCATATTTCCTCTAGTACCCGGCTTGCCCTCGAAGCATTAGCGCTCCGAATATTTGGACAACCTCAACCTGGCATCACCTTGTATCAGCTCTTAACGAAAATCGATCCGAGATCGACCTCGGGAGACACGGTTTACCTTACTTATAAAAACAAGCTTGCAGTGACGGCCAGCCTAATCTCACATGGCTAACCGGCTGGCTGCCACAGAACATAACGTACAACCACCAGCCCTCCGATTTTCCTTGACTTTCGTTTACGCTTGAATTATGATATCTTGTGAGTATCTGGCAAGCGGCTTTCTGTAATCAGACACTCACTGCTTCCCTATCCCGCTCTAATTTCTTCTTAACCCCCGCATTTTCTTCCACTTCTGTCCGCGCCGAGTTGGTCGAGGCGCCCGTAAAAAAAGACAGTCGCTTTCTTCGCTCTCTCGCTTTGGCTCCGAAGAACCACTCTGGGCTAAATCCTTCATTTCAGTTTCCTGCTCTCGTTGCTCTTTCATTTTTTTCACTCTTAAAAAAATTACTGCCGCATTTTCAAGCACTTCTGAAAAACAACCCGGGGGTATACCCCTACCTCACGCACTGGAGTCCCAAAATGGAACGCAACCAACAACAATCCAAAGCCCGGCTTTCGGGGTCTGTACTTGCAGACCCTGAGCTAAGCGCTAATTCTCTACCCAACTGCAGCCACATCTATAAAAACGGACGCCTCTGCCGCCAGCCTGTAGCCAGGCCCGGCGAGATTCTCTGCTCCACTCATCTTCGCAGCTACGCACTGGCCGCTCCCCCCGCAGACCCCCTCGCCGATCTCGCCGACGAACTCGGCGAAATCTCCGAAATCCACCAGGTCGGCACCTTCATCGCCAAGCTCATGAAACTGGCCTGCCGAGGTCGTATCACCTTTCGCCGCGCCGTCTCGCTCACCTACATGGCCAACTCCCTCATCAACGCCATTCGCCTCCAGCGCGCCGAAGAAGTTCGCTCCGCCAAGGACGACCCCAGCCAGTTTCAGTTTGACTTGACCGGCTTCCCCCGCCCCGATCGCAGCGGTCAACGCGACCTCAACCAGCAGCCTCTCCGGGTTTCAGGGTCTGTACTTGCAGACCCTGAGGTAAAAACCGACACTCTCCATGTCCCGGTGCCCGCATGAGTCCTAGAACCTGCAAGGCAAAGCAACGGGTCCCAGGGTTTGTACTTACAAACCCTGGCCTGAAAATGAGTGAACTCTATTGCAAATTCTGTTGAACGAACTGCTAAAATTCGAAGCCTTAAGGCTCGTACCTGCCTGCCTCCGGGCAGGCTTGCGAGCCTGGATTGAGAACGACCGCTTTGAACACTGATTCCATTCCACCGCTGCTTCCCGGCGAATTGCCGCCCACCGAAGCCTTGTCCGGGCTGGCGCAGTTCCGCGAATCGGTGGCCGAGTCGCTGTTTTTTCTATCGCGCAATTTTCCAAAACTTTTGACGCTGCGCTCCACCCCGCGCGCCTGGACCGCTTGCCGCGTCATGCTCGGAATAGCCGGAGCGGCACTGGTGGTTCTTCCGCTCAGCTTATGGAACGCCTGGGCCTTTGCTCCGGTCGGATTGGCGCTGTTTCTTCTGGCGGTGCTCTTGCCGCCGCTTAAACACGATCGCGGTACCGCGCAACCCACTCAACAGCTTGCAGCCTACGAGGTTCTGGACGGCGGACGTTTCGCCTCCGGCACCGGAGAATTTTCCACGGTCAGCTTCTATCTCACTCCCACTCGAGTGTGGGTGCTGAACCAGCAACTTCAACCACTGGCGGTGATTCCCGCAAACGAAATCAATCTGGCCACCGCTTATCCTTCGGGTGGCGACTGGGTGTTGCGCATAAGCTGGAAAGAGAACTCCGCGGAGTTTTTCTTCGCTGGATTGTTTGCCGAACGCCGCGCGCGCCGCGCCGAAACCGGTCTGCGGCCGCTGGTGCAGGCGAATCTTATCGCCGAAGAACTGCCGCGCAGCCGCGCCAAGACCGCCGGCGCGTGATCACCTGTACGATTTCGTTATCTCAGGGCCTGTAAGCCTGCCTGCGGTAGGCAGGTACAGCTTTTTTTAGGTAAGGGTTTGCAAGTGCAAACCCTTAAACCCTGAAACCCGCGGCCAGGATGCCCGACCTGGCA
>WNFI01151397.1_pt1 | contig 10217 bp, 10 predicted proteins | sample 5400471 | NCBI WGS metagenome assembly WNFI01 (sample SAMN13153348, study PRJNA577476) | soil metagenome | isolation source: 100 cm saprolite on Douglas fir-dominated hillslope | place: USA:California | collected 2013-09-17 | reverse complement strand
CGCGCCTCGCGCCTGCGCGATATGCGACGGAAGCCTTCACCTGGTCTTCGGCATTCATCGTGAGCGGCCTCGGCACCGGCATGGCGCTCGGCGGCCTGCTGGTGGAAACGGTGGGACTGCCCGTTGCGTTCGTCGCCGGCAGCGCCGTAGTGGGATCGATGGCGCTTCTGGCCCTCACGATCTCCGCGCCACTGGCGACAGCGCGCGCCACCGCCGACTAACGTCGCGCCTTCGCCTCGAGCGCGGCGAGGAGCCCGCGCAGCACCTTCACTTCCTCACGCTCGACGCCGGTGCGCGCGAAGAGGCGCCGCATGCGCTGCATGAACCTCCCGGGCTTCGCCGGATCGAGGTAGCCGCTCGCGATCGCCAGCGTCTCCAGATGCGCGAAGAGGCCCTCGAGGTCCTCGAGCGTCGCGGCGTTGCCCGCGCCGCCCTTCGGCGCGTCGAACGCCGCGGCCCCGGTGGCGAGCTCGTAACAGGCGACCTGCACGGCGGCCGCGAGGTTGAGGGAGGCGTAGGCCGGATCGGCCGGAATCACGGCGAGGCGCTGGCAGCGCGCGAGCTCTTCATTGCTCAGGCCCGAGGTCTCGTTGCCGAAGACCAGCGCCACCGTTCCCGATTCCGTAGCGGCGAGGATCTGCGGCGCTGCCTCGCGTAGCGCCTGCTGCGGGTGCGAAAGGTCGCGGCGTCGCGAGGTGAAGCCGACGGCCAGCACGCAGTCGGCGAGCGCGCTTTCGAGCGTCGTGTGCACACGCGCCTGCGCGAGCAGGTCGGCGGCGCCGGCCGCCATGGCCGTGGCGTCCGGATCGGGAAAATGCCTCGGAGCGACGAGCATGAGGTCGCGCAATCCCATCGTCTTCATCGCCCGCGCCGCGGCGCCGATGTTGCCCGGATGGCTCGGATGCGACAGCACGACGCGGACTCTTTCCAGGGCGATGCGCTCGTCCATGTAAAATTCTCCCATGCATCCGATGCTCAACACGGCCGTCAAGGCCGCGCGCAAGGCAGGCAGCCTCATCACCCGCGCCTCGGCAGACCTCGACAAGCTCACCGTCAGGAGCAAGCGCCAGAACGATTTCGTCACCGAGGTCGACCATGCCGCCGAGGAAGCGATCATCTCGATCCTGCGCGAAGCCTACCCCGCGCACGGCATCCTCGCCGAGGAAAGCGGCGCGCGCGATGCGAAGGCCGACTACGTCTGGGTGATCGATCCGCTCGACGGCACCACCAATTTCCTCCACGGCTTCCCGCAATACTGCGTCTCCATCGCGCTCCTGCACCGCGGCATTCCCCAGCAGGCGGTTGTCCTCGACCCGAACCGCAACGAGCTCTTCACCGCCACGCGCGGCGTGGGCGCATACCTGAACGACCGGCGCATCCGCGTGAGCCGCGTCGACAAGCTCGCCGACGCGCTCATGGGCACGGGCTTCCCGTTCAAGGAGGTCTCGGTGCTCGACGATTACCTGCGCATGTTCAAGCAGATGACGTTGGCGAGCTCGGGCATCCGGCGTCCCGGGGCGGCCGCGCTCGACCTCGCGTGGGTGGCCGCGGGGCGCATCGACGGCTTCTGGGAAATTGGTCTCTCGGCCTGGGACATGGCTGCGGGCGCTTTGCTGGTGCGCGAAGCCGGCGGCCTCGTGGGCGACCTCGACGGCAACGAGGGCTTTCTCGACAGCGGCCGCATCGTCGCCTCCAACGCCAAGCTCTTCGCCCAGATCCTGCAGGTCCTCAAGCAGAAGGGCTGACAGCAGGCCATCCGAATGACGGCGCATCGCATCGTGGTCGTGGGCGGCGGCGCGGGCGGGCTCGAGCTCGCCACGAAGCTCGGCGATCGCCTCGGGCGCAACGGGCGCGCCCAGGTGACGCTCATCGATCGCGGCCGCACGCACCTATGGAAGCCGCTGCTGCACGAAGTCGCCGCGGGCAGCATGGACATGCACCAGCACCAGCTCGACTACCTCGCGCAGGCGCGCTGGCATCGCTTCACCTTCGCGCTCGGCGGCCTCGCCGGCCTCGACCGCCGCGCGCGCGAGGTCGCGGTCGAGCGCGTGCTCGACGATGAGGGCGCGGAAATCCTGCCGGTCCGCCGCATACGCTACGACACCCTGGTGATCGCGATCGGCTGCGAGTCGAACGACTTCGGCACGCCGGGCGTGCGCGAGCACGCGTTCACGCTCGATGGAACCTGGCAGGCGCACCTCTTCCACCGCAGGCTGGTGAACGCCTGCTTCCGCGCCAACTTCAAGGGCGACGGCAGGGTCCTGCACATCGCGATCGTCGGCGCCGGAGCCACGGGCGTCGAGCTTGATGAAGGCCCTCGCGAAGCTGGGCGTGGAGGTGCTGACGGCGGAGCGCGTCATCGAGGTCACCGCCGAGCGCGTGCGCACCGCCAACGGGCGCGACGTCGCGGCCGACTTCACCGTGTGGGCCGCCGGCATCCGCTGCGCCGACGTGCTCAAGGACATCGGCGGCCTCGAGACCAACCGCGTCAACCAGCTGGTGGTGACGCAATCGCTGCAAACGACGCGCGACCCGGACATCTTCGCCTTGGGCGACTGCGCCGCCTGCCCCTGGGTAGACGGAAAGCTCGTGCCGCCGCGCGCGCAATCCGCGCACCAGCAGGCGAGCCACCTGGTACGGACGATCGAAGGGCGGCTACGCGGCGCCGCGCCGGAGCCGTACCGCTACCGCGACTTCGGCTCGCTCGTCTCGCTGGGGAACTACAACACGCTCGGCCAGCTGATGGGATTCATCTCCAGCGAGAAATTCCGCGTCGAAGGCTGGATCGCGAAGTTCGTCTACATCTCGCTCTACCGCCAGCACATCTGGGCGTTGCACGGCTTCTGGCGCATGGCCCTCGACACGCTCTCGCGCATGCTCAGGCGGCAAGTCGATCCGAAGGTGAAGCTGCACTGAGCCGCGCCTTACAATAGGCCCCGATGAAGCTCGAGGCGCCCGGGTCCACCCACACTCCCATGATGCAGCAGTACCTCGCCCTCAAGGCGGAGTACCCCGACATGCTGCTGTTCTATCGGATGGGCGACTTCTACGAGATGTTCTACGCCGACGCCGAGCGCGCGGCGAAGCTGCTCGACATCACGCTCACCACGCGCGGGCAGTCTGCGGGCCAGCCGATCCGCATGGCGGGCGTGCCGTTCCATTCCATCGACCAGTACCTCGCGAAGCTCGTGAAGCTGGGCGAATCGGTCGCTATCTGCGAGCAGGTGGGCGACCCGGCCACGTCGAAGGGACCCGTCGAGCGCAAGGTCATGCGCGTCGTGACGCCGGGCACGATCACCGATTCCGCGCTCCTCGCGCCTTCGCGCGACAGCCTGCTCGCTGCCGCGCAAGTCTCGGGCGATACCGCGGGCGTCGCGTGGATCTCCCTTACGAGCGGCGATTTGCGGGTGTCCGAGATGCCGGCGGCCGCGCTCGCCGAGGCGCTCGAGCGCCTGCAGCCCGCGGAGCTGCTGCTCGCAGCCGACGCCGCAATCGCAGCGCCGGCCGGAGCCGCCGTGAAGCGCCTCGATCCGTGGCGCTTCGATCCTTCCGGCGCGGCGCGCACGCTGGCGCGGCAATTCGGCACCACGGATCTCGCGGGCTATGGTTGCGAGGGCCTCGACCGCGCGATCGCCGCCGCCGGCGCGCTGCTCGACTACTGCCGCCACACACAGCAATCGTCGCTGCCCCACGTCACGGGTTTGCGGGTCGAGCGCGAGAGCGAACACGTCATCATGGATGCGGCCACGCGGCGCAACCTCGAGATCACCGAGACCATCGGCGGCGCGGAGGCCCCCACGCTTTTCTCACTGCTCGATCGCTGCGCGACCTCGATGGGTAGCCGGCGGCTGCGCGAGTGGTTACACCAGACACTGCGCGACACCGTGCGCCTGGCGCCACGCCACGCCGCGATCGCCGCGCTCGTCCTCCCGTCGTCGCGGCTGCGCCATCCGCGCCTGGCGCAGCTCTTCTCAGGCTGGTCGGACGTCGAGCGAATCACCGCGCGCGTCGCGCTCAAGAGCGCGCGCCCACGCGACCTCGCCGGCCTGCGCGACACGCTCGCGACCCTGCCCGCGATGCATGCCGAGCTGGTTGCCAGCGGCGCGCCCGGGCTCGAGGCGGCGGCGCGCGCGCTACAGCCGGTCGACGATCTGCACGGCCGGCTCGCCGCGACGCTGCGCGACGAGCCCGCGGCGCTGGTGCGCGAAGGCGGAGTGATCCGCGACGGATTCGATGCCGAGCTCGACGAGCTGCGCGCGATCCAGGATGGGTGCAGCGCGTTCCTCCTCGAGATGGAGAGCCGCGAACGCGCGCGCACCGGCATCGCCAACCTGCGCGTCGAGTTCAACCGCGTGCACGGCTTCTACATCGAGATCACGCAGGGGCAGCTCGACAAGGTCCCGATCGAATACAAGCGCCGGCAGACGATGAAGAACGCCGAGCGCTTCATCACGCCCGAGCTCAAGGCGTTCGAGGACAAGGCGCTCGCCGCGGGCGATCGCGCGCTCGCGCGCGAGAAGGGCCTCTACGAGGCGCTGTTGGACGACCTCGACCAGCATATCGCGCGCCTGAAGGTGATCGCCGACGGCGCCGCGGAGCTCGACGGGCTCGGCGCGCTCGCCGCCTCGGCCGAGGCGCTCGATCTCTCCGCTCCGCAGTTCACCGAGCAGGACCTGATCGAGATCGTCGCCGGGCGCCACCTCGTCGTCGAAAGCCAGGTGGAGGAGTTCGTCGCCAACGACACCAGCCTCACGCGCTCGCGCCAGCTGCTGCTGGTCACGGGCCCGAACATGGGCGGCAAGTCGACGTACATGCGCCAAGTCGCCCAGGTTGCGCTCCTCGCCTATTGCGGCAGCTTCGTTCCGGCAAAGTCGGCCACGCTCGGGCCGATCGACCGCATCTTCACGCGCATCGGCGCCTCCGACGATCTGGCCGGCGGACGCTCGACCTTCATGGTCGAGATGACGGAGGCGGCGACGATCCTCAACAACGCCACCAGCCGCAGCCTGGTGCTGGTCGACGAGATCGGTCGCGGCACTTCGACCTTCGACGGCCTCGCCCTCGCCTACGCGATCGCGCGCCACCTCGCCGAGGGCGTTCGCTCGCACACCCTCTTCGCGACGCACTACTTCGAGCTCACGCAGCTCGCCTCCGAGCTGCCGAACGTCGCCAACGTCCACCTCGACGCGGTCGAGCACCGCGACCGCATCGTCTTCCTGCACAAGCTCGAGGGCGGCGCCGCGGATCGCTCCTACGGCATCCATGTCGCGCACCTCGCCGGAATCCCGAAGGATGTGGTGCGCGCGGCGCGCCGCCACCTGGCCGAGCTCGAGAAGCAGCTGCGGCCGGACTCGGGCCAGCCGGATCTCTTCAGCACCGCCGATCCTCCCGCGGCGGCACCCGACGCGGACTTGCGCGCCGCGCTCGAGCAGGTCCGGCCCGACGAGCTCAGCCCGAAGGAAGCCCTCGAGGCGCTCTATCGCCTGAAGAAACTCTCCGATGAATGACGGCGGCGTTCGCCGGGCGCTCGTCCTCGCCGCCGCGCTGCTCCTCGCGGCGTGCGCCGCGCAACCTCCGTCGCCGCCGGCCTTCGCCTTCGGCGTCATGGGCGACACGCCCTACAACGAGCGCGAGGAACCGCATTTCGTGCAGCTGATCGAGCGCATGAACGAGGCGCCGCTAGCCTTCGTCGTGCACGTGGGCGACTTCAAGGCGGGCGCCCATTCGCCGTGCAGCGACGCGCTCTTCGCGAAGCGCCGCGCCCAGTTCGATTCCTCCCGCCATCCCCTCGTCTATACGCCGGGCGACAACGAATGGACCGACTGCCGGCGCGCGAGCAACGGCAGCGGCGACCCGATCGAGCGCCTCGCGGCGCTGCGCCGCGTGTTCTTCGCCGACGCCTGGTCGCTTGGGCGAAGCCGCATCGAGACGCGCTTCCAGGGCGATTGCGTCGAGCGGCGCGCGGGCGCGTGCGTTTGCCCGGCGCATCCGGAAAACCGGCGCTGGACGCATGGCGCTGTCGTCTTCGTCACGCTCAACATTCCCGGCAGCAACAACAATGTCGGCTACGACGCGGCGAACGACGAGGAGGCCCGGTGCCGCGATCGCGCCAATGCTCTCTGGCTGGAGGAAGCCGTCGCCGAGAGCTCCGCGAACGACTGGCGTGCCCTGGTGGTGATGGTGCAGGCCGATCCGTGGGTCGCGGCCAAGGCGGTGTACAAGCCGTTCCTCGCCGGGCTGGAGGCGGCGGCGCGGCGCCTGCGCAAGCCCGTCCTCTTCGTGCACGGCGATACGCACACGTACATCGTCGATACGCCTTTCAGGGACGCGCTCGGCGAGCCGCTCGTGAACCTCGTGCGCCTGGAGACTTTCGGCAGCCCGTTCGTGGGCTGGGTGAAGGTGACCGTCGATCCGGACGCGGCGGAGTTCTTCCGCTTCGAGCCGCACCTCCTCGCGCTGGTGCCGCCCCGCTAGGCCGGGTGGACGCCCAGGTCGCCGTGCACGTGCCCGTGGCGCAGCTCCTCGGCGGTCGCGGCGCGCACACCACTCACCTTGCACTGGAACCAAAGGCGCTCGCCGGCGAGCGGATGGTTGCCGTCGACCACGACGGTCTCCGGGGTGATGTCGGTGACGGTGTAGATGTGCGACTCGCCCGCGTCCTCGCCGGGCATGCCCTCGAAAAGCATGCCCACGTCGAGCGTCTCGGGAAAGCGCGCGCGCGGCTCGACGCGCAGCAGTTCGGCGTCGTAGTCGCCGAAGGCGTCCACGGGCTCGAGCGTGAGCTTCACCTCATGCCCGACGTCCCGGCCCTCCAGTGCCTCCTCGACCTTGGGGAAGATTCCGCCATAGCCGCCGTGGAGGTATTCGAGCTGGCTGCCTTCGTCCTCCAATAAAGCGCCTTCGCGGTCGCGCAGCTCGTAGTCGAGCTTCACGACCTGGCCGCGCTCAATTCGCATGCTGCTTGAGGAGGCTCTTGCAGACCTTGAGGACTTCGTCGACGTGGGCCTTGGGGCTCACGTCCTGCAGGATGTGGCGCACCACGCCCTTCTTGTCGATGATGAAGGTGGAGCGCGCCAGGAAGCACTTCGGGTGCCCGTCGACGATCTTCTCCTGGATCACCTCGTAGAGGCGGCAGACCTCCTGCTCGGTGTCGGCGAGCAGCTGCACGGTGAGCCCGTGCTCGTCGCGGAACGCCTGGTGCGAGAGCACGTCGTCGCGCGACACGCCGAAGACGACTGTGTCGAGCTTGCTGAACTCGTGCGTGAATGACGGCGCTGGCTGACCTACGTGTAGCATGGCACCCGCAATCGCTCGACGGTCGAATCGATTCTAGCCCATTTTGATGTCACGCAAGCGTCCCACCGGCATCGATCCCGTGCACTTCATGCGGCGCCATTGGCAACGCGAGCCGCTGCTCGTCCGCGGTGCATTCCCCGGCTTCACCGATCCGCTCTCGGCGCGCGAAGTGCTGGCGCTCGCTTCGTCTGCCGCGGCGTCTTCGCGCCTCGTGCGCCGGCGCGGTGCGTCGTGGTCGGTCGAGCACGGACCGATCGCCGCGTCCCGCATCAAGCAACTTCCACGCCGGGACTGGACGGTGCTGGTCCAGGACGCGAACCATTTCTCCCCGGCCGCCGCGGAGCTCCTCGCCTGCTTCGACTTCATCTCGCACGCGCGCATCGACGACGTGATGGTGAGCTACGCGCCCCCCGGCGGCAGCGTCGGGCCGCACTTGGACTCCTATGACGTTTTCCTGATCCAGGGAAGTGGCCGGCGCCGCTGGCAGGTTTCCCGGCGAGGGGACCGGGCGCTCGTCCCGGGGATCGACCTGAAGATCCTGCGCCGCTTCGCTCCGGAGTCGGAATGGGTCCTCGAAGCGGGCGACATGCTCTACCTGCCGCCGGGCGTCGCGCACCATGGCGTGGCGGAGTCTGAATGCCTTACCTGGTCGATCGGCTTTCGCGCCCCGACCGATGCGGAGCTGGTGGCGGGCTTCCTCGACTTCCTGCGCGATCGCCTCGAGCCCACCGGACGCTACGGCGATCCGGGAGAACCGCCCGTCGAGTACGCGGGCGAGATTCCCGCGCGCCTCCTCGCGCACGGGGCCGCGGCGCTGCGCTCGATTCGCTGGACTCCCGACGACGTACGCGACTTCCTCGGCCGCTTCCTGAGCGAGCCGCGCGCGAACGTGTTCTTCGAGCCGCCGCGGCGCCCGCTCTCGCGCGCCCGGTTCGAGCGCCGCGCGGCGCGCGCCGGCTTCGCCCTCGATCCGCGCTCGCGCCTGCTTTTTTCTGGCACGATATTCTTTCTCAACGGGGAGGCGGCGTCGGCGCCCGCTCCCGCGCGGCCGGCCTTGCGCCGCCTCGCCGACGAGCGCAGGCTCGAAGCGGGATTCGATGCGCCCGTCGAGCTTTGGGACGTCGTGTACGGTTGGTACCGGCAGGGCTTCGTAGACGCGAGGGAGGCTGAATGAACGACACGCCCGAGAACGACGCGAAATCCGGCTCGAACCCGAGCTATCGCCAGATCAGCGGCACGGCCGAATCGCTCGCCGCCATCGACGAGGTGATCGCCACGGCGGGGCACACCATCAAGGTGTTCGACATCTCGCTCTCGAACCGCGGCTTCAACTCGCCCGCGCGGACCGAGAAGCTGCGCTCGTTCCTGGTCGCGGCGCGCACGCATCGCCTGCTGATCGCGCTCCACGACACGGAACTCCTCGACAAGGAGTGCACGCGGCTGCTCGTGCTGCTGCGCCAGTTCCCGATGTCGATCGAGATCCACCGCACCATCGGCGAAGCCACCCAGGCGCGCGACCCGTTCGTCGTCGCCGACGACCACAGTGTCTGGCACCAGCTCCACTACGAGCAGCCGCGCGCGATCGTCGCCACGCATTCGCCCGCCGACGCGATGCCGATCGCGCAGCGCTTCGAGGAGATCTGGGAGCTCTCCGAGCCGGCCGTCTCGGCGACGGTGGCCGGGCTCTAGCCTAGGCCTCGCGCCAAGCGAAGCCCTCGGCCTGGCTCGCGACGCCGATCCATCCGGTCTCGCACCCCGCGGCCTTCGCGAGCGCCGCCGCCGCGAGCCCGGGCCGGTTGTTCTGCTGCGACAGGTGCGCCGCGATGAGATGGCGCAGGTTCGGGCGCTCGAGTGCGGCCACCAGGTGGCCGGCGTCCGAGTTGCACAGGTGCCCGAAGCGGCCCGCGATGCGCTGCTTGAGCGAGTCCGGATAAGGCCCTTCCATGAGCATGTCGAGGTCGTGGTTGCACTCGATCACGAGCGCGTGGCAATGCGACAGCTTGGCGACCACGTGCTGCGTGATGGTGCCAAGGTCGGTGACGACGCCCAGGCGCGCGGCACCGTCGGAGAAGACGAACTGCACGGGCTCGCGCGCGTCGTGCGGGACGGGGAAGGGCTCGACCGAGACCGCGTCGATGGCGAACGGGGTGTGCGAGTCGATGTAGCGGACGAGCACGGCGGGAAACTCGGGCGGCAGCCACTGCGCCGTGCCGTGCGTGAGATAGACCGGAATCGCGTGGCGCAACGCGAAGCGCGCGACGCCGCCCAGGTGATCGTCGTGCTCGTGCGTGACCACCACCGCGGCGATGTCGGAGGCCCCGAGCCCCGCGCGCTCGAGCCGCTCGTGCGTCTCGGCGAGGCCGAAGCCGCAATCCATCATCACCCGCGTCGCGCCCACCTCCACCACCAGCGCGTTGCCCGAGCTGCCGCTCCCGAGCGAGGTGAAGCGCATTACTTGAGCTGTTCGAAGAGCAGCCCGAGGATCCTGCGTCCGGTCGGGCTCGACTCGGTCCCTCCCGTGGAATCCTGCACCAGGACCTGCGACATGCTCGCGCCCGCGTCCGCGACGTGGATCCGGTACTGGGGCTGGCCGGACTTCCCGGGACCCGCCTTCCAGAACTTCAGCTTCTCCAGCCAGGTGCGCTTGTCCGTCGCCTTGAGGTCCGCCTCGGGATCGATGTAGCGCACGAAGAACACGCCCTTGGAGCGATCGCGATCCTCGACGGTGAAGCCGACGCGGTCGAGCGCGAGGCCCACCCGGCGCCAGGCGCGATCGAAGCTGTCGTTCACCACCAGCGGGCCCTGGCCGTTGTTCTGGAGCACGGCATTGCGCGGCTCATTGGCGGCGGGCGGCGGCGGAGTCGCTCCGCGTCTTCCGGGCAGCGGCGCCGAGGCGGTCGTCACCTTGGTCTCGCCGCCGC
>WNFI01682380.1_pt1 | contig 10218 bp, 9 predicted proteins | sample 5400471 | NCBI WGS metagenome assembly WNFI01 (sample SAMN13153348, study PRJNA577476) | soil metagenome | isolation source: 100 cm saprolite on Douglas fir-dominated hillslope | place: USA:California | collected 2013-09-17 | reverse complement strand
TGAGCTTAAATGTGTGGTGAAGATGCCAAGTGAGACATGCACGGCGATGAGAGAGGTGATGAGGAAGGAGTCGACATGAGGAAAAGCGGTGAGAAAAAGAAAGTTGAGGAGCCCGAGGCGATTGCACATTTGCACACAAGTCTTGGAAAAAAAACATACGTGGTACAAATATACCATATTAGGAAGGAGGGGGGGGGGGAGGGGTACCCAAATGGCGAAATCCAATATTTCGACCCCATGTAGCAGATTTTCATCCCGCCACCCCCTTGATATTTACACATGTCTGAGGCTGAGAAAAAGGGGAATGAGAAGTGAATGGCATGCAAACAGAGAGGAAAAGGTGTTCAAATCTGCATTCTAAGTGTTTTGAGAGCAGGTTTATACATTTTCTTGGTAGCTACCTGCTATGCAGTTCCACCCACCTGCACCATTTGCATCTCATTCATTCTATTGGCCTTCCTGATCACTCCCGGCCAACTTCTCTCATGCTCTATCAACTATTTGACCCATTACTCATCACCAGTTGCATTTATGTACTCATAGTTATTGTCCTTTTCAGGAAAGTTGGTGTGACCATAAATAAATAAATTTTAAATCTTAAAAAAACAAAATTAAAATATCTTGCTAAATACTCAACAGATGGCCCTTGGTCAGGTATCAAATTCTTTGTAAAATTAAAGAGAAAATTTCTATTATGGACCAAGGGGAGTGAGAATATGAGAAGGATGAAAATCAGTATTTTGAGGCTCAGCTGATGTAACCCCGAAGCATCAGGGATGATCTTTGTCTGCAAACACCATGACATGAGGTAGTAAAGCTTCTCCTCATATTCTCATTCTCAGTCCATAATAGACACATTCTCCTTAATTCTTTGATGAATTTGATGCCCAACCAAAGGCAGTCTGTTGAGTATTCAGCAAGATATTTTAATTTTTTGTTTTTAAATTTTAAATTTATTTATTTATGCTTGCACCAACTTTCCCGAAAAGGACAATAAATAATATCGCGTCACTTGTGAGCGATATTGTACCGTGCCAGGTTCGTGGGTGGAGTCGTGTCTGCAGGGTGCGCAGTTTTCGAGTCACACCGAGCGATCTATCCCGGTCCAATTTGCTGGGCGCGGTGTCGGTGCGAAGTGCGAACAGGACCGTGACAGTCATGTGCGCGCGCAATCGAGTTGGTCAAGGTGGACTTGACTATATGGGGACTCGGAGTAGTATTAGTCGATCAGGTTTCTGCATGGTGGCAGTGCAAACCTACCCAACCCAAATGGTGTATGCCGTTGGGGGCACATGCGTGCCTGTGCTGCACGCTGCACTGGCAATGCGCCCCGCGAGGAAGCGATCACGATTCACGACATCTGTACTAAGTTATGTGGTGGCGTGATTGACAAGAAAAACTGAGCAAATGTCTGGGTTCGTGTTATCCAGGCCGCTGAACTAACATCATTCCGGTTTATTCAAGACTAAGGTAGTCTAAGACTGACTCGAACGTTTCATATTGCGGTGCCATCAACTGATGCTTGTTCAATACTGTGTTGATATCTGAGGAACACCCGGGCCAGTCCTACTGTAGGTGCAGGTGTTAGATTGATACACATCAGTCCGCGTCCTGTTCCTGAGTGGCGGCAGGAATGACTTGGAGACATACAGTGACACTGCCATAACACACGAGGCCTCCTCAACAGCAAAGATTGGCAGATTGCACATATGGCACATGATACAACCCCCACTCATCCCCAACACACGACGCCGCAGTCCTTGCATCTTCTAACTAGCGCGATGAACGGGTGGTAAAGGTGTCGAGTAAAGCGAGCACGACGATGATAACGATGATGAGAGGAAGTCGACGCGAGGAAGGCGATGAGAAGAGAGGGGTCGAGGAGTCTGGGGCGTTTGCACACAAGTCGAAAAGAGGCGAATACGACACTGATGATTTGGAGACGACGAGACTGTTTAAATACAGGGGAATCCTTTGTGCCTACACTTTGAGTATAGTATGAAGTACAGTCTTTGAGCATTAGGGCGCGATCTAGTAACACAATAAGAGAGCCGGAAATGAAGTATGCAAGGGGAATAGAGCCTTTAGGCTCGTCGCGTTTGATGACACGGGATAGGCGATCGATACTAGGTGTAAAAGACGAAGTAAAAGGGTTAGTAATGTAAGGAAAATAGTGAAAGAAACTCATGGGTTTGAAGCGTATAATCGGGTAGGGATTGACAGCGCGCGCTCTGTGTTGAAAGGGAATGGGCACGCACTGAGTAATACGAGGTGTCAGGCAGAAACGGAGAGGTAGATGTACAAAGAAAAACGAGGCGAACTGAGGCGAATGGGAGAGCACGAGATGTGAGCACGAGGCCCACAGGGATCCAAAAAGTAGGTAGGCCATGCGAAGTGGCCCATGAGGCAAAGCGGTGCACCGGAGCGTGCTGTGAGCACGAGCTGCGGCGCGAGAAAATCTGCCACTAACAACTACAGCCAGTCCGCAGATGTCTTCAATTAAAGCGGTCCCTGTAACGCAAGCGTGAAACAACAGTGTACGGGGAGTACTGTACCGTCTATAGGTTTCACTAGATAGGCCTCGGAGAAGTGTCATAGTAGGAGCGAGGGTAAGCAGAGCGTTCGCACGTTCCTCGGAGTGAGCACAAACTTGGAGGGAATGGGTTCAGAGTTGTCGTGAGCTGGCGAAAATGTGTGTGTTGTTCTTTTTTTGGTGATGTGAGGCGTGGGGGGTAGCAGGGAAGTGGGCCGGCGCAGGCCTGCATTACTGGTCCCTGGTAGGTGGATATCGTATCCTGAATGTTATGGCATTGAATGATGGCAGTCAGGGACGTCTGTCGGTTTAGAAGTTGGGAGAGGCTCCCCTTTCATGAGGTTCATGAAGAAACTGGTAACGACCCGGAAAGAGCAACAGATGCGACACAAGTGTTGTTCTTCACATGTTGTTGTTGTTCTGCTTCATATCAATTACTGTGATCGGTAAATGATGAGGGGATCTCGCAAAGTGAAGAGGAAAACATGCCTCCTCTTTACCATGAAAGGGGATTGCCCAAATGATCAAGCGTTCCCCCATCTTTGTTGGTCAAACAATTTAATACGTCCTCCTGTTTCGGATAAGAGAAAATATGAACATCTTTTCAATTTGTTACTAAAAGAAAAGAAAAGACGACGCACTTTTACAGTATACAGTATTCTATGTATAGTGGACTTGTTGATAACGGAGCGGAACTCGGCATCTGCCGCTGACACATCATGCAATACTTGGCCACGCAACTTGGATTGCTCCAACCGACAACATGACCCTTGACTGTCCTTCAGTTGACGCGCCTGATGCTCAAAGCATCCTTATCAACCGCATGAGGGCCCATCACTGTTTCCGTCAATTGTTCTGCGCATAGCGAACGTCCAAGGGTTCATTGTATCGGACAATCGAGTGGCATTGTCATACCGTTGCCAGTGAAGCTATCTTGATGGGTCTTGTTGGGAATTAAAGCCTGTAAGCTTGAAGGGCAGAGTACTGCCAGTTGCATGGACACGTTTTGTGCTTCGTATAAATCTGCACTGGCAGCTGTGCGTAATCTAAAGGCAACCAATTCCTCCCCGACACTGGATCCCCATCGATGAGCTCTCAGCTGTATGTCAAGGTAAATTTACCGCCTACATTGATGAAGTAACTAATAAAGCCTCATAGCCCCGCTCAAAAGCGTGTCCGTTATCAACCTGAAGTCTCTCCATCATATGCCAATACTGCCGTCACCCCTAGCCGTCCTGGGTCACCGATTCTAATGGGTTACCGTTCAGAAGGCTTGTCTACAGCAGAGAATCTTGTACAACGCTGGACTGGCAAGGATTTAATTAACAAGTAATGGCTAGTGACTGACCCAATGCAATGTAGACCGGGTGACGCCAATGGACGTGCTTCCCAATAGTGTCCTACTAGAAATATTCGACTTTTATGTGAATGAAAATCCAGAGGCATGGCAATCGCTGGTACACATCTGTCGAAGATGGCGATGCCTTGTTTACACATCATCTCGTCGCCTGAATCTGCGAATTGTTTGTACAACCAGGACACCTGCACGGAACATGCTGGATGTCTGGCCAGCCTTACCTCTCCTCGTTCAGGGCCATATCTCTGACACATTAGGCCTGGATAACATCATTGCTGCACTCACTCACCACAATCGCGTATCTGGAATAAATCTCTGGGACCTTGAGAGTTCGCAACTGGATGAAATCTGGGAAGCGATGGTGAAGCCATTTCCGGAGCTGGTGGAGCTGCACCTTCGAGCGAACGACAGGATGGTGCCACTCGATCCTGATTTGTTCTTGGGTGGTTTAGCATCACGTCTGCAATATCTTCAGCTGGAATGCATTCCATTCCCTGGATTACCGGAACTTCTTTCGTCTGCCACGCACCTTGTCAGTCTTCGCCTTCATGATATTCCTCATTCCGGGTACATTTCACCAGAGGCGATGGTCACTTGCCTCTCCATGTTGACCAGCCTCGAAACACTTTGGCTTGAATTCCGAACTATTGAATCTCACCCTGACTGGGAAGGCCAACGCCTGCCTCTTCCGACACGCTCTGTCCTCCCTGCTCTCATGTATTTCCATTTCAGGGGGGTTGGTGAATACATGGAGGATCTCACGTCTCGCGTCGATGTCCCTCGACTCAACTACCTGTCTATAAACTTCACAAACGAAATCGAGATTGACACCCCCCAACTCGTCCAATTCATCAGTCGCACTCCAACTTTGAAGGCACCCCATGAAGCGCATGTTATCTTTGATAATAGCACCGGTTGGGTCACACTTTTGTCGAAGGCATCTGGTCTTCGACAGCTCAACGTGGAAATCTCAAGTGGGGTGTTGGAAAAGCAACTTGTTGCTCTGGCGCAGGTCTGTAACCTGTCCCTGCCTTCTTTTTCAACGGTGGAAGATCTATACATCTGCGAGAATCCAGGTTTTCAACCGAATTGGAATTCCCCTATCGAAAGCGAAAAATGGCTGGAGCTTTTGAAACCATTTGTCTCTGTCAAGAATCTCTACTTATCTGATGATCTTGGGCGACGTATCGCGCCCGCCCTGAAACTGCTCATTGGGGACAGGATAACAGAAGTATTGCCCGCCCTGGAGAATATTTTCTTGGAGGGGCTCCAGCCATCAAGTCCTTACAAGGAAAGAATCAGGCAGTTCATTTCCCTGACACATCGACCAAATTTCTACTCGCGTTACCCAGAGTCATGGGGTCCTTTCTGGCTGGATCATGGACAAGACTTTCCTGCACGACCACTCACTCCACAGTCTGACCGACAGAATTTTCCCTTGGACTTGCCACAGCCATCTGGATCCGAGTCTTTCCAGGAAGACGTTTATCAGTTCATTTCCCCACAACAACCCGACCCGCAGAATCTTCATTTGGACAGGTCACAGCCGTCGGGACCCTTCCACGAGGATTCTGAACAGCACTCTTCTGCACAATCGCCCACCATGCAGAGTATTTGCTCACTAGAATCGCAGCCATCAGGACCTTTTCAGGAAGGTGGCTGGCTTGACCCTCAGAACTTTCACTTGGATTTCTCACAGACGTTGAGGCCTCATGAAGATACTGAAACGTATTCTTCTGTACAATCGCCCACCATGCAAAGTCTTTACTCGGTAGAGTCACTGCCATCAAGACCTTCGAGTTTCCAGGAAGACAGCTGGCCTAACTCGCAAAACCTTCACTTCGATTGGTTACAGCCGTCGGGACCTTTCCATGAAGATTCTGAACAGTATCCTTCTGTTCAATCGCACGCGATGCAGAGTCTTCATTCAGAAGAGTCACAGCCGTTGAGACCCTTCCAGGAAGGTGGTTTGCCTGACCCGCAGAACTTTCACTCGGATTGGTCACGGCCGTCGGGACCCTTCCATGAAGATTCTGAACAGCATTCTACACAATCGCCCATCCAGAACCTTTACTTGGAAGCGCCACAGCCATCGAGACCCTTCCAAGAAGGCGGTTGGCTTGACCCGCAGAACTTTCACTTGGATTGGTCACTGCCGTCAGAACTTTCCCACGAAGATTCCGAACAGTATTGTTTGGTGCAATCACCTACCATGCAGAGTCTCTACTCGGAAGAATCACGGTCATCGAGACCTTTCCAAGAAGGTGGTTGGCCTGACCTGCAGAACTTTTACGTGGATCAGTCACAGACGTCGGGACTCTCCCAGTGGGAGGAATGCATTGTGGAGTTTGCTGCAGAGCGACAGAAGATCCATCACCCTATAACACTTTCTTTCTGGGACAGAAAGTACGAAAGGGTAGGACGTGACTGGACGTTGACGTCGTGACGATAGCCAAGTACTCTTCACTTGCTATCCCATTAGTATCTGTTATCTCCTAAGTTTCTCCTTCCAATCTTCCATCTTCCATTATTTACCTTCTCGGACATCAGTTACATGATTCAGATCTGTCTGTATGATATCGTCATGTTGAATGGAATAAGTTGGTCGTATAGTGTACTTGAAATTAGGTCGCGTCTGACCACGGGCTTTACTTACAGTCCCCGAGGCTTGCTGTCCACACAACCCTCAGACTCACCACTCACCCACATTTCATGATATGGTAACACCGCGTGTGTATCCTGCATCCAGATGGGTACTTGGATACAGGAAAGGTCCATCCAACGCACGCGCCGTTGCGTATTGGATATTGAAACACACCGTGTATGGGCTATCTTAGGACCATATATTCTGGTATCCCCTAACTATGTGAGAGCACCTCGCTTCATCAACCTCCTGCAACGTGTCAAGCGGTACAAGCACAACCCAAAGTACCACCCGTCGATGACTCGACGTATCTGCCCAGTGGCAAGGATGGGATCGAAATGTCGGCTTTGCGAGTAGAAAAGCGGCGAATGCGTTTTTTTGTTTTAGGAGTCTTTACTGAAGGGGACGTGGATGGTGCGGGCTGTGTTACTTATACTTGGTGAGCGGGTGTTGCAGGCGTACTTTATTGGCACTGGCTGGGTGCTAGTGTCAAAGTCACGTGTTGATCTCAGTTGGGATGTCACGTGCAATTGGTGCGTGTAAATCGACTTTGACTTCAAAAATCAGAGCCATGAGTCAAGGCAAATTCACCTGCTACTTTGATCAAGCGTCTAATATATCCCACACTAGTTCAAAATAGAGTCTTTATCAAGTCTCCCGACCGTGCTCCACCTGACAGGCTGTGACAGCTCCAGCTCCGAGTTGCAACTAGGAGCATCATATCGTTACAAGTGCTTCCTGAGATTCTTTCATGGGTGTGTCCAAAGCACAAAGCAGAGGACGACAAAAATATTCGGAATTACGCGTACTGTGACTCGGAAAACCTGCAGTTCACCGTAGCAGCAGGCTCTCAGATTCAAATTCTATTTCAAATACAGGTGAGGACTCGGAGGACTAGGCAGCAGGCGAAGGATAATCGATAATCCCTCGAGGAACTTAGGGGCCAAAAATATACAACATCCCACAGGAGTACACCGAACGGGAGTCGAACCCGTGCCGCTTGCTTGGAAGGCAAGCATGATAACCGCTTCACCATCGGTGTGGCCTCGTCACGGCATACAATTTACATCCGTCACGGTAAACGAGCTACTTGTCTATTCCAAAGAGAAAAATGTACAGGGTAGTAGTAGTAGTAGTTGTTGCTGTTGTAGTAGTGTGATTATGGTCCTCAAGCCCGCCGACGATATTGTCCACCTACTTCCTTCGCGGCCTCCTTCGCGACGCGCGCTCTCTTCTGCCGATGTAACTCCGCAGCACGCTCGTTGATCTTCTCCACAGCTTGCGTCCGGAAATCCGATATCCCAATACCCAGGTGGTGTCTGTGCACGCTCCCACTGCGCGCGATGCCGCGACACCGCCTGCCGTGGGAGCGGCCCGACGGCAGCGTACCACTACAAACCATTAATTACTATTGTCAAGACGAGATGTAGTGATGGAGGGAGGGAGAGAGGACTGCTTACCCCACGGCATTCTTCGCACTCGCCCGCTTTCAGTCTGTGTCGATGACGCCGCCCACGCACTACCTCATCGAATGCAAATGGAACGCCTGCGTTCGCCGCGGGATTGATTTCAAATTCTGCATTGATGGAGGGCGGCTCGTCATCGCGGCAACGGGTACGCGCACTAATTTGTCGTGATATGGTCGGGAGGGAGGCTGCTGCTGCTGCGGAGCCTGGGACGGGCTCTGCACCGCGTCGCGGACGTTTCGTTGATGGGGGAGAGTGGAGCGCGGGTGGGTGCTTGGGAGTGAGGGAACATGAAGAGAAAGAATGTCTTCTCGGGCGCTCGCGTTGGGAGGGCGTCGAGGGCTGCCAGAAGGAAAGGGCTAAAGGTAAACGGTAGATGTTATGGTAATGTATGCGTGATGAGTAAATGCGTAGAACAAACCTTGAGAGTCTTCCTGCGTTTGCGACATCTCATCCAAAGTTGTATCTTCACTCTCGTCATATTTACGCTTGACATGACGAGTATACGGCGAGCCCTCGGACAATATGCGGATTTTGCTGTATTGGGTGGAGATAAGAGGCACGATGAGACTAAAAAGGTTTTGGAAAACACACCGCGGAGTGTTGAGGATGGACATGTTAGAGGAGAGAGGGCTCCTCCATGGACTTGCAACTTTGGTTGGGGAGGGTTTTGCACCCGCCCGAAGTTCTGGATGAAGTTGGTTAATAGAGGTTGTACCACAGAGTTAGACGAGGAAAGGGACAAACTCATTGGCGTCATTGGGGTTTCAAGCATCTTCACCGCTGCAGATTGCAGCTGCGATGCCGGAGTTGAATTACTACCATATGCGCGCGTTGCATCGCGCTTAGGCTTGGCCCGCTTGGGCGGAATTTCATCCTTCTTAATGATGATATATTCTTCGAAGCGTTTATATTTCTTCATGTTATCCGATAAAGTTTGGGCCAGGCGATCACGGTCTGCGCGGAGGTCATCGTAACGCTCTTGGAGAGTGGCCAGTTCAGCGCGAGCGGCGGTGAGTTGCGAGGTTAAATCTGAGGCACTGCGAAAGATATATCAGAAAAAAAGGGAAGGGGTAAAAAGTTAAACTAATTTTCATGCGTACTTCTCCCCGCTTTGTGATTCTGACTGTCTTCTCTGCTGCCTCGTTTGAAGGGGCATCAGAGTACACTGACTCGAGATTCATCAAAGGTCCACGTCGCGTGCCCAAATTAGATCACGTGATCCAGAAACAGATTCCCACGGATCCAAAGTTGACACGGCCCGGACGTGCCATGAAGTGGGGGACTGGTGGGTGGCTCCTTGGACTCGTTTTTCGCACAAGTATTATCTCTATTTTCTTCTTGATTATCCTACAGAGAATCTCGGAATGCCATCACGCCACGAGCATATCCTGGTCTCATGTCAGTCTGGCACTCGTCTCATTCGCATTCACGTCATATATCTCGGATTCACGGGCACATCTAAAGCTCCTGATATAATGAAAAGAATGTTATTTCTTTCCTGTGGTGGAGTTTTGTGGAATATGCGAAGTGAACTGGCTGAGCGACATGTTTGAGCAAGCGTGGTCACATGAGATGGTGGTGTGTCAGGCGCATACACCCCTATTTATTGGCACATGACATTAATATTGTCCGGAGCACGGTGTGAGAAATGTGTGGGAATATATGCTCTTCGGACAATCGGACAATTGATCCATCTCAGTGGCCAGCAACCTGTTCTTCCTTGCGCTTCCTCGCACAGCCGAGACAATGTGGCGCGCGCGCTTCCTCGAGCGCAAGCGCGCAAAGACAGTCCCGCCCGTGTTGTGGCTGAGCGTGCTCGCATCGCTTGTGACCGTCTTCCTGGTACCGACAATGACCGGGCGGAGCATGCTGTGGGCTGTGCTGACATCGCACCCGGCGCAGGCGTCGATTGGGTGGATGTATGGATGCCCGGTGGCTGGTCAGCTGACGGGGCCGTTATCTAAGTGTGTTATATAAATACTAGTTGATAATATAAAATAATAAATAAACCTTTGAGCCTTTGACCGTCTCTCAACGTTGCAATGTCCTCGAATCTGCCCATCAACCCGTCCTCAGGCATCACAGCACCCACTCCCCAGAACACCCCCCTTACTCAAGCACCCATCTCCGCAACCCTCTCCCGCCCAACCGTGCCTGACATCTCGGAAGATGCAGAGCCCGCAGAAGAGTCCGCCAATGTTCATGACGCCGTTTT
>WNFI01003134.1_pt1 | contig 10218 bp, 8 predicted proteins | sample 5400471 | NCBI WGS metagenome assembly WNFI01 (sample SAMN13153348, study PRJNA577476) | soil metagenome | isolation source: 100 cm saprolite on Douglas fir-dominated hillslope | place: USA:California | collected 2013-09-17 | reverse complement strand
ACAGTACAATCACTGAACGGCGACGACGGAGACAGGTAGACACCGTTTGAGCGGTCAACAGAGAGCCTGGCAGCCGGGCGTGCGCAGGGCGCACGTCCAGAAGCTGAGAGCCAGGCGGCCGATGACGGAGTTCGAGATCACTCCCGAGCCGTAACCCCATTTGCCGGGCGCGCAGGGCGCCCCGCTGAGCGCCCGGTGGTAGCCGGGAATCTGGGTGGTACCGCGGGCCCGCAGGGCTCGTCCCAGAACCAACTTACGTATTTGGTTTCTGGAGCAAGATGTTCGAAAAGGTAGACCAAAAAGTCAGCTTCCCCGACCTGGAGAAGCAATTGATGGCGCGATGGAAGGAGGAGAAGACCTTCCAGCGCTCGCTCGACCTGCGCGCGGGCAAACCCCGCTTCGTTTTCTACGAAGGCCCGCCGACCGCCAACGGCAAGCCCGCCACGCACCACATCCTCGCGCGCGCCTTCAAGGACCTCTTCCCTCGCTACAAGACGATGACGGCATCTCGGGCAAGTTCGAGATCGAGAACGAGATCGGCGTCGAGCGCTTCAACGAGCTCAGCCGCGCCAGCGTGTACGAGTACGTCTCCGACTGGGTTGCGTTCAGCGAGCGCATGGGCTTCTGGCTGGACTACGACAACGCCTACTGGACTCTGACGCCTGATTACATCCAGTCCGTCTGGTGGGCGCTGAGCGAGATGTGGAAGCAAGGCCTTGTCTACAAGGGATTCCGCGTCGCGCCGTACTGCCCCCGCTGCGCCACGCCGCTGTCGAGCCACGAGCTTGCGCAGGGCTACAAGGACAACGTGCCCGACCCGAGCGTGTACGTACGCTTCAGGCTCAAGAAGGATCCCAAGACCGCGATCCTCGCCTGGACCACCACGCCGTGGACCCTGCCCGGCAACGTCGCCCTGGCGGTCAAGAACGACGTCGACTACATCAAGGTGAAAGACGGCGACGAAGGTTTCCTGATCCTGGGCGAGTCGAGGCTGACTTCGTCTCCACCGAGGAAGGCACCGGGGTCGTCCACACCTCTGCCCTTTACGGCGTCGATGACCTGAGGCTGTGCCAGGAGAAGGGCATTCCCTTCAAGCACACCGTCGGTCTCGACGGCAAGTTCCTGCCCTACGTGGAGAAGTTCGCCGCTCTACATGTGAAAGAAGCCGACCCGGTCATCATCGACGACCTCGAGGCGCGCGGCCTGCTCTACAAGTCCGAGACGATCCTGCACACCTATCCCTTTTGCTGGCGCTGCAGCACGCCGCTCATCTACTACGCCCTCGACTCGTGGTACGTGCGCACCACCGAGCGCAAAGCTGAGCTCCTCGCCAACAACGCCGCCACCAACTGGGTCCCGGCGCACATCAAGACCGGGCGCATGGGCGACTGGCTCGAGAACAACGTCGACTGGGCGATCTCGCGCTCGCGCTACTGGGGCACGCCGCTTCCGTTCTGGGTCTGTGAGAGCTGCGAGGAGCAGAGGTGCGTGAGCTCCTCGGAGGAGCTCGGCCTCAAGGAGGACACGGACCTGCACCGCCCGTTCATCGACACGGTGACATTGCCGTGCGCGACGTGCGGCGGTGTGATGAAGCGAGTACCCGAGGTGCTGGATACATGGTTCGACTCTGGATCCATGCCGTTCGCGCAGCGCGGCTACCCGCGCCACGGCGAGAAGGAGTTCAAGGAGACCTTTCCCGCCGACTTCATCTCGGAGGCGATGGACCAGACGCGCGGCTGGTTTTACTCGCTGCTCGCGATCTCGACTTTGCTGTTCAAACAGAACGCGTACCGCAACGTGATCTGTCTCGGACTGGTGGTCGACCCGAAGGGAAGGAAGGCGTCGAAGTCACGCGGCAACGTGATGGATCCCAATTTCCTCTTCGACAACTTCGGCGCGGATGCAGTGCGCTGGTTCTACTACACCTCGACCCAGGTGGGCGAGAACTACCGCACGAGCCCTGAAGCGCTGCGGGAGACCGTGCAGCAGTTTTTCATCCCGCTGTGGAACTGCTACTCGTTCTTCGTCACCTATGCGCGGCTGGACAGCTTCGACCCAGCGCAGCCGGCAGTTCCGGTCGCCAAGCGTCATGTGCTCGACCGCTGGCTCCTTTCGAAGCTGAGCGCCCTTGTGGCCGGTGTATCGTCCGGCCTGGACGGCTACGACGCCAACGAGCCGGCGCGCCGGATCCAGCGGTTCGTCGACGACCTGTCCAACTGGTACATCCGGCGCTCGCGCCGGCGTTTCTGGAAGTCCCAGTCGGACAGCGACAAGCTGGCGGCGTACCAGACGCTATACGAAGCGTTGCGGACCGTCAGCCAGCTCATGGCGCCGTTCACGCCCTTCATCTCCGACGCGATCTACCGCAACCTGTCGAACGAGGAATCGGTGCACCTCAGCGACTTTCCCGCGCCGCTTCCGTATCACGACCCTCAGGTCGAGAGCGACATGGCGCGGGCGAGGCAGGCCGTGGAGGCAGGGCTGTCAGCAAGGGATGCTGCCCGGTTGAAAGTCCGGCAGCCGCTGGCGTCCATCGCCCTCCCTGGCGAAGCGCTGCCCGAGGACATCGCCGCGATAGTGCGCGAGGAGCTGAACGTCAAAGCGCTGGTCTTCGGTGCGCCCGAGGTGAAGCTCGACACCGAGATCACAGAAGACCTCAAGCTCGAGGGGTTGGCTCGCGAGGTGGTGCGCGCGATCCAGGACCGCCGCAAGAAGCTCGGCCTCAACGTCGAGGATCGAATCGACACGAGGTACGAGGCGGATGGGATGCTGCTGCGCGCGATACAGCGCCACGGTGACTACATCAAGAGCGAAACGCTATCGGTCACCCTCGAGCACGGACGCGCTGAGGGTTTCAACGGCGAGCAGCTGATGATCGAAGGAGAGCAGATCTGGAGTGGTCGGCCACCTGGTCGGCATCACCAACATCCGGAATTCGGGCGCGGCTTTTGGCTTCGCTCCGGTCGGCCCCTGGGTCTTCCTGGTCGCGGCGATCGCGGTGTCGGTCGGGCTCATCGTCTATGTCGTCCGCCAGCCTGGCGACCTGTCCGCGGATGCGGTGCTCGGGTTGATCCTCGGCGGCGCCGTCGGCAACGCTTTCGACAGGGTCATCAACGGCGGAGGCGTGACCGACTTCATCAACTTCCACTTCTGGCCCGTCTTCAACGTCGCCGACTCAGCCGTCAGCATCGGCGTCGCCTTGCTGATCCTCGGGTACGTAATACGCAAACCCCACGCCGCCTGATCGCGCCGTCTGCCGCCCTGCGGCTGGATCGCTTTCTCGCCGAGCACGCTGAGGACCTCAGCCGCTCCGCCGCCGCGCGACTCATCAAGAGCCACCTCGTGCGCGTCAACGGTCACACTGCCGATCCCGCCGACCACGTAGCCGCGGGCGACGTTGTCGAGTTCGAGATCCCGGAGGCCTACATCGGCGACGCCACCGCCGAGGACATCCCGCTCGATGTCCTTTATGAAGACGAGGATTTCGCCGTCGTCAACAAGCCGGCCGGGATGGTCGTGCACCCCGCGCCCGGCCACCACACCGGAACGCTGGTCCACGCGCTGCTCGGACGCGGCGGGAGCTGGTCGGTGGCCGGAGGCTCAATGCGGCCGGGGATCGTGCATCGGCTCGACAAAGGCACGTCCGGCCTGATCGTCGTCGCGCGCAACGACATGAGCCACCGGAACCTTGCGGCGCAGCTCAAGGACCGCTCGCTGAGCCGCACGTACCTGGCCATCGTGCGTGGTCGGGTGAAGGACGACGCCGGAGAGCTCGAGGGGCCGATCGGGCGCGATCCCAAGGAGCGCAAACGGATGGCGGTGGTCAGCGGCGGGCGCTTTGCGCTCACGCGCTACCAGGTGGTCGAACGGCGCGGCGGGCATACTCTCCTGCGCTGTGAGCTCGATACAGGGCGGACTCACCAGATTCGCGTGCACCTCGCCGCGTTGAAGCATCCAGTCGCGGGCGATGCGGAATACGGAGGTGGTGAGGCGGGACTTTCACGTCCAATGCTTCACGCGTGGCGGCTGCGCCTGCTGCACCCTCGCACGCGCGCCGAGATGAGCTTCGAAGCGGCACCGCCCGCGGATTTCGAAGATTACTGGGCGTCGCTGAAATGACGGCGAAGCGCGGCCTCCTCATCGTCATCTCGGGCCCGTCAAGCGTCGGCAAGGACACGCTGATCAAGCGCCTGCTCGAGCTCGACCACGACCTGGTTTACTCGGTGTCTGGCACCACCCGGAAGCCCAGGCCTGGGGAATTGCCCGACAAGAACTACACCTTTCTTACCCGCGAGCAGTTCGAGGAGCTTGTCAAGAAGGGTGCTTTTCTGGAGCACGCGACTTATAACGGCAACCTGTATGGGACTTTCCGCGACCGAGTCGAGCGAGCGCGCAACGAGGGCCGCGATGTCGTGTTGAAGATCGACGTCCAGGGAGCCGAGCAGGTGCGCGAAAAGGTGCCAGAAGGGGTTTTCATCTTCCTGGCGCCACCGTCGATCGACGAGCTGATCAAGCGGCAGATCAAGCGCAACACGGAATCGGTTGAGGACATGGAGGCCCGCCGCCTGATCGCCACGCGAGAGATGGAGTACGCCGCTCGTTACGACCACGTCGTCGTCAATGACGACATCGAGCGAGCCTCCATGGAGGTCAAGGACATCATCCGCGACGCGCGCGAGCGCCAGCGCCTAACTTAGTTCCATGCCGCTGGACCCAACACCCGTCCCCAACGAGCTCAGGGGATTCCGCGTCGCCCTGCTCATTTCCGGAGGCATCGCCGCCTACAAGCTCGTCGACCTGGCCTCGGCGCTCACGCAGGCGGGCTCCCAGGTACGCGTGGCGATGACGCCGTCCGCGACGCGTTTTGTCGGCGCCCCGTCATTCCAGGGCGTGACCGGCAACCCGGTGCTGACCGGGCTGTGGTCGGGGGATATATCGCCGGAACCGCACGTTGCGCTCGGCGACTGGGCGCAGCTGATAGTGCTCGCGCCGGCGACCGCGAACATCATCGGGCGGGTTGCGAACGGCCGCTCCGACGACATCGTCACCGCCACGCTGCTCGCGGCGCGCTGTCCCGTCGTGGTCGCGCCGGCGATGAACGACGCGATGTGGTCGAAGCCCGCAGTCCAGGAGAACGTCGAGCTGCTCCGGCGGCGCGGAATCATCGTGGTCGAGCCGGAGACCGGACACCTGGCCAGCGGCCATGTCGGCACCGGCCGGCTGGCCGAAGCATCGAAGATGCTCAAGGCGATGTCGGACGCGGTGCGATCGCGCTACGACTTCGCCGGTCGGCGGGTAGTGGTGAGCGCGGGAGGGACTCGCGAGCCGATCGACCCTGTGCGCTTCATCAGCAACTATTCGAGCGGCAAGATGGGCTTTGCCCTCGCCGCCGCGGCGGCCGACCGCGGCGCGCAGGTCACGCTCGTCAGCGCCGCGAGCCACCCCGCGCATCACGGCATCCAGGTCAGGGAGGTCGCGACAGCGGACGAGATGCTTGCGGAGCTTCGGCCCGCGATGAAAGGCGCGGATCTGCTTGTGATGGCCGCGGCGGTCGCGGATTTTCGCCCGGCCAGGCTCGCAGAGGGAAAGATCCGCCGCGAGGACACGCCGAAGCTGACGCTGGACCTGGAGTCGATTCCCGATCTCGTCGCAACTCTCGGTGCTGAAAAGGAATCCGCGGGAGTATTTCGCGTTGGATTCGCGGCCGAGGATTCGGACCTGTCCAAGAAGGCCGTGGAGAAGATGAAACGCAAGGGACTTGACGCGATCGTCGCCAACGACATCTCGCGGAAGGATTCGGGCTTTGGGAGCGATTACAACGCGGGGATCGTCTTCTTCGCCGACGGCTCGCGGCACGAGCTCGAGAAGATGACCAAGCGCGAGATGGCGGATCACATCCTGGACCTGGTGGTCCCGCGCTTGAAAAAGACTTAGCGGGTTTGCTCTACGCCGAGGTGGCGGTCGAGGCAGCGCGCGGTTCCGGCCGCGAGACATACACATACGCAGTCCCGGATGGGGTGGACGTGGTGCCCGGGCATCGCGTTACGGTCCCCTTCGGGAGACGGAGCACGTACGGCTTCGTCGTCTCCCTCGGGACCGAAGACCCGGGCGTCGAAGTCAAGCCGATCGCGACCGCGGGCAGCGAGCCGCTGCTGCTGCCGCACCAGGTCGAGCTGGCACGCCTCGTCGCCGACCACTACTGGCTGCCGCTCATCGAGTGCTTGCGCGCGATGCTCCCGCCAAGGGTGAGGACGACCGGCACCACAGGTTCGCTGGCGTCCACGCGCCAGCGCCGTCACAGCCGGTTGGTAGAGCTGGCCACCGGCCCGGCGTCGCCCGCACCGGCGCCGGCGCTCACGGCCGAGCAGAAGACAGCACTGGAGGTGATCGCCTCCAACCAGGTCACGCTCCTCCACGGGGTCATCGCGAGCGGCAAGACCGAGGTGTACCTGGCTGCAGCCGAAAAAGCGGTCGCGGAGGGACTGCGCGTGCTGCTACTCGTGCCGGACATCTCGCTCACGCCGCAGCTCGTCCAGCGCGTGCGCGCGCGACTGAACGCTCCCATCGCGGTCCTGCACAGCCAGCTCACAGAGCTCGAACGGGCGCAGCAGTGGTGGCGGACCAGGCGTGGTGAGGCGCAAGTCGTGCTCGGCAGCCGCTCGGCGGTGTTCGCCCCGATTCCACGTCTCGGCCTCATCTGCCTGGACGAAGAAGGGTCCGCGGCCTACAAGCAGGACCGCACGCCGCGCTACGAAGCGGGCTGGGTGGCCCGCCGGCTCGCCGCAGTGACAGGCGCCCGGCTCGTGGCGGGATCGGCGACGCCCAGCGTCGTCACGTATCACGAAGCTGCGCAGGGTCAGATGGCGCTGGCGAAGCTGACCAAGCGGGTGCGCGGCAGCGACGCCGTCGTGGAGCTGGTCGACATGAGAGACGAGGCAGCCGCCGGCAACCGGCAGCCGCTTTCACATCGCCTGGTCGAGGTCGTCGAGAAGACGCTCGAGAAAGAAGAGCAGGTGATCCTCTACTTGAACCGCCGCGGCATGTCGACGTTCGTGCTGTGCCGCGACTGCGGTAAGTCCGTGCAGTGCCTCGGCTGCTCGGTCGCGCTCGTCCAACACGCGGAGATCGACGGGTTGGTCTGCCACTACTGCGGCTACTCGCGCGCGATGCCGGTGGTGTGCGATCACTGCGGCAGCCGGAACATCAAAGGGATGGGGATGGGCACGCAGCGCTTGGAGACGATGGTCAAGAAGCTATGGCCGCGAGCGCGCGTGCTGCGGCTCGACAGCGACGCAGCGCGCGGGCCCGATTCGTACTTCGAGATCTGGGAGGCGTTCAGCGAGCGCCGCGCGGACATCCTGGTCGGCACGCAGCTCGTGGCTCGCGGATTGGACCTGCCGGCCGTCACGTGCGTCGGGGTGGTCGACGCGGACTTGCCCTTGCACTTTCCAGACTATCGATCGGCGGAGAACACTTTCGCCCTCGTCGTGCAGGTGGCTGGGCGGGCAGGGCGCGACGGGAGGGAGTCGCGCGTCGTGGTGCAGACCAGCAACCCCGAGCACTACAGCCTTCGCTGCGCGGCGGCGGGCGATTACGAAGGCTTCTACGCAGCCGACCTTCCCGCGCGAAAAGCGTTTTCCTTCCCGCCTTTCGCGGATCTCGCGGTGCTCACGCGGACCGACGCGGACGATGCGCGTGCCGCAGCTTCGGCGCGAGACGCAGCCGAGGCGCTCGCCGCCGGCCTCGTGAAAGAGGGAATCGAGGGCATCCGGGTCATGGGTCCGGCCCCGGCGTTCATCCATCGCCTGCGCGGGGAGTACCGCTGGCAGGTCACATTAAAAGGAGAAGCGCTCGGTCAGGCTCGTCACCTGGCCCCGAAGGGGAAAGGCTGGAGCTACGACGTGGATCCTGTGACTTAGTCACGACCGACTTGCTTAAGACGATTAAGGGAAAGCAGGCCATGGGTAAAATCCAACTCGTGGCCGTCAGACCCATACTCACGTTCGATCACCCGATCCTGCGCGAAAAGGCGAAGAAAGTCGCGCGCGTGGACATGTCGATCCAGCGATTGATCGACGACCTGGCGGAGACGATGCTCGCGGCGCCGGGCGCCGGCCTGGCAGCGAACCAGATCGGGGTGGCTCTGCGGGTTTGCGTCGTCAAGGGCGACGACAACCAGATCTGGGGGTTGGTCAACCCCGAGATCGTCAAGTTCGAGGGCTCGCAGGTCGGCCCTGAGGGCTGCCTCAGCTACCCGGGTTGGGTCGGCGAGGTCGAGCGTCACGAGACGGTTGTGGTCAAAGCCCGAAACCGCAGGGGCAAAGAGGTGCGCATCAAGGCGTCCGGATTCACCGCGCGAGCCTTTCAGCACGAGCTCGACCACCTCGACGGCGTCCTTTTCACCGACCGGCTGACCAACCTCGAGACGTTGCAGCGAGTCGAGGACATAGTCAACGCGGAGGAGAGGGAAGAGGCCGTCGCAGCGGCTTCGGGTTAAGCCTTCCTGAAGATAGTTTTCGCCGGTACGGCCGAGTTCGCCGTGCCCTCGCTGCGCGCGCTCCATGCCGCAGGTCATGTCATCAGGTTGGTGATCACGCAGCCGGACAAGCCCGGCCACCGGCTGAAAATGACTGCGCCCCCGGTGAAGGTGGCGGCGCAGGAGCTCGGCCTGAAGGTGTATCAGCCGGAAAAGATCCGCGCGCCGGAGGCCGTGGCGGAGATCCGCCGGCTCGCGCCCGACCTTCTGGTTGTAGTCGCTTACGGGCAGATCATCCCGCCCTCGGTGCTGTCGATCCCCAAGCTTGGGACGGTGAACGCGCATGCATCGCTGCTGCCTCGATACCGCGGCGCCGCACCGGTGGCCCGTGCGATTCTCGCGGGTGATCGCGAGACAGGCGTGACCATCATGCGCATGGACGAGCAGCTCGATCACGGCCCGATCCTGGCCACGCGCAAGACCGAAATCGCCGACCGCGAAGACGCGGTGGCGCTGACCGCACGACTCGCGGCAATCGGTGCCGAGCTGCTGGTCGCTACCGTGGAGCGCATCGAGAACGTCAAACCGGTTGAGCAGGATCACAGCCGCGCCACCCTCGCGCCGCGATTGCGTCGCGAGGATGGAGAGCTCGAATGGAACATCGGACCAGGAGAGATCGACAGGCACGTGCGCGCGCTTCAACCCTGGCCAGGAGTAACGCTGCCGACATATCGCGGGAGGGTCAAGATTTTGAGCGGGCACGTCGAGGGGAACCGCTACGTGCCTGACGTCGTGCAGCTGCCGGGGAAGCGACCGGCGCCGGCGAGGCAGGTGCTGTCCGATGCCTGAAAAGGATCGAGAGCGCGAGCGGGACGTCGCGGTCAACCGTCGCGCGTATCACGACTACTTCGTGGACGAGAAGCTCGAGGCCGGGATCATGCTCACGGGATCGGAGGTGAAGTCGGTACGCAACGGGCGGACCAACTTGCGTGACGGGTTCGTGCGCATCGATGGAAATGCCGCATGGCTCGAGAACGTGCACATCTCGCCATATGAGCAGGCCAATCTAATCAACCACGAGCCGCTGCGTCCGCGCAAGCTGCTGATGCACCGCAAGGAGATCGCGAGCTTGATCGGAAAGGTGCGGCAGAAGGGCTACACGCTGATCCCGCTGCGCGTCTATTTCAAGCGCAACCACGCGAAGGTGGAGGTCGGGCTGGCTCGAGGCAAGCGGGAATACGACAAGCGAGAGGCGATCGCCGAGCGCGATGCGAAGCGCGAGATCGCGCGCGCGATGCGCCGCTGATCACACGCGCTATGCGCAGCTAATCAAGAAGGGAGGAGCGATGACAGGCGACAAGGCGGTCCCGGTAAGTGGAGTGGTCGAGATTGCGCTGGAGCAGACCGACCTGGCGGCCGCCGAGAAGTTCTACGCCGGTGTTCTGGGCTTCCCGGTCGTCGAGCGCTGGCACCGCAACGGTGAGGCCGTATGGGTGATGGCGGGCGACAGGACTCGCATCGGTCTATGGAAGCCGCAGCTTGGATTAGGTGGAGGTCGCGGTGGCGTTCACGTCCACTACGCCATGGGACTGCCGGCGGAAGCCTACGACGCGGTGGTCGAGCGGCTGCGCAAGCACGGCTATGAGGTGCTGGATCACGACCACTCGAAGTACGGCAACGGTCGCGGGCGGGCCGCCTACGTCACCGATCCGGGCGGCCACGTCGTCGAGTTCTGGACCTGG
>WNFI01697723.1_pt1 | contig 10221 bp, 12 predicted proteins | sample 5400471 | NCBI WGS metagenome assembly WNFI01 (sample SAMN13153348, study PRJNA577476) | soil metagenome | isolation source: 100 cm saprolite on Douglas fir-dominated hillslope | place: USA:California | collected 2013-09-17 | reverse complement strand
CACAGCTTCTACATGAAACCCGGCGAGAAGCGCCGGGCAAAAGAAGCGCTTTCGCGGAAGCGACTGCGCAAAAAGCAGCGTCGCGAGCAGGATTAATCACCTGTTTTAGACGCGGCTCGGCGCCGCACTTCCGGGATCAGGCCCCTATCAGGCAGAGCAAGTTGGGTATTTGTTCAAATTCTATGCCCGCAGGCCCAAGGGATCCGCGCCCAGCTGTCCCGGACCACAGGTCCAAGCGCTTCATTCGGCCCGACGTGCAAGAGCCCGGCCCCCCGCTCGATATGGGTCCAGGGGGAGCGGGGTCATGGAATTCCACGATAAGGTCCTGAAGTGTTCGGAGTGCGGCGCTGAGTTTGTTTTTACCTCCGGCGAGCAGATGTTTTTCGCCGACAAGGGTTTCAAGAACGAACCTAAGCGCTGCAAGGGTTGCAAGGCAAAACGGGCGGAAGGCGGCGGTGGTGGAGGCGGAGGTTCCGCTCCACGGGCCGAAACAAAAACCACCTGTTCGCAATGCGGGAAGGAAACCACGGTTCCCTTCCGGCCAACGCAAGGCCGCCCGGTATTTTGCCGCGAATGCTTCCAGGCCCGCCGCTCGATGGGCGCAGCGTAGGAAGCAAGTCGAGCCGGAATCATAGATCGAAGAGAAAAGGGCACCCATAACTGCGGGTGCCCTTTTCTCTTTTTCAAAATTTTCAACTGTTGAATTTTTCTGCTCACGCGGAACGCGCGAACGATCCCGACTTCAGATAATTCTCGAATTGCGCCAGCGATTCCGGCATGTTTTTTCTTCCATAGCCGAATCGGATATGCCGAGGCTCGTCGTAAACGGTGCCGGGGAGCAGCAGCACACCTGCATCGCGCACCAGATTCTCGCACCACTCTTGAACATCGTGTTGCGGCTTGAAGCGCGCGAACCCGATGGTGGCGGCATTTGGCGGCGTCCAATCGAAGAGGTTGTTCTGGCGGGCGAAGAACGACGTGAGCAGGGGAAGATTGCGCTGAACAATCTTCAGATTGCGATCTATGAATTTTTCGCGATGCCGGAACGCGAGCGCGGTCAGGAATTCACTCGGGGCACTGGCGCAGATCGTCGTGTAATGCTTCAGCGAAATGATTTTCTGCAGGAATTCCTGATCGTGCGAGGCAAGCCACGCAAGCCGCAGACCTGGCAAACCGTAGGTTTTGCTAACCGAGCCGAGACTCAGGGCACGGTCATAAAGGTCACAAGCCGCGGGAAGGCGGGTGGCGGGGTCGTGCTCCAACTCGCGATACACTTCGTCGGAAAACACATAGATGTTGTGCTTGGCCGCAAGTTCAAGGACCGCACGGAAAACTTCCAGCGGCATCAGGAGTCCCGTGGGATTGTGCGGAGTATTGATATAGAGAGCGCGCGTGTTCGGCCGGATCAGGGCTTCCAGCGCGGCGAGATCGTGGGCCCATCCGTTTTCCGGCTTGCGCTTCCACTCGCTGACGGCCGCGCCGGTGCTCTTTGGCAGGGTGAGCGCGCTCTCATAACAAGGCGTTTCGACGATGGCGTGATCCTGCGGTGTCAGCAGCGTGTGATAGAAAAGGAAGATGGCTTCTTCAGCTGCCGAAACGACGACAAGTTGATCGGCATGAATTGTCTTATAGATTGCGGTGAGGACTTCGCGCAGCCACGGCGCGCCCGGCGATTCGGTGTATCCGCACCAGTGCTTCATGAAAGCGTCGTGGGCACCGGGTTCGAGGGAGAGAATTTCTTCGATCGTGACGGACTCGGCGTCGGAGGAGGAAAGCAGGTAGCGGGCGGAGAATTCATGCTTGCCCATGTACTCTTCAATGCGAAAAGGCGTGATCTGCATGGGAAAAGTGTCTCAGCAAGCCCGCATCTCCGTCGAGTGCCAAATTGATGGAGCAAGTGCGATAGAATGCGCTTGAGTCATCGGAGAAGCCAATGAAGAACCCGCGACGATCTGCCTGGAAACCGATAATGTTGTGCGCCGCACTGGGCTTCGGCGTGGGCGCGCGCGGCGGAGACGCGCCGGCAAAGCAATACTGGGTGAAGCTGGTGTGCGAATCAGCGGACCGAATCGTTACGGTACGTTTTGGGTCTGGCGGAGCAGTCGTCGAGAAAACGACGGAAACCCGCATCCTGCAGAGCGATATCAGCGGCCCGCATGGAATAGCGTTTTCACCGGACAAAAAGAATTTTTTCGTCACCATCGGCCACGGCCGGCCCTATGGCACGGCACTGAAATATGAAACCGCAACTGACCGCGTGGTAAAGCAGGTGGGATTAGGATTATTCCCCGCCACCGCCGATGTGACACCCGACGGAAACTTCCTATTCGCGGTGAACTTCAACCTGCACGGCGATCCTGTGCCGAGCAGTGTTTCGGTGGTGGATACCAACGAAATGGCTGAAGTGGCGCGCATTCCCACCTGCATCATGCCGCATGGCTCCAGAATTTCCCGCGATGGGCGGCATCAATACTCGGCGTGTATGATGAACGACCTCCTGGTGGAGGTGGATACCGAAAAGATGAAGGTTTCACGAAGTTTCCGTGTTCTACGTGGCCTGCAACAAATCAAACGAAATCGTGGAAGTGGATACCAAGGAATGGAAACTGGTGCGTCGGATTCCCGCGGGGAATGGAGTTTACAATCTCGGCGTTACGTCTGACGGCAAGCTGCTGCTGGCAACAAACAAGCGCGATGCCACCATTTCCATTTTTGATGCTGCCAGTGGAAAGGAACTCGCCCGCCTGCCGACCAAACGGAAAGTGGTGCATGGAGTGGTGGTTTCGCCGGATAATCTCTACGCTTTTTTCACAGTCGAGGGCGTCGGGGAACAACCTGGCACTGTCGAAGTCGTGGATCTTGAGGGCAAAAAAATTGTGGCGGAGGTGGACACACCGCCGCAGGCGGCGGGAATTGATTTTTGGAAGATGGAGTAGGGGTTTGGCATCCACAAGCGGAGATTTGCGGTGGAAGATCGCGTTAAGGACTTGTGCCGCCCCTCCGGGGCTCGACATTTTGCGACCGGATACCCAGCGCTCACGCGCTGGGCTAAGGTCTGTCGCGCCTCCGGCGCTTCTCGACTAAAGGCCGCGAAAAAACAATTACGGAAACTTCTCTATTATTGGAGTGGCGGATCGGTGGTCATGGAATAGGGTTTTGGTTTGCCGAGCTTGATGATCCACATCCCGGCGTGCACGTCGTTTACGTAGATCAAACCTTTGTAGGGAAACGCTCCCCAGGCGAAGGGAAGATTGGGCCGGTAGCCCTGGGGATCGGCGCTCCAGAAATGGGCAATTTCCCTGCCCTGGTTATAGAGTTCGCCGCGCAACTCTCCGGAAATATCCAGAACTCGCGCGCCGCCGCTGTAATAACCCATATAGAGGACGTCGTCGACGACCCAGATGTTGTGCGAGCCGCCTTCGGGCACGCTGTAGGTCGCCACTTCGCGAGGATGCGAGAGGTCGCTGACATCGAGGACGTGCGCAATTCCACGAACTGGAATGCGCGCCCGCGACGCCAGATCAAAACTCCCCGGAAACACTTCATCGCCGACGAATAGATAATTCTTATAACGGAAAATGGCGTGCGCTCCCGCGAGCCAACCGGAGCCATACAATTCGTCATAATTAAAACGATAGGTGGAGACGAATTGCGGATGCTCTGGACTGCCGCCCTTGATGCCGTTGCCAACGTCCAGAATGATGGCGCCATCCCGCCAGTACGCGAGATACGCCAACCCGTCGATGACCTGGAGGTCATGAAGATAGCGGCCCGCCATGGTGAAGCCGCCGCCTTGTTCCACGGGAAGCGGAATGCGAATCTGCCCGGAACTTTCCACCTGCCAGCGGCCCACTTCTTTCGGATTTTTTGCGTCGGCGAAATCAATTACGCGCATCGAACCCGTGGCGTCGTCGGTGAGATAGACGTAATGAGTGTTGATGTACGCGCTGTGGACGCCTCCGGTTACGTTTGCGGTGTATTCGGAAAGAACTTTGGGATGCATCGGGTCCGAAGTATCCAGGAAGACGATGCCGTTCTTGCGGCTGGATGCGCCTTCGCGGGTAATCACGCCAATCTTTCCGTCGGACGTAACGGATCCACTCCTCCGCAAACTGTTCGTCCTTCGGCATCACGTGGCCCACAACTTCGGTTTGGCGGGCGATGTTTCGCGGGGCAACCACGACGCTGGCAAAGGATGCATGATCGCCGACCGTCGCCTGGATTGTGTAGGTGCCCGGGCGCTCGGCGACAAAGGAACCATCCGGCAAAATCCCGGCGCCGGAGTTCTGCACCGACCAGGAAACTTCCGTGGAGATGGCTCCGCCCTTCTTGGCTTTCGCGGTGAAATGCAAGACGTCGCCGGTTTTCGCGTTGGCGGTTGCCGGAGAGACCTCGAGACTTAGCACGGAATTCTTCGCGACACGCACGGTGGTTTCACCCGTGACCCCATCGCCGGCGGCGCGAATCTTTGCGTCACCCGGCTTGACGGCGTGCACCATACCCGCCGCGTCCACGCTGGCCACCGAGGGAGTTTCCGAAGTCCAGGTAAGCGCAATATCCGTGCGCGGGTTGCCGTCGGCATTTCGCGGCACTGCCGTCAGGCGATGGGTCGCTCCGGCCGCGAGCGGCGCGGAAGGTCCGGTGACTTCTATTCGCGCGATATGCGGCCTGCCGACGGAGATATGCGCGTATCCAATCTTCTTGCCGATGACTGCTTCAACGGTAATTTCACCCGGCTGAACAAAAGTGACCTCGCCGGTGTCTTCAGCCACCGCGGAGTCAAACGGCGCTGCGTACCAGTGCTTGACCGCATCGGGCAGCGCTTGCCCGTTGGCGTCCTTGGCGACCGCCTTGAATTGGAGCTTGGTGCCAACGGCAGCGGTTGATTTCAAGGGCGTAACTTCGATGCTGGCCACCTTGGATTCCTCTTCCGCTTTTTTCTCCGGCTCCTGCGGCGATTTTGCGGTCGCCAAATTCACAAAGAGCAGACAGGACGGCAACAGACAGGCTATGGAAACGAGCCGCTGCGACAGCAAAGAGCGATTGCTCATCGACACCCTCAATTCGGCACTAGAAATGATTGCATCCGGCAAAATGACCCGACAGCGCGCGAGTGTATGGCAGGCCTCCTACGCTGTCAATGGACCAGCGCTTCGCCTCCGCGAGTACGATGTGATTTTCTGGGGGGTAGGAGTATGATATGGCTCCGAAGTCCCCACGAGAGACCCAGCAGCCGGGAGGGCCACCATGGCTCACCGCTTCACCATCGGTGTCGAAGAGGAATTCCAGATCATTGATCCAGAAACCTTGGAACTGCGCTCGCACGTCGTGCAGCTCCTTTCCTCCGCGGCGGCACGTGGGGTCGGCGACCTGGTCAAACAGGAAATGCACCAATCCATCGTCGAAACGGGGACGAAGATTTGTGAAAACGTAAGCGAGTTGCGCCTGGAAATGCACCGCACGCGCAGCGAACTGGTGCTGGCGGCTGAAAGCACTAGCCTGCGTGTGGCAGCCGCGGGAACACATCCGTTCTCCAGCTGGATCGATCAAGTAATTTCCCCCGGCGAACGCTACCAGCACATCGTCGAAGAGATGGGCCAGCTCGCCCGGTCGCTGCTCATCTTTGGCATGCACGTACACATCGCGATGCCGGACAAGCAAACCACCATCGACATGATGAACATGGTGCGCTATTTCCTGCCGCACCTGCTGGCGCTTTCCACCAGCTCGCCTTTCTGGATGGGCCGAAACACCGGCTTGAAATCGTTCCGCACCACGGTATTCCGCCGCTTCCCGCGCACCGGCATCCCGGAGGTTTTCGAGTCGTGGAGCGAGTATGAGAACTTCATCAACCTGCTGGTGAAGCTGAACTGCATTGATACAGGAAAGAAAATCTGGTGGGACGTCCGGCCGCATCCGACTTACGGCACGCTGGAGTTCCGGATGTTTGACACAGCTACGCGCGTGGAAGAAGCCGTGGCCATCGCGGCGCTGACCCAGGCGATCGTTGTCAAGCTGCACCGCTTGTACACGCGAAACCAGAGCTGGCGGCTGTACCGGCGCGCGCTCATCGAAGAAAACAAGTGGCGCGCAGCGCGCTATGGCATCGAAGGAAAAATGATCGATTTCGGCCGCGAGGCCGAAGTGCCGATGCGAGAGCTGATGCTGGAACTGATGGAATTTATCGACGACGTGGTGGACGACCTGGGCAGCCGTAGCGCCGTCGAATACATCCACACGATTCTGAATGAGGGCACCAGCGCGGAACGGCAATTGCGTGTGTACCAGCAGACCGGCGACTTGAAGGACGTGGTGCGCCACCTGGTGATGGAGACTCGCGCCAGCGTCCAGGACGCAAGATCGAATTCGGCAGCCGCGATTAATTGACCGCGGCAATCGAGCAGTGCGCTGATGGAAGCACGAGGAGGAATCCATGGCTAAAGTCGGATTGATGTGTGGGCGTGAGTTCAGCTTTCCTCCGGCGTTTATCGCACGCGTGAACGAACTCGGCAAGAGGGAAGGCGTGACGGCCGAGTTCGTGAAACTCGGCGGGACGAGGATGGGCGAACCGGCCGAGTATCGCGTGATCGTGGACCGCATTTCGCACGAAGTGGAGTATTACCGCGGGTATTTGAAACACGCCGTGCTGCAGGGAACTTACGTTATCAACAATCCTTTCTGGTGGACCGCGGACGACAAATATTTCAACTATTCCGTGATGGCGAAACTGGGCTTCGGGCGGGGGCTGGAAGCACGTCTACAAGGTGAACAATAAGGAAGAACTGTGGGAGGCTTACGACAAGACTTCCCCGTACTGCATGACGCTGCAGGAGTTCATCGACTTCACCCAGTATGTGCGCTGCTTCACGTTTGGCAAGACGGACATTTTGCCCGTGGCGTACGACCCGAAGGAACGAAAATACCTTGTGGAACACAGCTACCTGTCGAAGGAACTTGGCGCGCGCGTGGTGAAGGACGCTCAGACGATCAACATGGCCCTCGGCTACGAGATGAACACCATCGAATTTGCCGTTAAGGATGGTGTGCCCTACGCCATCGATTTCCTGAACGCGGCGCCAGATTTCGAGCGCGACCGCATCACTGAATTTTATTTTGAGCAGGTGGTCGAGAAGATGTCGCGGCTGGTGATCGACCGCGCGCTGCACGGAAACATCGCCAACACCTGGCCGCGTTGGGAAGAGATGCTGGGCATCGGCGCCGCTGCCGGCTTCACCGGTGCGCCGCGCGCGGCACAAGCGGCGCAATCCGCGCCTTCGGGAACCGCGAAACGATGACAGCTGGTCTCACTTCGGCCTCCGGGCCGGACCCGGTTGAATCCTGGAATGGATTTCTGCGACCACTGCTCCGGGAGTCGCCTGATTTCCCGAGGAAATTTCTGCAAGACCTGCAGGATGCCAAGCTGACGTTTGGCAACCGCGTCCATTGCCCGTTTCTCCGGCCTTTTTTTCTCTCGCCACAGGATGAAGCCCGTGTGCGCCATGCCACAGAGACCCTCGCCCGGCTCGGTGAGCGCGTAGCGGCCGCCGCGATGGAAGACAAATCCCTCTTTGCGCAATTTCATTTGAGGCCGGAAGAGGAGCGCCTGGTGCGTTTGCCGGCTGGAAACGGGCCGGCGAGCACGGCGTCTCGCGTGGACGCATTCCTTCTGCCCGATTCACTGAAATTCACCGAATACAACGGCGAATCGCCCGCCGGCTCCGGCTACACGGAAACGCTTTCGGAAATATTCCGCGCACTGCCGATAATGAAGGAATTCGCGGAACAATTCTTGGTTGACAGTTACCCGCTAAGCGCGCGATTGCTGGATGCGCTGATCAGCACATATCGTGATTGGGGCGGAACATCCGAGCGGCCGCAGATGCTGATCACGGATTGGAAGGAAGTTCCGACCTGGAGCGAGTTCGAGATTCTGAAAGCACGCTTCGAAGCTTTGCGCGTGCCCGTGGTGCTCGCCGACCCGCGAGAAGTCGAATGGGACGGAAAAACACTGTCGGCGAAGGGAAAGAAGATCGACCTTGTTTACCGCCGCGTGCTGATTAACGACATCGTGGCCAGGCCGAGCGAATGCACCGCGCTGGTAAAGGCGTATGAGGCGCAAGCAGTTTGCGTGGCCAACAACTTCCGGTGCAAGATCCCTCACGTTAAGGCGTTCTTCGCGGTGTTGACCGAGCAGAAAAACGCGCATCTGTTTTCCCAGGAAGAATTGGATGTGGTTCGCCGGCATGTGCCGTGGACGCGCGTGGTTGAAGACGTGAAAACCGACTATCAGGGCCAGCCGATCGCACTCCTCGAGTATCTACGCAAAAATCAGAACAACCTGGTGCTGAAACCGAGCGACGAATACGGCGGTACCGGCGTGACGCTGGGCTGGGAAATTGACGCCAACCAGTGGGAAAATTCCATTCAGCAAGCTCTCCTGGACGGGACATCGCCAAAGGAGCAGGGCTGCTGGATTGTGCAGGAAAAAATCGCGATGCGGCGCGGCGAGTTTCCCTACATCAATGCTGAGGGAAAAGTGGAATTCCGCGACATGCTCGTAGACCTGGCGCCTTACATGTTCCGCGGAAAACTTTCCGGCTATTTGACGCGGCTAAGCGGCAGCAGCCTGGCGAATGTCACTAGCGGAGGCGGCCAGATCCCCGCGTTCCGCGTTGAGGCCAAAGGGGCGGAAAAGGTGGCCGGACAAGGAAATCCGTAGTCCTCAAGTTTTTGGCGTGGCGCCGGAATCAGGTAAAATAATGAAGATGTCCTTTGGAATCGCCCCAACCGAGCTGATGGCCGGCGCCGAGAACGCTATTGACGTGTGCCTGGGTGTGCAGCCGGGCGAGCACGTCGCGCTGATCGCGGATGAAGTCAGCCGCAGGTGTGCTGTGCATGACGCCACAGCCTGGCGAGCTGAGCGCGCGAATGTCCATCGTCAGAGTCGTTGAGCGCCGGCAGATTCGCTATGCGCACATGGTGGGCGTCACCCCGGAAATCATGCAGGAAGGCATGCGGGCGGATTACCACATGGTTGACCGCTTGAGCGACAAGCTGCGCGAGCGCATGCTTCGCGCCGAAACTCTCACCGTGAAAACTGAAGCGGGCACTTCGTTTTCCGCGCATTTCGATTGCCACCTGGACTGGGTGAAGACCAGCGGGCTGATCAGCCGACGTTACTGGTCGAACCTGCCCGCGGGCGAAGTCTTCACCACCCCCGGCACCGTCGATGGCCGATTTGTGTGCGACGCCACCGCGGGAGACTACTTCAACGGAAAATATGGCGACCTGCAGGCGACGCCGCTGGTGCTCGAAATCATCGGCGGGCGCCTGGTGCACGCCGAATGCGAACGCAAAGAGCTGGAAGACGAATTCTGGCGTTATTGCCACACCGACGAGAACAGTGACCGCGTCGGCGAACTCGCATTCGGCACCAACCTCGGCCTGACGCGGATGATCGGCATCCTGCTGCAGGACGAAAAATTCCCCGGCGTCCACATCGCTTTCGGCGACCCCTATGGCAGCCAGACCCACGCCAACTGGAAATCCCGCACGCACGTGGATGTGCTCACGCGAAACTGCGATGTCTGGATCGACCAGGACCAGGTGATTGAAAAAGGGCACTATCAGATGGACCACCTCGGGCTGGCCTGAAAATTTTCCTAATACAATTTATTGATGTACGTCCCCATCTGGTGCTTCCAGTAGGGCCAATCGTGGCCGCCTTCGGGACCCCAATTGTCGACGGAATGGCGGATGCCCTTGCTGGCGAGGACTTCGGATAAGCGGTAAGTGGGGCCGCTGTGTTCCCAGGGTCCGGTGCCGGTGATCAGGTGGATGTCGCAGGAAGCGAGCTGTTCGTAGTGCCAAGGGTCCGAGAGATTCGCGAGATAATCCACGGGATTATTGAAATAAAAATTGTCGTCGTACATTCCGTCCATGAAATTACGCATGTCGTAAACTCCCGACATGGCAAAGCACCGTTTGAAAATGTCTGGGTGCTTGAACAAGGCATTCGCCGCGTGATACGCGCCGAAGGACGCACCCATTGTGGCGATCCCCACGCGCGACTGACAGTTTTCCCAGATAAAGGGCACAACTTCTTCGCGCAAATAGGAATCGAAAACGGACTGCACGTAGCTCCTGTGAAACGGATGCGCCCCTTTGTTGTAAAAACTTAAACCATTGATCGAATTCACGGTGAAAAATTTGATGCGCCCG
>WNFI01260345.1_pt2 | contig 10222 bp, 6 predicted proteins | sample 5400471 | NCBI WGS metagenome assembly WNFI01 (sample SAMN13153348, study PRJNA577476) | soil metagenome | isolation source: 100 cm saprolite on Douglas fir-dominated hillslope | place: USA:California | collected 2013-09-17 | reverse complement strand
CGCCGCAATTGGCGCATTCCTGCATTTATGGGACTGGCTGCCATGGTTACTATACTAGTAGCGTTAGCCGTCCGTAAACCGGCCAGTTCATTGGGCACCTATGAAGTGGCCAATCTCGCGTTGCGAGATGTCAAAGCTCCGACTACGCCCCATCACGGAGGCCACGATAGTGGTCTGGGCGATTTACATGCCCGTTTGTCCAACCCTGCGGTTCACTTGACGAAGGACCTGAATATCGACGTCGAAAAATTACGTAGCAAAGGCTGCCGCACGTTGAGCATAGCTGGTCACGAACTGTACGAATTGTGCTTTGAGCGAAACGGCGAATTTCACCTTTACATTGCGCGCCGCGAGGACTTTGCGCCGTCATCGTCGCGAGAATCTCCCATGTTTATGGAGCAGGACAAACTTGCCGCCGTATCCTGGTCGGACCCTCGCTATGTATATGTCGTCGTGACCGATCGAGGAACAGAAGCTTTGAAGGCCCTGCTCTGAGTCCGTGCGTGTTTAGACGCTTTCTTAGTCGTAATCCTTCAGAAGCGAGTAACCACGAAACACACGAAGTCCACGAAAACAGAAGCAGAGCAGAGGTGGGCCGGCGCGTCCCTGCGACGGCATGGCAAGCAGGACGAGTGTCTCAATCGTGAAATGCCGTCGCAGGGACGCGCCGGCCCACCCAACAGAACCAGAGCCTTCGGACTCCTAGATTCCAAAACCTAAATTCTAGCTTCACTTCGTGTCTCCGTGCCTCCCTGCCCCGCAAGCGCGGGGTGTGGTTCCACTGCATTTTCGAAGTTTATTTCGAAAACACACCCTAGGCGGACTGGAGTTGCCGAATCATTTGATGGCGCAGTGTACGCCCCGGGTTCCAGCGTCCTTCGATCATCAAAGCCATCGCTTGCTCGGAAAGTCCTTTTTCATGCCGCTCGATCAAGCTGATCAAGAGATCCACCGCGTTGGCGCCGATCAGCCAGCCGTCCTGAAAAATTCCGCTTACGGCGTGCCCGAGTTCAGGGCAAGAAAACGAAGCAAGTCCCATATCCTGGGGCACGCGCAATTTCAACCCGGTTAAAAGTTCCTGGATCGTATCGTGTGCAGGCGTGATGATCACGTCTGGTTTTTCTCGTCGCAGCCATTCCTTGAGCACGGTTTGAGTGGGCCACTCATCGAGAAAAAGAGGTTCGGCAGAGGTCATATCGGGCTGTTCGCGAATTGCCGCGAAAAAGCCCGAGTCCCAGCGACGTTGCAAACGAACGATGTGTCCATTTTTCAAAATCAATCCGGGGCGCCGATAACCGAGCCGATAGCACTCCTGCACGATCATCATGCTCGAAAGATAGTTATCGCTGCAGGCGGAGGGGATGGGAAGCTCGGGGATGGGTAGGCCAATACGCACCGCAGAAAAATAATCCCAAGTCAGGCGAGGCAGATGTGTTTCCTCGGGAAGCGGCCCCAGCAACGCTCCCTGTATTCCACGGGCCCGGAGCATCTCACTAAAGCGCGCATTGGACATGCTGTCCTGATGAAGCCAAAAGTCCTGACATTGATAACCGCGGGCCGCCGCTCGTTCGACGACGCCTTTGTAAATCTGACGAAACGTTGTCGAAGGCGAATTTTTCCACGCATCAGAAGATGGGTAGGCGCACACGATCGCCAGGATCGGATGGTCGTTCGTGGGTTTACCCTGCCGACGCGTCCGCATGAGGGCTGCGACATAGGGGTTGGGCTGATAGCCAAGGCTCTGTGCAATCGCCTGAACCTTCAAGCGGGTGTCATGGGAAATACGCGGATGATTGGCGAGGCTCATCGAAACCGTAGCGGTGGAAACACCAGCTTGGGCTGCAACGAGCTTCATGGTGGGGCGTTCTGTTTTCACTGCTTAACGATTTAAATATCAATCCAAGGTTGCGAGAATACCCGCGGCGTTGAGCCCCGGAGACAGGATGGGGTCTGTTCAATTGTCCTATTAAAAAATGCCTATGAAACGAATAATTCCAATCCCATTTATGCCTGGAACGATTACTTTATTTTTCAGCATTGCTGCCAATATTATCCATTAAACGTTCAACATAGCCAGCACTCGCCGGCGCCAAACGGACGACGAGAGATTTGCGACAGCCCGGATGGAAAAGCACCGATCATTACGAGGACATCCCGAGCCGCTTTAAATAAGAAATTTCCCGCCGGATTTTTTTCATATAAACCAGGCGACTTTGATGCGATAATAACACCAGAAACCCCATTTGCGTCGGTTCATCTGATTCGCCGGGCAATTTACTGTTAACCTGCCGCGAATTTAAACCCGACACTGGCTCGTAGTTGGCTAGCGGATACGTTTCGCGCATGGCGGGTTAACGATATAAGCAGTTTTTTTGCCGCGAACAAAGTTTGACGGATTAGTTAATAACTATAAATCTTTCAATGTTACCCCTGTATTACCCCGTGCATTTGTCTTTTGCCCTAACTCAAGGCATTGCGCGTCCCTAACCCTAACATCCCCGTAAATGAAATTATCGCGCTTGGTTATCTGCGCGGCGAGCTTCGGGCTCGTCGTTGAACTACATGCCCAGTCTGCTCCAGACACTTCCACCTCGACGTCAAGTGCCGCCATCGCCGCAGGCAAGGACGACGCAATTGAGCTTTCGCCTTTCGAAGTGGCGTCGAAACCGAATCGAGGATACGTGTCATCCGAGTCGATGACCGGTACGCGCGTTGCCACGCTGATCAAGGATCTGCCTTTCAACGTCAACGTGCTGACCAGTGAATTTTTCGATGACTTTGCGCTCTTCGAACTGAACGAGAATCTCGCTTACATCAGCTCCTTCAACGGCCTGGACCAAGGAGGCGGATACAATTTGCGAGGATTCAATCAAAGCTATCAGTTGCGTGATGGATTCTTTCGACTGGGCCGCTACGGCGTAAGCAACGTCGATCGCGTGGAGGTCATCAAGGGACCTAACGCTTCGATTTATGGACAGACCCAGCCAGGTGGTGAAATCAACATGATTTCGAAGTCTCCGAAATGGACTCAGTCGGAAAAGGCGTCATTGAGCGTGGGAAGTTACGGAACTGATCGAGCCACGGTGGAAGCGACCGGCCCCTTCTCGTCAAATCGGAATTCATTTTTGGGCAAGACCGCCTATATTGCAGTGCTCGGCACTTACGAGCGCACCTATGACAAAGCGTTCAGCGCACTGCGGAACAAGGAGGCCTTTGGGGCCATCACCCATAAGTTCTCCGACAGCACACAGCTGACGCTTCAGGCGGAATATTTCCTCCGCTACCAGCACGCTCCGATTAATCCGATGCCGTATTACTTCGATCCCAACTATTCGGATCCGACGACGATCAATCCTACGACGAAAAAGACAGTGGGACGTTTCACGGGAATCGCATACGACCTTAATCGTCTCAGCCAAACGGGTCCTAACGCCTACCAAAATCGCGGTTACAATGCGGTCACCGCTATTTTTGAAACGCGTTTCAATGAAGTGTGGAGTTTCCGCAGCGGTTTAAATGCTGGCCATGCCCACAATTGGAATTTCAACAACGTCAATAACCAGACGTTCAACATCGTTACGCAATCCATTGCGAAAGGTGCTCCCTCGATGGGCCTTATTGATGAAGTCCCCGTCAACGTTCAGGCCGACCTTCTGGCGCACTACTTCCTCTTCAATCGAAAAGTGGAGAATCGCGATCTATTTACGTTTGATGTCGCCGATTACTATCGGTTCGACCCAACGCGATCTCTGGCTCCGGGGCTTACCTATGGCAGCACGAGTATTGTACTGGGCCAACCGGTTGATTATTCGGTGCCGCCTTTCAACATCACCAACTACGTCAACGGCTACGGCACCCCGGGTGTCACCACGGGTCGCTGGCGCCACAATCGCGCTACGGATTGGGGGGATCTCTATCGTCACGAATCGAAATTTTTCGACGGACGCCTGCTGACCTATTTCGGCGCGCGTTACGACGAAGTAAAACTTCGTATGCGTAACTATATCGGTGTGCCTGCGGACCAGCCAGTGACGTACAAGGAGAACCTGCAACGCTGGTCGCCTAACGGTGGGGTGCTGTATAAGATCACGCCCAACATTTCGGCCTACGGCAACTATAGCACAGGCTATAACCCTCAGGTTCAAAACCAAGATGCGAAGAACCCACTCGTTGCCGAAACGGATTGGGGATACGACTATGGTTTCAAGACGTCGTTTTTTGAAGACAAGATGACTTTAACCGTCGGTGGATACTACATCTCCCGCAAAAATGTTACGGTCACGGAATTGGATGCTCAAGGTAATCAAATCAGTTTACCTGACGGCGATCAGCTCGTGCGCGGTCAGGAAGTGGAGCTCAACTACAGTCCGACTGGCGATATCACGATCGGTGGCAGCTATGGACACGTCGATTCACGTGTGACCGGGGACGGCTTCCGGTTTATGTCGATCGGCCGTCCGCCAGCGCGTATTCCGTCCGACAATCTCGGTGCTTATGGCAAATATAACTTCTCGTCGGGCTTCCTTCACGGCTTATCGGTGAACCTCGGCGTGATTTGGACCGGTCCCTTCCATCCGGAGTCTCAGAATGCCGGCGATACCTACACGGTCATTAAAGACGCCACGGGTAAGGTCACGAGTGTCGCTTACACGACAAATTATCAATGGGCGCTTACCGCCGCAGGCTCTGTTGTTTGGAACGGGGGTATTCATTATCGCTTCAAGACAACTTCGCCTCGCTTCGACCACATGGTCGGCGTCAATTTGAATAACATCTTTGATCGCCGCTATCTCACGACAGTTCGAACGGTAGGAGATTCGAGAAGCATTTTCTTCAGCTATTCGATCGCGCGTTAGTCACTAATCGAGTCGAGTCATTTTCAAGCCAGGTGGTTTTTCACCTGGCTTTTTTATCGCGAAAGAGGATTTAGGAATGATCTGAAGGTGGGCCGGCGCCCCTGAACTGGAAAACGGAGTAAAGAGTCTGGGGTAGGGCGGGACGACTGCGGCCTGCGAAGCTTTAGCAAAGCAGGCTCGGCCCGCGTCGCGCGGACGATGTAGATCCAATCTTCGTAGACGTAATCTGCTGACGTAGAATTCAACTTTTCTATCATGATAGTTCCAACGGCAGGCCGAGCCGACCCCTCAATCTGATCGAATTTTATGTCGTTGAGCTTCCCCCTAGTGATTTTTTCTCCTATTTAAACCAATGAGGATTTTAGCCAGCTTGCCGTGGTCGCGCTTTTGGGCGTTGAATGTCCTGTCTCTCTGTTTGTTGGCGGATGTGACGGGTGCCGATCTGAAATCGCTCGATCAGCTAGATCCTGAACGCGACGCGCGTGTCGCGTGGCACACCGAGGCCCGGTTTGGATGCTTCATGCACTGGGGTATATATTCTGCGCTGGGTGGTGAATTCGAAGGCCGCAAGGGCGGAACGTATTCGGAGCACATCATGCGTCAGCTGAAGATTCCGCGTCAGGTCTACCTGGAAAGGGTCGCCAAGCCTTTCGATCCGGAGAAGTTCGACGCCGATGCTTGGGTGAAACTCGTCCATGACGCGGGAATGCGCTATCTCATCATTACTGCGAAACACCACGACGGCTTCGCGATGTATCCGTCTAAAGTATCCGACTTTAATATTTCCACCACCGCTTTCAAAAAAGATCCGATGCGGGAACTGAAAGAGGCGTGCGCCAAGTACGGGGTGAAATTTGGTTTCTACTATTCGCATGCCTTTGACTGGGAACATCCGGAGGCGCCTGGAAACGATTGGGACTACAAAAATCCCGGAGGCGATCTGCATCTTTTCGATGGTCCCGACAAACAGCCTTGGTACGACGCACATCCCGAGCTGCTGCCGCGCATTCAGCATTACGTAAATGAAAAATCGATTCCGCAGATCAAAGAACTGATTGCGATGTATCATCCGGATATCCTGTGGTTCGATACTCCCGGTAAATTACCTCCGTCTGAAAACCGCCGAATTCTCGAAGCGGTGCGCGAAGCCGATCCCCACGTCGTGGTAAACGGTCGTTTGCTCAATAATTTTGGCGATTACAAAAACACCGCGGACCGTCCGGCCGAGGTGCCTTATGTGATCGGTAACTGGGAAGGTATTCCGACGACGAACGATTCTTACGGGTGGTCCAAGGTCGACCAAGGACACAAACCGCCCGAACATTTCATTCAACTGCTGGCCAAGATCGCTTCGAAAGGCGGCAATATGTTGATGAATGTGGGGCCCATGGGTATGGGTGAGATCGATCCGAAAGATCAGTTTATTTTGAACGGCATCGGCGAATGGATGGCGAAAAATAGCGAAAGTATTTACGCGACGGTTCGGACGCCGCTTCCCGTACAGGTGTGGGGAACTTCGACGTTAAAAGGGCAACGCCTCTACTTGCACGTTTTCCAGTGGCCAAAGAACGGTAAACTTTTGGTCGCCGGACTTCGCACCGACGTGAAGGGTGCATACCTGCTCATTGATCCAAAGAGCGATGCGCTGAAGGTTAAGAGAATCAACGCCTACGACGTGGAAATTACTGTACCGTCTCAAGCACCGGATTCGGCGGATAGTGTCGTGGTGCTCGATTGCGCAGGGCCGGTGAAATCCGAATTCGCTGAACTCCTGCTCCCTCGCGACGCAAACACGGTTCTTCACGTTTTCAACGGCAACCTCTTAGGCCGCGGCATTAAGTACAATGACGGCAAACGTAATCGAGACACAGTCATGGATTGGACAAATCCCGCCGGTAGCGTCGAATGGCCTGTCCGCTTGATGGAAACGACACGCTTCCGCATTTCAATTAACTACGCCACGGTCGCCAAATCCCAACCAGGGGCTTTTCGTGTCGTGTGTGGAAATCAGATTTTGAATGGACACGTGAAACCTACGGAGAACGAGACTACCTTTGAAACGGCCTCTCTCGGCGAAGTTATTCTGAAGCCCGGTGAGTTTACTATTTCCGTTCATCCCATTGGTTTACCCGAAGGTGAGCTCATGCGCCTTCGGCGTGTCGAGCTTACACCGATCCGATAGTGCGCGAGAAATTGCGCAACGCTCTGAGGGTAGGGCGGGCCGCCTGCGGCCTGCGAAGCTTTAGCAAAGCAGGCTGGGCCCGCCGTTGGAGTTATCATGACAGAAAAGTTGGATTCTACGTCAGCCGATTGCGTCTATCGAAGATTGGGTCTGGAAAGCACGCTTTGATCCGACAGATTTAATTGTGTTTATTTTGTGCATTCTGTCCAAAAATTTGCCTCTGTGGTTCAACTGCATTTTTGAAATTTATTCTAAGACACACCCAAGTATCTCAATCGCGAAATGCCGTCGCAGAGACGCGCCGGCCCACCTTCAGATCTTTCTCGCGTTTAAATTTCGAGAACGAAACAAAAAGTTAACGATGTAAGTTTTCGTAACCTTTCATTGGGGTTTCGCCGAATCATGGTTTCAATATAACGTATGAACCCCTTCGCTCTGTTTCGTTCTTATACCCTCAAAACATTCGCCGGTTTTGCGCTCGCTGCTGGGCTGGTGATACCTGCCGTCAACATGAAAGCCGCTGAAAGCTCTCCCGGCACCGACTCCGTCAAAGAACAACGTATTGCATGGTTTCGTGAAGCGAAGTTCGGCATGTTCATTCATTGGGGACTCTATTCCATTCCCGCGGGCATCTGGAAAGGCCAGCCCATCCCCGGCATTGGCGAGTGGATAATGAACCGTGCACAGATTCCGGTGAAGGAGTACGAGCAGTTCACCAAGCAATTCAACCCAGTAAAATTTAACGCCGATGAATGGGTGAAGACGGCGAAAGAGGCCGGCATGAAGTATATCGTCATCACCTCAAAGCACCATGATGGGTTCGCGATGTTCAAGTCTGCGATCAGTTCGTACAACATTGTCGACGCCACGCCTTTTCATCGCGACCCGCTCAAGGAACTTGCGGCTGCTTGTGCGAAGCAGGGGATGCGCTTCGGTTTTTATTATTCGCAGTCGCAGGACTGGCACGAACCGAACGGTGCAGGCAATAACTGGGACTTTCCGCCGAACGAGAAAAAGAATTTCGATCAATATCTCCGCGACAAAGCGGAGCCCCAGGTTAAGGAACTCCTGTCCAGCTATGGTCCCGTTTGCCTGATCTGGTTCGATACTCCGATCATGATGACCAAGGAACGAGGGCAACGCTTTGCGGACATCATTCGTTCGATGCAGCCTTCGTGCTTAATCGACGGACGATTGGGTACTGAAGGCGACTATCAAAGCACGCCTGACAATACGATTTTGAACCAGGTCAATCGTGACGCTTGGGAGACCCCTGCCACGATCAATCACACATGGGGTTTTAAGCGGGATGACCATGATTGGAAATCGCCTGGTGAAATCACTTTCAAGTTGGTCGACATCGTAAGCAAGGGTGGCAATTACCTGCTCAACGTTGGGCCGACCTCGGAGGGTGTCATTCCTCAACCGAGCGTGGAGAATCTTCGCACTGTTGGCGAATGGCTCAAAGTGAACGGTGAAGCCATTTATGGTACCAGTCCTACTCCATTCGGCGACGAGTTGGGTGAGTTCAGCGTGAAAACAAAAGACACGAAAGGTAAGCCCATCTTCCTTGAGCGGAACGACTGGCGCTGCACCGCAAAGCCCGGCAAACTCTATTTCGTTATCTTCAAATGGTCGCGTGATGGATTCGCGCTTCCCGCCTTCCGGAACAATATCAAGAGCGCTTATCTCTTAGCCGATCCAGAGCATAAGCCGCTGAAGGTGGTGACGAAAGGCGATGCGCGTGTCGTCGAGTTGCCGCGAAACGGAGCTGACGCGATGGCGTCGACGCTGTGCGTCGAGATCGAAGGGGATACAGTGAAAAGCTAGACGGAAGTTGAAAGTCTGGAGTTGGGAAATGCCGCACGCAGCGGGTGCAACGGTCGCGGGTTTTGAACGGCAGGAACATCCAATTCTGGATATTTTTCAACGATGTGCCGCGATAAAGAGAGAGCGGGGCATGCGAACCAGCAGACGGGCCTTAAAAGGGACAGGTCACATAAAGCCGGCGGATCTTCTAACTCCTAAATTCTAGATTCTAGCTCCATCCTCGGCTCGCCCCACGTCATATATCACGCGTCACATGTCACAATCATCCACCCGCCGTGTGAGGCACCTCAATTCCGCCTTTCGACAAAGGAATCATTTCAAAAATGCCCTAGGGTTTTGGCTCTATCGGACCGAAGGATATATTGTGCGGCAATCCGCATTGCCATAATTCGCGGTCGCCGGGATTGCGCTGCACAATGGCACCGGTGTCGGACAGGCCCGAGCAAATTTCAGAGATGTCTTCGGGAGAGAGAAGCATCCATGCCGTGGAGAATGCATCCGCTGCGGCTGCAGAGGGAGCTACGGCCCATGTACGGCGTGCTCCATCAGCAGGTCGATGCGTACGCGGATCGAGAATGTGTGCACCTTTCACAGCCGTGCCCGAACTCCCGAGTGCCTTGTTTTTCAAAAAGAGCCGATGGGTATTGCGCTCTCCGCCGATGCCCACCTCCCAACCTAAATCGCCTTCCGGACTATCCAATGCGAGAAGACTGCTACCGCCTGCGATGAGCAGCGCGCGTGTGATATCCCAATCGGCCAGCGCCTCAGTCGCACGATCCAGCGCGTATCCTTTACCGATGGCACCCAAGTCAATCGATACAGGGGCGTCTTCGACCCCCACCATCATCGCTTCCTCGTCGATCAATAAGCGTCCACGTGGACCTGGTTCAGCCACGGCAATATTTGGTTGTTTGGGTTTCGTCCAAAATTCGATCCAGTCACCGAGTCCTGGATCGAAAGCCCCTCGCGTGATGGTCTGGAGTTCGAGCGCGTACGTCAGGCAGTCGAATGTATCGGGGCTGAGTCGTACGGTCTCGCCCGGTTTGAGACGATTGATTTGGGAAACCTCACTGGTTTCCTGAAAACGACTCAGCAAACTTTCCAATCGGTCGACGACGGCGAATACAGCCTGGGCGGCTTGTTGGGCGTACGATTTTTCCACTCCGGAAATGCGCACTTCAAAATAGGTCGCCATGGCGTCGTGGCGGAAACAGTGCGGCGAGGGAGCAGGCATTCTCGGACAGATTAAGCCGGTTGACGCCAAGTCAGGAATCTTTTTTTAATTCTGATTTCACTGAAAAGCTCACGCAAAGGCGCCAAGACGCAAAGCCAGAAGGTTTTAAGGTAGGGCGGG
>WNFI01160098.1_pt1 | contig 10222 bp, 12 predicted proteins | sample 5400471 | NCBI WGS metagenome assembly WNFI01 (sample SAMN13153348, study PRJNA577476) | soil metagenome | isolation source: 100 cm saprolite on Douglas fir-dominated hillslope | place: USA:California | collected 2013-09-17 | reverse complement strand
CAGCAGCCCGTGCGCCGCGCGCTGCACCTCGACCAGCTCGTAGCCAAGGCCACGAACGGTCGGTTCGATCAGCTCGCGCACGGCACCTGCAACAACCGCGCCACTTCGCATCCGTTATGCATCCCCGTAAAAAAAAATGGGCCCGCTCGCCCATTTTTTCTGTTCCTAACAGGCTGGGGCCGCGTATCCGGAACGCAGAACCCTCCCCGGATCCTTCTACCGAAACGCAGCCGCCACTAACCGCTTGGCCGGATCTGCAGCGTCCGCTCGCCCGCGTGAGCGGCCAAACGTCGATCCAGCCCACCCGGCCTCAGCCGGGCGCGCCATTTCAGGCAACAGATGATTATATAACTGCCCGCGGAAAACTGCCCCGCGGCGTTCACCTGACCCGGTCTAACCGAATCCCCGCCCGGACTTGGGCCGCCGGAAGCGGTTCTGCAAGCCCGGATTGGCCCGCGGGCTGTGTGGGTGCGTTCCGTTGGCGATATAGCTGACCGTGCTCGTCATCGGATCGGGCTGGCGCGCCCCACCCGCGGGCCTGCCACCGGGCGGTTTCCCGCGGCGAGCCCCATCGGGTCGCCGCGGACCTGCGCCCGCGGGCCGGCCGCGCACGGCCTCCGATCCAATCCCCAGATCGTGCAGCCAGGCCTCGACCCAACCCGGCGCCAGTTCCAAGAAGCGGCCGCGTGCGAGCGACCGCGGAAGGGCGATCGAGCCGAAGCGAATCCGTATCAGCCGGCTCACCTGCAGTCCGATCGCGTCGAACATGCGCCGGACCTCGCGATTGCGACCCTCTTTGATCACGGCCCGGTACCAGTGGTTCATGCCCTGGCCACCGGCGTCCTCAAGGCGGGTAAAGCGTGCCGGCCCGTCGTCCAGCTCGACCGCCTCGAGCAGGTGCTGACGCTGCTCGTCGGTGAGCTGCCCGGCCACGCGCACCGCGTATTCGCGCTCGACTTCGAAGCGCGGATGCGACAGACGGTTGGCCAGGTCACCGGATGTGGTCACCACCAGCAGACCTTCGGTACCCGGGGCGGCTTGCCAGGGCCAGACTGGCGGGGCTGCAAGGGCCTGCCATTGATCCGGACCTGGTCGGTCGGCAGTACCCGCTGCCCGACGTGCGCGGGCTGGCCGTTCACCGACACCCGCCCGGCCACGATCAGCTCCTCCATTTCCCGACGCGAGCCGACTCCGGCGTCGGCCAACACTTTGTGGAGCTTGTCGGACTGCGCGTTCAAGGCCGACTGCGCGGCGCGTCGTCCTCGCTCGAGCAGCTCGCGCGGCAGCGGCTGCTCCGGCATCGCCGCCACGCTCAGATTCTCGCCATCGGCCAAGGGCAATGCGGATTCTGGCTCGCGCGTCTCGGCCGCTACCGGCTCACGGGGGGGCCGCTCGCCACGCCCGCGGCGGCGCCGTCCGAGCGGACCGCGCAGCCGGCGTTCTCCGTCACCACCGCCGGGAGGAGGCCCGGAACGGCCGGGTTCATCAGCGTCAGCGTCCTGGTCGGCGGCCGCAGGCGGCGCGCCCGGCTGCGGCTGCGACGCGGAAGCTGTGCCCGTCGGGGACTCAGCCTGATCAGGTGCCTGCGGCGCAGGCTCGGCTGATGCCTCGGGTGAGGCCCCGGCGTCCTGCGGCGATTCGGTCGATGCAACCTCGATTGCCAACGGTTGACTCATGATACGGGCGACATCCATGAGGAAGAGGATTCAATAGGCTTCGCCGCCGGCGCCACAGCGCCCGCATCGGCCCCAGGAATCAGCGCAGCGTGTGTCATCGGCAACTCCAGCTCCAGTGGCAGTGGTGCCGCATTGCCATTCGCGAGCGGCGGCAGCTCCTGCAGCGACCGCAATCCCAGGTCGTCCAGGAAGGTGCGCGTGGTCGCCAGCAGTGCCGGCCGCCCGGGCACCTCGCGATGGCCCACGGTTTCGATCCAGCCACGCTCCTCGAGCGTCCTGATGACCTGCGTCGAGACGGTCACGCCCCGGATTTCCTCGATGTCGCCCCGCGTTACCGGCTGCCGGTACGCGATGATCGCCAGGGTCTCGAGCACCGCTCGCGAATAGCGCGCCGGTTTGTCCGGATTCAGCCGTTCCAGGTAGGTGCGCATCGCCGGCGTGCTCTGAAAACGCCAGCCCGAAGCCAGGCAGACCAGTTCAACTCCTCGACCTTCCCAGTTGCGGCTCAACTCGTCCAGCAGCGCCTGCAGCACTCCTCTGTCGAATTCCCCGCCGAACAGCTTGTCCATGTCGGCCAGTGACAGCGGTTGCTGTGCTGTCAGAAGCGCTGCCTCCAGGACGATCCTCGCCTCGTGCGCGTTCATCTTCTCAGCTCAACTCGGTCGGGCCGGCCGTTGCGCCCGGATCGCGTTTGCGATGCAGATTCGCCGAACCAAATCCCGGATCCGGTGATCAATGCCACCCGCCGCGCGGGGGCGATCATTGGCTGGTTGCCCGCGCCGGGCCGAGACGTACGATCAGAAAACGGGACGATCCGGAAGCATCCGGGAGTCCGCGCGCTTCACCCCAATATCGGCGCGCTCCGTAAATGGCTGCATCAGCAGCTCAGTGGCTTCCGCCTGAAAAGCAGTGTATCACGCGACCCTGCGCGCACAAGCCACCGAAATGGGTGCCGCAGAACAACCGGCGCGATGCAAACAGCCATGGGCCGGATGGACTTGCGCCTCTGCCCGGCACTGTATATATTTACAGTATCTCGCGCTCCCTCAGCCAATGTAGGTAACTCAGTATTTTTTGAAACGGCAACAGGCAACCGTCCATGAGCACCGACACCATACTGGCCCTGACCACCCGTCAAAACGAAATCCTCGAGTTCATCCGCCATGCGCTGAGCACCCGCGGAGTGCCTCCGACCCGGGAAGAGATTGCGCGCGCCTTCGGTTTCCGATCGCTGAACGCCTCCGAACAGCACTTGCAGGCGCTGCAGAGAAAAGGGCTGATCGAGCTGCTGGCGGGCACTTCGCGCGGCATCCGCCTGAAGGGTGGCACGCAGGATTCGATCGGGGCGGCGGCTCGGGAATTCGGCCTACCCCTGATTGGCAAGGTGGCAGCCGGCAGCCCGATCCTGGCGCAGGAAAACGTGCTCAAGCACCCGGTCGTCGACGCGGCCCTGTTCAAGCCGCGCGCCGACTACCTGCTCGAAGTGCGCGGCATGAGCATGCGCGACGCCGGCATCCTGGACGGCGATTGGCTGGCGGTGCATCGGCAGGAGCAGGCATTGAACGGACAGATCGTCGTCGCCCGACTGGGCGACGATGTCACCGTCAAGCGCTTCCGGCTCAAGGGCTCGCGGGCCGAGCTGATCGCCGAGAACCCCGACTACGCACCGATCCTCGTGGATTTGAAGCGCGAAGCGCTTGCGATCGAAGGGCTGGCGGTCGGCGTGATCCGCCCGTCACTGTAGACATCCGATCCGCCGCTCGATCGAATGCGGGCCGCGACCCATCCGATCCCGTTGCTGCGCGCGGCCGACCCGGCCGCCGTGTCGGGCGTCTGGCACGCCGATGATCCGGCACTCGCGGCCACGGCCGCCGAATGTGCGCCCACCGGCTTCGAGATCCTGGATGCCGAGCTGCCCGGCGGCGGCTGGCCGCAGGGTCAACTGATCGAGCTGCTGCACGACGATCCCGGCATCGGTGAGTTGAGCCTGCTCGCTCCCGCGCTGGCAGCGCAGACCCGCGCCGGCCGCGCCTGTGTCTGGATCCTGCCGTGCGAATACGGGTCGTGTGAACGCGGACTACAGGCAGACGACCTGCTGCAGCAGGCCTTGCCCTATCCGCCGGCGTTGACCGAGGCAGGCATCGATCCGTCCTGCAGCATCTTCGTCAGGCCGGCTGTTGCGCGTGAAGCCTGGTGGGCGGTCGAGCAGTCCCTGCGTGCTGCACACCTGGGTGCCCTGATCGGCTGGCTGCCGACCTCCAGCGCCCCTGCCGACTTTCGCGCGCTGCGCCGCTTGCACCTGCTGGCCCAGCGGCATCGTGCACTGGTGTTCGTGATACGCCCGTCGCGCTGCACCGACGCGCCCTCGCCGGCCGCGCTGCGCCTGCAGCTGACCTGCGACCGCGGGCCGCAGTCCCAGAAACTGGCCGTCAAAATCCTGAAGCGGCGCGGCCGGCCCCTGATTGAACCGGTCGCCCTGCAGGTGCACTCGGGGTCATGGGATCGGAACGCGGCTTCGCTTGCCGCACCCACTTCCCCAGCGGTAAAACCGTGGCAGCTTGCGGCTGCCCTGGCAGGCGCTGGAGCAGGCTGTTGAAAGAGCTATTCGACGTATGGCTCTGTGGCTTGCTGTGTGCCTGCCTGCGCTGCCGCTGCAGCTGGCCGCGCGAGCGATCCAGTGCGCCGGGCCGCTGGCCATCACCGAAGGGCCGCGCGAGCGACCGTTGATCGCGTTTTGCAACGACCCGGCCCGCGCCGCCGGGATCGCGCCGGCGATGAAGCTCGCCGCCGCCCAGGCACTTGCTCGCACGCTGGCGGTCCTACGGCGGGCAAGCCAGCCCGTTCAGCAGCGGCCTGGTACTGGAAACCGGCGGCAGCGAGCGCCTGTTCGGAGGCCGTTCCGAACTGCACCGGCGCATTCGGCGCGGGCTCGGAAGCCTCGGATACCGCGCCGCGTTCGGCTACGCCGCGACCCCGGGCGCTGCCTGGCTGATCGGCACCGCGCGCGCAAGCGGCCTGCCCGCGCGCGATGCACAGGCCGGCGGGCAACTGCAGTCCGCCCTGGCGCCCTTGCCGCTGACGATGCTCGAATGGGACGTGGATACGACCCGGACGCTGCACGCGCTCGGACTGAATACGATCGGACAGGTGCTCGGTCTGCCGCGCGATGCATTCGCGCGGCGCTTCGGCGCGCACCGACTCGATCAGCTGGATCGTGCGCTGGGTCTGCAGCCTGATCCTCAGCCGGCGTTTTCGCCTCCGGCGCGATTCGCCGCCCGCATCGAATTGCCGGCCGACGTGACGCAATCCGCGCAACTGATGTTTCCCGCGCACCGGCTGCTGCGTTCGCTCGAAGGTTTTCTGCGCGGCCATGATGCGGGCGCAGCCGAGCTGATTTTCACCGCGCACCATAACCCGCGTGGCGTACGAACGATCACCGCGACACGGATCGCGCTGGCACTGGCCGCCCCGGAGCGCGATGCCGGGCGGCTGGCGAAGCTGCTGGCCGAGCGGCTGACGCGGGTCAGCCTGCCCGAGCCTGCCGTCGAGCTGTCGCTCACGGTGGAGCGCCTGGCGCCGTTTCAGGCATTGAACGCCAGCTTGCTGCCACCGTCGCAGGACAGCGTTCGCGACGGGCTGGACTGGCTGCAACTGGCCGAAACCCTGCACGCGCGGCTCGGCTCCGAGCGCGTATTCCAGTTGCAGGCAGTCGACGACCACCGGCCCGAGCATGCGATCCGGATCGCGCCGCTTGCCGCCGAGCGCAGCGGCCCGCGCGCCCCGATCCGGCTGGCACCTGCGCTGCAGCGCCCGCTGCTGATCCTGGCCGCTCCGCAGCCGCTGGCGCAGCAGCACGAGCTTCCAGATTACAGAGGCGAGCTGGCACTGATTGCCGGGCCGGAGCGGATCGAAGTCGGCTGGTGGGATTTCGGCGACCCGCACCGCCCGACGGTGCATCGCGACTATTTCGTGGCCCGCAACCAGCGCGGGCAGACGCTGTGGATATACCGCGAGTTGAAGCAGCCGCGCGGGTGGTTTCTGCACGGATTTTTCTGCTGATGGGTTGCAGGATTTCGAAGAGGCTTCGCGAAAGCTTCAAGTGATAACATCCTCGCACCACCGACCTGCATCGTCGGCCCTGTGATTTCAGCATCCCCCATCGGGACTCCCATGACTAATCCAGCGCTCCAGAAAGTGCTTAGCGACGCGCTCGGGCTGACGGACGAGGAACGCGCGGAGCTCGCCCACGACTTGGTTACTAGTCTCGACGGCCGTGCCGACTCGAATGCCGCTCAGGAGTGGGATGTCGAGGTATTGCGACGCTTGAGTGAAATTGATTCCGGCACTGCAGCGCTGATCGACCGCGAGGAATTCTCGCGGCGCCTCCGCGAACGCCTGAATCGACCCTGATGCGGCCGGTGCGCATCCATGAAGCAGCCTCCCAAGAAGCGATCGAAGCCGCGACATGGTACGAGCATAAGCGACCGGGGCTCGGCGCCGAGTTCCAACGAGCACTCGACTTAGCGCTCGACCTTCTCGAAGAAGACATCGTCCCGCTATTGCCAGTTCCTTCTTCGGCACACGCACGCGGCGTCAAGCGCCTCATCCTCAAACGCTTTCCGTTCGACATAGTCGTCGTGGAGCGCCGGACGGAAATCTTCGTCATCGCGTTTGCGCATCACGCAAGGCGCCCAGGCTACTGGCGTCAGCGGCGATAGCCCTGGCCGCCGACCCTGCGGCAACCCATCACGAAACGCAATCAGCTCCCTGACCCAGGAACGCAAACCATGACCCGACCCGACTGCATCAGGCATTGGAAGGAAATCCAGGAGCCCGACAACGGAACCTATCCCGGCAGCCAGGAGCTGCTGTCGATCGGCTCGCCGTTCGGGCGCCATTTCGGCTTCGCCCGTCTCGGCATCCACCATGAACTGCTGCCGCCGGGCCGGCGCACCTCGTGGCCTCATTGCGAGGAAACCGAGGACGAATTCATCTACGTGATCGAAGGCACGCCCGATGTCTGGCTGGACGGCGATCTGGTCCGTCTGGCCCCGGGCGACGGCGTCGGCTTTCCAGCCGGCACCGGCCTGTCGCACACCTTCATCAACAACACGGACTCGGACGTGCGGCTGCTGGTGGTCGGCGACCGCAAGCGCGAGGACAACCGGATCCACTATCCGGTGCATCCGGCGCGCAATGCGCAGATCGGCGCGCACCACTGGAACGATCTGCCGGCGCGGCCGATGGGGCCGCACGACGGGCTGCCGGACCGTCTGCGCAAGGCCGGCGGGCCGTTCTAGCGCGCCTGCTGCATGTTGAAGCGCTTGATGCCGGCGCTTCTCTTATGCCGCGCCCCGCGGGAGCGATGATAGGCGCTTGCATTCAGCTGACGGTTCGATTAGCGTCGAACCATGAAAGACGGCCCCAACATCGCCCGAATCGCCTCGCTGCTCGGCGACGCCGCAAGGGCGGACGCCCTCACCGCGCTGATGACCGACAGGGCACTCACGGCCACCGAACTGGCGGCGATCGGCGGCGTCACAAAGCAAACCATGAGCGCCCACTTGTCGAAGATGCTCGACGCCGGCCTCGTGGCAGTGGATCAACAAGGCCGGCATCGATACTTTCGGCTTGCCGACGAAGATGTGGCGGGTCTGCTCGAATCCCTCATGGGGGTGGCGTTTCGTACCGGCGCGGTCCGCCTCGTGTCAAGCCCGCGGGAACCGGCCCTACGAAGGGCCCGAATCTGCTACGACCATCTCGCCGGTGAGCTCGCCGTGTCGGCTTACGAGGCGCTCTTGCGTCATCGAGTGCTGGCGATGTCCCCCGAAGGCCTGCGACTTACGCAACGCGGTGTCGAGTGGTTTGAGCGCGTGGGCATCGATACGCACGCCGCGGCTCGGCAACGCCGCACGTTTTGCCGACCTTGCATGGATTGGAGCGAGCGCAGACACCATCTGGCGGGATCGCTCGGCGCAGCCCTTTTGTCCCGCTTCTGCGAGCTGGGCTGGGTCGCGCGCGAGAAGAACTCGCGCGTCATTCGGTTCTCGCCGAAAGGCGATCGTGAGTTCCGGAGCCTATTCAGCACAAGCAGCACTGGCCACACCAAGAGCTCGCGAATGTCCAAGCAAGCTGCGGCCCGAAGCTAGTGGACTGTAACGACTGAACGGGGAGTGATGCGATGACTCGGGTCGAAGTATCGCCACTTCACAGTCTTTGGAGCCTTGTTGTACTGGCGGATGTAGCGCATGAGCTTTCGGCGCAGGTCGGTGACCGAGGTAAAGACGCCGCGCGCGATCACGTCACGCTCGATCTTGCCGAACCACAGTTCGACCTGGTTGAGCCAGGACGAGTAGGTCGGGGTGAAGTGCAGATGGACATTGGGGTGGCGCTGCAAGAAGTCGCCGACTTGGTTGGTCTTGTGCGCCGAGAGGTTGTCTGCGATCACGTGAATCTCCTTGCCGCGCGCCTGATTGACGACAATGTCCGCCAAGAAGGCGACGAACTCGGCCGAAGTGTGCCGCGTCGCGGTCTTGCCCAACACCTCGCCGGTCTGGGTGTTGAAGGCTGCATACAACGACAACGTGCCGTGCCGGTAGTACTCGAAGCCATGACGCTCGGCTCGGCCCGGCGACAGCGGCAGGACCGGATCCTTGCGGTCCAGGGCCTGGATGTGGCTTTTCTCGTCCACGCAAAACACAGCCGCATGCTGCGGGGGATTCAGGTAGAGCCCGATGATGTCGGCCGCCTTGGTCTCGAAGTCCGGATCGTTCGACGCCATGTAGCCGTCGAGCCGGTGCGGCTTCAACCCGTGCTTGGCCCACACCCGCGCCACCATCATGTGCGATACCGAAAGCGCCGCGCCCAGCTTGCGGGTGCTCCAATGGGTCGAGCCGTCCGATGGCTTGCGCTTGACCGTCCAGTCCAGGATCCGTGCCTCCAGCGCTGGGGTCAAGGTCGTGGCCTGTTGGCCGGCATGCCGGCTGAACAGTCCGGCCAGTCGATCTTGGTCAAAGCGCCTGCCCCAGCGGTCGATGAACGCATCGTTGCAATCGAGCTTCTCCCGGATCTGCGCCCAGGTGTGACCCGACTCCAGCAGCAAAATCAGTCGAGCACGGCGCGCATCGTCAGCGCGCCCCGACCGACTATTAACTCGCTGCCCCAGCTCCATGCGTTCGGCCTCAGTCAATTTGATCGCGTCTCTCATGGACGCAATTATACTACCGTTTTAGGTGTTACGGACCACTAGTCTGCCTGGGTCAAGGCATGATCGAGGAGGAGGGAAACGTGACGGTGCACATTCCACCTGGGGTGCAGCACGGGACGACCCTCGAAGTGCCTTTACAGCGACTGGGGCTCCACAATTTCTATCTCTGTCTCCACATCGCCGTGACGTCCTGGACCGAACACTCAGCATCGGCTGTCCTGGCGCCCCAACACCAGTAGGTGCTGACACAGCACTGGACTGCGGTTCGCCTGCAGCCGTTCAGAGCATCGAAAAAACTTCAATCAAGTGCCCATCTTTGCCAGAATGCAACGCAGCTGAATGGAGATGGGGTCTTGGCGGTGAGGACTTGAGGTAATGGAGATTTGATTTAGGGTCTTGTAAGAGAGGACATTCGAATGCCATCGCAGAACGGCAACTTCGGCCGACGCGGCCCCTGGAGTAGCGGGGCCAAACCCCCCGATATTGAGGATCTGGTCCGACGGTCTGTCGCTGTCGTGCAACGTTTCGGCAAGTATCTCAAGGATGTTCCGCCGGGGCTGCATTTCAAGCTACCGATGGGCATTGATGTGGCGACAATCGTTCCTGTCAAACGGCAGTTGAAGCAGGAATTCGGGTTTGTGACCCCAGGCGCCAGTGATCCGTATCAGACTTCTCGCGACGGAAAGCGGGAAACGCAGATGGTGACGGGTGACCTGAACGCCGTATTGGTGGAATGGGTGGTTCAATACCGCATCTCCGATCCGGTCAAATTCCTTTTTGACGTTCGGGAACCGAGGGGGACTCTCCGGGACGTTTCCGAATCCGTCATGCGGGAGGTCGTCGGCGATCGCACCGTGGACGAGGTCATTACCATCGGCCGACAGGAGATCGAAACGGAAGCATTGACCAAGATGCAAGCGCTCTCAACCAAATACGCAATGGGGATCAGCATCGATCAGGTGCAATTGAAGAACATCAATCCGCCCGAACCGGTGCAGGCGTCGTTCAACGAGGTCAACCAGGCCCAGCAGGAGAAAGAGAAGCTCATCAACGAGGCGCGGCGCGATTACAACAAGGTGATCCCGCTGGCCGAGGGTGAGAAGGATCAGCGGATCCGCGAGGCCGACGGCTACCGGCTCAAGAGAATCAATGAAGCAGAGGGTGATGTCGCTCGGTTCAGTGCCTTATTGGCGGAATACATCAAGGCCCCAGAGGTTACCCGCCGCCGCATCTATATCGAGACCCTACAGGACGTTATGCCGAGCGTACGCTCCAAGATCATTGTCGATGAACGCATGCGCAGCATTCTGCCGTTCCTGAATCTCGACTCCCAGAAGGG
>WNFI01053213.1_pt1 | contig 10222 bp, 10 predicted proteins | sample 5400471 | NCBI WGS metagenome assembly WNFI01 (sample SAMN13153348, study PRJNA577476) | soil metagenome | isolation source: 100 cm saprolite on Douglas fir-dominated hillslope | place: USA:California | collected 2013-09-17 | reverse complement strand
GACGTCGCTCAACCCTCGCGGATTGATGGACCTCGCCTTCCTCGGCCGCCGCTTCCAGGCGCTGCCGGACCAGGACAAATACAACCAGATCCAGCTCATGACGATGAGCGCGGTCGATTTTCTGGACCAGTGGTTCGAGACCGACGTCCTGAAAGCGACGATGTCGGCGTCGGGGATCATCGGGACGTTCCTCGGCGTGCGGTCGCCCGGCACCGCGTATGTGCTCCTGCACCATTACATGGGGGAGATCGACGGGGCGTTCAGGTCGTGGGGCCTGTCGCGCGGCGGCACGGGTGCGATCTCGGAAGCGATCGCCGCCGCGGCACGCGAAGCGGGCGTCGAGATCCATACCGAGACGGCCGTGTCCCGGATCCTCGTGAAGGACGGCGCCGCGGTCGGCGTCGTCCTCGAGAACGGCGACTACCACACGTCGAACGTCGTGGCCTCGAGCCTCGACCCGCGGCAGACGTTCTCGAAGCTGGTAGGCGAAGGCAATCTGCCGCCGGAGTTCGTGGAAGACGTCAAGCGGTACAAGTACCGCGGGTCGTCGGGCAAAGTGAACATGGCGCTCGACGCGCTGCCGGATTTCACGTGCCGGCCAGGTCCCGGACATCATCTGCGCGGAGCGGTCTCCATCTCGCCGGGTGTCGACTACATGGAGCGCGCGTACGACGAAGCCAAGTACGGGCGCTACTCGCGCCAGCCCTACATCGACATGGTCATCCCGAGCCTGACCGACCCGTCCGTCGCGCCGCCGGGCAAGCACGTGATGTCGTGCTTCGTGCAATACGCGCCGTATCACCTGAAGGAGGAGGGCGGCTGGGACGCGCATCGCGAGGCGTTCGGCGACACGGTCGTCAACACCATCGCGCAGTACGCGCCGAACATCAAGGACATCGTCCTGCACCGGCAGGTGCTGACGCCGCTCGACATCGAGCGCGACTTCGGCTTGTCGGAAGGCAACATCTTCCAGGGCGAGCTCACGCTGGAGCAGTTGTTCTTCCTGCGCCCCGCGCCGGGCTGGGCGCAATACAAGACGCCGGTGCGCAACCTGTATATGTGCGGTTCGGCGACGCACCCCGGCGGCGGCATCATGGGCGCGCCGGGCCGCAACGCGGCGAGGCGGATCATCAAAGAGACTTCCAAAAAGTAGTCAGAAGACAGTAGTCAGAAGACAGTAGTCAGGAGACAGTCGTCAGGAGACAAATGATGCGAGCACCTGCGCAGCGATTCCAAGACCTGATCGTCTGGCAAAAGAGTCATCAGCTTGTCTTAGCGGTCTACCGAGTGACGCGGACGCTTCCTAAAGAGGAACTCTTCGGGCTCGTGTCGCAGATGCCGGTTGCTCGGAGCGTACGCGCAGAGTCTCCTGACTTCTACCTCCTGACTCCTGCCTCCTGAGATGAACCACACCATCATCATTGGCGGCGGCCACAACGGACTGGTCACGGCCTTCTATCTCGCGAAGGCCGGACGTAAGCCGATCGTGCTGGAACGGCGGCCCATCGTCGGCGGCTGCGCGACCAGCGAGGAGCTCGCGCCGGGCTATCGGTCCGCGACGCTGGCGCACACGCTGGGTCCACTGAGGCCGGCAATCGTCCGCGACATGCAGCTCGGGCGCCGCGGGGTGACGTTCGTGCATCCCGATCCGAGACTCGTGTCGGTGGCGGCCGACGGACGGGCGCTGGTCTTCTCGACCGATCCGGAGCGCACGGCGGACGCGATCCGTCCGTTCTCCGCGAAGGACGCGGCGCGGTACCCGGAGTTCTGCGCCACGCTCGGCCGGCTCGGCGGCTTCCTGGCGGATCTGCTCGAGATGACGCCGCCGTCGATCGACGCGCCGTCGGCGGCTGACCTGTGGGAGCTGCTGAAAACCGGACGGAAATTCCGGGCGCTCGGGAAGAAGGAATCGTTCGCGCTGCTCCGCTGGGGTCCGATGGCCGTCGCCGACCTCGTGGCCGAGTGGTTCGAAAACGATCTGCTGCAGGCCAGCATCGCGGCGCGCGCGATTCACGGCACCGCGATGGGTCCCTGGTCCGCGGGCACAGGAGCAGTGCTGCTGCTCTCTGCCGCGATCGATCCCGCGCCGGGCGGAAGCAGCGTCACGGCTGTGGGCGGGCCTGGGACGGTGACGCGCGCCATGGCCGAGGCCGCACGCGAGGCAGGCGCCGACGTCCGCACGGGCGCAGATGTGCAGCGGATTCTGGTGAAAGACGGCGCGGTCACGGGCGTCGTGCTCGTGGACGGGACCGAAATCGCGGCCACGACGATCGTGTCAGGGGCGGATCCGCGACGCACGTTCCTGCGCCTGATCGATCCGGTCGAGCTCGAACCGGACTTCATGACCCGCATCCGGAACTACCGGTGTCCGGGCACCGTGGCGAAGGTGAACTTCGGATTGCGCGGCCTGCCGGCATTTCGCGGCCTGACAGGCGACCCCGCGGCGGCGCTCCGCGGACGCGTGCACGTCGGCCCCGGCATCGACTATCTCGAGCGCGCGTTTGACGCCTCGAAGTACGGAGAGACGTCGGCGTCCCCGTATCTCGATATCGCGTTTCCCACGCTCGCCGATCCGTCGATGGCGCCGGCGGGCCGGCACGTCATGTCGGTGCACATGCAATACGCGCCGTTCGCGTTGCGCGCGGGGTCGTGGAACGGCCGGGGCGACGTGCTCGCCGGCCTCGTCCTGCGCACGCTGGAAGACTACGCGCCCGGCGTGACGAGCCTCGTCGAGCATCGCCAGGTCATCACGCCTCTCGACCTGGAGCGGATCTACGGACTGACGGGCGGCCACATTCATCACGGCGAGCTCGCGCTCGATCAACTGTTCACGATGCGTCCGACACTAGGCTGGGCCGACTATCGCACGCCGCTCGGCGGGCTTTACTTGTGTGGGTCGGGCACGCATCCCGGCAACGGCCTGACCGGCGCGTCGGGACGGAACGCCGCCCGAGCGATACTGCGGGCGGCCAATGTCGTAAGTACGTAGAAACATAAACACTTGTTGCCCTGCCAGTTGGCAGTTTTTTAACTCCCCGGCCCGGCAGGCGGTCTAAACGGGCATGAGGTCGTTCCCACGCACCGCCGTCGCTCTTCTGGCCGCCGCCGCCCTGACGGCGGGCAGCCCCGGGTCGGCTGTCCCCTCGAGCCCTGACGACAAGACGATCCTTCACGTGCTGAACCGGATTGGCTACGGCGCCCGTCCCGGCGACGTGGACCGGGTCCGGCAGCTCGGGCTGGCGGTGTACATCGAGCAGCAACTGCATCCGGAGCGCATCCCGGATGCGGGCATGACCGCCCGTCTCGCGGGATTCGAGACGCTGAACAAGAGCTCCCGGCAAATTGCCGGCGAGTACTACATGCCCGCGCTCAAGGCGCGGCAGCAGATCAAGAAGAACGCCGGCAACGACACGGCGACGAAGGCGGATGTGGCGGCCGATGCGAAGCCGCTTCGCACGCCCGAACAGATCGAGGCGGCGCGGAAGTCGCGCGAGGTGCTCGCGGAGCTGACCGAACAGAAGATTCTGCGGGCGGCGTACAGCGAGCGCCAGCTGGAAGAGGTGATGACCGACTTCTGGTTCAATCACTTCAACGTGTTTGCCGGCAAGGGCCCGACGCAGGAGTACCTCACCGAGTACGAGCGCGAGGCGATCCGGCCGCACGTCTTCGGCAAGTTCCGCGATCTGCTCGAAGCGACGGCCACGAGCCCCGCGATGCTCTTCTATCTCGACAACTGGCAGAGCGCGGATCCGGACGCGCAGAACGCCCGTCCGCAGGCGAGGCCCGGCGGCTTCTTCGTCGGCAGGCCCGGGCAGAACGCCCGTATCGGCGCGCGCTTCCCGATGCCGATGGGCTTTCCTGCCGGACAAGGGGCGCCTCCGCAGAATCCCGAGGCAGGTAAACAGAAGCGCGGGCTGAACGAGAACTACGGACGCGAGCTGATGGAGCTGCACACGCTCGGCGTGGACGGCGGCTACACACAGCAGGACGTGATCGCCGTCGCGCGTGCGTTCACGGGGTGGACCATTGCCGGCGGCCCCCGGCAGGGGGGGAACTTCCACTTCGAGCCGCGGATCCACGACGCCCGCGAGAAGATCGTGCTCGGCCACAAGATCAAGGCGGGAGGCGGCCAGTCGGACGGCGAAAAGGTGCTCGACATCCTGGCGGCCCATCCGTCGACGGCGAAGTTCATCTCGACGAAGCTCGTGCGCCGGTTCGTCTCGGACACGCCGCCGCCCGCGCTGGTCGATCGCGCCGCCGAGCGGTTCCACGAGACCGGCGGCGACATCCGCGAGGTCGTGCGCACCATCCTGACGTCCCCGGAATTCTTCGCCGCGGAGGCTTACCGCGCGAAGGTGAAGAGCCCGTTCGAGTTCGTCGTGTCCGCCGTCCGGGCGACCGGCACGGAAGTCGCCGACGCCCTGCCGTTGACGCAGGCCATCCGTCAGCTGGGCATGCCGCTCTACATGTGCCAGCCGCCGACCGGTTATCCCGACAAAGCCGAGGCCTGGGTGAACACGGGTGCGCTCCTCAACCGCATGAACTTCGCCCTGCAGCTCGTGAGCGGAAAGATGCGCGGGATTCAGGCCGGCACGAGCCCGATCGGCGTGGTGCTGGCCAACGAAGTGTCGCCGGCGACGGAGGCGACCATCGCCAAGGCGACGGACGCGAAGCAGCTCGCCGCGCTCACGCTGGGCTCCCCGGAATTCCAGAGGAGATAGTCATGTTCTCTCGACGCGTCTTCATGAAGAATGGCGGGCTGGCGCTGCTGAGCCTCGGCTTCGCTCCCGCGTTCCTGGCGCGCACGGTCGAAGCGGCCGGCAGCGCGCGGCGGAAGATCCTCATCACGATCTTCCAGCGCGGCGCGGTCGACGGCCTGAACATGATCGTGCCGTTCGGCGAGCGTGAGTACTACGGGTCGCGTCCGAGCATCGCCGTCCCGAGGCCGAATGCGGCGGACGGCGCCGTCGATCTCGACGGCTTCTTCGGCCTGCACCCGCGGCTCGCGCCGCTCAAGCCGCTGTGGGATTCGCGGCAGCTCGCCATCGTGCACGCCACGGGCTCTCCCGACGGCACCCGGTCGCACTTCGACGCGCAGGACTACATGGAGACGGCGACGCCCGGCGTGAAGAGCACGCAGGACGGCTGGCTGAATCGCTACCTGCACGCGCGCGAGCACGCGGAGGCCACGCCGTTCCGCGCCGTGGCGCTGGCGCCGCAGATGCCGCGATCGCTCCAGGGTCTCGAGCCGGCGCTGGCCATCGGGCAGATCGGCCAGTTCGGCATCCGCGCCGGACAGGCGACCGACATGGTGCAGGCATCCTTCGAATCCGAGTACGCCGCGGCCGCCGACACGGTCCTGAACAAGACCGGCGGCCAGGCGTTCGACGCGGTCCGGATGATGAAATCCGCGGACCCGTCGAAGTACCAGCCGGAGAACGGCGCAGACTATCCGAGGTCCGGGTACGGCGACGCGCTCCGGCAGATCGCGCAGCTGATCAAGGCGGACGTCGGCCTCGAGGTCGCCTTCGCCGAGGCCGGGGGCTGGGACACGCACGTGAACCAGGGGTCCTCCGCGGGGCAGCTCGCCGGGCGGCTCGACGATTTCGCCCGCGGCATCGCGGCGCTCGCGCGGGATCTCGGCGATCGCATGTCCGATATCGTCATTTTGACCATGAGCGAGTTCGGACGCGCCGTGGCGGAGAACGGCAACCGCGGAACCGACCACGGCCATGGCAATGCCATGATGATCATCGGGGGACAGAACGTCCGCGGCGGGAGAGTCTACGGGCGCTGGCCCGGCCTCGCGCGCGAGCAGCGGTACGAGGGACGGGATCTCGCGGTCACGACCGACTTCCGCAGCGTCTTCTCCGAGGTCGTCCGCGGGCATCTCGGCGTCACCGATACCACGGCGATTTTTCCCGGCTTCAGGGACGCACAGCGGCTCGGCTTTATCGCATAATCGGGTGATTGGATCCTGAATACGCGCCCCGGATCGTCTGGGGCCTCGTCCTGCTCGTCTTCATGGTCGTGCTGATCGTGTCCGTGTCGCAGAAACGGCGCCACGGACACGGTGGCCCGGGACCCGGCGCGTACGGCGCGATTTACGACCTGCTGAACGAGGACAAGCGCAACGCGATCGAGATGATCGTCGAAGAGAAGGCCGCGTCGCGCGATCCCGAAGACGCCGAGGGCAAGCCGACGGCTGGAAAATGACCGCATTTGCCATTGCGTATCACTGAAATCCCGACGCCGGCGGTCCTGGTGGACTCGTCGAAGCTGAAGCGCAACCTGGAGGGGATTGCCGACATCCGGCTGCCCTACCCGCTGAATCCCGTGAACGCGGAGCGGGTGTTCGCGCTGGCCTGGCGGATTCTTCTCTCGTTCGTCGTCGACGACCCGGCGGTCGCCGAAACGTGGTCAGGCCTGGCGGCGGCGCGCGGGATGACGCTCGACGTGCTGGTGAAAGTCGACGTCGGTTTCCACCGGTGCGGGATCGATCCGCTCTCACCGGCGGCGCCGGGCACCGTGCGCGCGGTTGCGGGCATGCCGGGGCTCCGCTTCCGGGGTCTCCTCAGCCACGCCGGCAACGCTTACGGCGCCACGTCCGAGAAGGGGGCGGAAGCGATCGCCGTCATGGAGGCGCTGCTGCTGCGCGACCTGGCGTCCGCCTCGGGTGTGCCGTGCCCGGAGCTGAGTGTCGGCGCCACGCCGACGGCGCGCTTCTCGGTGAAGCAGGAAGGCCTGACCGAATTGCGCCCGGGCAACTACGCCTATTACGACCGCACCCAGGTCGCGCTCGGCGCGGCCGCCTGGGAGGACTGCGCGCTGACGGTGCTGGCGCGGGTCGTCAGCCGTCCGGCGCCGGATCGCGTCATATTGGACAGCGGCAGCAAGACCCTGACGAACGACACCGCGCGCGGATTCATCAACACCCCGGGCTACGGCGCGGTGCTGCGCGACATCAACGTGGCCGAGCCGGATAGTTCGCTGCTCGTCGAGCGGTTGTCGGAAGAGCACGCGACGGTCCGGGTGCTCCAGGGGGAGACCGGCCTCACGACGGGATCGCTGGTGCGCATCATCCCGAATCATTCCTGCGTCGTGTCGAACCTGGTGGACCAGGTGTGGCTCGTGGACGGCGACCAGGTGGTCGAACGGCTTCCGGTGGCGGCGCGCGGACGGATCACATAGAATCAGGGCTCCAATGGCAAAAGACCTGCCCGGCGAAGCGCTCGGGCTCGTGGAAACGCGCGGCCTGGTCGGCATGATCGAAGCGGCGGACGCGATGGTGAAGACCGCGAACGTCGTCTTCGTCGGCTGGCAGAAGGTTGACGCCGGGCTCGTCACCGCCATCGTGCGCGGCGACGTCGCCTCCGTGAAGGCGGCCACCGACGCCGGGGCGGCCGCCGCGCGCCGCGTCGGCGAGCTGATCGGCGTCCACGTCATCGCCCGCCCAGCCGACGGTCTCGATAAGATTTTCCCAATTACGTAGCGACACGAGCCGACGGCTCAACCCGAAGGCACAAAGACGCGAAGACACTATTCGGCTTTGTGCCTTCGTGTCTTCGTGGCCTTGGTGTTCATCCCGGCGGCCCGTTTTTTCTTCCTGTGACTCTTGGCGCGCGTCGTTCCAAGTTCGCGTAGACCTTCCACGTCGGACAGCATCAGCAGCGGCTGCTGCGGATCCCGGAGCATATTGAAAAGGTCGCCGTTCGACGTGCGGCCGTAGACCTCCTGGCCGTCGGTGAGCAGCGTCAGCGGCCCGCCGCCGCCGATCGTCTCGAACAGCCGCACGCCGAACTGCTCGCGCAGCGTGTCCAGCAAGCGCCGGAGCTGACCGACGGACACGCCCTGGCGGAGCAACTCCGCCAGCACCAGCAGCTCCAGCAGATCGACGGGCGTGTACCGGCGCTCGGTGTAGCCGCCCCGCGCGGTTTTCTTCGACGCGATGTGCGACGCGAACACGCGGCGCGCATCCCACCATTGCAGCTGGCGGGCGGTGAGCCCCGTCATGGCGGCGACCTCGCGCGTCGTGTATGTGTTCTTGAGGTCCATTATCTGAGTCGGCGGGGACCCCTGCACCCCGCCTGGCTCACTCCGTTACGCTCGCGCTTCGTCGCTCGCTCCACTGCGTTCGCTATCTGAGTCGGCCGGGACCCCTGCACCCCGCCTGGCTCACTCCGTTACGCTCGCGCTTCGTCGCTCGCTCCACTGCGTTCGCTACACTCTGGCCAGGGCGTCGGCTGTCCGAGCGCCGTCGAAGTCCTTCTGCGTGAGCCCGCCTTCGCTGTGCGTGCTGTAGGTCAGCGTCACACGCTTGTAATTGATCAGGATGTCGGGATGGTGATCGGCCGCCTCAGCGTCGAAGGCGAGCCGCGTCACAAACGCAATGGCCTCCGGGAACGACGCCAGCGTGAACTGCCGGCGGATCGCGGCCCCCTCCAGCGTCCAGCCCTTGAGCCCTTCCAGCGCTTTTCGAATCGCCGCCTCGTCGAGCTTCGCCATAAGTAAGGAAGCATACAAAAAAAGCTCCCAGGGAACCTGAAGGCTTCTCTCTGCGTCCAACGGTGTTAGACTAGTGAACGGTGTTCAGCACTACCGTGACTATTCTAACTAAGTAATAGAGGATAAAGCACTTGGGACTTAAAGAGCGTCAGGAGAGGGATCGCGAAGCGGTGTCCAGGTCGATTCTGGACGCCGCGCGGGAGCTTTTCGTGACTCACGGGTACCAGGAGGTCTCCATCCGCAAGATCGCCGAGCGGATCGAGTACAGCCCGGCCGCCATCTACAGCTACTTCCCCAGCAAGGACGACATCTTTTTCGCGCTGGCCGAAGAGGGCTTCCGGCTCCTGTTTTCGTACGGCGCCTCGCCGGAGGCGACGCCCCCCAGCGATCCGGTGGACGCCATCCGCGCCATGTTCTGGCGCTACTACGAATTCAGCAAGGAACACTCCGAGTACTTCGCGCTGATGTTTCTCGACCGCAGTGTGCCCCGGATCAGCAAGAACTGGCACCGGTTCGGATTCGTCACGGAAATGCGCGGCGCGATGGTCCTGCGGATCCAGCAGGCGATCGACTCCGGGGCCTTTCCGGCCGGCACGGAGCCGCACGCGGTCTTCCGCATCCTGCTGACGTCGCTCCACGGCGCCGCGACGTTGAAGCTGTGCGATCGGCTTGCGGAGGGAGAGAACGCCGACGCGCTGGCGCGCATCACACTCGACACAGCACTGCTGGGCCTGCGCGCGGGCGCGGGAATCACGAAAGAGCTCTCATTCGTATGCAGTCCTACCGATCCTTCGACAAGCTCAGCGTCGTCCCGAGCCACGTCGAGGGACGACAGCGAGGAACGACAGTCATGATTCGTAACGTCCGAGCTTCCCTTGTCACCGGCGCTGCGCTCGCGGCGCTCATCTCCGCCGGGTGCAGCGGCCAGCGCGCGAGCGCCGCGGCGCCTCCGGAGCCCGCGCCCGTCGCCATTCGTGTCGCGAACGTCGAGAGCCGATCGATCGATCGCTTCCTGCGCGTCACCGGCTCGCTGGCCGCCGACGAGCAGGCGGACGTCGCGGCCGAAATCGCCGGGCGTGTGATCGCCACGCCGGTGGAGCGCGGCACGCGCGTCGCGGCGGGCGCGGTCCTGATCCGGATCTCCGGAACGGAAGCGGACGCCTCGCTGCGTGAAGCCGACGCCAATGCGGCGCAGCTCGAGGCGCGCCTGGGCCTCGTCGCGGGACAGCCGTTCGATCCCGCCCGCGTGCCCGACGTCCTGAACGCGAAGGCCTCGCTCGACTGGGCCGAGGCGGACTTCAACCGCATCAAGGCGCTCGTCGATCAGAAAGTCGTGTCGCAGGCGGAGTACGAGCAGAAGCTGACGCACGTACAGGCCGAACGCCAGCAATACCAGACGGCGATCAACGGGGCGCAGCAGTCGTACAGGTCGCTGCAGGCCGCCCGGGCCCGCGTGGACCTCGCGCGCAAGTCGTCGGCCGACACCGTGGTGCGCGCGCCGTTCTCGGGCATCGTGGCCGAGCGTCTCGTGAGCACGGGGAATTACGTCACCCGCGGCATGAAGATCGCCACCGTCGTCCGGATCGACCCGGTCCGTGTGGAGCTGACCGTGCCGGAACAGTACCTGTCGCTCGTCAAGGCGGGCCAGCCCGTTCGCCTGACCGTCGACGCGTATCCCGGCGAAGTGTTCACCGCGAAGGTCCGCTTCGTCTCTCCG
>WNFI01676178.1_pt1 | contig 10223 bp, 10 predicted proteins | sample 5400471 | NCBI WGS metagenome assembly WNFI01 (sample SAMN13153348, study PRJNA577476) | soil metagenome | isolation source: 100 cm saprolite on Douglas fir-dominated hillslope | place: USA:California | collected 2013-09-17 | reverse complement strand
ACGGCGATGGTTAACTTTGGTTTGTAAGTTTGGCCTTGAGTAGCCACGCGTCTGATAGCATCTCTGATTTGGGGCAACTCTTCACGAAGAACGGTCTGGAACTGTCCCTCGGAAACGCCTTTGATCATCCTTTAACAATTTAGGTCTCATAAGAAAGCGTGGATGCCTACCATCCCGATACATGATAATGCGCTCGGGGAGTTTTCTACTGCTCTTCGTGTACGCTGAGTGGATGTTAGTAAAGCACAGAGAGTAGAGATAGTAGATGCTGACCCATTAGGCGTTCCACAACCATGTCTCCGAGCTTCGTAATCATCTGAGTCCACATGAGATAAGTCAAAATTCCCCAAGGCAATCATTAACCCACCTCCTTCTTGGACTCCTGAAGACGCATGGATGCGGGATATTGAGCAAAATTGGGGTCTGGAGATGAAGTATCCAGTGTCAGACTTCTCCCAGGGCTGGTCATAGAAGGTTGTACCGACCGATGTTTCCAACCACAGCAGCAATTGAAGGTGTGCCTAGTGCGCTACCAGGACTCGGATGAGTGACGTCACATCCCAGAAGCAGAGTAGGCTTTTGGCTCAGCCAGGAGAGCGCAGGTCCAGTGAGCACATGATTGGTACCACCCAATTTCATATTGAATTTGAGCGCCACATTTGCCTGGTATTGCATCGCTCCACCTGGCTTTCGGAACTTGGAGGCCTGAACGCATACTGTCAAGACATCCATTTGCACATCGCACAAATATCTGAGGGAGTGTTAGTTGTCAGGTTTTTTTGTCTGATACGAGGCGTACTTGATTCCAGAGTACAAGATCCTGTCATCAGAGCTGAGTATGACGAGGATAATATCTGGTTTGGAGCCGCTACCGCGAAGCGTGCTCTGGATGACGGAAATCGCCCTCTCTCTGTTGGTATCGTCCCTAGGATTAGGTAGAGCGGCGGAGAGATAGTTCCATCTGGTGCTGGCAGTGTTCATACCGCACTTTCCGCACATGGCAGTGAATTCCGCAACCAGCTAAGGCGCAGTAAATCAATGGAGCCAGTGAATTATTGGGAAGAACTTACCCTTCTCAACTCAGGATCGTCTGAGCCAGTAAAATCATCTCTTCCTCCCCCACGGAGTGCCAATACTGCACAATTACGCAAAGGAGCGGGAACAATGAACTTGACATCCCTCATGTTCCAAGCTGATTCCTGGATCCTGGCATTCTGGTTCGAATACTTGATCTGGGGAGGTGGAAGGATGCGACCAGGGACAACAGCCATTTCTTGTCCCAACGAGATGCCAAACGCATTGAGAATAGTTTCGGCGGAGGGGATATAGCCCATCCTTGTCAATCCAGACTGAATAATCGCTTGTTGGTTCTCAATAGGTGGACGACAGGCGATATCGATCATGTCCCTCGTTTGATCACCAGAAAGCTTTCCTCGGTAAGGTTGGTTCGGAAGGATATCACATCTGTATAAGTGCCAATCGGGTTGGAATTTATTCGAGCTAACGTTGTAAATTTTCTCCTTACAGTTCTGCAGGAACCAAGTTCGACTTGGCTTTGGTTCCGATATCAACGAGTGGAAGATTGTGCCCAAATTTCAGCGTGATATTGTATTGCCCTAGTGAAGTTTTGTCTGTAAGCCAGTACCCAAAAGGTCGCCAAAAATACGATTACGTTTGAAGTAGTCCTGGACAGAAATATCTCCCCATTTTTCATGTGGGAACTTTTCATCTCTAGCACTTCTCTTTCCAACGCGGCGCACGGTTTTCTTATAACCAAGCTTCGGAGACGGGTTAGCGTTTCACAGTGACAATAGCCCAGGGTCTCACATGACTAGTCTGTACTCGGAGGCCAAATACGAAACTATCTGCATTGCCTCCCCCTCGAGTATAAAAAGTATTCAAAGCAGTCGCCAAATTTCCAGGAACGTAGAAAGCAGTTGTGGCCACCTGAAAGGACATGAGCATTCCTATTAATTTTCTCAATCGCTACAGAACCAACTAACGTTCAAGTTCACCGAGAGTTGCTTGTACACAGGACGAACAGAAGAGTAGAATCCTAGTTCATGCATCAGGGTACAGGATTGCACATAAGAAACGAATTGTGACACGTTAATGCCTCCATTCTTTGTCGCGTACTTGGCTAGGACGATGTTCAGAGCCGCGACCGTAGGGCTGAAGTCGTAGGAATGCATATCTGGCTGGCCTCGAACGTATCTGAAATATGACAGTTAGCGCTCAAGTGCCATGAAATACAACGAATCTCACTTCTGCATCTCTGACGTATCATACTCTTTCACATAGGTGAAGGAGAGTGTATATATCTTCGATGTCGGATCATCTTCGGAGGCTTCCTCGTCATAATGCTTCACGCTGATCTCCATTTCCCCGGTGGGCCCCAACGGGATTTGTATCGCAGAGATCAGCTTAGACGAGCCATCGTTCGCACTGTGATTTGCGTAAGGGAGAAAGGCCTCTGTTTCCTCAAGCAGATTGTAGAGCCTCTTTTTTACCCTTCGGTTGCTAACCCCTGGCGTGATCTGGGGCGAGGTTAAGGTGTTATTCACCATCCTGGGCATCATATGGGTACGCACCTTCACGTCATATTCGAAAAACTTTTGAGGGACGGCCTTCATAGCAAAGTAGTTGGCGCGAAGCTTTATCGGAGTTCCCGCTTTGCCGAAATCGGGACGGAGAGGGAATTGGCCCGCTTCAACGACTTTCAAGCGAGCAAAGCCAGTGACAAGGGCATCCATCTCGGTGGGTGCGAGTCTGGCATCGACGTTTGCCGGTCCCAGGTTCAAAGGAGGAGCAGCCATGTCTGTTGTGGCCATCATAGATAGCATACAAGCACTTAGTGGGAAATCTAACGAATGATGTTGGTAGGGCATTACCCGTCGGTCCTCCTCTTCCCATTGGCACTGATGGATGGAGATAAGTTATTCAATGCTACTTCCTAAATCCCATGAAAATTCGTTTCACCTGGACGTCCTGGTGGCGCACCTGTTCAATGGGGGATGAGCGAGGTTGGATGGAATGGAGAATGAAAGACAACCTCGGACAGGACTGGGACTCCCACGACCCCGATCAGCTGTGCCTCTGAAACCCCCGCGGCCTCTTCCGCCTCCTCCTCTAGAACCTACGGCGCCAAGCGCTCATCGATGAGACGCTCGATCGATTGAACTACGTAACAAACCTTGTCCCCGACCTCGATCAGCCATGTATGCTTTGTTCTAATGTGCGATGTCCTCTGTGGTTGTGGCCTGGCCTTCTCAAGAGATGTAGTGTGCAAGCGCTATTATGGTTTTGAGACAAGGGTGAAACTTGGGTGAAACAAAGTTCGCAGTCCGTCAGTTGCCGATCATAGCCACATGCGCGGGAACGTTCGATATTAAGTGACGAATTACATAATCCCAATAATTTACATTAGATCTGAGATTACCGCGATTACCTTGATCGGCTGAACGCTAAGCTATGCTAAGCACGAGAGTGCTTAACCTCCATCGGAGGTCGTTTCCGGAGTAGCGATCGCTTTCGCGCATGCGAACCCTCGCTCTGTGTGGTAGGCTCGGGAGATGAATCACGGGCAGTAGGGTGGTGGATGATCGGGTTATCCGAGCTTGTCTGGGTAGATTCCGACTCGGGAGGGGTTGATGGCTTATCGGCGCGATGAGTGTTCATTGGGGTAGCCGGGCGACTATGTTGGAAAATACGACGCCACTTGCGTTGAGCAGGTGTTAGGGATCCCGATGGCGCATAACTTGATGTCGCAATGGGTTCTGTCAAAAAAGTACGAGGTGTAACAAGCTTCGCTCTAGATGCAAATTCTCGCAAAAGAGCCCCTTTTTGTCTCCAGATTTCACGAAATAAATCTTTTTTCATTGCGTTGAAGGCCTCCTCAAACTAATGTGTACATCAGCATTGATTACATTGATAGGGGTCTTGATACTTACACTCCAAATTTTGTTCGTGTATTCGAATTTCGGGGTTTGGAATTTGAAGTCCTCTAGATCCGGCATCAGCGTAAGAGGGGTGTCGTGCTATGAAAGAAAAAAGATCGGCACCCGATGAATCAGCATCAAGAATTAAGACCTACCTTGTAACTTAGAACGCATAAGAGGCTAAAATACGAGGTGTTAGGGAACCGCAGACGTCATTTAGTTACATACACACCTGGACACCTGGATGTGCAGGAAAGTCCGATTTTGCCGAGCTCGTACTCGCATTTCCTCTACGTCGGGATTGCTGGGGCTTTCCACTTCTAGTTGACGCACCCCTAGTTCCGTCCCAGCCCCCGAAGTTCGGGTCTTGCGAAGGCGCTCTGATGAAGGTGCCTTCCGTAGCCTTCGGGGTCGTTGGTCCACCGACTCCAACACGGTCTTGTGAGAAAGAAGATTTTGCTGGGAAGACGACCGGGTAAGGGGTGGATGGCCTTCGGGAAAATCGTGGCGAACTGGGGTGGAAGGTTCCCAGGAGCTGCGAGGTTGAGCAGGGAGATTGTTCCCTTCATCGACTGCATCTTGTTCTTTGGAATTATCTCGTTGCGGACGGGAAAAAATATACTCCTTTATTCGTCGACCTGTCCGTCTTTCAATTTGAAGTCGTAGGGGATGCAGGCGAAGATTGAACATTTCGATAATGGAGATACCTCCAACGGCGGGCAATGAACTCCAATCTGCCAGCAAGAATGGAGCACCCTAGATCTAGAATCAATCTTCTGCAGCATGGATTAAATCCAGAACACGACGCACCGTCGATTCGTACTTGACCACCATTTCGGAGAAAATAGCACCGGGCGATCCATCGAGTCCCTGAAGATCATCCACAAGGAACTGATTGCTCATAGAACCATCTGTCCGCGTAAGCCATGAATAACGAACCCCGCGTATTGCGAGTTTCGCAAGCAGAGTCCCATCCACATCTAGCATGTTCCACGAGATATCAGAGGAGGAAGCATCGAGTCTAATTGCAAATGCCTCTGAACTATCTGCATCCTCACTTCTGGCCCGAGCACGCGAAATACCCTCGAAAATGAAACCAAGTTCAGTGGCAAGAGAGTATATTTGGGACTTTATAGCCAGAAGATCGAGCTTGCCGTCCTGATCAAGTCCGCCTAAGTGAAGTTCATAGCCCTCTGCAACGTGTTGCAATTGACGGATATGTTCTTGGATATTGGTAACTACATCGGCAGTTGTATTCCGGTCCTCAAAACCATAGAGGTAGATAAATCTTTCTAGAGCTTCGTTATGCTTCTTCTGAGAGGGATCGTGATAAAGGAGCAAGTCCCTTAAGACCAGTTAGTACATAGTGTCATCAAAACCATGGAAACGTACGTGATGATGGTATAGATAGCAGCGAAATCACTAGATTTGGCTGAGACTGAAAATCGGGGAATGTAGATGTTGACATGATCCTGGCAGAATATGGGTCAGGAGGAGATTCAGGAAAGAAGGCTTCGGGCACGCACAGTATGATTTCGAATGTGCTCGCTGACGTCATTCGTGTTTATCAAATGCGACATGGCACCGTTTTGCACGCGTAGTCGATTGAATTTATCGTATTGTAGGGTGCCATTCGACTGTGATAGTAGCCGTGAAAACCCATCGTGATCATAGCGATAATCGACCATGATTTCTAATGGTACAACCAGAGGGTCCTGCAAAGAAGTGTCGGGGGCTTGATGGTTGGGAGAAAACACTTGTAGTCCGGTAAGTTTGACATAATTCCTGAATGACGGTGATCAGATACGGCAATACGAAAAGCACGCGGAACTACCTCTGCATTATAAGACCGTGAACAACGTCGTCAATGTTTTGCGAGTCAAGGATGGGGATATGCTGGAGTGTTGCAGAATCAACTAAAATATACTGTTACTCGATGATCCAATCAGATGTTGGATAATACCTACCGACAGCAATTAGGTTAGTGTCAGGATTAAGTTCGCTCCGCAAGATTACTTGAGCTCTAAGCATAAGGACGAAATCTTGTCTTCTTGCTACGATCTCATCGGTCCATCCCCGACGCGGATTTTCCCAAAGCGTTTCATCTCTGTTTGGTTGCTGCGATGACGTGACTCTCTTTCTTTCGTTTTGATTCTCATTCGTCAAGATCCTACGCAATACCCTTCCAGTGGCCCTGGTGGCAGGGTTCCGCGATCTCTTCGGGGGTGAGTCCGTAGACTCTAATACGGTGTCAGATATGCGCTGCTCTCGGATATATCTGACCGCTCTGGAAAGGAATGGAAGTATCTTAAGAAGGGTTATACTCATCCATTAGAACACACCTTGTTGCCATGCGATATTCAAAAGCCCGTCTATTCCGCGAATACCAATAGTAATCAATAAGGATCTGAAACGGCGACATTTAAAACCGTATGTGTATTAAGTATGATGATCAGACATACGTCTCTGATAGTATTGCTGAGGACAATTCGTGGACAATGGACTTGGTACACGTTGAAGAAGTCACTCCAATCCTCCGAGCTTATATCGTATCCATCGGAAGTGTGGTATGGCTGAGGAGTGTATGACGTGGTGGAGATGAAATTGTCTGTCAATGCCTGTAGCTGATTGATATGATCAGTCAAAGATTTTATCCTTTTTTCAACGTCCCATGTGGCTGCCTGCTGTCACGACATGTCAGGCCAATGTAGGAAGGTTGAGTATGGTGAAGATACATACCATATCGCCGATGGTGGACGCTACCGAGCGGTCGAAGGTGCCAGGCTTGCTTGAATTTAAAGACGATCTAAGATGCTCATGCCGCCTCTTTAGTTCGTCGAGCCGTTTACGTGCAAACCCAATTTGTATCTCGTGGATAGCTAAAGTTCCATTAGTTTTGGGAGAAGCGTACTTCCATGAAACTCACAATCCTCCATTCCCTGTAGGCAGTGGTGGCTGTCCTCATTCCCAAAAGGAGAAGGGTGAGTTGGATGAGCTGAGTCCTTAAGTGGCACCCGCTTAAGATAAGTAAATCGAGGGCAGAAACCGCATGGTAACAGCCAAATCTTCGGCGACAGGTCAGACGGTGCCCAGTCAGTCTCGACGAAGTCATCGATGTCGACCCAAGGAGACGAAAGTGGCTCCGATGCATCGCTTGGAATCGAGAACTCAGGCTCCTCCGACGTCATGGACGTAGAAAAAAGAGCCTTTTGAGGCTCCGCAAACACGGCACGGACTGCACGGAGCTCCAGACCCATAAGAACCACTTCGGATGAGTAAAAAGGTTTACGCGGAACGAGTTTAGTTCGGCCAGTAGAGTCCTTTTCAATGAATAGTTGCTCTCGTTGATGCATGTCGGCTTGGAATTGATTAACCATGGCTTTGATCCCAACGCAAGACGTCAGACCTTCCTTCCACCCTGCCTCGGTCTCTTGATTGTATATATGACTAATTAATAAGGGGTCGACGGTTATGCGATACTTGATGGTTGCCACATGCTTCGAGAACTTGAGGGACGGAGGTCTCGCGTACGGAAAAAGCGCTCCTTGACGGATTGGTAAGGACAGAGGACTCTTGAAAAGACCCCACCATGACCAGAAATGGGTAAAAGCCTTGGGTGACAAGTGAAAAATATTGTATGCAGCATCACCGCTATTGCTGCCTCGCACTTCGTGAGTCCGTGCAGCGGAGGCTAGCGAAATAGCACAGTGAACGTAACGGGATCTGAACCCAACGTAGGAATCCTACATTCAAAGATGCCGGGGATGGGATTGGATTGGATTAATCATCTATTTGGTGCCTACCTGTGTCTTCGAACGGTGCAACTTGACTTCATAATGGGGGCGGAGCCGGAAAACTCGAGCTTCCTCGGAGATCTGTCCATTATATGAGCCATCCATGCTTCGTTCGAATAGGAACCCCATGCCCATCCTAACGCCATTATTGAACTTCGCTACTACCTTCCCTTTGCTAACACGTGGCAGCGAAAAATGCGGCTCGCAACGGTCCTGAGCTGACGCATTCTCTCCACCAGTGGTGCTCAATAACCTGGCGGCGCTGATATCGCTGAAGTGCTTGAGGCTGTCAACGAGGCAGATGAGATTCAGTACTAACTAAATTTTGCTATGGAGCTTACCCAGGGATGACGAGCAACATCTGGGTACCCTGAAGCTGCAATAATTCCCGATCCTGGTCGCTGAGTCCAACTGTGAAAGTTGGGTTGCCCTTCCATTCCATAACAAAACCAGCTCCCTGTCCATCAACGATGTACGGATCCCGCGTACCTATCGCTTCTTTAGTTTCCACATAGGATAGAGCTGCGAAGGTAGACACACCCTTGAGATGTACATGAACGTCTCCAGTGAAAGTTGCCTTTAACCGCCAATGAAAAATCAGACGGAGCTTATCCCAAAAGCCGAGCAGGTGTGAAAAATCCCTTGGTGGCGGCGTAACGGAATCTACTACTCGCATCACATCCGCAATCATTGGTGCCAGCGATACTCCCCAAGTGAAGTCAGTAGTCCTTGGAGTCGTGACAGCAATAACTGGATGAGCGTAAGTTTTAACCGGCATAATAGTTTTCGGGATTTGAATCTCGAACACAGGGGCACCTAAACGGTCGTCCCGTTGATAGATAACACAAGGTTCGAAAAGCACACTTTCTGGCAGTCCAAGTTCTTCGCCGATAACCATGTCTGTTTCAAACTGCCACGATGGATCCTCATCCACGCCACCTTTGCTAGGAATATTGACTATTGGAAGAGGATAATCACGGATTGAAAATCTGAAGGAGTCGGAAGTCCATGTGACTCTGAATGGAACAAGCATCGTGAACAAGGTAGAATGTGGTAACCCCGACCCAACATCACACATGAAAGATTTCAACCCTGTGTCATGATCAAATGATGTGGGGCCAATGGCGACGGATAAGTCTGCGAAAGTGGCTCGACAAAGAGGCACCACCTTCTGCGTTGGGGAGGTGTCGATCGTGGTCCAGGAAGAAGGTAGATAGTTGAGGTCTTTTGAGTGTCTGAGATGGGCACCCTCACGACGAATCTGCTCCGCATCAGCTGCCTTGAAACGACGGACCCAACTCTCCGAATCGTATTGAAGTAAGCGACTCCAGGCTTCCAAAGGTTCTACGGTATGGCTTTGGCGAAAATGCCATTCAAACCCCACGTTTCGATGATGCGCCTGACCTTGACCAGTATTGCGGATAGCCGCCACTTTCGCATCAAATGCTAGTGCACGTTCCAGTCGTAATCTCTGCTCATCAAGACCTGTTCGCCATATTAGGTTCAACCGTGCTTCGAACGGATCATCCGCAGCCTCTAGACTGAGTGATTTCACGCGCACACAGATTTTGGGCAGGATCCTTGCTTCTTCAGGTTTGGGAAACGCCATTCCCGCAGCTCCACCAGTTGCGATGTCACGGTGTAGCTGCTTGATGGCTTTGATCGCCACTACAGCCCCAGAAATTAGAGAGTGTAGGTTATACTTGTAAGGTATCCGCAGACGCGCCCCGTCCAAGGAGCAATCGATGATAATGTCTAACGCAGATCTGCGAGGCAATCTCATGTCAACATCAAAATTAACGCGCTTACTCCCGAAAAGCTCCTCCCATTTTCCTTGGAGATGGCTTTGTGCACTCGGGACCCATATAAGCATCGATTGGGACGTAACTCCTATCTTGGACTCCGCGTGTCGAACAACCCCAAGGCCGATGATATGTGAGTATACCTGAGCAGAATTCGGAAAGACCCAAAGTCCCTGTACGTCTTTGATGTTGAGGTTGAAGGAAACTTGTGAAGAAGAGTTTTTGCCGGCTCCGTGGTACCTTGACGGAGCCGACTCGGCATTACTCTGGAACTGGCGAAGAACTAACAGGATTGAATATATCAGCGATACTTGGAAGCGCCAGTACAGGCGCGGCGACTCCATCGTAATTTGGATTTGCTTGGAGAGGGTCCCATTTGTCGATATACGACGGGTGATGGGTGCTTGAACCGTCAAAAAGGGCAAATCAAGAAATACGCTCTCCTCTACGTGTACAGCACCGTCGGCACTACGGTCATCACTCGGGCAATGGGGAAACTCCGCAGCGTCATTGCATGTGCTCACGACGGTCCAGAAACGAGGTCGGATGAACTCCAGACGCAGAAGGGCCGCTTGGTTACCAGGACCAATACCTTGGGCGACCGCTTCATGATAAAGATCCTCCTTCCGTACGCCCAAACGCAGGCGAGCTTCGGCTCCCAAAGTGGATAATGTCGGCTTCGCACCTGT
>WNFI01152640.1_pt1 | contig 10223 bp, 7 predicted proteins | sample 5400471 | NCBI WGS metagenome assembly WNFI01 (sample SAMN13153348, study PRJNA577476) | soil metagenome | isolation source: 100 cm saprolite on Douglas fir-dominated hillslope | place: USA:California | collected 2013-09-17 | reverse complement strand
CGAACAACAGTCGTCCGAAATCGGATGAGATGCCTCGATGAGCCCTTCCTGCATCGACGAGCGCGTAATCCAGCCCGACGCGGGTACCGAAGGGGTTGTAGGGATTGTTGGCTCCCACCGAGACGCGCCCCGAGCTGCCGCCGGACAGTGGAAAATAATTCCCCGAGAGATCCTCCTTCACATGGGATGCCATTGCTTCGGAAAATAGCTCGAAGTCGCGCGAGAGCTCCTTCGAAAAAGCAAGAAGCCCCGCCGCTCGCGTGGTTCCGGTCGCAACGGTGGTCCCGCTGCGGCACGCATGATTGAGCGCGCCAGTGGCTCCAGAGAAGGCCGCCGGTGTGATCGGAGAGAACGCGCCGGGAGGGATGGCTGCCTGTCGTACGGTCAAGCCAGGCAGATTCCCTGCGGTCAAGGAATAGACGTTTCCGGGGTAGGCTGATGTCGAGCTCAGATCCTGACCGCCCAGGCTACGGTAGTCGCAATTGGAAACACGATCCCTGGATACCCCCAGAAGTTCATCACGCTGGTAGATGTCGAGCGCGATCAAGCCGCTTGCTCCTCTGCCATCGAATCCGGAGACCAGCGAGGCCCTGGCCTCGGCTCCGCCCCCAGCCAGCGTAGGGGCGCCGTACCGGGCGTCCACAACCGTTTCCTCGATCTTCTTGCGCAACTTGAAGTTGACGACACCCGCCACAGCGTCTGCGCCATAGGCCGCAGAGCCTGCCTCCGCAAGCACCTCGACGCTCTCGATCGCCGCCACAGGCAGGCTGTTCAGATCGAAAACATTGCCGCCTTCAACCGATGAAGGCGTGACACGGCGGTCGTTCAAGAGAGTCAACGTTGATCCGCTGGGGAAGCCGCGCAGTTGCACATTCGTTCCGCCTGAGAACGAGGAAGCGCTGGACTCCTCCCCGGATAACGTGACCTGCGGGATAGTGCGCAGTGCATCGCGCAGGGTCCCGGCACCTGCATGCTCGATGTCGCTACGTTGAATTCTGATGACCTCCCTCGGCCCGAAATCGTGTGCAATGCGAGACCCGGTCACCTCGATCTTCTCGCCCTTGGTTGCTGCCCGATCGCCCGCTTCGGTGCGTTGCAATTCACTGGCGCCCGCGCCTTGGTTCGGCGCCTGCGCCAGGAGGGTAGGGGTTTCGGATTGCCCTCCCCGTTGCGACCTGCCATTGGTCCGTTCGATGGTGAGGACATCGTCCTTGATCACCCGATACGAGAGCCCGCTTCCCGCCACCAGCTCATGGAGCGCCGCCGCGACCGTCTTCCTTCCCGCCACACCTTGCGTTTGCACCGCTGAAAGATCCGCGCTGTCGGCGACGACCTGGAATCCGGCCTGCTTCGAGAAATCGATCAATGCACGGTCCATGCGCTGCGGCTTGATCTCGAAGGTCCTGGTCTCGTTGATGTCGGCCGCGAAAGTCGGCCGGCACGAGAGCGCGAGCGCTGCGACAAGCGCTCGAGCCGCCAAGGCAAGCGGGCGATGGTAACGCTTCATGAGTTCTCCCTGAGGGGGTGCGCTGTCGTGAGACGGATGAAGCGCAAAACCCGGAAGAAGATGGCTCAGCTTTGCCCGGGCGCGATCATCACGCGCCGCTTGTCGAGCTCGATGATGCGGATCGGGAAGACCGTGGCGACGCCCTGCAGCCAGCCATCCACACCCTTCTCGAAGACCGTGCCGGTGAAGCGCAGCTCCTCGGTCGCGTGGTCGGCGATCACGATTTCGCGCTCGGAGTAGCGATTCACGCTGGCGACGACGAGACGCAGGGGCTCGTCCACGAACTGGAGGCGCCCCTCTTGCCAAGCCATGGCGATCTCGGGCGCCGCAGACTCGGCGGATTGCGTGAGCTCGCCGCGGTCGTAGCGAACGCGCTGCCCGGCCTCGGCGCGAACGACCGCCGCCTCGACGGTCGCGCCCCCATCTACTTTCACGTCGACCGCGCCCTCGGTGACGACGACCGACACGGATTCCCCAGCCCGCCGCACCGAAAACGCCGTGCCGACCGCGGTGACCGTCACCGGGCCCGCCCTCACGATGAAGGGGCGCGCCGGATCTTTGCTTACCTTATAGAACGCCTCGCCATCGTCGGCGACCACGACGCGGCTTTGCGCCGAATAGAGAACCGAGAGAGAGGACTTGCCCCCCAGGGCGACCGTCGAGCCGTCGGCGAGCGCCGCGGTCTCGTGGGCGCCGCCGCCGTAGCGCCCGAAGCGATCGCGCGACCATTCCGAAAAGCGGCGGGCCCCTCTCCGCGGCCCTCTCCCAAGGAAGAGGGAGTCCACGCCCGGCCGCTTCCAAAGCGCAAGGGAGTCCGTCGTCACATCCCCCGCCAGCGCCCACGCCTCCTCGATCTTTTCCATTGCGAGCTTGTTCGCGGGATCTTCATCGCACCACGCGAGCATCTCCGCGAACGCCTCCGCGGGCGCGCCCTCGGCCTGCACTTTGAGCAGCCACTCGGCCGCCTGCGCGTAACGGTCGCGCTCCGACACTCGCGCACTCATCTGCCGCCGTCCTTTCGCGTCTTCGGTGCGCCATCGATCCGGTCGAGGCGCTCGCGCACGTGCACCAGCGCCTGGACGATGTAGTTCCGGACCATGCGCTCGGAGACCTCGAGGCGCTCGGCCACGTCGGGAATGCTCATGTCGGAGATCCGGTGCCATACGAAGGCGAGCCGCGGCTTGGACGGCAGCTCGCGCAGGCTCTCGGTGACGATCCGCAGCTGCTCGCGGGCGAGTGCCGCACGTTCCGGATCGGGCTCCGTCGGAACGTCGTCGAACACTGGGTCCTGATGCGCGATCTGCCGGATGCCATCGGCGCGCATGCGGTCGGTGGCGATGTTGAGCGCCGTGCGGAAGAGATAGGCCCTGAGGAAGCTGATCGTACCCGGCTGGTCGATCTGCAGGAGCCTCACGTAGGCCTCCTGTGCCACGTCGCGCGCCTCCTGCTCGGATCGCAGGCGGGTGCGGAGGAAACGGATCAGGGAGCGGTTGTGCTCGGCGAAGAGGCGCTCAACGGTGGCGGGCGTGAGGGACTCAGACATCCCAACGGCGCCGGCGACCCACCCTGCGCCATCTACCGCAACTTCTGGAATCTCAGGAAGTGCCTGGGCCATCGGTCGTCAAGCGGCCGGTATCGGGGCATTTTGCCACCACGGGCGTTAGACGAACGAGAGACGGATTGCGGAAATGGGACGCCCAGGGTGCTTACGCCTTGTGCCGCGCCCCCACCTGTCTCTAGCGCCGAGGGCTCCTAGAGCAGCATTTCCTCCATCGAGAGCACACTGTCGGCGCCGCCGGTCACCGCGACGGCGAGCGCCCCCGCCTGCGGCAGCACGTGGTCGGCGAAGAAGCGCGCAGTGAGGATCTTGGCCTTGAGGAAATCGGCCTCGCCCTCCCCGGCGGCGAGCCGGCGCGAGGCGATCTGCGCGGATTGCGCGAGCATCCAGCCGCCCAGGACCACGCCCATGAGCTTCAACACGTAGACCGAGCCCGCCGCGACCGCCGCGGGATTCGCGGGATACGTCTTGGCGACCCACCGCACGGTTTCCTTCAGGCGCGCGGCAGCAGTGCCGAGCGATTCGCCGATCGACTTCAAGCTCGCCTCCGGCGAGGCCCGGAGCTGCGCCACGGATTTCTCGACCTCCATTTCCAGCGCGAGCGCGGTGCGGCCTTCCTCGCGGCCCATCTTGCGTCCGACGAGGTCGTTCGCCTGGATTCCCGTGGTGCCCTCGTAGATCGTGGTGATGCGCGCGTCGCGCAGATGTTGCGCGGCGCCCGTCTCCTCGATGAAGCCCATGCCGCCGTGGACCTGGATGCCGAGGGAGGCGACCTCGATGCCCATCTCGGTCGACCAGCCCTTCACCACCGGGATGAGGAGGTCGACCAGCGCCTGCGCGCGGCGCCGCTCGTTCTCATCGGGATGCACGCGCGCGCGATCGAGCATCGCGGCGGTCCAGTAGGCGAGCGCGCGCATGGCCTCCGTCGTCGCCTTCATGGTGAGCAGCATGCGCTTCACGTCGGGGTGATGAATGATCGGCGAAGTCTTCGCGCCCTGCACGCCGACGGGCTTGCCCTGCATGCGTTCCCGGGACCATGCGAGCGCCCTTTGATACGCGCGTTCGGCCACCGCGACCCCCTCCAGCCCGACCGAAAGGCGCGCCGCGTTCATCATGATGAACATGTACTCGAGCCCGCGATGGGCTTCGCCGACGAGATAGCCCTTCGCGCCGTCGCTCTCGCCGTACGCCATCACGGCGGTAGGGCTCGCGTGGATGCCGAGCTTGTGCTCGATGGAGACGCATTTCACGTCGTTGCGCGCCCCGAGCGAGCCGTCCGCGTTCACGTTGAATTTCGGCACCGCGAAGAGCGAGATGCCCTTCACGCCTTCGGGTGCGCCGTCGATGCGCGCGAGCACCAGGTGCACGATGTTCTCGGTGTAGTCGTGCTCGCCGTAGGTGATGAAGATCTTCTGGCCCTTCAGCTTGTATGTGCCGTCGGGCTGCGGTGTCGCCTTGGTGCGCACCAGCGACAAGTCGCTGCCGGCCTGCGGCTCGGTCAGGTTCATCGTGCCGGTCCACTTCCCCGACACCATGTTCGGCAGGAACATGTCGCGCAGCGCATCGGGACCGACGTGGCTGATCGCCTCGATGGCGCCCTGCGTGAGCATCGGGCAGAGCTTGAACGCGAGGTTGGCCGCGCCCCACATCTCCTCGATCGGGGTGGCGAGCAGGTGCGGCAGGCCCTGCCCGCCGTATTTCGTCGGCGAGAGGATGTTGCCCCAGCCGGCGTTCACGTACTGCAGATAGGCTTCCTTGAAGCCCGGCGGCGTAGTCACCGCGCCGTCCTTCCATTTCGCGCCGGCGCGATCGCCGATGGAGTTGAGCGGCGAGAGCACTTCGCTGGCGAGCTTGCCCGCCTCCTCGAGGATCGCGTCGACCACGTCCTCGGTGACCTCCTCCCACCCGGGCAGCTGGTTCACCTGGTCGAGCCCGACCACGTGCTTCAGCACGAACTGCATGTCCTTCAGCGGTGCCACGTATTCGAGCCCGTAGTCCGCGACCTGGAAGATCGGCGCCTCGGGATCCTTGTTGATCGCGACGATCACCTTGCTGTCCTTCATCCCCGCCAGGTGCTGGATCGCACCCGAGATGCCGATCGCCACGTAGAGCTCGGGCGCCACGATCTTGCCCGTCTGGCCCACCTGGTAGTCGTTGGGGCAGTAGCCCGAGTCCACCGCGGCGCGCGAGGCGCCGATCGCGGCTCCGAGCTTGTCGGCGAGCGTCTCGAGCATCTTGAAGTTCTCGCCGCTCGCGAGCCCGCGTCCGCCGGAGACGATGCGGCGCGCGCCGGCAAGCTCGGGGCGCGCCGACTTCGTGAGCTCCTGCGAGAGAAGCTTCGACTGCGCCTTGTCCGCGCCGGGCGCGAGCGACTCGACCGGCGCCGAGCCGGTCGCTGGCACGGCGTCGAAGCCGGTCGCACGCACGGTGATGACTTTGATCTTGTCCAGCGACTGCACCGTGGCGAAAGCGTTGCCCGCGTAGATCGGCCGCACGAAGGTGTCGGGCGACTCGACGCCGACGATCTCCGAGACCTGCGCCACGTCGAGCAGGGCCGCCACGCGCGGCATGAAGTTCTTGCCGAAGGCCGTGGCGCTGGCGACGATGTGCGAATAGGTCGCGGCCAGCGGAGCCACGAGGGCCGCGAGGTTTTCCGGCGCGCCGGAGGCGAGATGCGCGCCTTCGGCGTGCAGCACTTTGACCACGCCCGCGAGCTTCGCCGCGGCATCGGCCGCGGCGCGCGCGCCCTGTCCCGCCACCAGCACGTGGACTTCGCCGCCCATCTTCGTGGCGGCGGTCACCGCGTTCGCGGTCCCGCCGCGCACGTGCGCGTTATCGTGTTCGGCAATGACGAGGGCGGTCATGTTCAGATTGGATCCCGGCCGGCACCGGGATGATTTGCCTGGGTTGTCTTCACGTCAAATCACCTTGGCCTCGTTCCTGAGTTTTCCCACCAGCTCGTCGACGTCCTTCACGATGACGCCGGCCTTGCGCTTGCCGGGCTCGGCGACCTTCAACGTCTTCAGCCGCGGCGCGACATCCACACCGAGCGCATCGGGTTTCACGACGTCGAGCGGTTTCTTCTTCGCCTTCATGATGTTGGGCAGCGTGGCGTAGCGCGGCGTGTTCAAGCGCAGGTCGGTGGTGACGACCGCGGGAAGCTTGATCTCGACGGTCTCGAGACCGCCGTCGATCTCGCGCGTGACGCGCACCACGGCGCCATCCATCTCGACCTTGCTCGCGAAGGTGCCCTGCGGCCAGTCGAGGAGTGCGGCGAGCATCTGCCCGGTCTGGTTCGCGTCGTCGTCGATCGCCTGCTTGCCGAGGATCACCAGCCCCGCGCCTTCCTTCGCGACCAGCGCCTTCAGCAGCTTCGCCACGGCGAGCGGCTGCAGCTCGACGTCGGTCTCGACGAGGATCGCGCGATCCGCTCCCATCGCGAGCGCGGTGCGAAGCGTTTCCTGGCACGCGGCGATGCCCGCCGACACCGCGATCACTTCGGCGGCCTTGCCGGCTTCCTTCAGCTTCAGGGCCTCCTCGACGGCGATCTCGTCGAAGGGATTCATCGACATCTTCACGTTGGCGAGCTCGACTCCGGTCTGGTCCGCCTTCACGCGAACCTTCACGTTGAAGTCGACCACGCGCTTCACGGGGACGAGGATTTTCATCGGGGACGGAACCGGATTCAAACGAGTGTTTGAATTATATCGAAACCCGCTGGCGCTTGTTGGGCGCCGCGTCCCCGCGGACCCGATCAGCGCGTCGGTCGCATCCGGTTCAGGAATGCGGTCAGGAACTGGCCGGCAAGCGTGGTCGAAAAGAAGACCGCGAGCAACATGTCCAATCCGGAGAGGCCGAGCAGGTAGGCAGCGATGGTTGCGACCACAGCGATGATCGCGATCTCGACGACCAGGGATACGGGCTGCCAGTCGGGCGCATCCTGGCGCGAAATCAAGAGTTCTGGAGGCACGGCACGATCCTCGGCTAATGCGTGACCACAATGTCCGCCAGTCGGCGCCTCGACGCAGTGCGAAAGCGCACAACCGCCCCCGCGGCCGGACTACAACCGAAACTCAGCGCAGCTCCCGGGCGCGCTCGCGCAGCACGAACTTCTGGATCTTCCCCGTGGAGGTCTTGGGCAGCTCGCCGAAGACGATGGTGCGCGGCACCTTGAAGCGCGCCAGATGCTCGCGGCACCAGGCGATGATCTCTTCGGCCGAAACCTCTCCGGCGCCCGGCTTCAGCACCACGAACGCGCACGGAGTTTCGCCCCATTTCTCGTCGGGGCGCGCGACCACCGCGGCCTCCATCACCTTGGGATGGCGGTACAGGCATTCCTCGACCTCGAGCGAGGAGATATTCTCGCCCCCGGAGATGATGATGTCCTTCGAGCGGTCCTTCACCTCGATATACCCGTCGGGATGCCACACCGCCAGGTCGCCGGTGTGGTACCAGCCTTCGCGGAAAGCCTCGCTCGTGGCGCGCTCGTTCCTCAGGTAGCCCTTCATGATGGTGTTGCCGCGCAGCATCACTTCTCCCAGCGTGGCGCCGTCGCGCGGCACCGGCTCATGGGTCTCGGGATCGGCCACCTGCATGCCCTCGAGCGTGGCGTAGCGAACACCCTGGCGCGCCATCAGCAGCGAGCGCGCGCTGAGATCGAGCCCGTCCCAGGCAACCTGCCACGCGCACAGTGTGGCCGGGCCGTAGCTCTCGGTCAGGCCGTAGAGGTGGGTCACGCGAAAGCCCATCGACTCCATCGCCTCGATGATCGCCGAGGGCGGCGCCGCGCCCCCGGTCGCGACTTCGACGCGATTTTTGAAGCGAAGCTTCACACTGCCGGCCGCGTGCACCAGCATGTTGAGCACGATGGGCGCGCCGCACAGGTGGGTCACGCCATGCTTCTCGATCATGGGAAAGATGATCGCCGGATCGACCTTGCGCAGGCACACGTGGGTGCCGCCCGCCGCGGTCACCGCCCACGTGTAGGTCCAGCCGCTGCAATGGAACATCGGCAGCGTCCACAGGTAGACCGATTGCGGCGTGAGCCCGAAGGTGAGCGCGTTGCCCAACGCGTTGAGATAGGCGCCGCGGTGGTGGTAGACCACACCCTTCGGGTCTCCCGTCGTTCCCGAGGTATAGAGCAACGCGAGCGAATCCCACTCGTCCTCGGGCGCTCTCAGCTCGAAGGCGGGATCGCCCTGCGCGATCCATGCTTCGTAGTCGAGCGCGCCGAGCCGCTCGCCGCCGATCCCTTCGTCGATGTCGACCACGAGGATCTCGCGCTTCACCTTCGCGAGCGCCGCGGAGACGATCGCGGAGAACTCGCGGTCGGCGATGAGGACCCTGGCCTCGCCGTGCTCGAGGCAGAAGGCGATCGCTGCCGCGTCGAGCCGGTAGTTGAGCGCGTTCAGCACCGCGCCCAGCCCGGGGACGGCATAGTGCGATTCGAGCAGCGCGGGCACGTTGGGCGCCATCACCGCGACCGTGTCACCGCGGCCGATGCCGTGCGCCGCGAGCACCGAGGCCAGGCGGCGGCAACGCGCCTCGAACTCGCGATAGGTGTAGGAGCGCTCGCCGTGGATGACGGCGGCTTTGTCCGGATAGACCTCGGCCGAACGCCGCAGGAAGCCGACCGGGGTCAGCGGCGCGAAGTTGGCGCGGTTGCGGCCGAGCCTTACTTCCGGCGGCTTCGCAGCCAAGCCTCGAGCTCTCCGATGATGCCGCGGCGGAAGGCCAGCACGCAGACCACGAAGATGAACCCCTGAATGATGATCACCCACGCGCCGAGCTCGGAAAGGTAATGCTCCATCGAGGCGATGACGAAGGCCCCCACGACGGGGCCGAAGACCGTCCCCAGGCCGCCGAGGAGCGTCATGAGCACCACCTCGCCGGACATGCTCCAGTGCACGTCGGTGAGCGAGGCGAGCTGGAAGACGATCGCCTTCGTCGCCCCCGCCAGGCCCGCGAGCGCGGCGGACAGCACGAAGGCCGCCAGCTTGAAGCGATCGGTGCGGTATCCCAGCGAGATGGCGCGCGGCTCGTTGTCGCGAATCGCCTTCAGCACCTGCCCGAAGGGCGAATGGATGATTCGATGGATGAGGAGGAAGCCGAGCGTGAAGATCGCGAGGACGAAGTAGTACAACACCGTGTTGTTGGCGAGGTCGACCATGCCGAGGAGCTTGCCGCGCGGCACCGACTGGATGCCGTCCTCGCCGCCGGTGAAGGGCGCCTGCAGGCAGAAGAAGAACACCATCTGCGCGAGGGCGAGCGTGATCATCGCGAAGTAGATGCCCTGGCGGCGGATCGCGAGCAGGCCCGCGAACACCCCGAGCACCGTGGACGCCGCCATGCCCGTGAGGATCGCCAGCTCGGTCGGCAATCCCCAGACCCTGGCCGAATGCGCGGCGAGATAGCCCGCCATGCCGAGGAACATCGCGTGGCCGAACGAAAGCAGGCCGCCGAAGCCGATGAGGAGGTTGAACGCGCATGCGAAGAGCGCGAAGCAAAGGGCCTTCATCAGGAACATCGGGTAGACCACGGCGGGCGCGACGACGAGGATCGCCATCATGACGAGGAAGGCGTTGCGCTGATAGCGCGCTTCCCCGGCCTCGTCGCGCGCCGTGGTGATGGCTTCGGTGTGGTCGGTCATGGTCAGCGCTGCCCGAAGAGTCCCTGCGGGCGGATCATGAGGACGATCGCCATGATCACGAAGATCACCGTGTTCGATGCCTCGGGATAGAAGACCTTGGTGAGGCCCTCGATCACGCCGAGTCCGAAGCCGGTGATGACCGAGCCCATGATGGAGCCCATGCCGCCGATCACCACGACCGCGAACACCACGATGATGAGCGAGGAGCCCATCTGCGGGCTTACCTGGTAGATCGGCGCGGCGAAGACGCCCGCGAGCGCGGCGAGCCCGACCCCGAATCCATAGGTGAGCGTGATCATGCGCGGGACGTTGATTCCGAACGCCTGCACCAGCGACGGATTCTCCGTGGCGGCGCGCAGGTAGGCGCCGAGCTTGGTGCGCTCGATCAGGAACCATGTGCCGAGGCAGATCACGAGCGAGGCGACGATCACCCACGCGCGGTAATTCGGCAGGAACATGAAGCCCAGGTTCATTCCCCCGGTGAGGCTCTCGGGCATCGGGTACGGAGA
>WNFI01380156.1_pt1 | contig 10224 bp, 8 predicted proteins | sample 5400471 | NCBI WGS metagenome assembly WNFI01 (sample SAMN13153348, study PRJNA577476) | soil metagenome | isolation source: 100 cm saprolite on Douglas fir-dominated hillslope | place: USA:California | collected 2013-09-17 | reverse complement strand
CAGGGCGGCAAGTCCCTCCGATATCGGGTGGATGTCCAACGCGCGCTCCGGCCGTCCCTGATCGGCCCAATCTCGCTCTCGTTTTCCGAAGGCCGAGATGATCGCTTACTGATCACCGACTACGTGACACCACCCGTCGCAGATCTGCTTCGCGCGCGCGGGATTCAATTCGTCGACGCCGCCGGCAATGCCTACCTGAAGCGCGGCGGCCTCCTGATCTTCGTCACCGGTCGTCGCTCGGTCGTGCCGCAACCGGCCATCAAGGTGTTGCGTGTCTTCCGCCCCACCGGACTGAAGACGATCTTCGCATTGGTGTCGGTGCCCGACCTCGTCTCCGCGCCTCAACGCGACATTGCACGCGCCGCGGGCGTCGCCCTCGGCAGCGTCGCACAAGTGCTCGAAGGGCTGCGAGAACTCGGCTTCCTCACCGAGATTCGAGGCACGCGTCATCTGCTCGACCGTGGACGTCTCATCACGCAATTGACCGAAGCCTATGTCCGCCTGCTTCATCCAAGACTCGAGCTGAGCCGTTTTGCCGCACCCTCGTCCGGCTGGTGGCGGCACGCTGAGCTGACGCGGTACTCTGCTCAATGGGGTGGCGAAACCGCGGCGGCCCTGCTGCAGGACAGTGTGGTCCCGGAATGCGCGATCCTCTACGCCGAAAAGACCCCGGCAGGCATGTTGTCTAAACACCATCTCAAAGCTGACCCCGATGGCCGGGTCGTGTTGCGCCGACGCTTCTGGCACTTCGACGTAGACGCGCCGAGAACCGACGTTGTGCCATCGTTGCTGATCTATGCGGACCTCGTCGCCGTGGGAGATGGAAGATCGCTGGCGGTGGCGAAACAGATTCGTGATGCCTACCTCGATTGATCTGTCGAACAAAGCCCTTCTTCGCGGATTTCAGGACGACGTTCTAACGCGACGGTAGCCCGAGGCCGGCTCTCGCGCCGCTGTTTGACCGCGAGGGGAAAGCATTACGTGGCGTTCATCCCTCGCTCCTATCGCCTCGCCGTCTCCTCGACCTGCCACCCGCCGCCCAATGACCGGTAGAGCGCCACGACGGCCAGGAGTCGGTCGTGGCGGGTCGCCTCCAGGGCATTGTCTGCCGCCAGCAGTTGCTCCATGGCGTCGAGCACTTCGAAGTACGCGGACAGGCCGGATTGGTAGCGCAGGGTGGCCAGGCGTACCGCTTCGCGGTCGGCCTTCGCAGCGCGAGCACGCAGCGTCTCCTCCTCCTCCAGCTTCTGCACGGCCACGAGCGACGTCGAGACCTCGCCGAGCGCGTTGGTGATCCCTTGCTCGTATTGCAAGCGCGCTTCATCGAATTGGGCCAGGGCCAGGCGTTGCTGGTTTCGCAATCGGCCGCCGTTGAAGATCGGTCCGAGGACTCCCGCCGTGATGCTCCAGTTCTTGCCCGATCCCAGAAGAGTGCCCAGCTCGGGACTCTGCCCGCCCAGCAGGCCGGTCAGACTCAGCGTCGGATAGAACGCCGCATCGGCGACGCCGACGTTCGCGTTCGCCGCGATCAGAAGTTGCTCCAATTGGCGGACGTCCGGACGGCGCAGCAGGAGCGCGGAGGGAAGGCCGGCCGGGATCAAAGGAGGTACCGATTGGTCGGCAAGCGCGGCACCGCGAGCGACCGGACCGGGAGGACGGCCCAGCAGCAGATTTAGCTGATTCTCCTTCGCGGCAATCTCCCGTTCCAGGAGGGGGATCTGCGCCGCAACGTTGGCCACGGAGGCATCCGCGCGCGAAGTCTCGAGCGCCGAGGCCGCGCCACCTTCCAGCCTGCGGTTGAAGAGATCCAGTGTGTCCTGAAACGCGGCCGTGTTTCTGCGGGCAATCTCGAGCTGCGCATCGAGCTCACGTAAGTCGAAGTACGCCGATGCCACATCGGAGACGAGCGAGAGCAGCACGCCACGCCTCCCCTCTTCACTGGCCAAATACTCCGCCCGGGCCGCTTCATTCAAACGGCGGATCCGTCCCCACAGATCGATCTCCCATGCCACATCCGCGTTGGCCACGATCAGGCTGCCGCTCGTGTCGCTCGGCGTGGCGAACTTGGACGTGTGCCCTGTTTGGTAGCCCCCCTGATAGAAGATGTTCGGCACACGCTGCGAGCCGGCGATTCCGTACTGCGCTCTCGCTCCCTCGACCCTGGAGGCGGCGATGCGCGCGTCATAGCCATTGCGCAGCGACTCGTCGATCAGCGACCGCAGCGTCGGATCGCGAAAGACGTCCCACCACGGCTGATCGGTGATCGAAGCGGCGTCGGCAGGTCCGGACTGACCATGGAACTGATCGGGTACTTCAACCTTCGGCCGTTGATAGTTCGGTCCAAGCGTGCAGCCAGCCATGACGACTGCGCCGACGAATGCCACAACCTGCATCCGCCGCATCAGTGCGTCCCCTCGGGGAGCGGCGCTGCGCCCGCGCCAGCATCGCGCCTGCGTTCCGCGCCGCCGACACGCTCGACGATCACGAAAAGCACCGGGATCAGAAAAATGGCCAGGCACGTCGCGGCGAGCATGCCGGCCACGACCACCGTGCCGAGAATCTGACGCGACACCCCACCTGCGCCGCTGGCGAGCCAGAGCGGAACGCAGCCGAGGATGAAGGCAAACGAGGTCATGAGGATTGGCCGCAACCGTAGCTGCGCCCCGGCCAATGCTGCCTCGGCGAGGCTACGACCCTTTTCCAGCTCCGCCTTTGCGAACTCGACGATCAGGATGGCGTTCTTGGCCGCCAGGCCGATCAGCACGACCAGTCCGATCTGGCCGAAAACGTCGAAATCGAACTTCCGCAACAGGAGACCCAGAAACGCACCGAAGACCGCTACCGGGACCGAGAGCAACACGCTGAACGGGAGCGACCAGCTTTCGTAAAGAGCGGCCAGGATCAAGAAGACGAAGATCAGGGAGAGGACGAAGACCCTGCCACTCGTGCCCTCGGCCTTCTTTTCCTGATACGAAAGGTCGGCCCAGTCGTAACCCATCTCGCGCGGCAATACCTGTGCGGCGACCTCTTCGAGCGCCGCCATGGCCTGACCGGAGCTGTATCCGGGTGCCGCGCTTCCCGTCACCTGCGCGGCGCGGAACAGGTTGAATCGCTGCGTGTACTCGGGGCCGGAGGTGCTTCGAACCGTGGTCACGGCAGACAGCGGCACCATGTTGCCGTCATTGTTCCGCACATAGAAGCGGTCGACGTCGCGTGGTGTGAGCCTGTCCCTGGCGTCAGCCTGCATGTAGACGCGCCATTGCCTGCCGAAGCGGGTGAACTGATTGATGAACGACCCGCCGAGGAATGTCTGCAACGCCTGATAGACGTCCGCGACGGCCACGCCCTGCTTGAGTGCCTTGTCGCGATCGACGTCGACATACAACTGCGGCACAGCGGCGCGGAACGAGCTGTTCACGTTCTGCAACTCGGGACGCTTGCGCGCCGCCTCGAGGAAGCGCTGGAGATTGGTGTTCAAGTAGTCGGTCGAGCCACCGCTCCGGTCCTGGATCCAGAGCGAGAAACCGCCCGAGGCACCGAGTCCGGGGATGGCAGGCGGCATGAAGCCGAAGACCGTCGCCTCCGGGATCTCGTTCTTGAACCGCTGGTTGAGCTTGGCGATCAGATCCTTTGCGCCGAGGCCCGCTCCTTCGCGCTGATCCCACGGCTTCAGCGAGACGAAAAAGAAACCCGTGTAGGTCGAGGAGACAAAGGAAAGAAGGCTGAAGCCTCCGACCGTGTTGTAGTAGCGATGCCGCCGGCCATCAGCGCGAACGCGACCAGAATCAGCACCGCGATCACCGCCCGGCGAATCAGGAGTGCCGAGGTCTTGATGTAGCCCCGTCTGGCCCGATCGAAAACCCGGTTGAACAAGCCGAAGAAGCGGGCCAGCGGACCCTTCGACTCTTTCCGTGGCCGCAGGAGAAGCGCCGAGAGAGCCGGCGAGAGGCTGAGGGCGTTGAACGCCGAGATGAGCACCGAGATCGCGATCGTGATGGCGAACTGCTTATTCAGACGCCCCTGGATTCCGCCCAGGAACGCCACGGGCAGGAACACCGAAGAGAGGATGAGAGCGATGGCCACCACGGGCCCCGAAACCTCGCGCATGGCCTGGAGCGTCGCCTCGCGCGGGGACATCCCCTCTTCGATGTGATGCTCCACCGCCTCCACCACGACGATGGCGTCGTCTACGACGAGCCCGATGGCCAGAACGAGTCCGAACAACGACAAGGTGTTGATCGAGAAGCCAAGCAACGGAAATGCTGCGAACGTGCCGATCAAGGACACGGGCACCGCGATCAGAGGAATCAGCGTGGCACGCCAGTTTTGCAGGAAGAGAAACACCACCAGGATGACCAGGGCCATGGCCTCGGCGAGCGTCTTGACGATCTCGGTGATCCCCTCGGTGACCGGTGCCGTGGTGTCGACCGAAACGACGTAGTTGAGATCCGCGGGGAAACGCTGCTTCACCTGCTCCATGGCCGCGCGCACGCCGTCGGCCACGGCAAGCGCGTTCGAGCCGGGAGCCTGGTAGATGGCAATGATGCAAGCCGGCTTGCCATTGAGGCGCCCGATCTGTTTGTACGACAGCGCTCCGAGCTCGACGTGGGCGACGTCCTTGAGCCGTATCTCAGAGCCATCCGGATTGAGCCGCACCACGACGTCGCCGAACTCCCTGGCCGTGATCAATCGCCCCTGGGCCCTCACCGTGTAAGTGAACTCCTGTCCCCTCGGCGCCGGCTCGGCGCCGATCTGCCCGGCCGGGTTCACGGTGCTTTGCTGCTGCACCGCCCGCTGCAGATCGCCGACCGTCAGGGCGAGTTTGGCCAGCTTGTCCGGGTCGACCCAGATACGCATCGCGTACTCAGAGGCACCGAAGTTCAGCACCTGGCCGACCCCGGGCACGCGGTAGAGAGCGTCGTTGACGTTGATCAACGAGTAGTTGCCGAGGAACAGGCCGTCGTATGTGCCTTTGGGCGAATACATCGAGATCAACACCAGCGGCGTGCCCTGGGTCTTCCGGTACGTGAGTCCGAACTGATTGACCTCGGTCGGAATGCTGGGCAGGGCCTGAGCTACATGGTTCTGAGCGTTCACCTGATCGGCGTTGCGATCGGTGCCGACGTCGAACGTGACGCGCACGTTGATCGTGCCGTCGCTGGCGTTGACCGACTGCAGGTAGAGCATGTCCTCGACGCCGTTCATCTGCTGCTCGATCGGCGTGGCCACCGATTGCTCGACCGTCAGTGCATCCGCGCCCGGATAGGTGCCCTGGACCTGGATCAACGGTGGGACGATGTCGGGGAACTGAGCTACCGGAAGACCGGACATGGCCACGAGTCCGAGAAGAACCGTCAGGATCGAGATGACGATGGCCACCACCGGCCGGTTGATGAAAAAGCGGGCCATGTCGCTACTTGTCCCCCGAGGCGGCGGTCGCCGAGTCGGCGCTGCCGGCGGGCGCTTCGGAAGCGATGACCGGGGTACCCGCCTTCACGCGCGAGAATCCTTCCACGATCACGCGATCTCCCGGCTCCAGTCCCGAGTCGATGATCCAGAGTCTGCCGGTTCGTTCACCGGCTACGACCTTGCGGATGTCGGCCTTGCCATCAGGGCCAACGACGGCGACCTGGTAAGTCCCCTGCAGCTCGTTGACGGCTCGCTGCGGGACGAGGATGGCGTTTTTCTTCACCTCGACGACTGCCCGCACTTTCGCGTACTCACCGGGTCGCAGCACATTGCCGGGGTTCGGGAACAGCCCGACGGTCGTGATCGTGCCGGTTTTGACGTCGACCTCGCGCCCTGACAGAAGGACGTGTCCCTTGTGCGGAAACAACGAACCATCCGATAGGACAAGGTCGAGGGCCACGTCCTTCATGGCCGGATTCTTCTGGTACTGAAGGTACTCCTGCTCGCTGATCTGGTAGAGGACGCGTATCGGGTCGACCTGCGAGACGATCGTCAGGACCGATTGGGGGCTGACCAGGTTGCCGACCTGTTGCTGCGCCAGTCCGGCCACGCCGCTGATCGGCGAGAGGACTTTGGTCCACGAGAGATTCAGCTTGGCCTGATCGACGGTGGCCTGGAGCGAGCCGACGTTGGCTCGAGCGGCGCGAACGGCCGAGCGGGCGTTGTCCAGTTCCTGCTGGCTGATAGCCTTCTCGGCCGCGAGCGGCTCGAAGCGGGCCACGTCGTGCTCGGCCTTGGCCAGTCCTGCATTGGCCTCTTCGAGGTTTGCGTGGGCTTGTTGAAGTTGGGCCTGTACCTGCCGCGGATCGATCTCGAAGAGCATGTCGCCCTGGCGGACGAAGCTCCCCTCCGCGTAGACGCGCCGAAGCAGATAACCATCCACCTTCGGGCGGATCTCGGCGTTCACGTTTCCCTCCGTCGTCCCAACCCACTCGCGGGAGATCGGCTGGTCGCGTTGCAGGACGGGGGTGACGACGACTTTGGGCGGACCAGCCGGTGGAGGGGCTGGCGGCTTCTGGCACGCCGCGGTCACGATCGCAACGAAACCTGCGACCACTGCCCGCTTCATCATCGATCTCCTATCGGATTCCTTGCAGAGTGTCGGTTTCAGTGTGATCCCTCCGGAGGCACGAGAAAGGGAAACACGAAACCCGCGCCTGCGCGTGAAACGATCTCACAAATCCTTGGAACGGAGAGGAAATTGTCGGATCGAGTAGGCATGGAGCAGCAGCGCGCGATCGGAGGGGCCTGAGCCGGGATCATTACCCAGCGAAAGCTACCCTCCGTTGGCCGTGGTCGCGGCAGGTGCCTTCGCTTGGGGCAGCACCTCATTTGTTCCACCTCCTTCACATCGGCGTCACATGAGCGCGTGACTTACGATGAGTTTCGTAGTTAGATGTTCGGGGAACCTGTGAAGCCGACGCTCGCAGGGAGTCCGGAACGGCGAGCAATACGAATCACAGAGCCCGAGTAGGAGCATTCGCTTGATGACAGTGCCACGGTCGACTCGCCTCATGAACCACCCTCTTTCCCTGCTGCTCCGCGTGTTCGTTATCGCGAGTCTGGCCACATTGCTTGTTTCCGGCGCTCAGGCTGCCGAAGCGGTCCAGCCGCCTCTTTGGGGCTCCCTCGCGGCAGGGCAATATGGTGTCGGCGTGCGAACGCAATTCTTTCGGGATTCGTGATTGCGCCCGAGGAGTTCGCGGGTTTTCAGGCCATACTCCGGAAACACGACCGAAGCAGCGGCGCGCTCAGCGTTCCCGATGCGATCGTGCCGAAGCTCCTGACGACGCCGATGGCCGGGCATCGGGACGCACAGCCGGCCAACGGGCGATTCCCGCTCGTCCTCTACTTCCCCGGCCTCAACAGCACCACCAAGACCGCCTGCACGTTAGCGGAGTTCCTGGCGAGCCACGGCTATGTCGTGGCGGCCGTCGCGTTGGTGGGCGCGTCCTACGAAACACCCGACCAATCCAACACCCAGGGGGATATCGAGGCCTCCGTCCGCGACATGGAAAGTGTATGGGCGATGCTCCGGAACGATCCATCGGTCGATCCGGCCCGGCTGGCGGTCGTCGGCCACAGCCTTGGAGGCATCGAAGCGATCATCTTCGCCATGCGCAACGAAAATGTCCTCGCCGCGGTCGGCTTGGACGCCACCTACGGCTTTGAAGGCATGACGCAGTATCTGGCCGGCTTCTACAGCTATGTGACGAGATCGATGCGGGCTGCGATCCTCGATCTCCGCAGGAACGAAGAAGGCATCAAGCTGGACCCCTCGGCGATCCGGGCGTTCCGATTCTCCGAAAAAGACTGGATCAAGATCCCACGAATGCGTCACATGGATTTCACGACCACGGGCATGCTGCCTCAGGTTTTCCAGTTCGAAGTCTCAGGCCCGATGTCGGGCCCGAAGGGCTGGACGCGGGAGGGCGCCTGGCGCGGTAGTCAGGCTACCTGCCGCGGACGTGGAGGATGCCGACGGCGCAGCCCTCAGTCACGACGCCGCGGTCGAAGTTCCACCATCGCTGCGCGAGCTGGCAGCGCTGATGGCGCGCGAAGGGTTCGACAAAGGGGCCGCCGTCGTCGATCGATTCAAGCGCGAGCTGGGAGGCGATCCCGTCTTCGAAGCCAATGCCTGTAATGGGCTCGGCTATGACCTGATGGGCGAGAAGAAGAACGACAATGCGATCGCGGTATTTCGACTTTGCGCATATGCCTACCCGGCATCCGCGAACCCGGAGGATAGCCTGGCAGACGCATACATCGCCGCAGGGCAGACGAACCTGGCCGTGGCATCCCTTCGCCGTTCCATCGAGCTCGTAGAAGCCGATCCGTCTGTGCCCGGCCAAGGCAAGAAGGCCTGGGAAGAAATGGAGAAGCAGAAGATCGAGAAACTGCAGCCGGCGTCACGGCCTCATGAGTGAAGCTCAGGAACGAATCAAGGACTTACTAGCCAGATTGAGGTCATCCCAAGCTCCAACTGCGGCTCTACAAAGGGGGATCCTTCGCCGTCCTTCACCGCTCACACCCACCCGGCCGCCCCCGCGGTTTCGGCGGCTCAGGATGACCAAACTACCTTCCCAGCCCTTTGAGCAGCGCGAAGAAGATGGTGCGGATGTCTTCGTCGGAGAACGGGCTCTCCTTGCCGGCTCGCTGGGCCATCACCCTGTCGCGGATCATGCCTTCGGTTGCTCCGAGGATGGTCGAGGCGATGGCTTCGTCATTCAGTTCCGGGCGGAAGGTGCCGTCTTTCTTGCCGCGAACGATCAGCAAGCGGATCAGGTTCTCGAAGTCGACAAAGCCTTTCGAGAGTTGGATTTGCGAGGTCTCAGCGCGCACCCGACGCCCCTCGAACAGGAGGAGATGGGCCAGATCGGGATCACGGCCGAACACCTCGGTGACCCGCTGCAGGACGCCTGACAGCGCCTCGCGTGCGTCGGCCGCTCCGACGACGATTTCCCGAATCCCATCGGTCAACGTCTCCCAGCTCTCATTGAAGATGGCCTCGAGCAGGCCGCTCTTGGAGTGGTAGCAGCGCACGAGCTGGGATTCCGAGGTGCCGGCCTCGCGGGCGATGGCGGCGGTTGAGGTGTGCTCGTACCCCTGACGCGAGAAGAGAGTCTTGGCTGCCGCCATGAGCCGGCGCCGCGCGGTTTGGGTGCTGTCCGGGTCGAGCGTCACGATGGGTTCCATCGTAGAGGTTCTACCGGGCAGGGTCAACAGCACGACCGGGAAAGGGGTGCGACGCTACCAAAATATTCCGGAAACTCAGGCATTGACTTTGCTTTGTGGTGTCAGTGATGCCACAAAGCGGTAGTTTCACTACCATTTTAAGGGCGATTCGCTACGACATTGGGAGAGTGGTCATGCAGAATCGGACTTGTCTTGTCCTCGTTGCCCTCCTTGCACTCGTCATTTCCATCCCAGCCTTCGCGGACACTGTTTATTACCTGAAGGGGTCCGTCACGGACCAGGCCGCCAAGGCAACCCAAACACCCGGAACAGCAACGTTCGATCAGATCGCGCCGACCGGCGTGGCTCCGGTCACACAAACGGGCTCCTGGCTGGCCAGCACCGACGTTCCTGGTGATGCGCTCTCCCTTTACTGGAGTGGGCCGTTTTCGGGAAGTGCCAGCGGCGTGCTCGATTTGAAGTGGTCCTGGAACACGGTGAACGCGGAAGCGATCGCGCTCGGCGCCACCGTGGACATCAGCGTGTTCGCGGACCCCGATTACACCTCCGCGAATCCGCAGCCGGGCAAGTTGATCGGCACGGCGACGGTCACGTTCCCGATCAGCGCTGCTCCGACGATGGCGGAGAGCCTGGTTCCAGTCAGTGGAACGGTCCAACAAACGCTCTTGATCCAGGTCGTTCCCCATTTCTCCGACGACGGCAATGGGCTGCACGTCTATTACAACTCGACGACGACACCCTCGAGCTTCACATTGCACGCTCCGCAGGTCCGTGTGCCGTTCCCCGCGGCGTCGGTGGGAAGCGGCTCGGTGCCACGCTTCAATCTGTTCACGCCAACGCCCTCCCAGCTTTCCTCAGGAATCGGGATTGATGCGGGCGAGCCCTCGATCGGCGCCAACTGGATGACCGGCAGTGCGCTCTTCCAGTCGTTCACGACGACGTTCAAGGTCTCGTTCGATGACTCCTGCCCGACCAGCCCGACCTCGACATGGGTGCCGAAGCAGAGCCAGATCACGGGCACCGAGAGCTTCGATCCAATTCTCTTCACGGACTCGAAGA
>WNFI01071005.1_pt1 | contig 10224 bp, 9 predicted proteins | sample 5400471 | NCBI WGS metagenome assembly WNFI01 (sample SAMN13153348, study PRJNA577476) | soil metagenome | isolation source: 100 cm saprolite on Douglas fir-dominated hillslope | place: USA:California | collected 2013-09-17 | reverse complement strand
CAAGCACCGTCGACTTACGGCGCCACCGGCCGCGCGCAAGTGCCAAGCTCCAAGGCCAGCCCACCATTGGCGGTCAGCCGAACGCTCTAGCTGCTTTTCAGAAATTTTCGTCGGGCGCCGCGGCCGTGGACAGCGCACTCGGCGTTTTACGCCGTCACCGAAATTTTCAATCCCGTCACCGTATCAATTTCGGATCCGTCCGGCATCGTCAAAATCTTGTTTTTGGTGTCGAGGTAGGCACCATTCGCCATCTGGATTATCGATGAAGTGTCGATAACCTTGCTCCCGGTCGTCGTGTCGATTTTCGTCCCGTCCGACCTCGTCAAAACGTTACTGTTGGTATCAAGCGTCGACCCATCGGCGAAAAAAATTATGGGGTCGAGCACGTTGGCTGGCTGAACCATTTTCTGCGTCGCTGACAACGCGTTTATCGAGTCCTGCAGCTTCTGCTGATTTGTCTGCTGGGCATTCTGCGCGGCGATTTGCGCAACAAGGCTAGACGTGTTCGTGACGCTGTTTTGCGAAATCAGCGCAAACTGATTTGCAGTTTTCCCGCTGGAACCAAGAAATGAGCTGATGCTGCCGTTGCCGCCGGAGTTTTGCAGCATGCCCAATAGGCCGCCGGCGCTACCCTGATTTTGAATGGAGCTCAGCGCATCGTTAAGCCAACTCGAAGCGGAGTCCGCACCTAAAAATATGCTGGCTTGGGTAATTGGAGATGCGCTGATTACTGACATACTGGCAAACGCAATTTGAATTGCGAAAGACTAGATCAAAAATATTAAGAAAGTCTGATCGTTAGCAATTTGCTAACCAAACTTTTCTCGAAATTGGGCCTGAACTTATTGGCCTTTCTGCTTGATCGGACATCAGCCGGCGCAGCGAGCAAGGCGGTAACTCATTAACCATGAACTTTTACGGGCCGTTGGTGGGGACTATGCGATGAATTTCCCGATCCACTGGATCACACGTGTGTAACTGCCAGTACGGCAAATAGACCAGAAAGGTACGTAAGATGTCTGACATCGTTCTATCCGCAGGCGTGCGGTCGAACCTGCTGCAGTTGCAGCAGACTTCTGACCTGATCACGCAGACGCAGACCCGGCTGGCGACGGGAAAGCGGGTCAATTCGGCCCTCGACAACGCAATCAACTTCTTCACCGCCCAGGGCCTCGACAATCGCGCCAACGATCTGAACGGGCTGCTGGACTCCATGTCCAACGCCATCAACACGATTCAGGCCGGCAACAACGGCATCACGGCCATCACCAAGCTTGTGCAATCGGCACAAGCGCTCACCAGCCAGGCCAACCAGACCACTGACACCACGGTCCGGGCGACCTTGAGCTCGCAGTTCGACGCGCTGATTACCCAGATTGGCCAGCTCGCTGGCGATTCAGGCTTCAACGGCGTCAACCTGCTCGGTGGCGACACCTTGACCGTGACGCTGGACGAAACGGGCAACTCGACCACCAGCGTGACCGGCGTCAACTACACTGATGCCACCGCGGCCCCGTTGAGCATTGCCGTGGCGGCCAACAGCTGGGCCGGCTCTGCCGACATTCAGGCGGCGACCGACAATTTGACCGCAGCGCTTACCTCGTTGCGTACAGAGTCTCAGACCCTCAGTGCGAACCTGTCGACTGTGCAGATCCGCCAGGATTTCACGAAGGCGACAATCAACACACTGCAGACCGGTTCTGCCGACCTCACCCTTGCCGACTCGAACGCGGAAGGTGCGAGCTTGCTCGCCCTGCAGACCCGCCAGCAGCTGTCGACCACAGCTCTGTCGTTGGCCTCGCAGGCTGACCAGAACGTGCTGCGCCTGTTCCAATAAGCAGCTTCGAACACGAATAAAACGGCGGCCTTTTGGGCCGCCGTTTTTTTTTGCGTGCCGCGCAATCGTGGTTAATGAATTCTTAATTTTCGACTTTAACCGTCTGTCAACCCTAACGTTTCATTATCATCGCTAAGCGATTTGGCCCTATGCAGGCAAGGAGTTTGCCATGAGTGAAATTGTACTCTCCCCCGGCGTTCGTTCGAACCTTCTGCAATTGCAGCAGACGTCGGATCTGATCACCCAGACGCAGACTCGACTCGCAACCGGCAAGCGCGTCAACTCAGCGCTGGATAATCCGATCAACTTTTTCACCGCCCAGGGCCTGTCTGTGCGAGCCAATGACCTCAACGCCCTGCTCGACTCGATGTCCAGTGGCATCAACACCATTCAGGCCGCCAATAACGGCATCACGGCGATAACCAAGCTCGTGCAGTCGGCGCAAGCGCTGGTCAGCCAAGCGCAGCAAACCGCGGATCCGACCGTACGCGCAACACTGGCTAGCCAATTTGACACGCTGCTGCCGCAGATCGACCAACTCGCCGGCGATGCCGGCTTCAACGGTATTAATCTACTCGGCGGCAACGACCTTACGATCACGATGAACGCAGACGGCACTTCGAGCGTGGTTGTCACTTCCTTCAACGACACTACCGCAGGCGATCTGGCGATCAATGCTTCGCAGAACAGCTGGGTGGCGAATACTGACATCACCGCCGCCAGTGACAATCTAAAGACCGCGCTGACGACATTGCGGTCGCAGGCTCAGTCGTTAAGTTCCAATTTGGCGACCGTGCAAATTCGGCAAGACTTCACCAAGGCGATGATCAACACGCTAACCGCGGGCGCGGACAGTCTCACGCTTGCTGACAGCAACGAAGAAGGTGCGAACTTGCTCGCCTTGCAGACACGTCAGCAGCTGTCGACAACGGCTCTATCGTTGGCCTCGCAAGCCGATCAAAACGTGCTGCGGCTGTTCCAATAGTCGCTTTCGTATAGCCCGTCGCCGCGGACGCAAAAGTCGCCGCACCAAGTTCAATAGACGGCTGCAAGGAGCGGCATCAAATGGGTCTCAAAGTCGAGCTGAAGGCCGGAGAACGCTTCATCCTCGGCGAGTGTCTGGTCACCAATGGCAGCCAGCGCACCCGATTGCTTATCGAAGGCGATGCGGCAATCTTGCGCGAAAAAGACATTATGACGGCGACGCAGGCCAACACCCCCGCCAAGCGCATCTATCTCGCGGTCCAATTGATGTACACCGCCCGCGACCCCCGTATTCACCACGAGACCTATTTCGTGCTGATGCGCGACCTGGTGCAAGCCGCACCGAGCGCATGGCCCCATATTGTGGCGGTGAGCAATCACATCTTGGCCGGCGAACTGTACAAGGCGCTCAAGAGCGCCAGAGCCCTTATTGCCTACGAAAAGGAGCTGATCGATCATGCAACACGCGGCACAAACATACGACGCGGTCGCCAAGCAGACCGCAAGACCGCGTGAGTTAGAAGCAGATCTGCTTCTAAACGCGGCCGCGCGCCTGCAAGCTATCCGCGACGGCTGGGACGCCAAGTGGGCCGAGTTGGATGCAGCGCTTGTCTATAACCGCAGGCTTTGGTCGATATTCGTGACTTCGGCAACCAGTCCCGATAACCCGTTGCCGCCCGGTGTTAGGCAAAATGTCGCGAACCTAGGCCTATTCGTTTTCAATCACACCATGACAATCATGGCCGACCCGCGGCCTGAAAGTCTCGGTTCGCTGATCAGTATCAATCGCGAGTTGGCCGCCGGACTGCTCGGTCGCGTCTAAGCGGTACGACGAAAAAACATTAAACCAAAAAACCGCGGCAATGCCGCGGTTTTTTATTTGTATTTCGGCGCTTCGCGAGGCCGCGCGCCGCCTATTATTTCAGATAGTTTACCAGACTGGTCTGGAACAGCATCGAGGTAACCTGCAACGATGCCTGCATGCGCGATTGAAGTGTGAGAAGTTGTGCGCCGACGTCTTCATTCGACACGCCATCGATTTGCTGCAGAAAGTCATTGAGTGTCGTACCGGTCTGCTGGTGGCGGGTCTTGGCAGCAGTTAATGAAGTTTGTGCACTGGCGAGATCCGTCTCGATATCAGCGATGCTCTGGGTACCGGTCGCACCCAGATTGACGGTCAAGCGCTGATCGAGAGCGCTGCTCAGGCCAACGCCATTCGGATTCGTCGGCGAAATCGATACAGCGGCTAGAGTGGCAACGTTCTGCACCAGGTTGCGAATCGCATCTTCATTGGCGCGGGCGCCATACGAAACAGATAGCGACTGGTCGATTCGCGCAGTTGCAGTTGAGCGCGCGGGGTCGGTGCCGGTTTCGCCGGTATACCAAATCACCGTGTTGGCTGCCGTGCCGGCAACCATTCCTGTCGCAGCATAGAATGGTGGTGATCCACCGACGCGCTGAGGCGGATTATTGGCATCGGCGTTGAAGAAATCGTTCGATGCGGCAACCGCTGACGCTGCAGTTAACGCCGTGCCACCAAGTTTTCCTAAAGCGGTGGTGAGGGCGGCCTGGAAATTGGTCGCCGTTTCGGTCGGCGTGGTGCCAACGGTGAATTGGTTGGAGCCCGGCGGAGAATTTGTCGTGGCTGTCAGCGTCAAGTTCTCGCTTGTGCCGTCAGGCAGATTGAGGCGCATCGTGACCGTTTCGCCGGGGTTCGGAACGGCAGAGAAATCGATACCCATCGAGGCCGGCGAGCCGCTCGGCGCCGACACGGTGGCGCCGGCCGCATTAGTGGTAATGGACGCCAGTTTGAACCCAAACGGAGATGTTGAATCCTCCGTCAGCGACACTGAGGTTGGGCTCGGCGCACCAATAACCAGCCGCCCGAGCCCGTCGGAGCCAAGGTCCGCCTGGTTGCGCTCAGCAATGAGCTGTTTAAGGCCGGCGCGCGCGCCATCACCATTGAGAATGTGATCGAGGGTTTCCACGGCCGGTTGGTCGGTGGCGCGACCAGAAAACAGATAGCGATTGCCAGCCTGACTATTCAGCAATCCAAGCACTTCGTCGAGCGATGACAGGGCGGTCTGCTGCGCCACGCCAGTCCCACTACCATTGCTGACACCGTTAGCCTGTACCATCGCCGATTTCACCGTGCTGGTGATGTCGGTCATATTGCTCAGCGCGGTGTTCATGAGATTGATGCGCGTCATCACATTGTCGATAGTGTCGTTATACCCGCTGATCTGCGACAGCTGCGCATTCAGACTGACGGTGACACCGCGGTCGAGCCCAAGGCCTGCATAAGTCGCTGATTTCTGGCCGGTACTGAGCTGGCGCTGCAAATCGTCAAATTGGGCGCGCATCTGCGTCAGTTGCTGGATGGCCAGTTGCGATTGGACTCCGATCGATGAGACGCTCATACCGTCCTCACATCTGGATCAGGGCGTCGAACATAGCTTTCACCGCCGACAACACGCGTGCGTTGGCGGAGTATGAATTCTGCAATGTGAGCAAGTTTGCCATTTCCTGATCAACATTGACGCCCGACGTGTCGTTGAAGCGCTGCTGCAATGAATTCAACACCACATCCTGGCCTTGCTTGAGATTGTCGGCCGAAGTCGCTGCCTCACCTTGTTGGCTGATGACCTGGCGCAGATAGGTGGTCAGCGATCCAGTGAACGGTGCAGTAACGGTACCGATGCCCGTATTTGGCGAAAACGTCAGTGACGTGCCGGTGAGCTGCTGCAATAGGAAATCAGGCCGCGTGCTGTCACCAGCTGCGGTACCAGCTTGGAAAGCGACGAGAGTCGATGGATCCGCCGCCACCGCGGGGTTAACGGCAATGCGGCCCGCTAATCCAAGGCTTTCGAAACCGCGCGATGTAATCGCCCCCGTATAGGGAGACGATCCGTCGGTAAACAACGGAAGTTCTGCGCTGCCGCCCGCAAGCGTGGTGACGGTCGAGGTGGCCGAGACCGAATTCACGTCGGTATTGCCGGTACCGTCGTCCAGAACTTCGAGAGTTGTCCCCGCCGGGTTTGAAGCCACCATGCCGGTGCCGGTGAACGCCGCGTTGATCTGTGTAATTACCGAACCCATACCACCGGAAAATGTATTGCCCGCCGACAAGCCGCCGATATCAACATCAAAGCCGTTTTGCGGCAGTGCGGACACCGGGCTGCCTGCGGTCGTTTTGTCCGAAAGCGCGGATGCCATCCCCGCAGCAAGAGCGTCGAGTTGATTTTGCGCCTGCACAAGATCCTGATCGCGCATCTGCAGGTAGCCTGCGATGGTTCCGGAACGGATCGCATGGGCCTGAATCAAATCGATCGGAGCGCCGTCGGGCGGAATGAGCGTTATCGTGCCGACACCGCGCTGCGTAGGGTCAGCGCTCCACTGTGATGCCGGCGTAATAGTGCCCACCGCATCAAAAGTTAATTTCGCAGCTTGCGTTCCGACCAGTTGGGTGCCCGAACTTGTAAAGATGTTTATCTGGCTGCGATCTCCCTGCACGACGTTGATATCCATGAGCTTCGACAACTGGTCGATATAGGCGTCGCGCTGGTCCATCAAAGTTGCTGTGGCGCTATCTCCTGGCGTAGAGGCAGCAATCTGCTGATTGAGTGCCGCGATCTGGCTCATTGCACCGTTGGCCTGATTGACCGCGTCGGCAATCCCAAGTTCCGCATTGGCGCGCAGACTCTGAACGCTGTCACTCAACTGATTGATCTGCTGCGTCAATAACTGTGCGCTACTGATAACGGCACTGCGCGCGCTCGGATCGTCTGGACTGGTCGAAAGGGCCAGCAGTGCAGTGGTGAAATTGTTGTACACGGACTCCAGCGCTGTACTCGACCCGGGCTGGCCATAGATGTTTTGCAATTGCGAGTACATATCCGCGCGCGTGTCGGCATAGGAAGCGCCGGCATTTTCGACCCGCAACTGTCGCTGTACGTACAGATCGATTTCACGTTGGATATCGCTGACCCGGACGCCAACGCTCGTGTTGCCGCCGGTCGCGATCTGGTTGACGACCTTGCGGGTGTAGCCCGGGGTGTCGGCGTTGGCGACGTTTGCGGCAACCATCGCAATATTGGCCTGCGTGACCTGCAGGCCTGAGAGGGCGGAATTGAGCGCTTGTGTCAGACTCATATTCCGGCCTCGATCACTCTGCGATTATGTCCGGCGCTCACGGACGACTATCGAATGACATTCAGCAGATCTTGCGACATTTGATTTGCCGTCGTGATCACCTTGGTGTTCGCGGAATAGGCCTGCTGCGTAACAATCAACTTGGTAAATTCAGTCGCGATGTCGGTATTCGAGGCCTCCAGCGACTGTCCGACGATTTTTCCTGACGAACCTGCGAGCGCCGGCCCTGAAGCATCTGTCAATTGATAGGCGCCACCGTCGAGGCTCTTGAGATTATCCGGACTATTAAAGTGGACCAGCGGGACTTGGGCCAACGCCACATTTTGCCCGTTTGAAAACGTCCCGATGATATCGCCCGAGTCGCTCACTGCAATTGAGTTGAGCTGGCCCGCGGCGTAGCCGTTCTGTTGCAAGTTGTTGACCGTCGCGATGCCGCTTGTATTGGCGAATTGCGTGATCCCGCCCGGTCGAGTCTGTTTGATAGAATAGTTCCCAGGTATCCTGGCCACCGGCGGCAACACTGTCGGTCTTGGCCCATCTCAATTGAAGATTGGCGGGCGTGCCGATCGGATCATAGACGGTCACCGAGCCGCCATCGATCGATTCATTCACAAACGTGGACACATCGGTGCCGATGACTGTTCCCGTTCCAGCAACCGTAGGGTCAGCACCAGGAGTGAAATCTGCAGGGTTAAGCAACTCGGAATTTGGCGATGCTGGATTGAACGCATTTGTGGCTGGATTTGATGGAAGATTGATACCGTAGTTCACCTGGTTCGTCGCGCTGGCGGGCAAAAAGTTGCCCTGAAATTGCAAGGGAGCCGCAACGCTTCCGGCCGCATTACCGGTCGTGGGATCAATCGGAATGCCTTCAAGATAGTAGCCGGCGCCATTCACGAGGTAGCCATTGGCATCCTGCTTGAAGTCGCCGCGACGCGTATAACTGTCAATGCCGCCGAAGAGCGGCTGATTGCCGGTGAACCCGGTCGGAGCTTGCACGATGAAATAGCCATTGCCATTGATGGCGATGTCCGTGGTCGAGTTCGTGCTCTGGATTGTCCCTTGCACCGTGTTCGTGGCAACCGAGCTTGCGATCACACCGCCCGCGATTTGATGCGAAGGCTCCGAATCCCCCGGGATTAGGTCCGAAAATTTCGTGTCGATGCCTTTGTAGGCCGTCGTCTGAGAGTTCGCGATATTGCCGGATATGTTTTGCATGGCGAAGGACTGCGCCTGCAATCCACTCACTGCAGTTGTAAGAGCGTCGAACAAACCCATGACTTCATCTCCGCAAACGAGACACACTTCGCCCCACTGGGGCTCTGAAAACGAATTCTTGGATAGTCCGTGGCAATAGGCGTGCCACAGATTTAATACAATAATATCAAATAGTTATGAGTTGAGCCGGCTGGAAGAACCGCAGCGAAGCGGTTCTTTCTTCCGTCGAGCGGCAGATTTTGCCGGGGCGGGTTTCCGGTCAGGCAGCTAAGGATGTTTGGAAAAAGTGGGTGCTCGCCAGCAAACTCAAGACGCGCCGCCAGACTCTGGCGTGAACTTCAGTGCAACGCCGTTCATGCAGTAGCGCAAACCGGTTGGTTGTGGTCCGTCATCAAACACGTGACCGAGATGACCAACGCAACGCGCGCAATGCACTTCCGTGCGCGCCATGAAAAATGAGCGATCCGTTTTTGTCTCAACCGCATTGGCCAATGGTCGATAAAAGCTGGGCCAACCCGTGCCACTTTCGAACTTGGTATCGGACGAAAACAACGGCAAATCGCACCCGGCGCAGGCGAAGGTGCCCTTGCGCTTTTCTTTGTTAAGCGGGCTGCTTCCGGCGCGTTCCGTGCCGTGCTGACGCAGTATCGTGTATTGGTCCGCCGTGAGGCGTTGGCGCCAATCCATATCGGACAAATTGCGATAATCGACGGTGCCGCTTGCGGTCATCGTTTCTGCCTCACCAAATTTGGTCGTGAGAGCGAGCGCGGAAAGCGCGATGCCCGCCATCAACAGTGCGCGTCGGTTCGTCATCTAACCTTCTCCAACTCGCAAGTTCTGTAACATGGAGATACAGGTTTTACGCGTAAACGCTATTCAACTTGTCATCACCAATCTATCACGTTGATGCGAGGCAACCCCGGCGCAATTATCAACCCGGGAACCGCAGAGGCGCAAAAGGGAGCCGCTATCGATGGGAAAGGCTGGATAAATGAGGCTGAGGCGCGTTACGCGACTGCCAACCGGCCGACGCGAAGATGGCTTTGCTTTTCCGCTGCGCGCCACAAACGGCTGTCCGGCCGAAGCGGATATGAACTGTGCCACTCCTCAAGCTTTTCTCGATAGAGCGAAACGTAAGCGTCATCGGCAAGCGTTTCGATGTTGTCGAGATCGAGGCCGAGGCCGATCTCGTGATAGACATCTAGATTGTGCAAATCCGGTACTGGCAAACTTCCGCGTCGGAAATCGCTCCACATCTGCCGGTACAAATCCTCGAGGTCGCGAACAAGCCGTGGCGTATTGAACAGTAACCCGTTATCTCGGCCGGCAATCAACTTCGCCTTCGTCTCCGCCAGCTTCTCTCGATTGTGTGCGAGTTCGATTGCTTTCGACACATATGCGTCCGGCGTCGGGCAACTCAGCTCGCTGACACCGGCCGCTTGGACTACGGAGGAACATACTCTGGCGGCGAATGTCCGACCGGCAAACGTCACGATCGGCACACCCATCCAGAGAGAGTCGGCAGCGGTGGTGTGTGCGCCATAAGGGCTGCTGTCGAGAAACAGATCCGCAAGCGGGTAGCGCGCGAGATGCTCGGGATTGGGGAGCTTCTGCGCGAATACGATACGATTTGGGTCAATCCCGGATGCCGCCGCGGCCTGGCGAAGCCGTTCATTGGCATCGTCCGTGGCGCTCAGCAACCAAAGGACGCTGTCAGGCACGCTGCCAAGGATCATCATCCAGCGCCGGAATGTCCGCGGTGTCGTCTTTTGCGAACCGTTCAATGAGCAGAAAACGAATGCGTTTTCTGGGAGTCCGGCGTCAGCGCGCGAAGGGCGCTGCGCAGCAACGACACGCTTGCGGTCGTTGGGCTGGTAGCACGCAAGCCGTAACACCTTCTCCGAATAATAAATCTCGTGGTCGGGCGGAATGATGTTGGAATCGGCAATTATATAGTGGTGATACGGCGTCCCTAACGTGCCTGGGAACCCGAACCAGTTCACTGCGATAGGCGCTGGCCTCCGGGCGAATAC
>WNFI01176657.1_pt1 | contig 10225 bp, 9 predicted proteins | sample 5400471 | NCBI WGS metagenome assembly WNFI01 (sample SAMN13153348, study PRJNA577476) | soil metagenome | isolation source: 100 cm saprolite on Douglas fir-dominated hillslope | place: USA:California | collected 2013-09-17 | reverse complement strand
AGTATGTCTTCTTCGCGCCGAATCGCCTGGATGGTGGGGACGGGGCTCTTCATCCTCGTCATCTACTCAGCCGCCTCGCTCTTGCTGAAGGCCGGAACGTATCCACTTATCACTTTCGGCAATCTCGTCCAGTGCCTCCTGCCCCTCCTGGCCAATACCGGCCTGCTCCTGAATGCCGGCACGCCCCGGTGGCGGCGAAACCTCTTCTGGATGCTGATCGCCATGAGTTGCACGCTATGGATGATCGGGCAGTTCCAGTGGACTTACCACGAGGTTTATCTGCGCGAGCCCGTACCGGATCTGAATGCGGGCGATATCCTGTTCTTCCTGCGCGGCATTCCTATGATCGCGGCGCTGGCGCTGCGCCCGGATCGAAGGCGTGGAGAAATCCGATTGCGCCTTGGCTATCTGGATTTCGGGGTCCTGTTCATCTGGTGGACTTTCCTTTATGTCTTTGCGGTTTTGCCGTGGATGTACGCAACGCCGTCTTTCGCCCCATACAATGAAAACTTCATCATGCTGGCCAACATTCAGAACATGGTCATTGTCGGTGGGTTGGCGGCCCTGTGGCTGGCGTCCCACGGAGCCTGGCGGATCGTGTACGCCAATCTCTTTGGTGGCGCCACTCTTTATTTGATCTCTTCCCTGATAATTAATATTGCCATCGCACGCAATCGATACTACACGGGAAGTCTGTATGATCTTCCTCTGGCGGTGATCTCGCTACCTCTGTTCGCGATCTATACCTTGCGGTTTAGCAATGTTGATCCCAAAGTTCGTGATTTTCGTCTGATGGCCACCTTGATTACTTCTGTTCCGCTGGCGTTGTTGATCTACCTGCGCACGCATCTGGCTGACCGGGACCGTGCGCGGCTGCTCGCCAAGTCCGAACAGTCCATCGAGAATCTGAAACGGCTGCAGGCGCAGATCGTTCAATCGGAAAAACTCGTTTCTCTGGGCCAGCTCGCTGCCGGCGCGGCGCATGAAATCAACAATCCGCTCGCGGCGATCCTCGGTTTTTCCGATCTGCTCGCCGATGACCCCACGGTTCCGGAGAAAGCCCGCGCGACCGCTTCAAAGATTCGCGACCAGGCGCGCCGCACAAAAACGCTGGTCGGCAACCTCCTGAGTTTCGCCCGCCAGGTGCCGGCCGAGCGCACGCTCCTGGACATCAACACCGTGGTGAACAACGCCGTGCAGCTTCGCGCCCTCGACCTGCGTTCCGGGACCACACGCATCGAGGTACAGCTTGAGTCCGTCCTCCCCGGCGTTCGCGGAGATGGAAATCAATTGATGCAGGTTTTCTTCAACATTGTCAGCAACGCCCTGGAAGCCATGGAAGCAGCCAAGGGCGGAGTTCTGACGATCAAAACAATCCGCGACCGCGCCAATGTCGTCATTCTGTTCTCCGACACCGGTCCCGGCCTCAAGGACCCGCAGCGCGTTTTCGATCCTTTCTATACGACCAAGCCGGTTGGCAAAGGCACGGGTCTGGGCCTCAGCATTTGCTTCGGCATCGTTCAGGAGCACGGCGGAAAAATTCTTTCGTACAACCGGCAGGAAGGCGGAGCCGTCTTTCGGGTGGAATTGCCCGCGGTCTTGGCGGTTTTCCCGGCGAAGGAATTGCAGCTCCGCACCGCTTCGACCACGCCTCAAAAACCTTCCTGAAGGCATTTCAACCTGACGCTGATTCGCCGTTTGTCCGAAGATCAATGCGACTCATGCTACAGTTTTGCATTCCACTTTTGAGGCGGCGAAGAAGGAGTCACGATGCCGGAAGCGGCCATTCAGACTCACAAGCTGACAAGAACTTTCGGAAACCTGACCGCGGTGGACAGCATCGATCTCCAGGTGACGGCTGGACAATTCTTCGGATTCCTAGGACCGAACGGCGCAGGAAAATCGACGATGATCAAGATTTTGACCGGATTGCTTGCGCCGACCTCCGGCAGCATTCAGCTCCTTGGCGTAGACTTCGCCGCGAATCCGGTCGAGATAAAGCGCCAGATTGGCGTCGTTCCCGAAGGCATGGGCCTTTTCGAGCGCTTGACGGGTTCCGAGTACCTGAATTTTGTCGGCCGGATGTACGGCTTGGACCGCGCCACGACCCAGCGCCGCTCCGAGGAGTTGCTTGATTTCATGCAACTCGCCGATCGTCCTAAGACCATGATCGCGGATTACTCGCATGGGATGCAGAAGAAGCTGGCTCTCGCTGCCGCGGTGATACACGGGCCGCGCATTCTGTTCCTCGACGAGCCATTCGAAGGCGTGGATGCGCTTGCGGCAGGCGCGCTGAAGGCGCTGCTGGCGCGCATGACGGCACGCGGCACAACCATTTTCCTGACGTCCCACGTCCTGGAAATCGTCGAACGCCTGTGCAGCCACGTGGCCATTATTCATAAAGGGCGGCTTGTCGCGCAGGGTTCGCTGGAAGAATTGCGCGCGGGGATTTCGGGCGAGGCCGGAAGTAATACTACACTCGAGCAGATCTTCCTTTCGATCGTTGGCCAGGACGGCGCGGAGCACCCGCAGCTCGAGGAACTTTCATGGTTGATGTGACGGCGTCCGTCAGTATCTTCGGGCAGATCCGCCTGGTTGCCGGACTTCGCTGGCGAATATTGCGGAACAGCCTGCGCAAGAAAAATAATCGTCTCGACTTGATCGGCCTGATCTTCACGGGCGTCTTCAGCGGCATCTTGGTCCTCGGACTATGTTTTGCATTTTACGCGGCCGCCTACGCCTCTTTTTGAACTTCGAATTCCGCACGCTGCTGCGGTTTCCAATGAGCCTCCGCGCGTTCTACATCACTGGTTTGGCGTATGGGTTCGCCGGTGTTTCGGCGCTCGCGTCGATCTGCTGGCTGCTGGCTATCGCTGCCGGAGCCACGGTCGCCAAGCCGGGTGTGTTGCCAGCCATGCTGCTGATCGTTGCTATGTTTATGCTGCTCAACGTAACCCTTGAGCGGCTCACTGCTTCCTGGCTGGAGCGGTTGCTTGCCCGCCGCCGGACCCGGGAAATTTTCCTCGGCCTATTTGTTCTATCCATGATTTCGCTGAATTTCCTTACGCCTCTGATGCAGCGCTACGGCGCGTCGGCGCGTCCGGTATTCCTGCGCCTCGTGCCATACTTTGCGTGGTTCCCGCCTTCGCTCGCGGGCCGCGCCCTTGCCGGCGTAACCCGCCTTCAACCCGCGGAGTTTCTGTCGAGTTCCGCTCTTCTTCTCTTCTTCCTGGTTTTGTTCAGCGCCCTTTTGTGGCACCGCTATGCTGCGCAATATCGCGGTGAAGAGCTCAGTGAAACGGCGGCGCCTGCCCGTGCCGCCACCCGCGCTATCGCGACGACAGACGACGGCGCCGAACGCTGGAGTTTGCTTTCGTCCACTGTGGCAGCAATCGTCCGTAAAGAGTTCCGCTATCTCACTCGCAACGGTTTTGCGTATCTCACTTTACTGCTCCCTCCGTTGTTGGTACTCATCTTTAGTTTGAATTTTGGTGGAAGGTATCCAACGGTGGGTGGTAGGGGCGTCTCCGCAGAGATATTTTTTCCCGGCATGATGGCCTACCTCATCCTCCTTCTGATGGCCCCGGCCTACAACAGTTTCGCTTACGAAGGCCGCGGCATCCAGACCTACTTCACCGCCCCGCTGCGCTTCCGCGATGTCTTCCTTGGCAAGAATCTGATGCTCGTCTCCGTTCTCTCGGGGGAGATCGCGCTCTCCCTGGCGATACTGGCGTGGCGCGTCGGTCTGCCTTCGGCCCACATGCTGGTGGCCACCTGCGCTGCCATTATTTTCACCACCGTAGGTCAGCTCACTATCGCGAACTGGTCCTCGATAACCTTTCCACGCAAGCTGGAATTTGGCCAGATGCGCGGCCAGCGGCAATCCGGCATGGCCGTGCTGGTTGCCTTCGGCGCCCAAATATTGATGGGCGGCATTTCCGCCGTGATACTGTTCACCGGAAATTGGACCGGCAATCATTGGCTTCCCGCCGAAGCGTTCTTTTTTCTCGCTGCAGCGGCCCTCGGAGGCTACTTCGCCTCGCTCGACGCCTTGACCAGGCTTGCGGAGAAAAAAAAGGAACTCCTGATCGAGGCTTTGTGCCGGTGATCCTTTGCGACACGCTGCCCGCCCATTTCAAAACGCTCATTTTTCGACGAGGAAGCTTCCGATAACCAGCGCGTCCATACCGGAACTGAAAAACGTCCGTATCGCGTCGGTCGGCGTATGCACGATTGCCTCGCCGCGCAGGTTGAACGACGTGTTCAGGACGACCGGCACGCCTGTGCGCTTCTCGAATTCATCGATCAGCCGCCAGTAGAGGGGATTGCTCTCTCTCTCGACCGTTTGCGGCCGCGCGCTGCCGTCCACGTGCGTGACGGACGGAATTACGCTGCGTTTTTCCGGGCGCACCTGCGCCGTCAAAATCATAAATGGTGAATCCGTGGCGCTCTCTAGGAATTCTCGCGCCGCTTCCTTCTTGAGCGAAGGCGCAAACGGCCGCCACCACTCCCGGAATTTCACAGCCTTGTTGACCTTGGCGTTCATTTCCGGATCGCGTGGGTCGGCGAGAATCGAGCGGCTTCCGAGCGCGCGTGGGCCAAATTCCATGCGGCCCTGAAACCAGCCGAGAATTTTTCCCAGCGAAAGCAGCTCCGCCGCGGTTGACGCGGCGTCCGGCAGCCGAGTGCAGCGCAACTTATCCGTGCTCAGCGCGCTTTCGATCGCTTCGTCGTCAAAGCACGGCCCCCAATATCCGTGCCGCATCGGCTTGTTCGGCAGTTTTCCGTTGCCGTCGAGAAATGGAGCGAGCGCGGCGCCAAGCGCCACGCCGTCATCCGCGGCCGCAGGCTGCACGAACATCTTTTCCACGAGGCCGGATGCCGCAATTTTCCCATTGGCTTTCGAGTTCAGCGCCACGCCACCGGCGAGGCAGAGGTTTCGGCACCGCGTTTTTTCGATGGCCAACCGCGCCACGCTCATCATCGCTGTTTCACAAGCGTCCTGAACGGCATAGGCAATGTCTTTGTGGCGGCCCTCAATGTCACTCTCTGCGAAACGGGCTGGGCCGAGGCGCGCCGTCATGCCGGCGAACGGCGTCGCGCCGTTGGTGGTCAGTTGTTTCGTGTGAACGCGGTACGGCGCCGCCTTCAAATCGATGAAGGCAGACAAATCCACGCCCGGCTTCCCGTAAGGCGCGAGGCCCATGACTTTCCATTCGTCGCTGTTGGGTTGAAAGCCGAGAAACTCTCCCACGCGCCTCGGCCGTCCATCCCCACGACGGCGGCTTCGTCAAACCCCGAGTACGCGTAGGCGCTGATGGCGTGCGCCAGGTGGTGATCGACAAACCGCATTTTCGCTTTTGTCGGCCCGAATTGCTGCGCGAATTTCTTCGCTCCGCTCTCCTGATGCCACATGCTCAGGAAGTGCAGCGTTGAATTCAGCCCTTTGAGATACGTCAGCGGCATTTTCCCCGTGGCGTAGCACTTCAAATCGTGGCGAAAGACCGGCCCCGCCGTCTGCCACCCGAAACACACTTCGTCCAACTGCTCCGCTTGCGCATTCGCGAAGTCCAGACACGCTCGAATCGCATTCTTCGGAAAGCCGGCATCGTGCTTCAGCCGGCTGATGCGCTCTTCCGCCACGGCAAACAGCAGCTCGCCGTCGCGCACTATGCATGCCGACGAATCATGCATCTGCGAATAATTAATCCCCAGTGTCAGCATTCTTCGTCAATCGCTTCGAGAATTTCCCCGCATCCTGCCACGGCATGTCCTGTACTCAATCTTGTAAAAATTATAGTAACCCGCGCGAATACCAGAGTCGAATTCTCGCCTCCGTTGCACCAGGACTCTGCCGAAGCAAGGCGATCGTGGCCGGCTCCAATTGCAATCGGCGCTACGCCAACATCGCGCTTGACTTGTTGTACTTCATTTGCTAGTATACTTCCCAGGTAACAGAGCGAAGTTTTTCCGAGTGCGCCAGCTTCTCTGCCGCATTTTTGGTTTTCGCCGTGGCAAATCTCGATCAAGTCAGTGGAATTCACCGACTTTGAGCCCCATTCCTCTCGTAATCGTCTGGCAAAGCCTTTTGCGTTAAGTTCTTTAAAATCAACACTTGTAGAAAATGCGTCAAAAATGCGTCCCTAACTACCTTTAGAATCAACACTTATGAAGCACCCCGTAAGTGTTGATTCCAAACCACTTACTGCAAGTGTAAGTTCTTTAGATGCAACACTTATGAAAAACAGGGGAGGGGGGCTCAGTTATTGTTAACTAGACTGCCGATGTCGGCAGCGACCCTGAACGAACCCCCCGGAGTCTTGCTACTCGTTCCCACGGGATCATGTATTGCCACGTTCCCTCTTGCGGACGAACACCAGTGAATCCACTTCCTCGAGGATCTCCCAAGAAGATGAAGAGTTGCCTCGAAAAACTCGATTCACAAAACGCACCGGCCCGTATTCCGGCAAAGTCCATCCTCCTGGGAAAAGGCGTGCGTCGTGGAAAGCGATGATTCCATTTTCCATGAGGTGAGGATGCCAGTCGTTCCAATCCTGTTCGACCGCTTCTTCTCTGTGATCTCCATCGATCAATAGAAAGTCGATTGGCCTATTCCAGGCCGCCACTGCATCATGGCTGAAAGCTTCGATCCACACCATTTTGGCGGGCGATTTCGTGGAGACCGCACGTCTGGCCGCGCGACGCAGGAAGTTTAGCCCCCGCACTCTTGAAAGATGAAACGGGTCCACGAGATACAGCGTGCCTTCCGCATCCATGGTGGTCCGCAGCGCGACTGCCGACGCGCCTTCGGCAACTCCGATTTCCACGAGGCTCTTGCACCCTCGAGCATGCTTTTCCAGCGCATAGTGTTCCGCCCCCGTGTGTTGCGCAATCGGCGGCCGCAATCCTGCCCACGCGAAGAACGGATGCTTCAACACCCGAGCCATCCACTTCTCGGGCTTCTGGAGTTCTGGCTGAATCTCGGCGAATTGAATCCTCGGCGTGGTCACTTCGTTTCCGGCTCTTCCTCGGATACTAGAGAGTTGATTCATGGCGCGACCTTGGGATTTGCCGCAGCGAGTACGATTGGCTCGGGTGATTCCTTCCCGAGTCCGCCCGCCGGGCCTCCGGGAGTGTTTCCAATGGCGCGGTAGAAAACCATTTCCGTCCGGCGCGCGGCCTCCTTCCAGGTGTAGCGCCTCATCTTTTCCTGGGCAGCGCTGCCAAGTCGGAGCCGCAACTCCGGATCGCGGCAAAGCCTGACAATCGCCGCCGAAAGCGACTCCGCGTCTCCGGGAATGACAAAAAGCCCGTCGTGCGAATCCTCAACTAAGTCGGTCATCCCGCTCGATTCCGTCGCGACAACCGGCATGCCGGAAGCCATGGCCTCGAGCAAAACCAGTGGCATTCCTTCGACCAACGAGGGCAGAACGAAGATTTCATGCTCCGCATACATACTTGGAATCTCCGCGCGCGGAACGAATGGCCATACCTCCAACGCTGCCTGTGCGGCGGGACTGAAACAGCGACGCACCCGCTCTTCCGGTTCGAGGCACCCCGCCACCGTTAATCGGGCTTCCGGAATTGCACGAAGAATCCGTTCAAAAGCCCGCGCAAGGTAGTAAATCCCCTTGTGGTCAATCCATGTCCCAACGAAGAGAAGTCTCGTTGCGATTCCTTCAGAAAAGGACCGCACGTGGAAAAACTCAGGCCCGACGCCGTTCGGCACGAACCACACGCCGTCAGGTGGCAAGTTGTAGCGGAGTTGAAGAAAAAGCAGCGCCTCCCGGTTGGTCACGATGCATTGGTCGGCGGCGGTGAACGACCATTTGTAGGTGCGCATGTGATACGCATGCTGCCAAATACGATTCTTCCACCGAAAATAATCTGCTCGGCCCTTCTTTGCCTCCCTGCCCATCGCGTAGTTTCGGCGCTCTTCCAGGCCGTGCATCGTCATCACATAGGGAGGTCCTGCGTCATCGCCGCGCAACCAGCGCTGCATGCCATACCAGAAGCCAAAAGGTGCGTGAATATTGATAATGTCAAACTCGCTCTTCTTTTCTTGAACGTATTCAGCAATCCGTTTTGCAAACTCGATGGCGCGGAATCGGCTTGGCCACTTCTGTTCGGGAAGCAAATCTTCGAAAAACTTAGGCTCCACGTTATGTCCCAGCTGGCCCAACTCTTTGGCTAAGTTGTAGACAATGCCTGCGACTCCCGCTTCGGCTTTTCCCGCAACTCCCGATATCATCAGAATGCGCATCTAACCGTAGCCCCGCTTTGCCATCTCGCCAGCAATACCTAACACGGCCTCCTGCGACTCCCTCCGCTCCAGAGCTGAAGTCACAGCTTCAGAGCGATCCGGCCGGTGTAATCAATTCGGTTCAGGAGAATAGGGATGCGATTCCGCGTGAAATACTCATCGCAGGCTTCCCGCGACCCTCTCCAATGTCCGTAGTCGTCTAATATGATCACACCACCCTTGGACAGGCGCGGGAAGAGGTGAGCCAGTTCGTGCTTGGTCGACGTATACCAGTCGGTATCAAGCCGCAGCAGCGAGATCGAGTCTGGCGCCGAAGCGGGCAAGGTTTCCTCCACTTTACCTCGAATGAAGTGGATTCTTTCTCTTGGGTAGTCCGTCCCATAGAGCAATTCTTTCACTCGCTCCAGCGGCGCGTCCCCGCACCTGTAGCCGGAGTCCTCCTGCAAAACTTCAGAAGCCTGTTTACCTGAGTAGTCGATGTCTTTCGCCGTGGGCTCCGGCATGCCTTCAAAGGTATCGAACAGGTACAAATCGCGCTTCACATCTTGCAACTGGAGGAGCGTTCTGGCGATTGCGGCCATGCTTCCCCCCTTCCAGACTCCGCATTCAACGATTTGTCCCGAAATGTCATTCGTACTCACATACCGCACTGCTTGAATGAGAGCGTGAATTCTCTCCGCGCTCGTCATGGTCCAGGGGCGGACTTCGCTGATGATTTCGGTCTCATCATTGCGGAAGTCCGGGGGATACGCCTGTTCCTGCGGAGGGAACTGGATAATGTCGAGGCCGAATAATCTGAAGGTTTTATGAATCGCAGCCTTGATCATGATCCCCCGTGCCAATCTTTTTGGATATGCTCCATCTCGGGAACCGGAAGCCAACGAGCGCGCGCGCGCCGATAGAGACCGCTCTCCGCCAGCGCCCGCTGAACGCTGTAAAAATTCCTCGGCGTCATAACTATTGCCGCCAGAAGGATTACCAATTTGAAGACGCGGTGAGAAAACCGCGCCTCAGGATGCAATATCTCATAAATCTTCCATTCGGTCTTTACGGTTTCCCACGGCCATCCGCCGTCGATCACGAGCCGAAGCTGGTCTGCAGTGGCTTGGGTGTACTCGATGACGGTGCGGCGTACCTGGGGGGCGATGCCGAACTTCTCAAGCTGCTGCGAAAGATTGCTTGCAAGCATCGCCAGTGATCTCTCCTTGCGGCGCAGTTTTTCCGGGTCGTAGCTCGCGAGTTGAAAGCTGTTCTCCTCATGAAGGCGGTAGTATGTGAGCGCTTCCGGAAGGATCTGCGCGCCCGCTAACACCGCAGCGAGTGTAAAAAAGTACTCATCGGCTTGAATTGCTATTCCTTCCGGAACTAGTCCGATCCGCCGGAGCAGGTCGGCGCGGATCGTCATGCGACTCGTCCCAAGAAAAGCACCACGCCGGCGAAACAAGCGCGCGCCCTCGATCGTACTGGCCTGGAAATGAAACCCCTCGCGGAGAATCTCGGCTTGCTCGCGCCCGTCACGCTGAACATTGATGATACCGTGGCCCACAATCCCCACGGACTGGTCCGTGGCCATCACCTGCGCTACGCGTGTCAGCTTATTAGGGGCCCACCAGTCGTCGCCGTCCAGGAACGCGACGATCTCTCCTTTGCATTCCGGAATGCCCGCATTGAACGCCGAGGCTTGCCCGCCGTTTTCCTTCCGCAGCAGCCGCACGCGTGGCTCGAATTTCTTCACGATTTCCGGCGTGCGATCCGTCGAGCCATCGTCCACAACGATGATCTCACGCTCCGCCGCCGGAAAGTCCTGCTCCAGCACGCTCACGATCGCCTGCTCGATGAAGCGCTCGTGGTTGTACGTGTCAATCAGTACGCTGACAAAACTTCTTGCCAAATTTCGGCTCCCCGTGAATCCTTAATCGCGCTTCCGGGCCAGACAATACAGATAAGTTCCTTTGAATCCGC
>WNFI01405216.1_pt1 | contig 10226 bp, 11 predicted proteins | sample 5400471 | NCBI WGS metagenome assembly WNFI01 (sample SAMN13153348, study PRJNA577476) | soil metagenome | isolation source: 100 cm saprolite on Douglas fir-dominated hillslope | place: USA:California | collected 2013-09-17 | reverse complement strand
CCACAATATTCTGAATGATATAATCAATAGAAAAATTTCCAGTTTGTCCAGTAAAAGTAAATGCCACGACGTATTTCCTTTATCCTTTCGAAACACTAGCAGCTACAGGACTTGCTGGAAGTTGAGTGGGTTGAATAGCAGTAATTGGACGCGCAGCTCCAGGACCAACAACTTTTGGAGCATTTGCAAATACCGCTGCTTGCAATTCACGATCAACTGTTGAAGCATTTATATCAGTAAGCGCTCCTGCATTAGCATCAACTGCTCCAACATCCTGAGCAGTTTTTCCTGGTACTCCTTTGAGTGCAGCTTCAGCAGCTGCAAGTTCTGCTTCAGAAAGTGCATTTTGTGGAACAGAAGGAAGAGGTTCAGGAAGTTTCTCAGGAAGATAAATATTTGGATTCTTACCAATAATCATATCCAATTCTTTTTGATGTTCTAAGATAGAAATATCAGCAAATCCATGAACAAAATAAGTTTCAGTTCCATCATCATGACAAAATCTAGAACCTGCTACTCTTGCATAATAACGTTTCTTATTTGTTGGCGTTTGAGTAAATGTTCTAGCTTGCATTGCTTGCATTTTGGAATTCCTTTTCAGATTTAAAAAATTGGCGGATTGATGTTATCTCCCCGCCAATAAACTCACCCACTTCAGGGAGGAAGATTAACCTACAGCAGCAGCAGTGAAGTTATAGAGAATTGCAAAAGCTTGGGGATTCTTAACCAGAGTAGTAAGTTCAGTTGTAAGAGTTCCACCAATTGCATCAATCCCATCTTCACCAACAATATCAAATGCTTTAGTCTTTCTGTTACCAAGGTAAGCAAGATTGAAGGAAGCAAGATCAACAATGATTGCCATCTTAGCATAAGATGCTGCAGAACCAAAAGCATTAAGAAGCGGATGCTCAACAATCCTTAGAACACCACGAGTAAGTTTCGCAGTAGAAAATTGCAATCCATAACTCGTTTGACCATCTTCAACAAAATAAGAACTATTGAGACGGAAGATGTTGTTAAGAATCCTTCGAGCAACGCCACCAACAAACATAATTCTCTCGTTACCAATCATTTGATCCGTGCGAACATTGAAAACTGGATCAATTGCGGTTTCGAGTTGTGAGAAGGTAGTAGTTGCACCAAGAGTTACAACATTAGCACCAGCTTGTGCTCCAACAATGGACAAGATTCCATCCATTGTATGGAAGAGTTGAGAATTTCTCATTCCAAGGAATTTCTGTCCCCAGATAATACCTTTCTCAATATCTGCACTATGAAGTGCAGCACAATCCATCTTGCTTTCTCCAACATTACCCTCACCAACAATCATTCGGGTTTCAGCAGCAGTACCACTTACTGCCCAAGTATTCCGAAAGATCTGGGTATAGTTGTTCTGCAAAACAGTTGCAATGCTAACTGCAAGAGGTCGCGAGGATGCTTCCTCATTTGCATTACCAACTTGAATACACAAAGTTGCATTCGCAATTTGTGCAGGAGCAGTATTCCCAACACCACGCTGCACTTGGATTTGAGTAGTTCCAATTACTCCAAGCACCAACATGATTTCAGTGGAAGCTCCATCCGGACGCAGCAACATACCAGGAATAATGTTAGCTGTAGAAGTAACATTAAGAAGTGTATCCCCGATAAGTGCAACTGCCGAAAGAACTACTGAAGGAAATATCATGCTCTTACTGAAATAGCCATGTTGAAATTGCACAGCAGTTTCAGTACGCAGCATACTTGTCATAGCAAAAATCGGCGCATCGCCCATTGGCATGAAACGCGCAATCATTCCACTAAAACTTTTTGCCGCATGGTCTTTTGTTAACAGGTTACTTGCCAGTGTACCAGCAGCCATTTTGTGTTCTCCTAGTTAGGTGTTCCAGAACGGACACCGCGAACTGTGACCGTCGGAGTCAACGTTATGGCTACATTACTGGCACTTGCGGTCGCAGCGAGACTGAGAGTAATAGTTCCCGTGTCTCGATTAGTAGCAACAACAGTAGAACCTGCGGCAATACCAGCACCCGAAACCGACATACCAATTGTGATATTGAGAATTGCATTGAGATCAACAGCAGTCAATACAAAACTGGTATTCGTAGTAGTTGCAGCAACAAGCGTTTGTGGAGTAGCATTCAAAATCTTAATAAGATATTCTCTCCACGAAGTTGCAGCAATTGTGGTAACTCCAAGCAAAGTAACACCACTATTTGCAACAACAGCAAGAGTAAGAACACCCGAATTAGCACTCCGAATAATTCTCCGAAAACTTGAACCCGGAACTAAAGAATTCAAATTTGCCGGCCACGCAAGCTGCACAGATTGAGAAGGCAGAGTACCATAAAGACTATTATCAGGCGGTGAAATCTTATTAATACTTCCAATAATAGCCTTTACAATATTGTCTGCGGTATCAAGATTATCAGTTACCGCAGCTGCGCCACTTCGATCAATATCTTGAGCACAAAGTTGCTGCGCAGTAACATTAACACCGGCAGCATTAGCAATTGCAACTGGCTCAAGTTCAAATGTACTCAGAATATCTCCTGGGTACATCGGTTGCTCAAGTGGCCCATTATTGTATGTTACTTGAACTAACATAATGAGTCTCCAAAGTTAAGGGAAAGTTTGGGATTTAGTTTAGAGAGATTTTTCAAGTTCAGTTTCAATCCATTTTTCCCAATCAGCAGTTGGAGCACCTTTTTGCAATTGCGCTGCATTATCGGGCTTATCTTCTTCATCTTTTGCAGTAGCTGCTTTAACAAATTCTTGCATATAACGCTCTGTAGCAGCAGAAATCTGTTCAGCAGTAGCTTTTGGAAATTTTTCTTGATAGCGTTTTCTAGTAGCATCAATCATTGGAGCAAAAGCAGGATTTGACATAAGTTTGGAAGATTTTGTCAAACTGCCTTCTACAAGAATATCCTTAACATGACCAGGAACTCTCTTAAGAAATCTTTCTTGTGCAGTAGTAAGTCCAGATTCAATCATTTTTGTTGACGCATTAAACATTGTCAACATAGCTTGACGCATGGACTTGTTAAGAATACTCGCATGAGCTTTAGCAGCTTTTTCACCACCAGCTATGATATCTGCGGTTTCTTCAGGAGTAGCATATTTAGCAAAATCAATCTTGCTAAAATTCTCCTGTAACTTTTTTGGATCAATAGTTGGGAGGAAAGTAGTTGGCTCTACTTCTGGAGGATTGTTGGGATCAACTACGTCATCTTCCCATAATTTAGGAAAATCCAACATCGGGTCATCCCCTGCACCATCTTTTTTCTTATTTGGATCAGCATTAGGATCAGCTATATTCTTTGGATCATTTAATGTTGCATTTGGATCAGCAATAATATTTCCAGGTTCATTAATTGATCTAGCTTGTGGAGTAGGTTTAGCAAAAGGATTTTGAAGAATATTTCCAGCCATGTTTAGCTCCTAAGTTTTGTTTACAAGTTCAGCGGCGCGAGCAGAAAGATTAGCTAACTCGACAGTACCCGCACCTACACCGCCAGTAGCTCTTAATTCTTTATTCTTTGAAATTGCTGCTTTATGATCATCAAAAAGTTCTTCAATTACTGCCATTTTGCCTTCTAATTCTCCAAGTTTAAGAAGATAACTTCTATCAAGTCCAGCTTCTTCAGGAACAATAGTAGTTCCTTTATCTTTGAAGAACTTTGTAAATTTTGTCTGTAACCAAGCAATTTGCAATGGTGAAAGAGTTTTCGCAAGAATTTCTTCTGCTTCAGTAAAAGTAAATTCTTGAAACATTGAATCAGGCCGCAACTGCATTTGGATTTCCTTGTTGTTGTTGCTGAGGTTGAGGAGGTTGAGGCATTGGACCTAAAATTTTAGCCATATCTTCTGGTTTCAATTGCCCATAAGTAGTATTTTTAGCAAGAATTGCTGCGGCACTACTCCAAGCATTGAGAGCTTGTTCATATTGTTGATCTTCTTTTGATTTCTCAAATTGACCAAGTTTATCTACTCCTTGAACTTTCATCAAATAAGAGAACATCGGACCAAGATCGTAAGCAGCACCAATTCCAGGCACTGCTGAAAGTGTTTGCATAGCTCCTTGCATAACATCACTATGAACAAGTCGCTGAACTGGCAACAATCCATCTCCAACAACAAAATCAGCTTCACTTTTACGAAGTGCAACTGGATCAATTTTTATAGTTTGTTGTTCAACTCGATTATAACGAGTTCCAGTAGGAGTAAATTGGAGATAATTACTCTTAAGAATTACTTGAATTGGTTGAATACAATAGGCTTGCCACATTAAGGCTTTGGTTCTTTCACGATTAGAACCATTTGCCATTGTTTCTGCCCATTCATCTTGAAGCTTATTTCCTTTTTGAAATTGCCCAAGCATTGGACGATTTTGTCCATTAGCTCTCATTGCCCATTCTGCAATTCCATTTGCTTCTTGCAAGAAATATTGAGAATTCTCATCCTTAAACTCTAGAACATGAACAGCTTCCTCCAACTTACGACCATAAGCAGTAGGACGAATTGGAATCTTTGCAGAAGGGTTTGGGGAGTTAATATGATCTGGATCAACAAGAAGAGGATTATAAAGCATTCTATCAGTAGTTCTACGTCTTGCACTATTGAGTTTTGCATTCCAAAGAGCAGTTACCATTTCCTGGAATGGTTGCTGACTCTCAGCAGGAGACTTTGTTTGATGATCCAAACCATCAATCTTGCTTTGCCCAATAATAACTGGAAGATAATCATGAGCATTTATCATTGGTTGAGCATAAACAAGAACTCCATTTACTGAAATAAGTTTCCAAACTGCTGGAGTTTGATCTTTTGGGGCAATTATTCCAAATTCATTAGGCATCAAACGAGCATATAGAACAACAACGGTATACATATTTCTATATGCTATATGATTCGCAGCTTGGTCAGTTACCCAAGCATCCCAGTTAAATCCATCAGTAAGCCAACTCTTATTTTTAATAAGAACATTTCTATTGATTTGTGGGGTATAATATTGAATTTGATAATCAGAAGATTCAAAAGCTTTAACATCATTCTTAAGACGAGCTTCTCCAAGATTAGTTAAGAATCTTTTGACTTTAATTCTTGGCATTAAATCAATATAACCGATAAATTCTCCATCTTCATGACATTTATGAATAGGAACACGAGCATCATAAATGATATTATAAGGATCAAGACATTTTATTTTATTTCCTTCCCAAATTACTTGTTGAAGAGCAATTCCAGTAGCATCATTTACTGGTTTATAGAGAATTTCTTTGCACCAATCTACTTCAATTGGTGCAAAATTATATTTTTCTGCCATTCTAAATGACTTATTAAATTCTCCAGCCCAACCATAATGAATTTGATCTTCTCCAATAAGAGAATTCCACATAAGAGCAAGATCTTCATTTGCCGGATCACTAGCAAATTTAAACATTGGATAATCAGCTGAAAATACATTTGTAAGGAACCCAACTGTATTTTCTACTGATTCTTCCATGAGAGGAACTTGCATATTTTGCAGTTTACTAGTATCTCCTGCAAGATTAGCATTTCGTGCTTTATTTTGCTCTTCTGTGAAATCATTTTCACGCATATAAGCGCGATCTATAAATTCAAAACGATTCCTTAGCTGCCATCCTTCATCTCGAATTTCAGAGGCCAACCGAATATAAGTTAACAACTGTTTCTGAGCATCTTCTGAAATTCTAAGAGGATTAGTAGCAGGATTCGCCATGTTTGGGTTCCAATTTAGAAGTTACAATTTTCTTCAACACTACGAGGAGCACAATTACCAATCATTTGGTATTCTGCTTCATAAACCATTGTCATAAGGTCACCATATTGCTCAATTGATTTCTTCATAAAAGTTAAAAGGTCCAAACAAGTATCTTGATTATTTTTCTTGAGAGGATTAAATTTAATAATTTCATTTACAAGAAGTGGACGCACTTCTGGACCAACATAAATTTCATTCTTTTCAAGTTCTTTTAATGTTGCCATAATTTTTGCATTCTTACTTTTTCCGCCAACATTAAGTGGCATAAATTGAAAACCAGTTATTCCATTATCTTCACATACTTTATTATACCAAAATAAAAGAGAAGATTGATAAGCAATATTCTCTACACAAATTAATCTGATCCCTAATTCCATTGCCAGTATAATAGAGACTTTAATAAGTTCAAAGGGGGTATACCTTTTGAGTCTTACTTTATGAAGAACTGGTTTTCCATCATAAAGAAGCATAACTCCAACTCCATTATAATCTGAAGTTGGATTATCAAGAGAGGGATCAACAAGAATTACTCCTCCTTGTGGAAGTTCATCAGCATCATAAGGACATTGAGGAATTCTAGTGATATCAATTCCAGCTTTTATTCCTGCACTTTCATCATTAAGAACTTCTGCAAGAAATATCTCAGGATGCCCAGCATTGAGATCTTTTTCATATTCTGCCAAAAGTTGTTCTAATGGTTGAAGTTCTTCCCAAAGACTCTCACCATTAGATAAAATTCCACCAACAATAAAACTTGTCCAATCTTTATTGTTTTTAAGTTTCTTAAGAATACTCCCAGGAGTTGGATACATATTAGCGATAAATATGAAAAGGCATCCAAAAGGACTTTTACTTTTCATATGAGTCCCGAGCATTTCTTTATAAAGTTCTTCTGAGAGTTGCTCATTCTCTGATTCTTTCTTGGTTTGGTAATCTTCAAAGATAATAATATCAGGTCGATCCAAACCAATGTTCAAGCCTCTCACAGATCCTTTGGCCCCAAAACCTGCTAATATAACTCGGCGCCCACGAAATTTGAATATCTTGCATTGTGCTTGATTTCTCTCCATGTTAATACTGAAATCCCCAAAGAGAGAAAGAATATTTGTCATTGCAAGCATTTCACAAACGTCTTTAATAATATTTATTGCATGATCTTCATTACTCGAAATAACAAGAGGAAATCTTTTAGTAGTAAAGAGTACACAATAAACAATAAAGATTTTTACAAAAGTAGTTTTCGCAAATGCTCTGGGAATTCCAATAGCAAGTTGGGAAAAATCTCTTGTAAGAAAAATTTTACTCTTTAAGAAATTCCAGATTGCAATAAACATTCCTGGAAACAAGAAAAGCATATGCTCCCCAAGAACAAGAGCACTTAAGAAATTCAAATCCGCTTCAGCAGCCTTAATTGCTTCTTGAGGATTTACAAGAACTTGTTCAATTGGATTTTTTAAAGTTTCATCCATAATTTTTAGGAAGATCAGGAAGTGGAACTACCATATTTGTATATTTATGAGTTGTATCATTGCAATAATTTAAAAGTCCTCTTTCAAGAATATAATGACAAACTACTTTGTTCCCACTAGATAATTTTACACTTGGATTAATTGTAGGAATGTTGACTGTTCCAGAAACTTTCCAATCTTTCGGATCTCCAGTATTCACTGGAATACGATGATGAGTTTCACAAGCAGGACACCAATGAACTAAATGTCCTCTATCAAGACCAAGTTTATTACTTAATCTTTCCATTACCATTCATCTTCTTAATAATAGCATTTTTCATAATTCTATGAGCTTCAAGATGACTCATAGCTGTGGCCAAAAGAGCCCTAGCCTTTTGTGCTTCTTCTGCTTGCAATCTCCTAGAGATTTCTTCATTTCTAGAGATCCGAATATTGATCTGTTGCATTTGAGGAACTTCGCTCTTTTCCGTTTCCATTGATTTTTCCAATTAAAGCAGGTTTGGTTTGCTCGATAGTAACTTGTTCTCTCTTTTCTTTCAAAAGTGAATCCAAAGACCGAGAATTAAGAGTAACAAGTTCTTTACCATCAAGTTGTACAACTTCTGAGTTTGGGTTAAGTATAAATACATTTTTAGCAATTACAGGAATTACAAGAGATACCGGCGCAATTGACCCGCCAGGAGTTTCAGCATTTAAAGGAATTCTTTGCTGTACTTTTTTGGGAATAGCACTAACTGTTTTGAGAATTCTTGCAACTTGGTCTGCATTAGTCATGTAACCAGTGAGAGTTCTAAGCCGATCAGAAAGAACTTTCTCAACTTCAGTGTAATTATCATCAATTTTTATTGCAACTTCAAAATCCTTAGAAAGTTTTTCAGCAATTTGAAGTTGAAAATCCTCTTCCGCTTTTAGCTGAGAAACATAACTCGCGTCAACTCCACAAGCATTTGCAGCTTGTTCTGGAGTAGCTCCACCACAAATATAGCCAAGAATCCTCTTGGCAACTCCAGTATATTCCTTGCGAGGTTTCGTAACTTCCAAATTTGGCATGACTAACTTTCGGGCCTTTGACTTCAGAGAGAATGTCTAATTCTATCATCCTTCAACTATCTTCCGAAAGGGTCATTACTCTTATCCTTGCTAACTATCCAAAAAATTGAGAAATTTTTGAGGAAGACTAAGGAAAAGAGCTTCCGCCAAACTAAAAAGGTCTAACTATCCCCGGCTCTCAAATCCAATAGTACTTTCGTTCGCGAGGAGGAGCTGAAGCGACGACGATTGCTTGCGCCAAACAACTCTCCAAATTTGCAGAAATGCTAACTACGAAGTACGATGCAGCGTCCGCGAGTGAGTGCTCACTTCTGCACAAGCCAAAATAAGATGCTGGATAACTCTACTTTTCAGCAGAATTATCCAGCATGAGGAGTTACTGATAGTTGTAGCTTAGCTTATACGCGCCACTCAAGCTTAGGACTATCAGATTACTTACTCGCCGACTATCAGAGCATAGATCAGGATGCACACTCCGAAAGCAGTAAGTAATCCCGCTACCGCAAGCCAGAGCATTATAAGTCCTCGCTTGCCGCCGCTGGATTCAGAATTGCATGGAGCTTTTTGTTAAGCACCTTTGCAATGTCATCATCAAGCTTGCTGCCAGCAAGGAACGTCTGGAGCTGGATTGCGGTATCTTGTCCGACATTGGGAACGGCCGCCGCGAGCTTTGCCAAGTTGTCTTTGTAAGCATTGAATGTCGCAGCAACTTGCGCCGCAACCTTGGCAACATCAGCAGCGAATCCCTTGCTTACTGCAACTTGTTGCGCTCGCGCATCGGTGAAGGGACGAATTGCAACATCGGCCCAAGATTCCACGATTTCACGAGTAAGGCGATTGCTGATTCTGGTAGCAGTCAACGCGGAAAGTGTCTTTTCCAGCGTGATATCTTCCCAAGCAATCGTATTCTTTCCGCTCTCGATCATTTCTCGAACCATCCCGTCCTGCTGATCTTCGAGGACACCGAGCAAAACAGTTTCCGCTTGCTTCGGCAACAAGTAGTTATCGCTGTCGAGCTTGATTTGCGGAATGGTTGCCATCTTTGCAGGTTTGTCAACAGCGGTCTTGCCGACTACGCGATAACGAATAACCGCGTGTCGATAGCCGACCATCTCCGAAACCTTCGCGCTGTAGGGAACAACGAAAGAGAATTGCTTCTCCGCGTTGAACTTGGTAAAGTCCAGCGATTGCGCTTCGGGACTGGTGAGTACCGGCATTGTGTAGGCTGCCGTTTGTTGCTTTGCCATTTCTTGGATTGTTTCCATGTCAAATACCTTTCAAGTGATTGAACTACGGAAGGAGGGAATTGAACCCCGCTCAGAACTATTTGAGGTGCTACTTGGCGGTCGCCTCGGAAAGCTCGTCGCGATCCCTAGATCAGCTAGGCCGTAGCAGTTAGACAAGTTTTGTTCCCTAAATTCGCCTTGTTACAAAAGATATAATACGTAAACACTTACTCTTTTCGCGTAGTTAGTACCCACTCTTTCCGTCCTTATCCTGGTCAATAAGCAATCCTGAACAAGAAAGTTATACTGAACAATACTAACTGTCTTCACGGTCATTCCCCACATTACACGATTTACAAGCATTAACGAGTTTAATCCATTTTTCCCCCTGGGCCTCCATCCCTCCATTGCATGATCCTATCTATAACTATCTCATTCCTGCTAGTTATCTTCCCTTTGGTTGCTATCTCCCAATCTTATTGTTTTCTAATTTTAGATGGGGTATGCGACAACAACCCCAATGGCATGGTACTTATAAGTAATGAGATAATAACTCCCGGAATCCCTGCTGGACGGCATCCCCTCCCCGGTAAATACTCATTAAACTCATTTAACTCTGTAATGTTGTAAGGACGGTCATTACCCTCAACCCTGAAATACAATAGCAAGGTAATTGCGCACGCATCCTGCTTATTA
>WNFI01173963.1_pt1 | contig 10226 bp, 12 predicted proteins | sample 5400471 | NCBI WGS metagenome assembly WNFI01 (sample SAMN13153348, study PRJNA577476) | soil metagenome | isolation source: 100 cm saprolite on Douglas fir-dominated hillslope | place: USA:California | collected 2013-09-17 | reverse complement strand
GAGGACCGCCCCACCCGGCTGGCCGCCCACTGCCGCGCCCGAACCAGAGGTGCTGATCAAGGAGGCGCGCCGCCGCCAGCGCCGCCGCTATCTCGTGATCGGTCTGGCCACCGCCGTGCTTGCCGGGGCTGCGGGTGTCACGGTCGGCCTGGCCCGGCCGGGCGGTCATTCACCTGCCCGCCAGGACATGCGCCATATAATGCACAGGGCGGCGAGCTCGTCGGCGGTTCCGGTCTGGGCGATGCGGCTCAGCGGCGAGGTCGCCTACATGTGCGGCGACTCCATCTGCCTGATGCGCCCGGACAGGACCGGGCTGCATACCCTCCCCGCAACATACCCGGAGCGGCCGACAGGCCCGGAGTGGGATGGCGCCTGGTCCCCGGACGGCCACCGGCTGGCCTTCCGCGGCTACTACGGGCTCGCCGACGGGCAATACGACCTGTATGCGGTCGGTGCGAACGGCTGTCATCTGACCCGGCTTACTCACGGGGTGAACGGCGACAGCCCGTCGTGGTCCCCGACCGGGCGGCAGATTGTCTTCGAGGTTCCGCTCGGGATCGATGTCGTTAATGCGGACGGCACCGGGTTGCGACGCCTGTTGATCGATACCTCCAGGTACGGATACACCACCCCGGCCTGGTCAGCGAGCAACCGGATTGCTTTCGTCCGGTACCGGTACCGCTCACACCTCCCCGCCGAGATCTACATGGCGAACGCGGACGGCTCGGGGGTCGCCCCGCTCACTCACGGCGGCCCCGGATTCGCGCAGCCGTCGTGGTCCCGGACGGGGCGCCAGATCGCCTTCGTGGCCGCGACGGGCCACTCGGACGTGCGTGGCTCCCGGATGGTGATCGAGGTCGCCAACGCCAACGGGACAGGGCTTCATCGGGTAAGCCCGCGCTCCTGGGCGAGCTACAGCCCCACCTGGACCCGTGGCGGCAAGATCGTATTCCTCCGCCAGATCGGTGCACCGACAGCAAATGCTGCCGCGCCGACGAGCGCCTACATCGTCAATCGCGACGGTACCGGCCTGCGCCTGTTGTACCCCAACCTGGACGCAATACAGATCGCATGGGGACCAACCGCACTCCCACCCGCGAGCTGCTAGCGCGGCCACCACGCCATAGCCGACCGGCCGGCCCCGCGGCGGTAGCTACACCTTGAGGTGAACAGACTTGGTCCGCGGCGACCATGCTGTTGGCACCCATTTGTTGATCACGGTCATCCGCGTGAAGTAGCGCTGGCCGGGATGGCCTGGCCAGGGCCGGGACCGCCAGAGTGTCACCGCGACAAGCGTGCTTCCCTCGCACGTCGCCGGATGTTCTGTGCCGGTGCCAGGTGCACAACTGTGGTTATACTCCGGCTGGCGGTGCGGCTGATTTCAGTCGTGAAGAGATAGCACAGCTTACATATCAGCACATTGGTGCCGGTGATATTGCCGGTCGTCCCACTCTGGAGGAAATCCAAACTGTGCTGGATCGTGGACAGCCAGTTCAGCTCCAAGGCCAGAACTCTATTCAACTTGAGCATGGAGGTGTCGGGTCATAGTCAATGAGGACATGCCATGGCGAAGCACCGCCTACTATCCGGGCTCGTGAAATGAGCGAGATGACAGGCAGGACCATTCTGGCGGGGGTCATAGTCCAGCTAGGCCATGGACGAGTCAAGACGCTCGCCGAACTGGTAGACGGCTGGGTGCAACATGTGGACCGGCTGCATGGACAGCGGCACAGCGCTACGGAAGATCCGCACGTGTGGGGACCGCATGACTATCTTGCTGCCCTTCATCTGAGAACCATGGTGACTTCCGCGCTCGGCCAGCAAGGAACCGCGTTCGCGAAGTCGCTGACACACTGATGGCAACGGCGGACGAGAAGTTCCTGTCTTTCACGGAGCCTGGCCTGGAGCATGTAGTGGAACGCTTTGCCAATCAACGCCATGACGATTCGGAATGGTGGTGGCACCGAATTCCTACATCCAGGCCCGTCCGCGTGGACTTGCTGCATGTCGTAGACGGCGTATAGCAGCGAGCGCCAGTGGCTGAGGTGGTGAGGCGCGGTTATGGTGACCGCTGTGGAGTGGTCTGCGGTGACTGATGCGGCGGGACATATGCACGGCTTTCCGGTCGCGCTGACCATGGCGAGGCGACCCCCATCCCCGGAGCGACAGCGATCGCCGTCATGGTAATACTGAGTTATACTAGTAGACATGAAGACAGCGATCTCGCTTCCCGACGACACCTTCGAGCAAGCCACCGCGCGCGCCGTGGAACTCGGTATCAGCCGGTCAGAGTTCTTCGCCCGGGCCGCACGGCGGTACCTGGACGATCTGTCCTCGCGTTCGCTGACACGCCAGATCGACGACGCGCTGCAAGCCGCGGGCGCAGACGACTCCGGCTCGGCAGCGGTTACCGTCGGCCGCAAGCGGCTCGCCAGCGAGGACGACTGGTGATCCGGCGCGGCAGCATCTGCTGGGCCGATCTCGGCGAGCCGCACGGCAGCAAGCCCGCCAAGCACCGTCCGGTCCTGATAATCCAGGCCGATCCCTTCAACGCCAGCAGGCTGAATACCACCATCGCCGCGGTCCTCACCTCTAACACCGGACTCGCGGCCATGCCCGGCAACGTCTTCATACCCTCCACAGCCTCCGGCCTCAAGCGTGACTCCGTAGTCAACATCACCGCCCTGGTGACGCTGGACAAGGCCGACCTCGACCCTGAGACCGGGCACCTGCCGGCCTCGCTCATAGATGACGTCGACCGCGGACTCCGGCGCGTCCTCGGCCTATAGCGCACCACCCAAGCTGGCCGGACGGCTGGCCGCCGCGGTCAGCAGGGACTGGAGCCAAGCGCAGCGCCCCAGGAGATCGCTTCGACACTCACCGTGACCTGCCGGGCGCCGCTCGGCCCGCTTGTGCGGAGGGCTTGGCGTGCCGGGAAGGAGGACCTCCTAGTCTCATTTCTAGTCTCGTCTATCTCAGTGCACGGGGGTCGGTCGCGGGCCACTGGCGGAGGCTGAGCACGGCAAACGACCCTCACGGCCGAGCCTGAACGGTGATCCCTGTTCCTGAAAAGCGGAAGGTCGGCGGTTCGACCCCGCCCCTGACCACGACTCTCACCAGCCCATATGCTGCGGCCCATCTGCCGGAGCGGGCATTTGACGGCAACCGTGACGGCAACGGGGTCACTTCAGCGCCTCCCCGAGCTTCAGCATGGCCTTGCGCTTCTCATCAAGCGAGACGTGCGCGTAGATGGTCATCGTGACCTCGATTGCCGAATGACCGACGATCTCGCGGACTACGTGCGGTGGTACGCCGAGGTCGAGAAGCAGGGTCACGCAAGTGTGCCGAAGATCGTGGAGCCGCACGTTGGGCAGTCCAGCCCGCTCGCGGATCAGGTACCAGCTTCGACGCAGATTGTCAGGCTCCATCGGCGTACCTCGCCGTGAGGGAAACACGAGTCCGTGATCTTCCCAGCCAGACCTGGCCTCGGCCCGTTCATTTTGCTGCTGAGCCAAATGCTCACGTAGCGCCTCCACGCATGGCAACGGCAGAGGCACGGTCCGGCTTGAGTCCTCTGTTTTCGGGGCGACGAGACGCAAAGCTCCGCCGACACGCTGAAGCGTATGCACCACTTCGAGCTTCTTGCCGTCTAGATCAATGTCATCCCATCCGAGCCCGAGCAGCTCACCACGGCGGAGGCCTACAAAGAGGGCCAGAACGTAAAGCGCTTCGAGTCGCAGTCCCGCGGCTGCATTGAGCACCGCCCGAGCTTGGGGAACGGTCAGGCCGCGGTTTACCGAATAGGTGGGTGCAGCGACCTTTACGAGCCGGGCCACGTTGCGAGGGATGATCTCCTCGCGAACTGCGGATTCGAGCGCATTACGCAACACAGCATGTATCGACTGGATCATGCGGGGCGAGAGCCTGGTCTCACAGCACAGCCGGGGCGTAAGGGCGCAGCATCGCGGCGCCTCACGCTTGATGTCCCAGCCGAGCTTGCAGCACTGACACTCTTGCCTGGTTCGAGTTATGAAGGTCCGAACATCTTGCGCGCTGAGTTTCGCGAGCCGCCTGCGTCCGAGCGCAGGAATCAGGTGCAAGCGAACGACTCCTTCGTAACCCTGATAGGTCTTTGGACGCCGTTCTTCCCTGACGATGTACCGCAACCAGTAGTCCAGATATTCGGCTAGCGTCCAGGCGGACGAGGCAGCCGGGATCCCTTGGTCAGACTGCCGAATGATTGACGTGAGACTCCGACGCGCGTCCTCGCGGCTGGTTCCGTACACCCGGACTCGGCGGTGGGTTCCCGCGGTCGTGAGAACAAAGGCTGCGCCTTCCCAGCGGCCGTCTTTGCGCTGGTAAATTGTCCCCTCACCATTGGCTCGCTTTCGTCCGCGACGGCTCCGCGACGGCTGGTCGGGCACTGGGATGTCGGCCATGGCCTAGTCCTCGCTCAGAGTCTCGATGCATGCAGCGAGTGCGGCAGGACTTACTAGCCGACGACGGCCGATCTTTACAGTGCGCAGTTGGTTCGCCCGGATGAGGTTATAGACAGACCACCGACTGACTCTTAGCCGATCGGCCGCCTCTTCAATCGTGAGCAGCGAGTCGGACAAACCTGCGGCCGCGGTAGTCGTCATGCCGCTCTCCCGGCTGCCGGTTGTTGGGAGGCGCGGTCTTCGGCTCTTCGCCGGGCTTCAGCGATCGCGGCTTGCCAGGCCGTGCGGTCAGCCAGGACGTGCATGAGCCTTTGGGTTGCTGGCATGTAGTCGTGGTCGGCGGGTGTGACCCGCTCCCACTTGTAGGCCACGGAGTCGTCGGCCGGGTCGAGGTCGAGCATGGCCAAGAGCCACGCTTTGCGGTCGGCGCTGGATGCCGTAGCGGAGCCAGTTCGCGCACCGAGGCGAACACGGCTCATAGCGCAGGGCGTCCGCCAGCCGGGCGGCATGGTCGCGCTGGGCGGCGGTGTCGGCGGTGTGGCATCCGGCGATCTGCTTGGTCAGGTACTTGGTGAGGTACCGGACGCAGCGGGCGGCGTCTTTGGTTCCGGCTAGCACGCCCTGGGCGTCGAACTTGGGTCCGAACCGGGCGACGTGCCGGGGTTCGTCTTCCGGGCCGATGTTGTCGAGGGCCTGGTCCCAGGCGGGCTGCAGCTCGCCCGTGACGGGGTCGAGGTAGTTGCCGGATGGCTCATGCCAGACGGGCAGGTCGTCACCGTCGCTGTAACGCACGGTGCTGGTGGCGGGCCACCAGACCTGGTGGTAGGTGGCGGCGATGACCTGCCGCAGATCCTGCCGGGAGATGGCGCCGCGGAACGCGATGTGCGTGTGCGGAGCCAAGCGTTTTTGCGGTTCGATGGCGGCGAAGTACTGGACGTCGTAGCCGAGGTAGCGGCGCAGGTTCTGGATGAGCCGGTCGAACAGGGCCGGGAAATGGATGGCATCGCGTGCGGCCGCTGGTAGTCGTAGGCGGCCGGATCCAGTGGTGTTCCGTCGTCGCGGACTTTGCCGTAGCTGTCGCAGGTGAGGGTGAGGAACATTGACGGCCGGTAGGTCGTCCCGTCCGGCGATTCGTACACCTGGCCGGTCGTGCGGTCGGTCATCTTCCGGCGCGGCAGCTCAGGCGCGTCCTGACGGCGGCGGGTGGACCGTGACCGGCGCTGGCCAGCGGTCCCTTGCCGGCTCCCGTCGTTGGTGCGGGTGGCGAGGTTACCGCGGATGCCGCAGGCGGCGAGCTCGTCATCCAGGGCGTCGAGCAGCTGGTCGAGCTCGGCTGTGTCCTCGCCGTTCGCAAGCGCTTTGTCGCGGCGAACTTGGGCGGCGGCCCGGGCGGTGAGCCAGAACTCCTGCGTCTCATCCGGCGGGGCGGCGGTGAGGTCGGGTTCGTGGTCGAGGTGCCAGCCGTCGCGGCATTGCTCGGCCCGCAGCGACTGGGCTCGTTTCGCGCACGGCGGGCAGACGTCCTCGAGGGTGGAGCGGCAGGGCAGCAGCTGATAGTCAACCTCGCCGGTCGTGTTGTTGGTGCGGCGGAGCTGGACGGGCCGGATGCATCCGCCTGCGGCTTCGGTCAGGTCACGGATGGCGGTGGCGCCCAGGGGCATGGCCAGGCGCTCGGCGCGGGAGACGCGGGTCACCGAGCAGCCTCCCCGTAGGCTGCCTGCCAGTTGGTGGACCAGCCGCACAGGGGGCAGTCCTGGCTGACCAGGTTCCCGGCCAGGTCGTCGGTCAGGTAGAGGCCGGTGCCGCAGACCGGGCACGGGTCGTCGGACTGCCAGGTCGTGAGCGCGCTCATGCCGGACTCCCCGCCATGTCGAGGGCGGGCAGGGGCGCGTACTGGGCGCACATGGCGTCGATGTCCTCATCCGACACCCACGCGGCGCGGACGCGGACCGGGTCCGGGTTGCCTTCGAGCCGGACGTAGGCGATACCGGCGCCGACGTCGGGTCGGTGCTGATCTGGTCGGCCAGTGCGCCGCGGTCCCGAGCACCGTCACCGAGGACCAGGTCGGGCTGCTCGGGCTCGTCCAGCCGCATCGCGATCCGGTCAGGGAACAGGTTCCGGATCGTCAGCACGTCCTTGCGCGGGTCTTGCAGGGCGCCGACTACCGAGTAGCCAACCGCGCGGCCCTGGGTGGTGAGGGTGGCGATCGCGGCCAGGGCCCGTTCGCGGAGCTTGCGGTCAGGCTGGTAGGCGGTGAGGAACGCGACCTCATCCACGAACACGACAGTGAACGGATGCTCGGTCGTCGCGAAGTGAGTCCGGCTCCGGCCCGCCAGCTGCCCAGCGCGTCGCTGCATGTCCGCCACGGTGTCTTCGAGCATCGCGACGATGAGCGCAGGGTCGGATTCGTAGCGGCCATAGCGGTCGAACAGGGCGCGGCCGTAGGCCAGTTCCATCAGCTTCGGGTCCGCGCCGAAGATCCGCGCGGTACCGTCCGCCAGCGCGGGGAGGATGCCGCGGATGATGGCCCACAGCACCGATGCTTTGCCCGCGCCGGTGGATCCGGCCAGCAGCACATGCGAGCCCGCTAGGCGCACGAGCCAGAGGGAGCCGTCCTCGTGGCGGCCGATGGCGACGGCCCGGAAGTCCACATGCACTGGGATGGGGAGGGCGGGGATGATGGCGGCGAGGACGTCACGGCGGACCAGCTCCACCAGCACCGCGCCGGGCGGGGCCTTGCGGATGCGGCAGGCGATGGCCCCGAAGCCGTGCGCGAGATTGTCCGCCGCATTAGCGAATTTGCCGGGTGCCTGGCCGCGGACCAGCCGCACCAGCAGCTGATCGACGTACCCCGTCACGACGACGGGACCGAGCTGGGGCAGCAGCCAGCGGCCCTGGTAGTACACAGCGAGCTGGGAGACAGTCATGACCTTGACCCAGCAGCGCTGGTACTGCCAGCGGCGGAACCGGCACCGCACCGGAACTGCGGCGAGCTGGGACCAGGACCCAGGCCAGGCCAGCCGCCACGTTACGGCGGATGCGGCCAGGGCTGCCGCGAGGGCAATGAGGGCTGGCCAGCCTGCCAGCCGCCAGGTCAGGGCCAGAACGGCGGTGATGAGGCTCGCGACCGGATGCCGGATGAGGAAGCGGAGCAGCCGCCACAGCAGCCGGAACAGCTGCGCCGTGGCGATCATCCACAGCGGCGTATGCAGGACCGGAGAGCGCAGAACCGGCTTGGCGAACGGGTCGGGGTTGGTGACCTGGACGATCTGCTCGCCCGAGAACGGCGACAGGCTCTGGTTCACTGCCTGCCTCCTTCGGTGACCGTGCGGCGCAACTCAGCGGCGAGGGCGGCGAGCTGGTCCCACGCTTCGGCGGCTGCCGCGTGGGCTTCGGGGGTGTCGAGGTAGGCGGCGATCCGGGACAGCAGGCTTGCTTTTCGCTCGTGCCAGGCGATCTGCGCGCCTAAGGACGGGAAGCTTCCTGGCATCGGCATCGTGGCGAGCAGCTCAGATATCTCAGCCGGAGTGACCCGGCGGGGCTGATCGGTCATCATCGGGGTGTCCTTCCAGAGCGAGGGATGACAGGCCCCGGCTGGTGGTCGCATCACCGGCCGGGGCCATTGCGCGTCACGATGCGCGGGACGGATCAAGGCGGCGCCTGCGGCGCCGCGTCCGGCGCTCCCCGCGCCGGGCTCTGCCTTGGGAGGCCCGCCCGGCGCGCCCGCGCCGTCCCGAACCGATAGCAGCCTTGACCAACAGCCATCAGCGGCAGGCAGGAACTACCGTCTTCCTCGCTCTCGATTGTCCGGCTCGCGGCCACCACGTCCAGGGCGGCCCTGCGGGCCGTCGCACGCGATCGGCTACGCCTACCCTGGACCCGGCAGCCACTCACCTGGTTCTGGCGCCTACAAGGAAGGCCGGGACAGAGCAGTTGATCGAGGACATTCAGCCGACGATCTCCTAAGCTGCTAGGCGACCGCACGAACAGGCATTTAGACAGCCAGGGAGCCTACGGATCATGGCTAACCGGAACTTCGGGAATATTGGCGACGTCTGGAAGCACGTCGTGCTGGCCGAGGTGTTGGAGCGAGAACCTCCCGCCTGGTATGCGGAGACTCACGCAGGCTCAGGCGCGTACGCGGTTGTCCACAGTGGAGGGCGAGAGTATGGCTTCCTGCATTTCCTGGAGGTCGCTCCGCGGTTCCCCGTTCTGGCCCGGTCGCCATATTGCGCAATCGCCTCCTCCTACGTCGAGAGCGACCGTCGCCTGTATCCGGGCTCCGCACTGCTGGCGATGACGGTACTCGGCGATACAACCTCGTACCTGTTGTGTGATCTCGACCGGGACAGTGTCATTGATCTTCGCCGCTGGTCACGCGAACTTGACCTGCATAACTGCGAGGTGGTCGAAGCCGATGGCATGGCGGCCGTGGCCGCACGGCTAGACAGCGAAACTCACAGGCCCGGGCTGGTGCACATCGATCCATTCGATCGAGATGCCCGGGCGCCGGGCAGTTACTCCGCGCTCCAGCTTGCCGCCCGCGTCGCCGACAGCGGTACCGGGCTCGTGTACTGGTACGGCTACGACGAGCCCGGCACGCAAGGCCTGGCCCACAAGCAACTGGCCGCTTTGACCAGGGCGCCGCTGTGGTGCGGCGAGGTGACGGTCACCGGCGCAAACGACTCGCTGGGTGATCGTGACCATAGCGCGACACTACGCACGTTCGGGATCATCCTGGCCAACGTGCAGGAAGGCACGGCCGGTGCCTGTGCGGCATTGGGCAACGCTCTCGCCCGCGCATATGACGACGCCGTACTTCCGGACGGCGCCCGGGGGAATCTCGCTTTCACAAGCAGTACGTACGTCGAGCACGGCAAACAGACTTAGGGCTCGCGGGGTATCCGCGCGGGATGACTGCCACAGACGGCAAGCGCGCGAACGAGCCGGAACGACTGAGACGGAACGGGTCAAGCAACAAGCTGCCAGCGACGCCACACCCGGTCAACGCGTGAACCAGAGACAGCGCGAGACGAGGTTAGACAGCCGTCGTCCGGTTCCTAACCCAGCGACTGCACGCGTGCCCGCCGCGTGCCCGATCGTATGGTTACTCAACGGGTCTGGCGGTCACCCTCGGAGCGACCGGATCTGCGCTGACCTGCAACGCAGCAGGTCACCAGACTGGCAGTCGTAGCCTTCCAATCTGGTGGTGACAGGAACTGCGGCTGTACGCTCGGGCGATGACGGACGTGGGTGAGCTGCCGTTCAAGCTCGAAGTAGAACAGGCTCACCCTGCCGGCAAGGCCGAGGGAACCGTCCTCGTCGGTCGCTTCGTCCAGGGCTCGATACATATTGGCGACCGCCTCGAACTTGTCGACTCCGGCACGGCGGATGAGACAGCAACGCAGCTGACGTGCGCGACCTACTCTCTGCTGTGTGAAGTCGATTGGGACCCATCCAGGAGCGTGCTCCTTGCAGTTACCGTGCACGGCATCGAACCAGAGCAAGTCATGCCGGGCAGCATTCTGCGCGCCGCCGGGCCGGCCGAGCGCTGACGGCAACACTGACGGCAACCCCGGCAGCCACTAGCGCGCGGGCGCGAACGCAGAGAGCCACACGCGCTTGGACTCTCGACCGCAGTTAGGCATCCGCTACACCTGAAAAGCGGAAGGTCGGCGGTTCGACCCCGCCCCTGACCACCATTCAGCTAGCAACCGCCGAGGCGCTGACCAGCGCCAATACTGACTGGACGTTTCCTGCCTCTCACAGCCGAGTGAGCGTGATTGG
>WNFI01151519.1_pt1 | contig 10226 bp, 12 predicted proteins | sample 5400471 | NCBI WGS metagenome assembly WNFI01 (sample SAMN13153348, study PRJNA577476) | soil metagenome | isolation source: 100 cm saprolite on Douglas fir-dominated hillslope | place: USA:California | collected 2013-09-17 | reverse complement strand
AACCCGTCCGGCATCACTTAATTCCTCGGGAGGGGAGAGGGGCTGGTATTTGAAATCTGGATGTGTTGCTTTTATCACACCAGCAATACGATCAATCTCCTCACGGCCTCGATAGACGCCTCCATTGGGATCGTAGAACACACCATCCTCATTCCAGATGTCGGCGATTGCAGCGCGACGACGCACGGGGTCATTTTCGCCAAATACGTCGCTCAGATTACGAAGCAGCAAGGTCGATATGCTATTGGACATCGTGTTCTCCTTTTCAGATCGTAGGCCGCGAGCCACCCCACCTTGGCTAGTTTTATGATTCGCTTCCCGAGAACCAAACTAGTTAACCTTGGCCTGCAATCCCACTTGGGCAAGCAATTACGCGCGCAACGGCTGGGTCACAGCCATTCGGCTACTCAAATAACCATCTCTTGCTCCACTATGATCACCCTGATTCGCCCCGGTGCAAAAAGAAGGCGGCCGCCAGGCCGCCCAAATCTAGGTACTGGGTACTGAGTACTAGGTACTCGGGACTATCGCCTACCCCCGGCGCAGAAGCGAAGTAACCCGCTCATAATCATCCACGGAAGTGTACTCGATCACAATCGTTCCCTTGCCATTCCGGTCATTAATCTTCACCCGCATTCCCAGAGTCCGCTCCATGTCCAATTGCGCCGCGCGAACATTCGGATCCACCCACCGCGCCGCGCCGTGGGTTACAACTTCGCTTCCTGGAATCGCAGGAAGGTCATTCAGTCTCCGCACGCGCTCCCCAATGTGTTCCAGGGTTGGGTGGATGATCTTCACTTCTTCCGCCAACTCCAAAATGTGTTCCGGCTGCGGACCTTGCTTACCGTGTCATCCTGAGCGCAAGCACTTGTGTAGTCGAAGGACCCCTAATTCCGGGCAAGCAACCGCCTCCGAGAGGCATTCTCACCGAAGAAATTCGCATCTGAATGGCGTTCCTGGCCAAAAATGTGTGGATTGAACGATTCAAAGCCGCCCTGACACCGGCATAAAACCCTCTAGACAAACTGTACGGTACCGTACATAATGGATCTACCAGAAACGAGGTTCCCCATGTGGGAAACCGCCCCCCAAGGACTGCCAGCGTACGTTACCCGAGAAGGTTTAGACAGACTTAAAGCCGCGCTCAGTCGAGTCGCCAGATCAAAACATCCCTCAAAAGACCCGCTTACCTGTAGTGTCTGTCACAATCTAATCGCGCTTGAAGCGAGGGAAATCTGCGCGGACGAAAACGGACAAACCGTACACGCCGATTGCTACGTGCAACGGGTAATCAAGAACAGCAAGCCTTCCCCGCAAGCCCAACGGTAGGAAATCTGGGAGTAAGAATCAACACCGCTACGCCATCAATCCTGATCGAAACTTATGTATAATCCGCCGATGCAAGCAATACCCTGGAGCACAATTGCGCTCGGGTCGCTGTTGCTCATCTCGACCCGCTTAATGGGAGGACAGGAAGTGAAATCTCCGCAACCTGAAAAGTCGAAGCCGCCTGTCAAAGTGGAGCAGCGCGGGCGCATCCTTGGAATCGGCGGCGTCTTCTTCAAATCCGCCAATCGTGATCAGATGCGCGAATGGTATTCGAAGCATCTCGGACTCGCTGACACAGGCCAGGGCGCGATGCTTCCGTGGCGCGAACACGACGACCCGCAAAAAGAACACGTTACCGTTTGGACTATCTTTCCCGCCTCCACGAAGTATCTCGATCCCAGCCCCGCACCGTTCATGATCAACTACATCGTGGACGATATGGATGCTTTGCTCGCCCGCTTAAAACAAGAGGGCGTAAAGATTGACGCCAAACGAATGGATGAATCCTACGGCCGCTTTGCCTGGATCTATGACTCGGATGGAAATAAGATTGAGCTCTGGCAGCCGCTGCCCGCAAAACCCTAAGCGTCTTCCGCCGCACTTACTCAATCATTCTTCCGTCATCAATTCTTGCCGCCCTCATCGCGAGGTTTCCTTTCGCCGTCGCCGCTGCTCGCTCTCCTTTATGATTTCGCTCAAATCGAAAACCGGCCGTATCTCAATCGGTCCAAGTCCATACTTGAAGCCCGGTTGCTGTGAGACAAGCTGAACGGCATGATTGAGGTCTCGCGCCTCAAGGATTTGAATGCCGCCAAGCTGTTCCTTGGTTTCCGCATAGGGGCCGTCGGTCGTCGCGACTTTGCCGTTTTTCCAGTACAGGGTCAACGCGGTCTCCGGAGGCTGAAGCGGTACTTCGGCGACAAGATGTCCGTTGGCGCGTAGATGGTCGTTGTACTCAAAGCATTCGTCGAACGTCGCGTGTCGCTCGTCCTCGGACATCCCTTCGAATTTTCCTGGCTCGAGGTATCCCAAGCAGATGTATTTCATCTGTTCCTCCTTGTAATTGTCATCCTGAACAAGCGTTCTTTGCGCAGTGAAGGATCTGGGCGAGCGGCGCGTTGTGTCACTGTTTCAAGTAGCGAAGCGCAATACATCCTGATTTAAGCGTCTTTGACTCAATAAGCTTCAATTGCAATCTCTCGCGCAGGCTGACACCTTCCAACAACCGTCTCCCCTCTCCTGCAACGATTGGCTGAACGACAAAACGATATTCGTCAACCAGACCAAGCTCGATAAGTTGTGAAGGAATATCTACACCGCCGACCAAAATATGTTTGCCTGGTTCTTGTTTCAATCTAAGTATTTCGTCGCGAAGGCTCGTACGAACAATTCTCGTATTTTTATCTTCAGCGCTATCCAATGATCGCGAGAAGACAACAAGTTTCTTGGAGTCAAATGCTTGAGCAAATTCGTTCTCTGCTTTGCTCATGGACTGACGTTTTGCGACTTCAGGCCAAAAAGGAACCATCAACTGATAGGTTTTACGCCCAAAGACGAGCAGGTCAACCTCTCGCAGGAGGCGCGTAAAATACTCATGGCTTTCGTCATCGGCAGCTTGCTTGGTGTGGTCGCAGCAGCCATCCAGAGTAATGTTGATTGCGTAGATTAGCTTTCTCATTTGATTGTCCTCTTAGGCACCAGCGCTGGTGCGCCCTTTGCACAGTCCGGCTCAGCGACCTTCGGTTCCGTCCGACCACCCGACCGCGTGTTCCGAGGCCGCAGTGGCCAGGTTGTTGTTTACTTGCTTTCGCCGGGTTCTTGTTCCGGAGCCGGGTAGAAAAGAAGCTCGCGCACCTCGCCGGCCACATCGCAGGCGATGGCAGCCTTCTTCGCCCATGCCAGCGCCTCGTCCAGATCAGTACATTCCAGTATCCAAAATCCGCCCATGTGCTCCTTGGTCTCGGTGTACGGTCCGTCGGTAACGAGCACTTTGCCATCGGGCTGCTTCCGCACCGTCTTTGCGTTGGCGGCCGGGGAAATGCCGCAGGCGAACTTTCTCGCGCCGGCAGCAATCAATTCGCGGTTGAGAGCGTGGATCTCCTCGATCATCGCTTCGGTTACGACGGACGGGTCGAAGTCGTCGGGCAGGTAGTTAGCAACCAGATACTGTGGCATGACTTTTTCTCTCCTGTAACGGTCTTTATTTTTTAGTCTTCGGGCGGGCCGGTTGCCCCGCCTTCACGATATAGTCGAACAGCCGGACCGAATTCGACAAATCGTCTAAGAAATTTTACTGGGTCGGCCGGGTGCCCCATTTCTCGCGTTCTTTGCGAGAAGTGGGGCTTTTGGCTTGAGCTCACGATAAGCCCAGCCAATGTTCATCCGTCACAGACACGACCCGCATTTGTGTGTAGGTTTTCTTCATGCCCTGGGGCCTAAAGCGTTATTACGGCACGGGAAGCCTCCATTTCATCACCTGGAGCTGCTACCGGCGCAAGCCGCTGCTTGGCCATCCCGCGCGCCGCGACCTGTTACTTACTGTCCTCGATCTGATGCGCGTTCGCTATCGGTTTGCTGTGATCGGATACGTGGTCATGCCCGAACACGTACATCTACTGATCTCCGAACCTTTAATAGGCAATCCCTCGAAGATACTTCAAGCCGTGAAGCTGAGCGTCTCCCGGCGGCTGGCCATCGGGGGCCAATTCTCCGGCCGGTTCTGGCAGAGCCGTTTCTACGATTTCAATCTGTGGGGGAAACACAAAGAGGTTGAGAAGCTGAAGTACATGCATCGCAATCCGGTGGTGCGCGGACTGGTGGCGAGTCCGGAGGATTGGCGGTGGAGCAGCTACCGATCTTATGCCTACGGAGAGGCGGGACTGGTTCGGATCAATGATTGGACTTGGTGGGAGGACAAAATTCGGCGGAGCGCTGGCTGAGGCTTGGTAGGGTGTCGGCGAAAGGCCCCACTCTTCGACAGGCTCAGGGCAGGCTGTCTCGCGAAGAACCCGAGAAATGGGGCAGCCGACAAACCGCCACGTGGTCGCCTATCCTAGCGAGGATAGAGTTGGGAAATATACTTCTTATCGCTTTCAGACAGGGTCGTTGGCATCTCGAAGCCTTTTCCGTCAGTTACCCAGTCGGGCGAGATGTCGAGCATCATGATTGAATTGGGGTCGAAGTTACGCGATCCCGGATAGTTCCCTTTATCAAAGAACTCTGCATCTATCTGTTCTTTCGACCAGAAACTTGATGGACCTTCCAGAGACGCGTATATTCGCTTGCGATTCCACGGAATCTTCGCCTTTGGGTTTCGAAATTCCTTAACGAGACCAAGCATTTGGCCGATCTCGTGTAGGAACGTACCGTGAACGTACGCGCCAAGATCCTCGTAGGCTAGGTTCATAGTGGGACTGTCCTTTGGAACAGCCAGCGCGTCCGTGCCGATGAACGACCAAGAACCTCCGCGCGCGAACGACACGCGTATGTCCGCGTCGACCTCGCCCGTATACAAAGCCTTCAGGTTCGCATATTGAAGCCATTCACCTAAGGCTTTCTGAAACTCAGTTTTCTCCTCCGGGCTACCTTCCAGAAAGCGGATCTTCAGCGTTACCCCATTTGCCCACAGCTTTTGCTTCTCTCCACGGAACCGGCCGGGATTTTCCTCCTTGATCTTCTCAAGGCGAGCGCGTTCGTCCGTGCTCAAATGGACTTGCAACTGCGCAACTATTGTCGCTGAAGTCTGCTGATTTTGTTCAATTTCTTGAACGAGCTTCTCAGCGGTCAGTTCCGCGCTTTCTAATCGCTTTTGGACCTCCGAAGATTTCTTTCTCTGCTCTTCGAGGTCCTTTTGCGATTTCTGAAGTTCCAACTGAGCTGTCCTCATCTTCTCGACGGTCACCTCTAGCTTTATTCCAAATAAATATGTGCCGACAAGGACAAAAATGCCAAGCACGGCGACAGCAAACTTTCCGAATCTCACGAGATCTTGATCGACTACATAGGTCACCCTGCCCTTGGGGCTGGACTCCTCAGGTTCTGGAACCGCCATAATCCCGGGTAAAAGCATCGAGCCGCAGTAACGACACTTAATTGCCCCATCTCGGATCTCTTCTTTGCAGAATGGGCAGTGCGTAGGCATTTCTCGAAAGAGTAGCATAGCGCGCCCCAAAGAGCGGGGACAGACGGGACATTCAGACGGGACATTCACCAGTTTCCAATCGTCGAAAAATTGGGGAACTTTCCGTCCGCCCCGGTTCCCACTACTTCGTTCGCGGAGCAGGCGGGGCACTGGTCGTGTCTTCTTCTGCCTTTGGTTCGCTCCCAGCAGGGCGCGGTAACAGGCCCTCCTCCTGTAAGTATTCCCGCATGAGAGCGTCTCCTACCCCGCCGTAGCGGAACTCGTCGACCTGAGCGACTGATTTGCCGACTCTCCTCTTCGCCCACTCTCGCTTGCTTACTTCGTGCAGCACCCAATCAATCTCGTGTTGCTTCTTGTTCTTGAATTGCGGGTCGCCGGGATGTCGGCCATATTCATCCATTGCCCACGCCCAGCCGTCGCCGCCCATCACGATTTCGCTAGTGAACGAGATGTTCCACAGGTTCGGCAATAAGAACCAGTCGTCATCTAGCAGTCTCCAGTCAGTCGTTGACACATGCCGCTCGGGATACAGCCACTCCTTCTCGGCTGCTGCGATATAGCGGGTTGCACGCTTCTTGAGAATGTAGTTAATGCGCACAACGTCGTCCTCCTCAAGTTCGCGGCCAAACTGTATCTCGCCAAGGTGTTTTACAGTCTGGTCATAGTAACGCGCGTTCTCCCGGTGCACTGTCGGGGTTGCCTTGGGGTTCCGGGCCAACTGCAAATGCGTGAGGATGAGGCACGAATCGAGACCAAGCGGAAATAGGGTGCGCGTGCCGGTTTGTTTCAAATTGCAGTCATTGGGGTAAAGCCAGTTGCTCGGGAACATTGATTTGCAATAAAAGGTGACGGGGTTATCGCTGACGATGAACTTCGTCTTGCTCTGCTTCGCATGAACAATCTCCCACACACCCTCCATCCACATCGTACTGTAGGCTTGAAATACACCCATAAGAACAGAGAGGATTTGGTTCGGATCGTCATGAGCAAGTTGGGACCGCATCTTCCGCATCTGGTACAACTCCGGCGGTAGCCTGAAGCGCCGGGTCGATACATAAAGCTCGGCAAACGGAGTCAGGTCCTCCCAACTGGAAATTTTCTTAATCTCATCTAATCCCCTCGGGGTTCTGAAGCGCTGAGCGCCCATATAAGGTGGCAAATTTCTGAACGCGTCGGGTCCGCTAAGTGATCCAACTCCGGCAAATTCGGCCATTTCGGTCACGGCGCTCATGCCGAGTCGATCCACCATTCCGAAGAAGAACCTCTCCATGACATCAGTGGTCGCGGGTCCAAACCTCAAGGTATAGAGGTCATCCTTGTAGAAGCATCTGGCAGGGCTCCAGTGGAGCCGATCATTGCGGCGATGGGAAATTCCATCGCGGACAACGGTGTCCGGATTCATGTCTAAGTAGTGATACCTAGACTGGCCGGGCAGGAGGAAGCGCCGCTGATACCACTGCGGCACGTAATGATGCGCATGTGACTGCTGACTGCCAGACATGCTCGCGGACAAAGCCCTTCTGCTCCGATCTTACCATCTTGGAACGGAAAAACTGGGGACAGGCGGGACGTTCACCGGCCGGTATTAACCCCACGATTTCTTCTGACGAGTCTTTTTTATTTCAGCTGCCGAATCCGCTCTTGCAGGAATTGCCGCTCTGGTTCCTGTACGGTCAGCGCCAGCGCCTTCTCATAAGACGCCCGAGCCTCAGCTGTCCTGCCGAGCCTGCGGTACATATCTGCGCGGGCTGAATGCGCCAGGTAATAATTCGCCAATTCGCCATGTTCCCGGGAGCTTCAGATGCAACGCTTCGCTCGGCATTTAGACCCGCAGGCGTGGCTTCCGTCGCACAGTCGTCGGAACATCCTCGCCCGGTTTGATCACATGGGCGGACAAGAGCGTTTGCGGAAAATCCTTCGGATTCAGTGTCACGATGAAATCGGCTCGGCCAGCTTCAGCGCAACCGCAGAAGGGATCGTCTCCCGGATCGGGAGAGATCCCTTCGATCCAGTCCCGGAGCAGATAGGCGCTTGGATTCTTGGAAGCGATCTTTGTTGACTTGAATCCGGTTGACTTGAATCCGGTTGACTTGAATCCGGTTGACTTGAATCCCGCGATTCCCGCCACCAGGACGGACGTATCGATTACGCCTCTAGGCCGTTTGCTTTTTTGAGCGGGCAACGACGGTGATCTCCGGCAGCTTCTTTCGTCCCGAGCGGTACTCTCGAACCGTTCTTAAAATCTCTTCCTCTGAGATGTCGCCCAGATCAGCGGCGGCCTTCCGGACGTTCCGCAAGAAATCCTTCTTCCACCCAGCCCTCTTTCGGCCCTTGGGAAGGTCCTTGTACGCCGAGGCTCGAGGAATCTGGTCTTCCAATTCCCGTGCCAAGGACCGAAGCGGAATCTTGATCTCCACAGCATCGGTGCCGTTAAGCGGACGAGAGCGAAGGCAGATGTCCCCCACATCGCCCATTTTGGCTTTGCCGAGATTCTTCGAAAACGCTTCTGTGAATCTGGCCAAAAGATCACTCGAACTGCCAAGAGTCTCCTTCAGATAAAACGCCACTTTCGCTTCTAACAGGACATTCGTGTCAAACCAGCACACACTGTTGCGGCGTGCGGGGCGGATGACCCCAAGCTGTACCAGGTTTTGAAGGTCTTTTGGCGGCACTCCCAGTACGGCGCTGGCCTGCTTGAGTTTGAGCGTAAGGCTCTGCATTTGGCTTAACCACCTAAAGTTTAGATGGTTATTTGACGGAAATCAAGAGCTAATTAAATAACCGCACCGGCTTCCGACGAGGCTTTTTTATTTCAACTGCCGAATCCGCTCCTGCAGGAATTGCCGCTCTGGTTCCTGTTGGGTCAGGGCCAGCGCCTTCTCATAAGACGCTCGGGCCTCAGCTGTCCTACCGAGCCTGCGGTACATATCCGCGCGGGCGGAATGCGCCAGATAATAATTTGCCAATTCGCCTTGTTTTCCAGAAGAATCCCCCAACACCGCGTCGATATGCGCCAGACCAGCCTCTGGACCATCGCACATGGCAATTGCCACGGCACGATTGAGCTGTACAACCGGCGAAGGGTGAATTCGTAGCAATTGGTCGTAAAGCGCAACAATCTGCCGCCAGTCAGTCACAGCGGCCGATTCCGCCTCCGCATGAACGGCCGCAATCGCAGCCTGCAGTGTGTAGGCGCCGAAGCGGCGGGACTTCTGCTGCGACTTCAGAGTTTCCTCCAGCAGCGCCACTCCCTCCGCGATCTGCTCCCGGTTCCAGAGCGCGCGGTCTTGATTCTCCAGCAAAATCAGCTCTCCGGTCGGAGAGGTTCTCGCCGCGTGACGGGATTCCTGGAGCAACATCAGGGCAAGCAGCCCCGTTACTTCTGCCCCCATGATCTCCGGAAAAACGACTTCCGGAAAAATGTTTTCCGGCTCTGGCCGAAGCTCGGCCGAATGAAGCTCGGCCGAATGAAGTCCGGTCAGCTGAAGTTCCATCAGCAACCGGCCCAGTCGAATTGCCTCGCCGGTCAGCTCGGCGCGCGTGACCTCCGCACCCGCCGCAGCCGAATAACCCTCGTTAAACACGAGATAGATGACCTGAAGCACCGCGCCCAGTCGCTGCGGCAATTCCTGCGGCGTCGGCACCTCGTACGGAATCCGTGTCTCCCGAATCTTTGCCTTGGCGCGCACAATGCGCTGCGCCAGCGTACGCGGAGTCGTGAGGAAGGCCTTTGCGATCTCCTCGGTGGTCAGCCCGCACACCTCACGCAAGGTGAGCGCAACCCGCGCTTCCGGCGCTAGAGATGGATGACAGCAGGTAAAAATCAGCCGCAGCCGGTCGTCTTCAAGAAAATCGTCATCGAGGCTTTGCTCTGGATTGGACCTTTCCCCCGAACTCGATTGCGCTTCGAGATATCGCACGAGCTCGTCTTGCGATGCATCAAATCGTGCCCGTCGACGCAGAGTATCAATAGCTTTGAATCGGGCCGTCGAAATCAACCATGGCCGCGGATTGCCGGGGACTCCACTCTTCGGCCACAGGCTCAGCGCAGCCGCAAAGGCTTCGTGCATCGCCTCCTCGGCAAGATCAAAATCACCGAGCAAGCGGATCAGAGTTGCCAGGATTCGCCCCGAATCCACCCGATAAAGGGAGTCGAGCAATTCGCGTATCTGCTCACGTATCGGCTCGGGGGAACGCTCAGACATGACACGCTCGGACATGACACGCTCGGACATAACGACGACCTTAGCAAACCAGCCACCCCGAATCAATTCGGCAAACGGCAGATCGATGCCGGCAGATCGATGACCGATGATCGATGCAAAGTGCCCAGATCGTGACTCTGAAATCCGGACCACAGAACCTTGGTTGACTCAAAGTCGCCAATGCACTCATTGGAGCTTCCTACAAGCTCAACCCTACCGCGCGTTTGTTGCGCTAGCTAGGAGATCACGAACTTATCTCTTTTCAATGCCATCTCGACACTCTTCGTTACGTGGAAGATCCAGTCTTCCGATCCTGCCGGATCTCCCGATAACGGAAACAATCGACGAGGTGATCGTTTACCATTCCGACGGCCTGCATGTGGGCATAAATGACTGTCGAACCAACGAAACTGAATCCGCGACGCTTAAGGTCCTTGCTGAACGCATCGGACTCGACAGAAGTTGCAGGGATCTGTCGCATGATCTTCCACCGGTTAAGCTTTGGCCGTCCGTCAACGAAACGCCAGCAATAGGAGTCGAAGCTTCCGAAC
>WNFI01706569.1_pt1 | contig 10227 bp, 13 predicted proteins | sample 5400471 | NCBI WGS metagenome assembly WNFI01 (sample SAMN13153348, study PRJNA577476) | soil metagenome | isolation source: 100 cm saprolite on Douglas fir-dominated hillslope | place: USA:California | collected 2013-09-17 | reverse complement strand
TGTGAGGAAGCGCCGATGACTACGGCGGTGCGCGAGCGCCCGGCGCATGCGAGGTCCGACAACGGCGGCGTTCCCGCCCGCCGCGCGGTGATCCGCTGGGCGTGGCGGATGTTCCGCCGCGAGTGGCGCCAGCAGCTGCTGGTCCTGGCGCTGATCGTGGTCGCGGTGGCCGCCACGTTCGTCGGCGCGGCGGTGGCGACCGACACGCCGCCCCCGGCCGGCCTGGGCTTCGGCACCGCCAAGGACCTCGCAACGTTCCCCGGCCCGGACCGGCACCTGGCCGCGGACATAGCCTCGCTGCAGCGGCGGTTCGGGCGCGTCGACGTGATCGAGAACCAGATCCTGCCCATCCCCGGCTCGGTCAACACCTACCAGCTGCGCGCTCAGAACCCGCACGGCCCGTTCGGGCAGCCGATGCTCGCCCTGGTCAGCGGGCAGTACCCCACGGGCCCGGGCCAGGTGGCCGTGACCGACGGCGTGGCCTCCGCCTTCAACCTGAGGATCGGTGACGTGTGGCACCAGGGCGGCGTGGCCCGCCGCGTGACCGGCATCGTCGAGAACCCGCAGAGCCTGCTCGACGAGTTCGCCCTGGTGGTTCCCGGCCAGGTCAGCTCGCCGAGCCAGGTCACCGTGCTGTTCGACGCCCCGGGCGCGAGTCCGAACTCCCTCGGCCCGAACGTCGAGACGCTGCAGCAGGCGTCGAACAGCAACGCGCTGAACCCCGAGACGATCGTGCTTGCGCTCGCCACGATCGGCATGCTGCTCATCGCGCTGGTCGGGGTGGGCGGCTTCACGGTGCTGGCGCAGCGCCGGCTGCGCTCGCTCGGGATGCTCGGCGCGCAGGGAGCCGCCGACAAGAACATCCGCCTCGTGGTCCGGGCCAACGGCGTCCTGGTGGGGGTCGTCGGCGCGGTGGCCGGGGCCGTGCTCGGCCTGCTGGCCTGGCTGGCCTACCGGCCGAGCGTCGAGTCGAGCGCCCACCACGTGATCGGCACCTTCCAGCTGCCGTGGGTCGTGATAGGTCCGGCCATGGGCCTGGCCGTGCTGGCTACATATTTCGCTGCCTCGCGCCCGGCCCGCTCCATCACCAGGGTCCCGATCGTGACCGCCCTGTCCGGGAGGCCCGCCCCGCCGAAGCAGGTGCACCGCTCGGCGGTGCCCGGCGTTGTTCTCCTGATCGTCGCCGGCTTCCTGCTGTCGTACGCCGGCAGCAACCTCAACAACGGCGGCGGGTCACTCGAGCTCGTTGTCGGCCTTGTCCTCATCATCGTGGCCGTGATCCTGCTGGCCCCGCTGTTCCTGGCGCTGCTGGGCAGGCTCAGCGGGCGGACGCCGATCGCGGTGCGCCTGGCCCTGCGGGACCTGGCTCGCTACCGGGCCCGATCGGGCTCGGCGCTCGCGGCCATCAGCCTCGGCGTGCTGATCGCCGTCATGGTCTGCATCCTCGCCGCGCAGCGCTACGGGGAAGACCTCGACTACGCCGGGCCGAACCTGGCGTCGAACCAGGTCGTCGTCTACACGCCCAACGGACCCTACGGGCAGAGCGGCCCGGGCAACGTGTCCGGCGGCGCCGTGACCGGCGGCACGGTGCGGTCGATGGCGACCTCCGGGCGCAGCATCGCGGCCGGGCTCGGCTCCCACGAGGTCATCACGCTCGAGACGACCAGCGCCACGATCCAGCACGCCGCGGCCGGACGTAGCTGGTCCGGGCCGGTGTACGTGGCCACCCCGCAGCTCCTCGCGGCGTTCGGAATAAAGGCATCTCAGGTCGACTCCGCGGCCGACATTCTGTCGATGCGGCCAGGGCTGTCCGGAACCCCGGACCTGCAGCTCGTCTACGGCAACTACTTCGCCGGCCTGAACGGGCCCCCGGGCGGCAGCCCGCGGAACCCCTACCCGTGCCCGAAGACCGAGTGCCTGGCCAGCCCCGTGATCCAGGAGGTCAGCGCGCTTCCCTCGGGGACGTCGGCGCCCAACACGGTGATCACCGAGGGGGCCATTCACCGGCTCGGCCTCCACGTCATCACGTCGGGCTGGCTGATCGTCGCCCCGCATGACCCCACCGCCGCGCAGATCACCAACGCCAGGCTCACGGCCGCCGGGGCGGGCCTGACCATCGAGACCAAGAACAGCTCGCCCTCGTCGTCGGAGATCATCAACTGGGCGACCGTCTTCGGGATCGCGCTCGCGCTCGGCATCCTCGCGATGAGCGTGGGCCTCATCCGCAGCGAGGCAGCGAGCGACCTGCGGACCCTGGCCGCCACCGGAGCGGGAAGCTCGACCCGGCGCACGCTCACCGCGGCCACCGCCGGCGCCCTCGCCCTGCTCGGCGCCGTGCTCGGCACGGTCGCGGCCTACGTGGGCGCGATCGCCTACTCCTGGGACAACAAGCTTGACGGCCTGTCCTCGCTTACCAGCGTTCCCACCACCAACCTGCTGATCATCCTCGTCGGCATGCCGCTCGTCGCTGCGGTCATCGGCTGGCTCCTCGCCGGGCGGGAGCCATCCGCGATCGCGCATCAGCCGATCGAGTAAGGCGAGCCCAGCCGCCAGCGCCCGACCTCCGCGGCGCCGGCGGCTAGTCGGCCCTGCCCTGCACGGCAACCTCGAAGACCTTCACGTCCGCGGTCGCCATGCTGACGACGGCGTCGAACTGGGCGGCCCGTACCTCAGCGGTGATCACCCATGCGAGCACTGGTCCTCCCCGTGCGTGATGAATGCGCTCAGGCGTTCGACCCCCGTGCGTGATGAATGCGCTCAGGCGTTCGACCCCGCGGTCATCGACGAGCTCGCCGCCCCGGACATCCGCTTCGAGTACTCGCTGCACGCCCCGTGCCGCGGGCGTGACGAGGTGCGCCGGGACGCGGACCTGGCTTACGAGCCCGGGGGCGTTAAGGATTCATAACGCCTGCCACGCAGGAGCGAGGCCAGCGCGGCGAGCGCGGCCAGGGCGGCGGACGCGGCGAACACCACCATCAGCCCCTGGTGAAACGGGCCGGAGATCAGATCCGGGAAGAACTGCTTGCCGGTGACGGTCCGCTGGGCCGCGGCCGGGAGCGCGGACAGCGCGCCGTTGACCGCGAGCAGGTGCCGCAGCGGGTTCACGCCGAGGACGGCGGCGAAGAGCGACGACACCGGTGGCAGGCTGCCTAGGTGCTGGGCCACGACGTGGGACACGCCCTGCTGCTGCAGGCCGCTGGTCAGCGTCCTCGGCAGGCTGCTGGCCAGCCCGGCGATCATGAGCGAGAAGAACACCCCGATCGACAGGGCCGTGCCGGAGTTCTGGAACGTTGCGCGCATTCCCGAGGCCACCCCGCGCAGCCTCGCGGGCACGCTGCTCATGATCGACGAGGTGTTCGGCGACGCGAACATGCCGCTGCCCACGCCGTTCGCGGCGATCAGCAGGGCGAACGCCCAGTAGCCGAAGCTGACGGGCAGCATCAGCAGGCCGATGAGGCTGCCGCCGAACACGACCATCCCCGCGGTGGCCATGCCCCGCGAGCCGAAACGGTCGGACAGCGCGCCGGACACCGGGCCCGCGACGAGGAACCCCGCGGTCATCGGAAGCAGGAAGATGCCCGCCCACAGGGGCGTGTCGGCGTAGCTGTAGCCGTGCAGCGGCAGCCAGATGCCCTGCAGCCAGATGATCAGCATGAACTGCAGCCCGCCCCGGGCGACCGACACGGCGAGGCCCGCGACGTTGCCGGCGGTGAACGCCCTGATCCGGAACAGGCTCAGCTCGATCATGGGCGCCGCGACCCTGGTCTCGATCACCACGAACGCCGCCAGCAGCGCGAGGCCGCCGGCGAGCATGGCCGCCACGAGGGGGCTGGTCCAGCCCATGGTGTGCCCGCCGTAGGGCTGGATGTCGTAGGTGACCGCGGTGAGGATCGCGCCCAGGCCTACGGCGAACGTGATGTTGCCCCACCAGTCGATGCGGCCGCGTTCGCGGCTGCTGGTCTCGCGCAGCCTACGGTAGGCCCAGACCGTCCCGAAGATCCCGACGGGCACGTTGACCCAGAACACCGCCCGCCAGTCCACGCTCGCCAGGAGGCCGCCAGCGACCAGGCCGACGAACATGCCGCTCAGCCCCGCGACCTGGTTGATGCCCAGCGCGAACCCGCGCCGCTCGGGAGGAAACGCGTCGGTCAGGATCGCCGCCGAGTTGGCCTGGAGCATGGACCCGCCGAAGGCCTGGAGCACCCGCCACCCGATCAGCCACAGCGCCCCGCGGCCGCCGTAGAACGGGTCGAAGGACAGCAGGACCGAGGCGAGCGTGAACACCGCGAACCCGGAGTTGTAGATCCTCACCCGGCCGAACATGTCGCCCAGGCGGCCGACGGTGACCACGAGCACGGCCTGGACCAGGCGGTATCCCATGATCATCCACAGCAGGTAGGCGATGTTGCCCGGCGCCAGCGGATCCAGGTGGATGCCGCGAAAGATCGCCGGCATCGCGATGATGACGATGGACTCGGATACGGGTACGCAGGGCGTGGTACGCACGGGTACGGTCCTGGCGGTCGGCGTGATCGCGGCTCTCCAGTCGTACTCCCACATTTACGATCTCGCCCGATCGCACTTTCAGTCACCGATTGACGCCAGGCTGCTGCCGCTCTCGGTTGACGGCCTGATCATCGCCGCGTCCCTGGCGCTCGCCACTGCCCCCAGGCTCGCGCGGTGGATGCTCGGGATAGGGGTAGTAACCGCCACCGTGGCCGCAAACGTCGCCTACGGCCTGCCTCACGGCCTCCTGGCCGCCCTTGTGTCGGCCTGGCCGGGGATCAGCTTCGTGGGGTCCGCCGAGCTGTTGCTCAGAGGGCGCGCGGCCCGCGTATCCGGTGAGGCGGCAGGGGAGAGCCAGGGGACCGTACCCGAGGTACCCGCACAGTCAGGCCCTGACGTACCCCCGGCAGGCCCTGAGGTACCCCCGGATACAACTGCGGATACAGACGCCGAGCCCCCTGGTACATCACGGGGTACGCAGCGCCCGAGGACCGTACCCGCCAGCCGGGATGTAGCTGTGATGTTCACCGCCGACCTCGCGGCTGGCAAGGTACCAGGTATCCGCACGATCCGGAGCCGGATGCACTGCGGTCAGACGACCGCCTACACCGTCCAGGGTCAGCTGCGCGAGCTGGCAGGCGCGGCCTAGCGGTCTTGCTCAGAGCGGAGCCGGTGCCAGAACCCCTCCGCCAGGTTGCGCACGGTGTCACTTGATGACGAGGCATCCTGTGCGGCTATCATTCTGAGCAATTCCCTGGCCAGGACAGCCTCATACAGAACAGGACCAATGAGGTTCTGGTCCCATCTTCTATTGACGTTGTCTTTGGCTACCTGGTACAGGCGGTCTATCCCGGACAGCCGAGAGCCCCCCGGCATTGAACTGGCCAGGGGGCTCTTTGCTGTCAGTGAATCAGCCACCTGGAACGACCGAGATCAGGTTGCCCTGCGGGCAGGCGTAAGACCCTCCCGTCACCACGGGGGCGGCCAGCGTGATGTTGGCGAGATCACCCGTGGCATTGTCCGTCGTCCGGGTCAGGCATACCCCGTAGTGCTGGTAAATGGCTGGCGGCCGGTAGGGCCTGGGTGCCGGGGCCGGAACCGAGACCTTTGCCTGGAGCGCCTGGAGCTGGCGGCCCAGCGATGCAACCGATGCCGCCTCGGCGGCTGCCTGCTGGCTGGCCTGGTTTGCTCGCTTGGAGACGGTGCCAATCGAGATCAGCGACATGGCGAAGCCAGTGGCCAGGCCGATGATCAGGACCGCAACCGCGAGCCGGGCCGCGAGCGGCCATGCGCGGGACTGACGAGGGGCAGCCTCGCTGAGTTTGAGAACTGGCCTGATCGGTTCCGGCGGGTCGGGCGGCGCGTGGTGATATTCGCCATTGCCGTGCGGCGCGTACTGCTGGTCAAAGCTCTGGCCGGGTGGGGCCTGATAATCGGTCTGCTGATCGCTCATCGTGGTTCCCCGTTCATTGCGTGTCGTCCTTCTCTGTCTGCTGATTTTTAATCGTTTGAATGAGCCTTGACGCCTCGGTGCCGAACACGGCTGCATCACGCAGCGCATTGAGGTTCCTGCGGTAGCTGTCTATCTCCGCCGCGTCGTAAACGGGCTCTACCTCGTGCGGTATCTCGACTTCGACGAATGGCGGATACCCGGGGTCGCGCTCATCGTAGATGTCGAATCCGCACCAGATGATGGTGTCCACGGCCGCGTCGGCGGGGATCACGCCGATCGAAAGGCTTTTCAGCGCCATCAGTGCGATGATCCGGTCCATCTGGGCATGGTGGACTTCGAGGGGCATGCCAGACGGCCGCCAGCGCAGCGCTGATTCGGTGATGACGAACTCGAAATGGCGGCCAGGATCCCCGAGGATGGACTGGCGGGCCATCCTTACCTGAACTGCCTCAGCGGTGTCCTTCCGGGGTTTCCCGTGAAAGACCATGCTCCCGAGATTGAGCACGTGCCAGGCGTAATCGTCGGTCTGGAGCAGGCCCGGGATGGTCGCGGTCTGGAAACTCCGCTTGACGCGGGTAACTGCCTCTTCCTGCTGCACGGGTACCTGGATGGCCGCATACCCCGCGCGAGCGCGTGCCCGGTAGGTCGTGACCTCATTGACGGCAGCCTCGGTCATGCCGAGGAGCCGGGTCAGGGTATCGCCTTTGATCCCGACGACCCTGGCCCAGGCTCTTAGCTGCGGCAGCGTCGGTGCGATCTCCCCGTTCTCGATGCGGGACAATCGCGGGTGGGAGATCCTGGCAAGGCGTTCAACCTCCCTGCCGGTCATCCCCGCGAGTACTCGCAGTCGGCGGAGTTCGGCACCGAGTCGCTGGCGCTGAACCCGTGGTTCCGTCTGCGGCTCGGTCATACTGCTTCCATTACCTCCGTCTCTGCCATGAAGGCGTGAAGCGCCTTGGCGTAGAGCAAGGCTGTCTCTTTGGCCTCGCGCAGCTCGGCTATCCGGGCTGTAGGTGCGAGGCTGCATCCCTCGAATGCACCATCCTGGGAGTAGTTCAGCAGGATGGCGCATTCGGTGTCGTGGCCTTCATCAATCAGCCAGAAGTCATCGCGAAGGGGTGCCAGCTCGGGGCTGGCGCCACGGTCAGCGATGAAGATCTGCTCACCCGCCACGGCAAGATCGGCGTACTCGGCCATTTCGTACCGGAGATAGCCGGTCAGCGGCCGGGCCACGACATGAACCCGGGCGCGCTCACGGCCGCCCAGCACATGCCCGGCGACGAGGCGCACATACTCGTCATCACGGACGGTCCGGGGAACCCGGCGCCCATGAGCGAGGAACGCGGCCAGGGCCTCGGCCTCGTCACCGATCGCGTACTGCTGGCGGACCTCCAGCCGGAACGCCGACCAGCGGCAGCCCCGTATGGCCTCGTCCAGCAGGTCAGGAGCCATCGCGGAGGCCCTCCAGCAGCTTCCGGGGCAGCAGGACGATCGCCTCGTGCGCGGGCGTCCCGGGCTCGTGGTGGATCGTGCCTTGTACGCCGATCATCTCGGGATCGTCCGTCTCGTAGACCGCCGGGCACTGGTTTCCCGCGCAGTTGTCGCTGAGCTTCCTCGTGAGCTGAGCCATGTCCCTATCCTCCCATGCCTGGTTCGGCCGTGGTTCGGCCAGTTACAGCATGGTGCGCCGTCCTCTGATCTGCGTCAATACGAGGTTGGTTGACTCCTGGTGCGCTGTGGTTCATTCTTGGTTCGCGATGGTACAGCAGATCGGCATGATCATGCCAGGAACAGGAAGGAGGACGCGGCGAAGCGTCAGCCACCAGCCGGTGAGCCTCTCGAAAAATCTTCACCGGACTGGCGGTAACTCGGGAGCCAGCTCGTCAGTCGCGGACTAGTCCGCGATGCCCCGGCAGTACAGGGGCCGCCCCCTGGCCGGTCTGGCGGCAGGTAAACCAGGGGCCGCGCTTCCCCCGGAGCGCGATCAGGAAGGAGGTGACCATGGCGCTCACGCGAGGGAAGTGCCGCAAACTACTCACACTCCCAACAGAAACAAACCTCTACTCAGAACCGAAACCAAACCTCTTACTCAATTCCAACGGAAACAACACGCACGAATCCCCACGGACGGTTCTTCCCTTGCCCGTGGACACAGCAGACGCGGTGAGGCAGCCAGGGACTGGCAGAGTGGGGAAGCTCTCGCCATGCCAATTGACTGCCTCGCAGCGTCATCTCAGCGAAATGAGAGGCGAAGGGTTTGCGAACCTACTACGAGTCGCCCGAATACGAGAACATGGCCAGGCCGGGAACCTTCGCGGCTCTCATGGTGATCGGTGATCACGACGGCCCGCATTTCGTATTCGCCAGCGGCGATCAGGTCATTGCCGACGTGCCCGTCCCGTGCGGCGTAGCCCTGGAGGTGAGCTACGCGCTGAGCAGGTCGGCCAAGCATGCCATCGTGGCGGCCGAGCGCCTGACGGACGACTGGGAGATGGAGGACAGCGAGAGCATCGCTGAGCCGCACCAGCATGTTGAGCAGCATGCCCGGCCGTCCGTGCTCGCGGGCCAGGCGCCCGCCATAGCGCCGCCCGCCGCCATGACGCCCTACGGGCGCAGGGAGATCGGGTCCGGGGAGTACCCGCCCCGGGATGTCCCGGCCGCCCGGGAGGTCCGGGGCGAGCCAGACCCCGTTAACCACACCAGGCCGCTGCCATGCCTGAACGGCAGTCGGCTAAGGGGGGCCGGATGACCCCTGATGAGGAGGTCCGCGTCCGCGTGATCACGCTCCCCCGGACCGTGATCGGCTACTGGCTCACGCCGGAAGGCGACGAGGCGCTGGACGCGAGCCTGAGGGCCGAGCCCACGGTGCCGATACAGCGCGCCGTGGCCGACGAGGCCATGGAGCTGGCACGCCAGCGCAGGAGCGCAGAGATACCGGCGCCCCGCCGACCCCTGCTCTAGGGCGGCGCCAGCGCCAGGGACGAGGCGGGCCTGGCTTCTACGGGGAGTCAGGTCCGGACTCGGCCCGCTCGATCCCCCGGAGGTGATATTGATGCCGACCTACCTCGCAGCCTCAGCCATTCTGGCGATCGGTGTGGCGATCGGCGGATGGCGTCTTCAAGATTGTCACCACGTTTGTGTTCGTCATCGCCCTGTTTACCGTCGCGCTGGTCATCACCTATGTGGGCGTGATCGTAACCGGGCAGCTCTAAAGGATTGGCAATGAACGTGTGCATTGACCAGATCGCAGAGCTGGGAATAGCCATTCCCTGGCCGCTTCAGGATTACACCGAGCTGGCCGCAGTTCCCGCAGCTGTTTCCTGCGCCCGGCTGCACGCCAGAAAAATCCTTGCGGAATGGCATCTGAACGGCCAGGCGGCCGAGCTGGTTGTCTCCGAGCTGGTCACCAACGCCCTGGTGTACGGGGGGCTGCTTCCAGGGGCAGCAGCGCGGCTGTGGCTGTCGTCAGACGGCGAACGCGTGCTCGTCCAGGTCTGGGATAGCTCCTGTCAGATGCCCGCCCTGCGGGACGTACAGCCCTGCGCAGAGAGCGGCCGGGGCCTGGTGCTGGTCGACAGCATTAGCGAGGACTGGGGAACGTACCGGCCAGCCAGGCTCCCCGGCAAGATCGTCTGGAGTGTTATCGCTGTCGGCATGACATGAGTCAAACAGACGTACTAACTTGCTTCTGATATCTCGAACGGAGATTCGAAAATGTCCCTTGTTCATGCCGCCCCCGCGCTGGTACCGCACCCGGGGGTGCACTCTGCGGTGGTCCGGGCTGCTGCCCCGGTGGTCAGGCTGGACAGCGTCACCACCGAGGCCCTTGTCTTCAGGCACAGCGCGGCGCACAGCACGATCATCTACACCGTCCAGCCTGGTGACTGCCTTTGGACCATCGCGCAGAAGTTCTACGGGAGCGGCGGTCAGTGGGTCCGCATCTTCCGCGCAAACCCGAAGATCATCCAGAGCCGAGAGCGACGACATCGCCAGCGGCCGAGTAGAAGACCGTGATGTCCATGGTCAGCCACTGGGCCAGAGGTAGAACAACACCATGAGTACGATCGTGATCACGCCCAGGTAGTCTGCCGACCGTGCTTCTGCGACCGCACCGTTCAGTGGCAGGCCGAGGCGAGTGCAGAGGAACCAGTACAGGGCTACAGGGATCACAACGCGCGGCACCCTGGATAGATCCGCCTTCTTGAGCGTCCCGGTCACACGCTCGATCAGCTTCCGCTGCTCGGGATCATCGGTGATGGCTTCGGCGA
>WNFI01404995.1_pt1 | contig 10227 bp, 17 predicted proteins | sample 5400471 | NCBI WGS metagenome assembly WNFI01 (sample SAMN13153348, study PRJNA577476) | soil metagenome | isolation source: 100 cm saprolite on Douglas fir-dominated hillslope | place: USA:California | collected 2013-09-17 | reverse complement strand
GAACGTAAGAGTCCGTCAACAAGGTTGAGCAGACAGAAGCCCGGAGGCCGAAAATGGTCCGAAGACCGAGAGTGTACGTGGACGGGTGTAAGTGAGCCCGAACACGGTTGAGATCGTTGGTCACGGATGCGAAGTGAACGGGGTAAGGGGCCCGTACACGAGTCCATCAATTGTTGGATGAAATGACGATAGTCATTAGTACGAGGGGAGCATGCTTAGGCCCACAAGCCTCATGAAATCTCGTACCTCGATTTAATAACAAACAATCAATTCGGCCAACTCCGTTACAGTTGGTCTATATAGTAAGAAAGGAAAGCACTGGAGGTATACCTCTAATTAAAATCTATCACGCAGAAATGCGGAGCGAAAGCAGGTTGGATTCTGATAGATTCCACCAAAGAAAAGAAAAGAAAAGGCGAAAGGCATAATATAATGGTAAGCCACCGAAAAAATAGTCATGTCCGTATCAATAGGAGCATGCCCTGCAGACTCCAGGTAGAAGTCATCACCAACCGCTGGGATATAGCAGATAACCGCCGAGACCTCTTATGATGATTTTCTTCGTAACAATAGAGGCTCACTTTGTGCATGTGTAGCTGCCACAAATATAACGGAGATTATATGCCGGTTTCCCACGCCTAGCCGTAAGCATCGTGAGCGCGATTAGCGCGCGATAACCGCTCAACTGGTTTGAAGCGACGCCGATTATCTGGATATTGAGCATACTTTTCCTCCTATATATCAAGGTTTCTAATACTCCTGCCGCATTGCTCTAGTGTCACGTTACATCTGAGGGGCTTAATTCCCGCCATCCTTTGCGGAACTTTACACCACGTTGAAACCGGGAGGTCGACAATGGAAGACTTGAGAGCACCAATAAATGCAGGATATATGCTTAATACTTCTCAGATAAGGGATGGAATCCAAGAGTTCGGTGCGTATGGGATCGGTGGTATTAGATGTAGTAGGAGTAATGGTCGTCTTAGTAGGCAATGACCCCAGCCCAACTGGCGCACAGGAGTACGGGGACCCCTTACCTGAGGGGGGTCCACCTGAAAACAGCATCAACCTGATCAGTATTGCTAATAACTTGGGTTCCATCGACATCATCGCCTCTATGAAGACATTTGTTGAGATTCTGTAGGCGCCGGCGTTTCGTGTGTCAATGGGCCGTATTTTCATTGACGCCCTATGTTCTATTAGTGACGCTGTTGTTGTTGTGCATGCTTTTGTTGCTGTTGTAGCTATACCACTCAAGGTGAGAGTCGAATGATTGATTCTTCCCCGCCTGCCTAACCCTTCTCATGTTCTCAAAGGCTATAGCTCGTATGGAGCTTCGGCGAAAATTAAATGATCGACATATCCCTGTACTTTTTCATGGGATGATGAAAATGACGAGTCGGTTGACTCAACTCATCGGTGTCAAATTGACTGAGGCCCCGTCAAGCCTGACCGACGTGCTTCATCGAATGGAGGTAAAGTGAATCTTTTAAGACCATAGTCATGTCATATGTCTTATTCCAAATACTCCTCCAGATTGCGATAGAAACGTGTAGAACCGGTATTCTGGATTACCTCCAGCAGAAGAAACTCGGTACGTCACCCGCCCTCGCCCTATCTGAAACGCTGTGGCAGATAATTATTCTTTAGTGCGATTTCTGGCATCATCTTTTTGGCAAGAGAAGTTTGATGGCTTTTCCTCGACGTTCTCAGCCCTGCGAGGCCAGTTGAACGACGCTCTGTTGGTGGTTATCCATCAGAATACCGCCGAAACTAGGCAGTTGATGGATAAAATGGATAAGAAGTTGGATAAAATTGTCAAGTCATCCAATGGACCCACAGAGTTGGAGCACAGAGTGTCTTCTTATGTGAATGCGAATGGTGGCGTGGAGCGTTGTGTGAAACAGGATGATAGCCTCAGAGATCTGATATTCCTTTCCGAAGACCCGCATGTTGTAAGCAGAGTCTTCATTCCGCCTTCTAGGGAGTAGCTGATCTGCACTATTTCCATTGCCCTTCCGTTGAACGCACATGTCACTTGGTTGATACGTTCTAGGACGTTGATTCGGGATCCCATATCCAAGAATACAAAAAGGCGGTATGTTCCGCAATAGGTACGTACGTCGCGGCTTGTAGCGCTATAACGCAGACCGTGATGGCGGAGATAGGTCTCCACACACATGAAATCAAGGAGGGTATTAACCATCATGCGCATCGCACTATGGAGAAATTGGAGACAGGTTACCATGAGCGGATCATCGATCCACACTTTCGAAGAATATGGGCTGATGCGGTACGTGAAGGCGTATTCCCGCCTCAGTCGGCTTCCTTACGATATTTTTATATGTAGAAATGGGGAGATACTACTCCTGGAATGACCTTTGTTTCCACTCTATACGAGCATATTCGTCGACACATCCATTCCCCTGATTCGCCTGAATTTGCTCTCGATAGTTGGACACTCAAGTTCCTTCAACCCTCGTATAGTGGAGCATTGCTAGAAGCAATCAATACGGGACATACCGGGTTCGTCACCGTAGACGAAGTCAATATGTTTACCCGGTCAAGGCCACTGGAATTCACGTAAGCCTCACGATTCGGGTTCATGTTACCATTGTTCATTCATCGAGTCGTAGCCTTCCAGCATGGCTGGCGTATTCAGCTTCAAGATCAGGTTTCGAATCCCTCCAGTATGTTTTCCAGTTCTGTGCGGTAGACGTGCGATGAAACGATAATCGTAGCTACAAACTACGAATCCTGGCCGACGTCAAACAGCTTAGGAATCTCACCTCCAGCTCCCGAATTGTGAACCACGTTCCGAATACAGCAGCAGATTATCATAGAACAGTCACTAGCTTGATCTGTCAGCCCCTCCTCTCTGGCATAAACGTTCCCCAGCATTTGGCCCGCGACGTGGAATCTCATGTCTGGCTCACTTCCAAACTACGCTCATTTATGGTGGCCCGTGAAGCAACCTTGGTCGAGAGACTCTCTACTCTTCACTGGAGAGTCGATGGGGAGGCGGAAATCGCTGCTGTTCTAGGGGACGTTCCCTTTCCTCAAGTAAGAAATTTTCTTTCTCAAGAATTGGAAAGTTTTGGAAATAATTGTCCTCTAGCACCTCCTGCCTTTCCTTTACCTCCTTATCAAGCACTACGTTGACCTAACAGGAAAAATGAACCCCTCTCTTGACGAAAGGCGCTACTTGGAGAATGGATGTGAAACGATGTATAGGGTGTCGAATGCTATTGATTTTCGCTATAACACTTGGTTCGACCAGAACCAGATGCACACCTTCGCTTACGGTATTTTCTCCAACTGGAAGATGTCTCCAACGCATGAGGGTATTCGGAAACAATCATCATTAAAAAAGTATAGCTTACGGATTTACCTCGTTATAGACAAGGAATTACGCCAACGGTTTGCAGCTGTCGACACGGATAGGTAGGTCACCCGCCTCCGCATCCTTCAGTTCTAAATCGCGTCCTAAACCCCTCGATATCTGTACCCATCGTCGTGCACATTGGTTGTCTCACAATTCCTGATTTTTTTTTACATAGCTCTGGTGAAATCAGTGCCCGTGAACTGCGCAATGCACTGCGAAATGCTGATGACAGCCGTATGTTACATACCCGGTCCGAGACGTCTGTAGGAAACTGACCACCTGTTCATGGTTAGCGCTTGATTTCGATACGTAAGCTTTGCAACTGCGCACTTCCATTCATGTTGTGCTTACAGAGTGGCTGAGATAGCTGTAAGATGTTAATGGGGATATTCGTAAGCCTTCATGAACGCTATATGATTCCCTTCTGTTGAGGTCAAAATATTAGGACACAGATCACAGTGGTACGATCAACTATCCCGAGTTTGTCCAATTGTGGAAGTACATCCGAGGTGAGTGGAATGGCTTGCCAAGGTGATGGGGTATCTGAAGTCTCGCCGTAGATTGGAAGAAGTGAGTTACCGTGGTACACTCAGCTTCCACGCGATATGACGCCATTAATTGTAGAATATTCGAGACTTTCGATCGCAATGGGTCCGGAACGATCGATCTTGGCGAGCTATCTCACGCTCTTCGTCAATTCGGCTATAATTTAAGCCCTCCGTTATTCAAACTGATCCATTCCAAGTTTGAACGATTCGGGGACGAAGGTTCACGATGGGACTCGCCAGGTATCAACTTTGACAGGTAAGGGAAGTTGGAATGGCACGCATACTCCAACCTTATGGATGGTAACCTTGCAAATTTGTGCATGCATGCGCCATGGTTAAGGCGTTAACAGATATGTTCAAACGGTTAGGTCCTCTTGTCGCCTCACGCTAAATGCTCTACTCATGCAATCTTTCGAGTTCAGGCTCGATGAAGACAAGGATGGCAGGATCACGATCAACTATGACATATTGATGCTAACGGTGCTCGCTGCACCATGATACATTGCCATCCACGACTCCAATAGTCATGCCTTGCGCGCAGTTCTGATACGTCTCGTTCTAAGATTTATCTTTTCGATTACATCCTCTGTCCTCAGCTTCTCGGTCGTCATTAAGGTTTTCCGCGGTACGAAGCACCCATCTCCTGATAGTATGCTCTACGTCTGTCCGTGATTGTAACTTATTGCATTTACATCGTAATTTTCCATCGCAAAATTGCCATGTAACTTGAGTGGCCCTTTACATGTTGTATATAAACGATATGCGACTATCTTATGCCATGCAACATATCTCTAGTCCAGAATGCATTGAGTATGACGTCCGGAGGGAGTTGGTGGGGTTGGGAGACGGATACCAATGGATTGATTTGTTGTGAGGGGAGGAACTATATATATGATGGATTGTACAGACGTGAGGCCCGAAAAGGGTAGAGGCAAAGCCTCGGTCCATGACCACTGATTTAATAGAGACACAAGGGTACTCACCCACTTGAGTCTCAGATGAACTGGCATTCAATGAGATGGGATAGACTGCGACACTGAACGGGACGCGGGAGGCGGTATACAAAAGGATTGACCAGTTCATGATACCTAATCCGGTCAAGTCAAGGTCAACACCCAACGTAACGTTACCCCCTTCAACACAAAGATCAGCTTAAAATGCCTCTCGTCAAGCTCGGAAAGAAGTCCAAACGTTCTTCTCAACCATCCTCATCTCAATCTTCACCGTCACCTCGCGACATTGCATGGAACGGCTTGTTGAGCATGTTGCCTACAGTTGAGCGGAGCTTGGACGCCGTTCCTGTTCCTGGCGTCAAAATTGCCGTCGGTGGTCTACTCGAAATGCTTAAAGGGCTAGATATGCGTGAAAAATTCTCTTCATTCCTTTACCAAGCTCCGACCTTGACCCTTCGGCGCCTATCAGAAAATGCACTCTAACGCCGAGACGGTCACGGAACTCTGCGAGCATGTTAATACCCTGAAAGATGCCGTCTTGGGGCCTATCCAGAAATATTCCAGTGCGAATTCGGGCTCCACCCTACCCCCTGACCTTAACCAGACGGTTGAAACTCTGACCGAGTATGTGTATCGATTATGGCCTGTTATTTTCTTGGGTCATCTCATCCACTCTACAGTGAGCTCTCTCGGCTAATGAAACCATGGGAAGAGTCTCGTGGACGTGGAAAGGTTTCTCGATTCTTTATGCGTGACAGGGATGAGGCAGCGCTACGAGGGTTTGCTGAGAATGTGGGTCGTGCACTCCAAATGTTCCAGGTGAGTAACCCATCAAGTTCGGTGGCCGTTTTCCGATCCCGTACCATGCTTAGGCCGCAGAAACTGTGAATAACCATCTACGAGTAGTCGGGGTTGAACGTGTACAAGCGCGGATCGAGCGTGGGGTCTCAGAGGTTGCACAGAGACAAGTGGCGGAGATCCGTTCCCAAATCGATGTAAGCTGGCATTAATAGATCAGTTATACTGATTACTCACCGTTACCCTAGGCCCAAGAGAGAATCTTCCTTTGTCAGACTCTTCCTCGTGCCCTTGATGCTGGCTATGATACAAATCGTCCTGGTGCACCCTCAAGCTGCTTTAAAGGGACCCGAGTGGAGGCACTGCATAGTATTATGACGTGGCTGGAGCGTCCAGTCGTGGATGTATCCAGCCCTATCTATTGGGTGAATGGGTTGGCAGGCATCGGGAAATCTACTATCGCACGAACAGTGGCTGAGCAAGTTGAGCGGTTGGCCCTGCCGATGGCCAGCTTCTTCTTTGTTCGCCATAATGATGCTCTCTCCAATGGGAAGTTATTTGTCACTTCCATTGCATTTAGGCTGGCCGAGATATTTCCACAATTTATGGAGTCAGTCAGTAATGCACTCAAAGCCGATGGGACACTTCCCAGTAGATCCCTTAATACCCAATTCACAGACCTATTCTTCCAACCTCTCCAGAGTCTTGCCCATACTCAGCCCATTGTCCTGGTGGTAGATGCCCTGGATGAATGTGACCCGAAGGATGCTCACATCATCCTCAATAATGTGGTCTCCTGCTGTGCTAAGATTCCTGTGCTACGCATCCTCATCACGAGCCGACCTGAAAACCATATCACCTCTGTCTTCAACTGGGCCAATAACATAGAGAAAGTAATTCTCCATGACATAGACAGTGGTGTGGTTGTGCAGGACATCCGGCATTATTTGGAGTGTCAACTGAAAGGCCTCCATGAGCGGCATGGATTCCTAAAAATCTCCCCAGGTTGGCCATCTCTGGTTGATCTCAAAGCACTTGTGGATAAGGCTGGGAAGCTGTTTATTTGGGCTGCCACAGCTGTGAAGTTTATTGAAGACCCTCACATTCTCAATCCTGAGAGGCAGCTACAAATCATCCTGAACAGGTCAGTGTCCAGCCAGAAGCCATATGCTGAGCTGGATGAGCTGTACCAAATGGTCTTGTCCAATGGGGCTTCCAATCCAGACCATATGCTTGACTTCCAGTGTGTTTTAGCCACAGTAGTCCTGCTCCAGAATCCAATGTCATTGCAAACCCTTTCCAAATTCCTACAAATCACAGATATCACAAACCTCCTTGTTCACATCCAGTCCATCATTCCACTTCCTCAAGACCAAGAGGGAAAAGTTGAAATTTATCATCCTTCCTTCCCTGACTTCATCACTGATAGCAGTCGGTGTCATGATGATAGGTTCAGAGTGGATGTGGCAAGGTGTGAAAGACAGATATCCCTCCGCTGCCTGGAGCTCTTGAACAATGACCTCCCTGATGCAGTATATGAGATAGTGCCGTGGCACTCCCTTAATGCCAGCATTCCCAATCTCACTACCAAATTAACCTCAGTTGTGGGGCTTGAGGTCCAGTATGCATGCCAATTCTGGGCTTCCCACATGGGAAAGGTTGTGCTGGTGGATGAAGAACTCTCTCTGGCACTGGAGAAATTTACTGGAGTGAGGATGGGGAAAGGACAGGGTTACTTGCTGAAGTGGGTGATGGTGATGAGTATGATGGGAGGTGTACATGATGCCATTAGGAGCTTGCAAGGTCTTCTCCCTTGGCTGGTAAGTATTCAGGTGTATGCATAAGGATATTGCTGATGGGCCCTTGTATAGAGGCCATCCAAGTGTCAAATGGACATCTGCACCATTCTGAATGACACTTACAGGATGCTGCTAGCTAATGCTTCCAGCATTGAGCAGAGTGCAGCCCATGTTCTCCAGTCTGTTCTCCCCATTTTACCCACCAACTCCCTGTTGAGCAGGAGCTATGCCAAACCTCTTGATTGCCATGCTATTTGCATCAAAGGGCATGAGTCAAATCAGTCATCCTGCCTGATGACTCTGAGGGAGCATCAAAATTCAGTGACCACTGTGGTATCTTCCCCAGATGGAGGACTCTTGGCATCAGCATCTTTGGATAAGACCATCAAGCTTTGGGATCCTCACACAGGAGAGCACTTGAGGACACTGGAGGGTCATTCTTCTGAGGTGAACTCTGTGGCATTTTCCCTAGATGGAGGGCTCCTGGCATCAGTATCTTCAGATAAGACCATCAAGCTTTGGGATCCTCACACTGGAGAGCACTTGAGGACACTGGAGGGCCATTCATCCTTTGTGACCTCTGTGGGATTTTCCTCAGATGGAGAGTTCCTGGTATCAGCATCTTCAGATAAGACCATCAGGCTTTGGGATCCTCACACAGGAGAGCACTTGAGGACACTGGAGAGCCATTCTTCTGAAGTGACCTCTGTGGCATTCTCCTGGGATGCAAGGCTCCTAGCATCAGTGTCTTGGGACAAGACCATCAAGCTTTGGGATCCTCACACAGGAGGACACTTGAGAACACTTGAAGGCCATTCTTCTGAAGTGACCTCTGTGGCATTTTCCCCAGATGGAGGGTTCTTGGCATCAGCATCTTCAGATAAAACCATAAAGCTTTGGGTTCCTCACACAGGAGAGCACTTGAGGACACTGGAGAGCCATTCTTCTGTTGTGAACTCTGTGGCATTTTCCCCAGATGGAGGGCTCCTGGCATCAGCATCCTGGGATAAGACCATCAAGCTTTGGGATCCTTACACAGGACAGCACTTGAGGACCTTGGAGGGCCATTCTTCTTTTGTGACCTCTGTGGAATTTTTCCCAGATGGAGGACTCCTGGCATCAGCATCTTGGGATAACACCATCAAGCTTTGGGACCCTCAGACAGGAGAGCACTTGATGACACTGGATGGCCATTCTTCTGTTGTGACCTCTGTGGCATTTTCCTTAGATGGGGGGTTCCTGGCATCAGCATCTTCAGATAAGACCATCAAGCTTTGGGATCCCAATGCAGGAGAGCACTTGAGGACACTGGAGGGCCATTCTTCAGAAGTGACCTCTGTGACATTCTCCTCAGTTGGAGAGCTCCTGGCATCAGCATCCTGGGATTACACCATCAAGCTTTGGGATCCTCACGCAGGAGAGAGTTTGAGGACACTGGAGGGCCATTCTTCTGAAGTGACCTCTGTGGCATTTTCCCCAAATGGAGGGCTCCTGGCATCAGCATCTTGGGATAACACCATCAGGCTCTGGGATCCTCACACAGGAGAGCACTTGAGGACACTGGAGGGCCATTCTTCCTTTGTGAACTCTGTGGCATTTTCCCCCAATGGAGGGCTCCTGGCATCAGCATCTTCAGATGAGGCCATCAAGCTTTGGGATCCTCACACAGGAGACTGCTTGAGGACACTGGAGGGCCATTCTTCTGGTGTGATCTCTGTGGCATTTTTCCCAGATGGAGGACCCCTGACACCAGTTTCTGATAATAATGCTATCACTCCCAGGGATCTACACACAACAAAACATCTTCCTGAGAGCTTGAATCCCATGGGCACCCCACTCCATGTTCATTCCATGAGTATATGGGGCAACTCATTAGTTCATGATGCTCAGACTGGAAAATTGGGAAATTGTGATGCTGAATCTTCATTCCCACAAATAACTGGTGGTCAGCACTTGATACAGTTGAAGGATCACTGGCTGTGTGCTGGTCCTGCCTATATCTTCTATTTACCATCAGCTTTCCACATCAGCACCTGGAAGCATAAAGGCCCCTTTGTATGCCTTGGCTCTGAGGGTGGTGAGGTGCTCATCCTTGATATATCTCCTGCCACCAGCACACTTAGCAGAATGTGATCAGTGGTATGTGCATGGTGCCATTTCATATGTGTAAGTAAGCACAGATCTTCTAATAGAGTCAATCCCTCAGGTTGACAAGATAAGCCATACAAAGCTATATATGTCAGTGGGTAAAAAAAGGCTAAGGAAAACCTTTTCTCAGCTCCAAGACTATTTATGTGTATATACATGAATTGATGAACTTGCATGTATTGTTGTAAGACTGTCTGTTAGGGTCTGGGCAAGACTAAGACTAGGAGTGTCTGTGGCTTTGCCTGACATTTCCATGAAGTTGCTACCCCCTGCTGAACAGTCTGTGTGAAAATGTGTTTCATTGGGGGTTTAGGGATATCATACATGCAGCAAAATAGATAAAGACTGTCAGAGTATGACCTTGCATACTGAACTCCATGCTTCTCTGAACATCTCTGAAGCCCTTCTGCATACTCTGACACATTGTGTAGTGGACTCTGTAGATTGCACAATAACTGTACTGCCCCCTGCATCCACACCTCCACACATGCTGCTCCTTGTTTGTTTGTTTGTTTATTTGTTTACCTTTGTCATTGGTGCACATGTTGCCTTCTTTGTTTGTTTATTTCCCCTTCCTGTTGTTTCTGATATTGACA
>WNFI01048276.1_pt1 | contig 10227 bp, 10 predicted proteins | sample 5400471 | NCBI WGS metagenome assembly WNFI01 (sample SAMN13153348, study PRJNA577476) | soil metagenome | isolation source: 100 cm saprolite on Douglas fir-dominated hillslope | place: USA:California | collected 2013-09-17 | reverse complement strand
CCGCTGGGTCCGGCCCGGCCGAAGGATCGTCTGGTACTGAAGCCGGATGCTCTGCGACTTCAGGCTGCCGACCAGGCGGCTGGCGGTCGCGTGGTCGGCGGCGGCCCAGATCAGCTGGTGGAAGCGGGCGTTGAGGTCCGAGTAGCCGATCGCGTCGTTCTTCTCAACACGCTGGCGCATCTCGACGACAACCTGGCGTAGCTCACGCAGGTCGGCCGGCGTGGCCCGTGTCGCCCCGCGGCGCGTCAGCATCGCTTCGAGGGTGGCCCGCACCTCCTCGATCTCGAGGGCCTCGCGGTCCGAGATCAGCCTCACCCGCGCGCCCCGGTTCGGCTCAAGGGTCACGAGGCCTTCCTGGTCGAGCCTGACAAGCGCCGCGCGGACGGCCGTCCTGCCCACGCCCAGCCGCGTGGCAACCGACGCTTCGACCAGGCGCTCGTTGGGATGGAACTGTCCGTTTGCGATCGCTTCGCGCAGGCGGCGGTAAGCCGTCTGGCCCGCCTCCGGCACAGCCGGTTCACGAAGCGCGCTCCTTGCCATCGGTCAGATTATCCTCAATAATGTCGACAATCCGATAGGGGTCCCCGCGAACTCACGGCACAGCCTCTGAGTTCGTGGGGTTTGACAACCTAAGCCTTAGTACTAAGGGAGCGAGGAACGATTGTGAGAGGGTTCGAGCGGTACAAGGTCGTGTCGGCGCTTGGCGCCATAGTGGTTCTCGCCGCATGTGGCGGCGGCACCTCCTCCGGCAGCGGGCTTGGAACCGGAGCTTTGCTGATCGGTGTCATCGCACCGTTCAGCGGCGCCGACGCCGGGCTTGGCCCGGCCTATTACGCCGCGTGTCTGGCCGCTGCGCCGTCGATCAACAATAACGGCGGCGTCGGAGGCCGGCAGGTGAGCTGCCAGAAGTTCGACACCCGCGGCGAACCCGCGGACGCAGTCCCGGCCGCCAACGCGATGATCGCGAGCAACTCCAACCTCATGGCGGTCGTCGGCTGCACGTCTGACGAAGCGGCGACGGTTGCGCCGATCATCGACCGTGCCCACATCCCAATGTTTTGTATGACCGGGCAGACGGAGTTCAACAAGACGACGCTCAAGTACTTCCACCGTCTGGTGCCGGCGGACATCTACGACGCGTACGCGATGGTCGGCAGCGCGTTGTACGGCCCGGGCCACGCACCTTACATGAAGGCTGCGCTGGTCTTCGGCAACGACATCGGTTCCCAGGCCTTCGTCGCGCCGGCGACGAACGCGTTCACCAAGCTGGGCGGCACGATATCGATCAACCAGCCGATCAACCTCACCCCCGGGACTTCATACCGGACCGAGGTCGCCGCGATGCTCGCGACCCACCCGGACGTGATCCTCACCGAGGCTCTCGGCGCTGCCGGGACGTATCTGAAGGAAGTCAAAACGCAAAACGGCGGGAAGATGATTCCGTTCATAGGCACCTCGGCCACCATCGACCCCCAGTGGTTCCAGCAGGTCCGGGACGCCATCGGCGTCGACGACCTCATCAAGTACTACGCGGGCGTGGACCTCGGGTACACGTTCTCCGGCCCGGCGTACGACGAGTTCATCACGAATCTGAACGCCGCGGCTTCGACCTTCGCCGACGCTCCAAAGTACAAGCAGCGCGGGTCGACCCTGCACCTGTACGACGGCATCATCATGACCGCGCTGGCCATGACGGCGACCAACAGCGCGGACCCGACCGTCTACAACCCCAAGATCAAGGACATCGCCAACGGCACCAGCGGCGCCACCGTCGTCAGCACATATAAGGATGGCGTCGCCGCCATCAAGGCAGGCAAGACGATTCAGTTCGTGGGCGCCGGCGGCCTGAACAGCTTTGATGCGTACAACAACTCGGTCGCGGGCTACATCTGGGTCACCTATGACAACCAGGGCAACGAGGTCAAGGCCGGGCAGATGACGCCAGAGCAGACAGCGAAAATCGCCCAGGCAGGCGGAATCTAGAGTCCCCTCAGCAACGCAAAGGAGCCGAACGCCGTGAACCTTTTCGTAGCGGCGTTCGGCTTCGGCCTGGTGAGCATGTCGGTGATCGCCATCGCGGCGGTCGGATTTACGATGCAGTTCGGTATCACCAACATGATCAACCTCGCTTATGGCGAGGTCATGATCTCCTCCGCGTATCTCGCCTACTACCTGAACAAGGCAGGCATCAGCATCTGGATCGGCATGGCTGCCGGCGCGCTGTTCGGAGCCGTGTTCTCTTTCCTCCTGAACCGGATCGTCTACGCGCCTTTCATGCGCAAAGGGACCGCAAATCTTGGGATGGTCATCGTCTCGCTGGCCGTCTCGCTGATGATCTCGAACCTCCTCCTCCCGATCGTCGGGTACTACAGCGTCTCCTACCAGGAGAACGCCGGGAGTCTCATCCGCCTCGGGAGCATTGTCCTGACGCGGGACCAGATCATCGTCATAGCCATCGCCGTTGTCCTGATGCTCGGCATCCACGCACTGCTCACCTACACCCGGCTGGGCAAAGCGATGCGCGCGACGGCTGCCAACCCCACCCTGGCCCGCAACTGCGGCATTCCGACCCAGCGGGTCATCGACTCGGTCTGGCTCATCACCGGGGCGCTCTGCGGTCTCGCGGGAGTCGTCGCGGCCCTCAACGCAGACTCGTTCGCCATCGCCAACGGTTCCGCGTTCCTCATCACCATCCTCGCGGCAGCTGTGCTCGGCGGCGCCGGACAGCCATACGGCGCGATGATCGGCGCGGTGCTGATCGGATTGATCACTGAGCTCAGCGCCGCCGCTTGGTCGCCTGAGTACAAGGAGGTCGTGGCCTTCGGCATCCTTGTCCTGGTGATGGTGCTCCGGCCGCAGGGCCTGCTGGCCAAGCGCGGCGCCCTGGCCGCCGCCGGATGAACACCTACTACGCAGCCAACCTGCTCATCTACGCGGGCATCGACATCATCGCCTGCCTCGCGCTCAATCTCCAGTTCGGCGTATCCGGCATCGTCAACTTCAGCTTCATCGTGTTCCAGGCGGTGGGCGCTTACGCGGCGGCCGTGCTCTCGCTGCCGCCGGACACCGCCAACGGCGGCTTCCAGCATTACGTAGGCGGCCTTCAGCTCCCGTTCCCCTTTCCCTGGATCGGCGGCGCGATAGCAGGCGGCCTGCTCGCGATCCCGGTGGGGTTCGTCGTGCTCAGGAAATTGCGCAGCGACTACCAGGCGATCGCTCTTCTCGTGCTCTCCGTGATCGCGAACACCGTGATCACCAACGCCGACAAGTTCCTGGGAGGCGCAGCAGGGCTTGCGCTGGTGCCGCCTCCGTTCTCGGACCGCATCGACCCCAATACGGAGTCGTACCAGTACCTTTATGTGGGGATAACGATCGTGGCGGTCGTGATTGCGTTCGCGGTCGTCAACCGGGTCGTCAACTCACCGTACGGACGGAGCCTGCGCGCGATGCGTGAGCGAGAGATCGCAGCCGCGGCGATCGGGAAGAACCCGGTCAATCTCAAGCTGACGATCTTCATCGTCGGCGGCGTGATCGCCGGCCTGTCCGGCGCCATCCTCGTGGGGTTCATCCAGCTCTGGGCGCCCTCGGTCTGGCTGTACCCGGAGACGATCATCCTGTTCGCGGCCGTCATCGTCGGGGGACGCGGCAACAACATCGGCGCGATCCTGGGCGCACTTCTGGTCCCTGTCGGGTTCGAAGAGGTGACGCGCTTGCTCAACAGCAATCCCAACATCGCCAACCTGGGCCCACCGAACTTCATCTCCGCCCTGCAGTGGGTCTTGATCGGCCTGCTCATCCTCGGGTTTCTATGGTTCCGGCCCCAGGGAGTCCGGCCCGAGCCACGCAGGGTCTTCGAGGGCGGGCCGGAGTGAGCTCCACACCAACAGTTTCCGCGAAGCCGATGCTCGTGGCCACCGAGATCCACCGCCATTTCGAAGGCATGAGGGCCGTGGACGGCGTCTCGCTCGAGGTGGCTCCCGGGAAGATCACCGGCCTGATCGGGCCGAACGGCGCCGGCAAGTCCACCTTCATGGCAGTGCTGGCCGGCACGCTGCCGGCAACGAGCGGCAAGATCGTGTTCGAGGGCGAGGACATCACGCATCTCCCCGCGTACCAGCGGGCGCGACGCCGCCTCGTCCGAACATTTCAGCTCCCATCCGAGTTCGCGCAGCTGACAGTGCTGGAGAACTTGCTGGTCGCGGCACCCACGAACAGGGGCGATTCCCTGTTCGGTGCGCTGATGGGCAAAGGCTACTGGGCCGCCGACGAGCACCGTCTGATCGACGAGGCACGGGGTCTGCTGAAGCGCTTCGGCATGAGCGCCAAGGAGTCCGATTACGCCGGCACGATGAGCGGCGGACAGAAGCGCTTGATCGAGATCATGCGGGCGCTGATGCTGCATCCTCGCCTGCTCCTCCTCGACGAGCCGATGTCGGGCGTGCACCCGAAAATCGTCGAGGAGATCCAATACTACCTCCAGGATCTTCGCGCGGGAGGTCTCACGATCCTGATGGTCGAGCACGAGCTCCACATGGTCGAGCGGCTGTGTGACACCGTCGTGGTCATGGCTCAGGGAAAGGTCATCGGCAGCGGGACGATGTCGAGTTTGAGACGGCAGCAGGAGATTGTTGACGCTTACCTCGTCGGATAGCGAGCAGCGCGTGGATGGACGTCCCGCGCCCAGCCTGCGGGCCGACCACATCACGTCTGGGTATGGCGGCGTCCCGGTCATCCGCGACGTGTCCCTAGCGGTCGGGCCGGGCGAGATCGTCGCCATCATCGGCCCCAACGGCGCCGGCAAGAGCACCCTGCTCAAGAGCCTGGTGGGCATCCTGCGTGTGACCGAGGGCACCATCCGCCTCGGCGACGCCGACGTCACCAACCACGCGCCCGAGGAGCTTGCGAAGCGCGGCGTCGGATATGTGCCCCAGGTCAATGACATCTTCGAACCGCTCACCGTGCTCGAGAACCTCGAGATGGGCGGGTACCTGCTCAACAACGCCCAGATCCGCACCCGAGTAGCGGAGGTGGGCGATGTCTTCCCGCAGCTGCCGCCGCTGCTCAAGCGACGCGCGGACAAGCTCAGCGGCGGCGAGCGCAAGATGCTCGCGATCGCTCGTGTGCTGATGCTGGACCCGAAGGTCTTGATCCTCGACGAGCCAACCGCCAACCTTTCGCCGAAGCTGGCCGACAGCCTCTTGAGCGAGCACGTGAAGCGACTTGCCGGCGTAGGCAAAGCGGTGCTCCTCGTGGAGCAGAGGGCGCGCGCCGCCCTGAAGATCGCCGACTGGACAAGCGTCCTGGTCTCCGGACAGACCAGGCTGGAAGGACGCCCGGACGAGCTCCTCAGGCGTGAGGACTTTGAGGAGTTGTTTTTAGGAGCCGGGACCAGCACCCCGGCTTCGCCAGAGGAGGACGACGACAAGCGATGAGACTCTTGATGTTCAAAGCCGACAACGGACCGATGCTTGGCGTGCTCAGGCCCGGAAGCACTGATGAAAACGGCGAGGTCGTGGAGCTGTCCGAGATTCCCGACCTGCGCGCGCTGATCGACTCGGGCGATGAGGGCCTGGCCCACGCGAGGGCGGCGCTGTCGTCCTCGCGCTCGAAGACCAGACGCCTGGCGGACCTGGACCTTCTGGCTCCCCTCGAGGAACCGCGCGGCAACGTGATCGCAATCGGCCGCAATTACCAGAAGCACGCTGAGGAAACCGCGTTCATGGATGGTCGCGAGCCCGCCCCACCGACCATTTTCACCAAGGCGATCACCTCGCTGACCGAGCCATTCGCCGACATCGCGATCGACCCGGCCATCAGCGACAAGATCGACTGGGAGGTCGAGCTCGGCGTCGTCATCGGCAAGCGCGGCGCGAACATCAAGCGAGCGCGAGCGATGGATCACGTCTTCGGTTACACCGTGCTGAACGATGTGACCGCCCGCGACATCCAGAGCGGTTGGGGCGGCCAGTATTTCAAAGGCAAGAGCCTCGACCGTTCCTCACCGACGGGCCCATGGGTGGTGACCAGGGACGAGGTCGAGGACCCGCAGTCGCTCAAGCTGTTCCTGAGGGTGAACGGCATTACGAAGCAGGAGGGCGACACCCGCGACATGATCCACCCGGTCGACGCGATCATCGAGTGGGTGTCCAAAGGCATGACGCTTCTCCCCGGGTCGCTCATCGCGACAGGCACGCCGGATGGCGTGGGCTTCGCGCGCACTCCGCCCGAGTTCCTCAAGCCGGGTGACGTGATGGAGTCAGAGGTGCAGGGCATCGGCCTGCTGCGCAATCCTGCGGTCACTCGCCTGGTCGAGCACGTCATCGGCGGCGGAGTGAACGGCCTCCTGGCGCTGGGATCGACGGGAGAGACGGCATCGCTTGACGAGGCTGCGCGACGCACGCTTCTTTCGAGCGTGGTCGCGGCAGCGGCAGGACGCGTGCCGGTGATCTGCGGAGTTGCACAGAGCCACCTCTCGGCGGCCCGCTTCGAGGTCGAGGCCGCGGCGCGCCTTGGCGCGGCGGCGGCGCTCGTCACTCCTCCCTTCTACTACCTGATCGACCAGGCCACCCTGCTCGCGTTTTACCGCGGCCTGGCCAGGGACAGCCCGCTTCCGATCTTTTTGTACAACATCCCGCAGTTCACCAAGATCGTCGCCCAGCCCGAGACTGTGGCGACGCTGGCTCGCGAAGGGGCGATCATCGGCATCAAGGATTCGAGTCGCGATTTCGAATACTTCGAAGGCGTCTGCATCGCCACCCGCGAGCTGCCACGATTTCGCATCTTCACCGGGAGCGACACCATGCTCATGCCGGCGCTGGCGATGGGCGGAGCAGGGACGATCTGCGGCGCGGCCAATGTGGCACCCGGTTAGATCGTGCGCACCTACGAAGACTTTCAACGCGGGGACATGGCCGCGGCGCGATCCGGCCAGGACAGGCTTTATCAGCTGGTCATGACGCTGCGCGGAGGCGTGTTCCCGGCCGCGATCAAAGCCGCTTGTCACCTGCAGGGGATCTGCGAACCCTGGTGCGCTCCGCCTGTCGCCCCGCTCGACGACCAGGCCGAGGCCAAGCTCAGGGACCGCCTCCAAGCCTGGGGTCTGCTCACGCCGGTAATACCGCGATAACGGGCCGATTCGGCACCAAAATGAGCACCAATCCGAGGGCGTAAGATCCGGGCGTGACGCAAGGGCGGTCTAAGGGCGACCGCCTCCTCGAAGGCGAAGATCCGGAATCTCTGCGCCCACAAGACACGAGGCACTGGATCAGCGTCTACCGGGAGATGATCGCCTTCAAGGAAGACCTGCTGGAGCGTGTCACCAGCGACCTCGTGCACGTTTCAGCCGCCGCCCAAACAGACCTCAACGATGACATCAAGCTGATCGACTCGCAGCTCAAGCGATATCGGAGACGCTTGACCTATTGGGTCGAGCGCCAGCTGGAGCTTGAAGAGATCGCGATCGACTCCAAGAGCAGGACGGTCACGTATCGCGACAACTCGGTGACGCTGACCAAGCGCGAGTTTCAGATTCTCGCGATGCTCATGAGTCGGCCCGAAAAATATTTTTCGCCGCAGCAGCTTTTGGTAGAAGCCTGGCATGACGACCGGCTGCCTGAGGAATCGCTGCGGACGTACATCAGCAGGGTGCGAAAGAAGTTGGCGGAGCTGGATGCCGGTGCCAGCGTGGTGAACAAGTCGCGCAGGGGATACGCGCTCATCTTCAAGGCTCACCCTCTTTAGGGCGAACCTCACACGAGTCGGTCCCTCAGAGCGTGCTGGGAGCTCGCGAGTCCCGACGGCCGCTATTCTCCTTCCACGCGTGATCCTCTCCATCGGAGACCTGCTGCTGGACATCACGATCATCCCCGACGGGCCTCTGCGGGCTGACGACGACCGGAGCGCCCGGATCGAAGTCGGCGGCGGAGGCCAGGCGGCGAACTTCTGCGCGTGGGCGGCCGCCCTCGCAGAGCCCGTGCGCCTGGTCACGCGGGTCGGCGATGACGACCGCGGCCGGCGCCTGGTTTCCGATCTCGAAGCCAAAGGAGTCGAGGTATGCCCGGTCTGGGCAGATGAGCCCACCGGCGCGATCGCCGTGCTGGTCGGAGTCGACGGTGATCGGGCGATGGCCACCGAGCGGGGGGCCAGCGTCGGGCTGCGTCCAGACGAGCTCGTCGAGGCCTGGTTCGAGGATGTCCAGGTGATTCACGTCCCGGCGTATTCGCTGTTCCTGGACCCGCTTGGCAAAGCGACTCGCGCCGCGATCGGGCTCATTCGCGACCGGGGCGGGATGCTTTCGATCGACCTCTCTTCGGTGGCCGGCCTTCGACAGTACGGCCCGACCAGGATGGCGTACGACCTCGCGCGCCTCAAGCCCGAGCTCCTCTTCGGCACGGCGGCCGAGGTGGCGACGATCGGGGTCCCCGCGGAGCATCTCGCGCAGGTGCCCGTGATCAAGCTCGGCTCTGCCGGGTGCAGCGTCTTCGGGCGCCTCATACCTGCTCCCGCCGTGCAGCATGTCGACGGCACAGGTGCCGGCGACGCGTTCGCGGCGGCCTTCTGCGCGGCATGGCTGCACGGCGCGACGCCGGTGGAAGCCGCGGAGCGCGCGGTGATCGTGGGCTCGGAAGCGGTTACGCGAGCCGGGGCGAGACCGAGCTGAGCGTCCCGCTCCAGGTATCGCGAGAGGTTGCCGACGCTGTGGCCGCGGGACACCCGGTGGTTGCGCTCGAGACTTCGATCGTAGGCCAGGGACTACCGGCGCCGCACAACCTGCGGGCCGCGTTCGAAAGCGAGGCAGCCATAAGAAAGGAAGGGGCCGTCCCGGCAAGCGTCGCGGTGCTCGACGGCAAGGTGCGGGTCGGACTTACGGCTAGCGACCTGGAGCGGGTCGCCGCGGGCGCGGTCAAGGTGAGCTCGCGCGACCTCGGACCCGCCATCGTCGGCGCGAGCGTCGGGGCGACGACGGTCGCGGCCACGATGCGCGCGGCGGCCATGGCGGGCATCCGCTTTTTCGCCACGGGAGGAATCGGCGGCGTGCATCGTGGACATCCGGAGGACCAATCGGCGGACCTGGTGGAGCTCGGCCGCACCTCGGTCGCGGTGTTCTGCGCCGGCGCCAAGATCATCCTTGATCTTCCGCTCACGCTCGAGCGGCTGGAAAGCCTCTCCGTCCCGGTGCTCGGCTATGGCACCGATGAGTTCCCCGCTTTCTACACAGCGCACAGCGGCTGCAGGGTAAGCGCGCGCATCGATGGGCCGGAGGACGCGGCACGCATGCTGCGCGCGGCGTGGGACACAGGCACCCGCGGGATCGTCGTGGGGGTGCCGCCGCCCGCGGAGCTCGAGGGCGCGGAAGAGATGGCGCAGCGAGCGGCGCGCGAGCTCGCCGGCGTTGCGGGGTCGGAAGTCACGCCGAGACTGCTCGCCCGAATGGCGGAGCTGTCCGGAGGGAAATCCCTCGATTTGAACGTCGAGCTCGTGGTCAACAACGCCCGCGTAGCCGCGCAGGTTGCCCGGGCCGCGGCCCGTTCGCCAAGTTAGAGCGGAGGCGGCGATGGACCGGCGGACGCTTGGCCCGCCGGTCCAGGAAACTTGCTGCTCCTATTCCCGCTTCATCTTGAGCAGACCGAATGACGCGCCCTGCGGATCCGAGAGGATCGCGAATCGCCCTCCCGGGAAGTCCTGCGGCGCCAGCATCTCCTGCCCGCCTGTGTCAATCGCCTTCTTGAACGCTTTGTCGACGTCATCGACCGCGAAGTAGACCATCCAGTAGGACGGCACCTGCTCAGGAACCATCGGGTTCATCTCCATCCCGCCCGCGATCCTTTCGCCGGCCAGGTGGAACTCGGTGTAGGGCGGCTGGTCGTCACCCATTCCGACGTCGTGCCCGGCCCAGCCGAAGACCTTCTGGTAGAACGGCTTGGCCTTGTCGATGCCACGTGCGTTGAGCTCGGCCCACGCGTATGAGTTCGGCTCGCCCATGACCTGGGCGCCGTTCATCTCCGTGGGCTGCCAGACCGAGATGAATGCTCCGGCCGGATCCTGAAACACGGCCATCCTTCCTGACTTGAGCACGTCGAAGGGCGGCGCGATCACTATGCCTCCGGCGGACTCGACCGCCTTGGCGACCTTGTCCGCGTCGTGCGTACCGATGTAGACCATCCAGGCTGTGGGGGCGTCCGGGGTCTGGGTAGGCCCGATCCCGGCGACATCCTTGCCGTTCAGCTT
>WNFI01666582.1_pt1 | contig 10228 bp, 8 predicted proteins | sample 5400471 | NCBI WGS metagenome assembly WNFI01 (sample SAMN13153348, study PRJNA577476) | soil metagenome | isolation source: 100 cm saprolite on Douglas fir-dominated hillslope | place: USA:California | collected 2013-09-17 | reverse complement strand
AACACCGAGCCCATGGCCTCAAGCACGGCCTCGCTGACAAAATTCTCAGAGGCAATCAGCTCCAGGCCTTCATGCTGGCGGCGAGTTTCGTCATCAATCGCCGCGGCAATCTGCGGATCGGCTTCGTACAACGGACGCGACATGGGGTCAGGTTTCATAGCTGACATTGTAAAGCAGCTCTCAGCCGTCAGCCATCAGCCGTCAGGTAAACCTTTTCCGTCTGAGGTCACGAAAGAATTTCCGATTGCTCTGAGTGCTGACTGCTAGCCCTTCAGCGCTTTTCCCAAAAACGACGCCAGATACCAGCCATCCATGTATTTGTACGGCGGCTCTCCCATCGAATAGTGGCCGCAGGGGAGGACTGCAACTTTGTGGTCGAGATTGTGGCGTTCGAATTCGGCGACGACTTGACGCGAAAATTCCGGCAGGAAGGTCAAATCATATTTCGCATATACGATCAGCGATTTCCGTTTCCAGCGGGAGAATTGTTTGAAGTACGACATCGGGCTGACGGCGAGCCAAAGGGCGCGCAGTCGGTCAATATCTAACTGCGGTTCGAGTCCCTGCCGAATGTGTCGCGTGGACTGCCCATGCCAGACCACGTCGGCGACGTAGGTAGAAGCGTGATTGAATGCAGCGACCTGGATGCGCGAATCGTGCGCGGCGGCCAGAAACGCATAGCACGATCCCAGGCTGGTGCCAGTGATGCCGAGCCGCTCATAGCCCTGCTGCTGCAGCCAGTCGAGGCAGCCCCGAATGTCGAGGACGGCCTGGCGGCAGGCGTCCATGGTGCGGCCGATGTTGGCGGAGACGGCATAATCCGCGCGCCGTGTTTCCGCCGGACGGCGAATGTCATGATACGGCATGCTCAGGCGCAACACGGAAATTCCCAACTGGTTCAGAATGCGGCACAATGCGTTGTAGTTAAGGGCGTCCGAATTCCAATGCGGCAGCAGCACCACTGCACTCTTCGCCTCTCCCTTCGCGGGAAACCAGCGCGCGTTGGCCAGATTATTTTCCGGGTACGGCGTGTGCACCGGCGATGTGAAACGAAGAAACTCAGCATAAGTCCCTGCGACTTTTTTCTCCAGAACCGGATCTGGAATCTCACGGGTACTGAACACCTGCACCTCGCGTTTCTCCAGCCGGAAATCCGAAGGAGTTTTGTGGGCGAAAAACTCGTCGCTCGCCGCAACCGCACGTGCGTTGAACTCCAGAAGATAGCGCTCACATTCTTGCTGGGTCTGATGAGGAAGAAACCCGTTGCGGCAGGGCCAGTCGCGCGTCCACTCAATCCCCCACTCCAAAGGGCGCACCACCCGGTTGTTGTCCACCGAGGTGAGCCGGGTTTCCCAGTCGTACATCCAGCGGGCGTAGAGCGAGGGCATCTGATTTTAGGATAGCAAAGCGAGCCTTCGGCACTCAGCAGTCAGCATTCAGCGGCGGGATTTGGCGGTCTGCGGTTGGCATTTGGGCAGCGAAGAGCGCTGCCTACTTTCTGTGTTTAGCGGGCTTAGAATGACACAATTGGATTCTTTTTTGCTTGTAGCTACAATTGGAGTTACAATGGACTTGGAGTGGGACGAGGCCAAGAACCGTGCGAATATTCGGAAGCACGGATTTGACTTCTCCGACGCGGAAGAGATATTTCGGGGCGGAGTTTTTTACGAACCCGACACGCGCGAGGATTACGGGGAAAAGCGCTGGGCCGGGCTCGGGATGATCCGAGGCCGTGTCGCGCACGTGGTCTTCGTGGAGCGCGACCAGGAAACCATTCGCGTCATATCACTAAGAAAGGCGAGCCGCCGTGAATGTAAAGAATACGAAAAGGCGATCCAAGACAGACTGGAAGCGCATTGACGCCATGCAGGATTCCGACATAGATTTCTCCGACGCGCCGGAACTCGGCCCTGATTTTTTCAAGAACGCGATCTTCTGGCCCGGACCGAAGAAGCAGATCACGCTACGTGTTGACCCCGACGTGTTGACGTTCTTTCGCAAGCATGGTCGCGGCTATCAGACCACCATCAACGCTGTCCTACGGAAGTATATGGAAGCGAGAAAAGAGCGCCAGGCCTGAGCGCCGTTAGAAAGCCTAGCAGTACTTCCTCGGCACTCGCTTCGAAATCGCGCACAGAATTTCGTAGGGAATCGTGCGTGCAAGTTCGGCATGTTCGCGGGCATCCACGCTGAGGCCATCGTGGGAGCCGAGGAGCACAACTTCGTCGGCGTCGGCGACGCCGGGAATGCCAGTTAGTGCCGGAGCTTTGGTGACGTACGTGCCGCCGTATCCAAGCGCTTGCCCGGCACGCATATCGCGCAGAGAAAGAATGCGGGTCTTCCAGGTCAGGACTGGCTTCAGCGCGAGCTTCAACCCAGCGCCGCTGACTTCGCGTCCGGCGCGTTCGAAGGGCAGATGATATCCATAAAGCGCCAGTCCGGGGCGCACCATCGTGTTCCAGCTTTCATGGTGCGAGATCACGGCCGAGGTGTTCGCGGCGTGGACCAGCGGCGGATTGAATCCTGCTTCACGGAGCACGCGTCGCGCACCTTCAAACACCTTGAGTTGTTCAGTGACCGAGGGCGCGTCCAGCACTTCGGAAGACGCCAAGTGGGTCGCGAATCCTTCGAGCTGCAAATGTGGGGAGGATTTCAGCGCACCGAGAATTTTGGGAAGGTCTTCGGGCGCTGCGCCGAGACGTCCCATGCCGCTATCGAGTTTCAGGTGGATGGCATGTTGCGCCACGCCGACCCTAGCTGCGGCCCGTTCCAGCAGTTCGATATGTCCGACTTCCCAAACCGTTGGCGTCAAGCCCAAGCGAACGATTTCTTCTTCTTCTCCACGCCAGAAACCGGTCATCAGCAGAATCCGGGCGGTAATGCCTTCTTCGCGGAGAGGGATGGCTTCGTCCAGCGAAGTCACACCCATCCAGGTGGCGCCTTCGGCTTCGAGGGCCTGGGCGCACTCGACCGCGCCGTGCCCATAGGCATAGCGATTTCGATGGTAGCCACTGCTGCCGATTATAATTCGCCGCACCGCCGCTCCCAGGTTACCGCCGTGCTACTCGCTGGCGACTCAGTGCTCCAGCGTGAATCTCACCGTGATCTGCGTCTCCACCTCGACCGCCTCGCCATTCAGCCGGTAGGGACGGTACTTCCACTGCTGAACCGCTTCCCGCGCAGCAAAAGCAAGCACGCCGCGGCCGCTGGCCACGTCCACGTGTTCGATGTTGCCCTCACGGCTGATGATCGCGTTCAGAACCACGACACCCTCCAGCCGGATCTGCTTGGCGATGGTGGGATATTGCGGCTCAACGCGGCGTATGAGGTTGCCTTCCATCATTTCGGAGATCCGGACAGGTCGCGATGGAACTGGCGGAGGCGGCAGAACCGCAGGGCCCACGCTCACAAAAGGGCCCAAGTCAGGGCCTGGCCCTGTCGGCCCTAACGGAGGCGCGTCCGGTCCCGAATCAATTCCCACGGGATGCCTGAAACTGATCCCGTTTCTCGAAACCACCAATATCTGGGGTACGGTCGGTCCGCTTGAGGTACTGCCGCTCCGGATGGGTTCGGTCGTCCTCACTTCTCCTCCCGACAAGGGGACGAAAATTTTCTTTTCTAGGAATGCCAGCGGAAGGCTTTGCGGCCAAAGCATGGGGAAAACCAATACGCCAGCCACCAAGAAAGCCTGAAGCAGAAACGAGGCTAATGCCGTCCAGCGCCGGGCGGAGGGTTGTGTGACAGACAGTCCGGAAAACATGGGTCATCTCCTCAACAGTGGTCCTGTTGCGAGATAAGACACCGGAGCCGAGTTTGCCGGACTGAGTGAGAGCAAAGCGGCTGCTGGCTTGGGCTGCGGAGGAACGCCGGATTTTGCGTTGTAGGAGTCCACGATCGATTTAGTAATATCGAGCGCCCCGCTGTTCCACAGCACCGGACCGTTCGGCCATTGGTTGCTGCTGGAGGCGTCAATGATCAAGCCAAAGCCGTTGTTCTTGGCATAGTCCACAATGAGCGGCGCCATCCTCTGTAGAATGCGCTGTGCGATCTCGTTTTCCTGGTTCCGCGCATCCTCCTGGGCATCTTGGGCGTCGCGCTCAAGCGCCTTTTGCTTGGTTTCAATCTGTTTCGTCAGGCCGTTCTTCGCCTCGTCGTTCAGCTTGTCACCTTGAGTGTTGAGCTGCTTCTTCAGACCCTCGATCTCGTCGTTTTTGCCCTTGAGCTCATTTTGTTTGGGCTCGAGTTTCTTGCTCAGGGCGTCAAAGTCGCGCTGGCCTTCGTTGCTGGCAAAAATTGCCCCTTCTACATTAATGGTTCCAATCTTGGTGCCGGTGGAGGCGCTGACCGCAGGCGGATCGCCGGCGGCGCCGGGCGTCGCAGGGAGCGCGGCGGATCCGCCGCCGGTTTGGGCGAACGCCGCCGCTGAGAACAATACCGCTGCAACCGTGAGAGAACGCATAAGCGTAAGTTTCATGTGATTCCTGAACTCCTTGGAGTACTGCTCCTGGATTTTAGATGCGATCGCTTCAGATATCGGAATACCCAGCCACACAAACACCTTTTCTGCGAGTAAGACGAGCCGATTCAGACTCTCGCATGAAACTGGGAGCGCCGCGATAACACCACGCAACGGCCGGCGACTCAGGCGTGTGGATATGGCCATTATAGAAACAGGGGCCGGAAACCGTCAATCCTTCGAAGGGTGAAGCCTGCCGGATTCGGTCGTCGCCCAAGGTTCCATCTCCTAGAAAGTTGTTCCCACGGTAAAGCGGAAGGTCTTGCGCGGCTCCCGCAATTGGTACGGAGGTGAGAACGCGTTCCGCGCGGCCTTAAATGTGAAATCGCCAGCCGCCCCGGCGGGAAACATGCTGCGGGTGATGGGAACCGGGGACTGTGCCACTTCATTCAACCGGAACGGATTGTAGGCCCAGTAGATACGGAATGGAGCGTTAACCACGGGCAGGAACATCTGCAACTCAATCCCGGTCGAGGCGCGCGGCTGCCAGTTGGTGCCACTCAAAACCTCCAAATTCTGGCTGAACTTGAAAGTCTGGGTACCCAGGCAGTTCTGCAAGAACGGATCCAGCATCGGACAGCCGTACGGGGTACTGTTGATCGCGGTGAACTGGCCGTTGTTAATGCGCAATTGCGACCTTCTCAGGATCGGGTCCACGCCGACGTCAAAGAAGGGCGCAATCGCCACCGGGCCGGCGATGGTAATTCGGTACTCCGCATTGGATACCAGGCTGAGATCTCCGCCGGGGAAGGTGATCTGATCCACCGGAATCGGGATCGTGTAAGGACCACTGAGGGGATTGCTCGGGTCCTTCAGGACAACCGAGCGGTCCGGGTTTTGCAGCGGGATCGAAGAAGCGGTAGGCAGAAATGCCACTGGCGATACCGAGCGAACATCGAAGCCGCGGAGATCATTCTCCCCACCCATGTAGGAGCGCTGGAATGGGGGCGCAACCAGACCTCCAAAACCCGACAGAAACGAACCCTGGAAATGGAGGCCCACGGCATTGCGCCGGTTCTGGACTGGAAAATAGTGTTTGTACTCGACGATGGGGCGCACGGTCCTGACTGTCCCGCCCAAGCCGGAGATTTCTCCACCCAGGAAGTATTCCGTGCCCGAGTGGGGATACAAAGCTGCATCCAGCTTATTCTCAGAGTAACTCAGGAGAATTTTGCTGGTCACAATCCCGTTTAACGCGTTAGGGCCGCTGACTCCGCTGAACGCCAGGAAGTTAAACAAGTTCTTGGATGCCGTGGTCAGCGCAACCAGCGACGAGACGTCGTAAGAGTAGGTGGCTCCGACCCGCTTAAAACTCCGGTGCAGCGGATATGCGGCGTTAATTGAGAACCCCTTGCTCGCCTGGGTGTAGTTCTGGAGGCTCTGCAACTGCGCGGCGGATATGTTCAGGATCTGCCCGGTAATCTGCGCGCTCTGCCGCGCCTGGTCATAACTCAACTTGCGGCCATATACCGTGAACCCGAGGCTCAGGGGGCGGTCAAACAAGTAGGGCTCGCTGAATCCGAGGCTAACGTCGCGCTGCAAACTGCCAATGTTCGCCTCTACTGTCAGGGTGTCGCCCAAGCCCAGGAAGTTGTTCGTGGTGTAGCTGAGCCCGATAAACGAACCTGCCAGACCGCTGACCCCGCCCGAAAGCCCGATCTGGTTCTTGCCTTTTTCTTTGAGCTTCAGGGTCAAATCCACCTGACCTTCTTTTTCGTCGAGGTGGCGTTCGGTGACCGTAGGATCTTCGGGCTTAATCTGCTCGAAGTATCCCAGCTGATTCAATCGCTGAATGCTGATTTTCCAAAGCCGCTCGTTATAGAGTTGTCCTTCTTCAAGCACCAGCTCGCGGCGAATCACCTTGTCCCGGGTAGTCGTGTTTCCGGAAAACTCGATGCGGCGAACGGTAAACTGCTTGCCTTCGTCCGCATCAATGTCAAAGGACACCAGCTTCTTCTGCTCGTCGAAGCTGGGGGTCGGAATGGAGGTGAAGTTGATGAATCCTCCGCTGGCGTAAAACGTCTTCAGGTTTTCCAGTCCTTTGGCGATCTTGGAGCGATCGAAAATGTCGCCATCCTTCATGGGGAAAAGGCTGCGCAGCACTTTGCTGTCGGGGTATGCCTTGTTGTTGGTGAAGGTGATGCTTCCGAGGTTATAGCGCTCCCCTTCCTCGATTGGGACAGTAATATCCATGGACTTGCCTGCACCGTGCTGAAGCAGAGGAATGTGAAATCCAGCGTGCCCGGTATCGCGAATCTTGGTCTGTGGATCCCCGACGACTCCCTTAAAGTAGCCGCGGTTTTGCAACGCCTCGCGCACTAACTGCATGTCTTCATCCAGCTTAGTGGCGTCATAGGTCTTGGCAAAGATGTTCTCTAGGAAGATGGAATGCGGGATCCCAATCGGACGCGCGAAGTGCATGGCGTGCCGCAGATCACGGCTCTTCACATTCTTGTTTCCTTCAAACTTGATCCTGCCTACTTTGACCTTCGGTCCTTCCCGGACAACAAACGTAATGCCCACCGACGCCGGCGGAATGGGACGCACTTCTGTCCGGATGGTGGCAAACTGATGCCCGTGCTCCGCTTCCAATCCCTTGATCGTGACTTCAGCCTTCTTCACCTTGGTGGGATCGTACTGCGACTCCACGGACAGCGCCACTTTGGCTTCCTTGAACCGATCCAGAATGTCGCTCTTCGAAATCGCATTGATGCCCAGATAGTTGATCTCTTTGACGCGCGGCTTTTCTTTTACATAGACGTGCAGAATCCAGCCTTTGGGTGTCGCCTCCCGCTCGAAGCGAATGTCTTCGAAGTAGCCGGTGTTCCACAGAGAATTGAAATCACGCTCGATGGCTGCCGGGTCGTAAACGTCGCCCGGACGGCTGAAAATATGCGCTCGAACCGCCTCGGCCGGAACACTGCGGTTCCCGTGGACGTCGATCTCGGTTATTACCTCGGGCTGCTGGGCGAACATCGGGGCTGCAGCTGCTAACAAAATCAGCAGCGCCGCCAACCCGCGCAGTGGGCGAAAACAAGTCCTGTTAAATGAAATAGATGCGCGCTGGGCAAGGGACTGCGCTAGACACCCGGAGGTGCTTTCCGCCCAAATCGCAGGACTATCCTGATGAACGCGAGAAATCGCCGCTTACCTCAGAAAGGTAGAGTATGGAAAACCGCAATTATACGGTAGAGCTGTGGAGAGCGTCCAAAATCGCCCCGTCAACTTGCGCTCACAGAGTCCTGCCGGAAAAGCTCCACCTCAACCAAGACGGAATAAAACGTGGCGGAGTTGCCCATGTCCGTGAGTTTTTCGGATGTAAGCACATTAATGTTTCGATTGCCGGGTGTAAGTTTTGCCCAATGCAGCTTGGCCGCCACTACTCCCGGTGAGACTTTGCCGTCTACTCTTGCCTTTAGATGCATGTCGCCGCGCTGGTTGAAGGCACGAACCGTGTCCCCGTCACGAATACTCCCGGTGAGACTTTGCCGTCCACTCTTGCCTTTAGATGCATGTCGCCGCGCCGGTTGAAGGCACGAACGGTGTCCCCGTCACGAATTCCGCGTGTCTGCGCATCCACGGGATTCATCTCCAGCAGCCCCGCTTCCTCCATGGTCTGCAAGCTTGGCAGATTCGTGAATGTCGAGTTCAGGAAATTATCGGCCTTACGCGCCAAGAGCTCCAAAGGAAAGGCCTTCGCGTTCCCCGTGTGACGAGATTCTTCCGGAGGGATGAACGCGGCAACCGGATCCAACCCCAAAGCCTTCAAACTCTCGTTGTAAAGCAGCGCCTTCCCGCTCGGAGTACGGAAGTTGCCGTTAGCAAAGGGCAGGAATGGTTCGGCAGATGCGTCCCCATTGCCGCCAAAGTTCAAGCGAATGTGCCCTTCCGCCTCCAGGCGCTCACGCGTAATTCCGCTCAGCCACGGATTCGGCGATTCCAGCGCCTCATCCATCAAATCTTCGACCGAATCGCGGAAGCATTCTTCCTCGAACCCCATTCGCTCAGCCAGCGTTTGGAATAAGTCCACGTTGGATCGGCATTCCCCCAACGGCGCAATCGCCTGATTCGAAACCTGAAGATAGTAATGCCCGTAGGCGGACTGCAGCTCTTTATGCTCGAAGAAAGTCGTAGCCGGTAGGACGAGGTCGGCGTAGTCAGTGGTGTCCGTGAAAAACTGTTCGTGCACCACGGTAAACAAATCAGGCCGCAGCAGGCCCCGAATTACATCGTTGTGATTCGGACAAACCGCTGCCGGATTCGAGTTGTACACGAACAACGCCTTCACCGGAGGATCGTTCACTGTATTCAGCGCCTGACCCAGCTCGACCATGTTGATGGTGCGAGCGGCTCTGCCGAGCGAGGTTTGCATCAGATCCGTGCGCTCCAGTGCGGCATTGTTCAATCCATACGCCGCGCTGGTGGAAAGCTGGAATCCGCCGCCAACCTCTTTCCACGAACCAGTGACGCACGGAAGCATAGCGATCGTCCGCGAGGCCATCCCGCCATTCTGCGAGCGCTGCACGCCATAATTCATGCGAATCGCCGCCGGCCGGTAGGTCGCGTACTCCACTGCTAGTTTTTCGATGTCGGCAGCGGACATTCCCGTCCACTGCGCGACCTTTTCTGGCGGATACTCCTGTACTTTGGCGCGAAGTTCGTCGAATCCCACCGTGTGCTTGGAAACGTAATCGGCATCATGGAGGTTCCGGTTGATGATGACATGCATCATTCCCAGCGCCAGCGCGACGTCAGTGCCAGGGTTGATCGGAATGTGCCAGTCCGCGCAGGCTGCGGTGCGGGTGCGATAGGGATCAATCACCACCAGCTTGGCGCCATCGCGCCGGGCTTCTTCGACGAACGGCCACAAATGCACGTTATTGCCGTGAATGTTTGCCGCCCAAGCGATGATGTATTTGGAATGGCGGAACTGCTCCGGCTCGGTCCCCATGTTGACCCCGAAAACCGACCTGACCCCTGCGCCGCCCGCCTCTGAGCAAATGTTGCGCGCCAACTGCGAGGCTCCCAAACGATGGAAGAACCTCCGGTCCATGGAACCGTAGTTGAGCTTGCCCAGTGTCCCGCCGTAAGAGTACGGCAGAATAGCCTCACTGCCGAAGTTAGCCGCGATGCTCCGCAATCGCCATATGATTTCGTCGAACGCGTCATCCCAGGTGATGCGCTGGAAGATTTGTTCAGCCTGTGTGGCGCGGGTGCCGTCGCCCGCGTTTCCCTTCGGGGCAATTCGCCGCATCGGATACAACACACGATCTGGCGAGTAAACCCGATCCAGATATTTCGCCACCTTCGCACAAAGAAACCCGCGCGTGACTGGATGCGCAGGATCGCCCTGGATCTTCACCGCCTTGCCATCGTCCACCGTAATCAGGACTCCGCAAGCATCCGGGCAATCATGCGGACACGCGGCATGAACTACTTTTTTCACGATGCTTTGATTATACGGTGGGATTATACGGTGGGTGTGCGGACTTATGTCATCCCTACGTAGAGATCCACCTGCGCGTTTTGAGGATCCTGGCTGCGCTGGTGCCTACTGCCGCTGCTCTCGGCCAACGACCATTTCTTAGCCCGCCCTGAGCGAAGTCGAAGGGACGAACGACTGCCTTACTAAATCTCCATCACTTCCTTTTCCTTTGCTTTACTCATCTCTTCCATCTTCTTGATTTCGCCGTCGGTGAGCTTTTGGATTTC
>WNFI01404663.1_pt1 | contig 10228 bp, 5 predicted proteins | sample 5400471 | NCBI WGS metagenome assembly WNFI01 (sample SAMN13153348, study PRJNA577476) | soil metagenome | isolation source: 100 cm saprolite on Douglas fir-dominated hillslope | place: USA:California | collected 2013-09-17 | reverse complement strand
TCATCGCCGGTCTCCTTTTCTTGTGCGTAAAGCACGTCGATCCTGGGAGCGTATCGCATCCCGTGGAGACCGGCCTTCTCATCCCATCTGATTAACGCGTGATCCGGGAGCAATCGGGATCACCGTCCATATCCCGACGTTACTAATGCGGTCAATTTCATCGAAGCTCGTTTCTGGATCGCGGCGGTGCCTGACGCCGGGCTGAGGCAACTCCGATTTGGCCAGCAAGCAATAACAACCCAAGAGCCAAATTACTTCTGGGCTAGCGCGAGTAGCGCGTTAGCGCCAGGGCTTGATCAGGGTAAAGAGCCGGACAGGCTGCTGACGTGGCGTGGAATTGCCTCGGTGAAGGTCATGCGGATTCCGTGCTCCGGTCGCAAGATCACCATCGGGCGTGCTTTGATTGTCTGGCCCGGAACCAGACAGAAATCGTATTTTCGGAGCAGAGCACTCAGAATCATGAGGATCTGCAGCATGGCGTAGTTGCCGCCGATACAGCCCCGCGGCCCAGCCCCGAAGGGCAAATAGGCGAAGGGCCTGTGAAGCTTCTCCTTCGCTTTGGTGAAGCGTTCCTCGTCGAAAGTCTCCGGGTTCTCCCAGTACTGCGGCGAATGGTGCGCGCCGTAAACGAACACAACGACCGTCGAACCCTGGGATATCGTGAGATCCCCTACTCGGTCGTCTGCGAGAGCCATTCGGTCGACCATCCAAAACGGCGGATAAAGGCGCAGTGCCTCCAGAATCACCTGAGTTGTAAACTCGAACTTCGGAACGTCTGCGTAACTCAGAGGCCTTTCGCCCAGCACAGAATCGAACTCCCGCCGTACCCGGTCGACACAATCCGGACGCGAGCTTAGCAGGTAGAGAAGCCACGATAAAGCATTCGACGACGTTTCGTGGCCAGCGACCAGCAGTTGCATGCTCTCGCTGAGGACCAACTCATCGCTCATGCTTTTGCCGTCGCTGTAGCGAGCATCCATCAAGATCTGCAGTAAATCGTGGCCGGGGGACTCCTTGCGCCGCCTCCGAATGTAGTCGAGGAGAATGCCGTCGGCGTCGGTTCGCATTTCCTCGTGTTTGCGCAGCACACCCGAGACAGCAAACCAAGGATTAAGGTAGGGCTGAATGGTTTGCCGAACTATAAATTCCTGGACGGTCGAGATGGTCAGGCTGATGAGGTGGATGTCTTCATCTTTCAACCGGGCGCCAAACAGAGATCTGCCTACCATCCCGAAGGTAATCTTCATCATGTGGGGATAGATATCGACAGGGCCGATACGAGTTTGTCTGTCGAAGTCCCGCAGCGAGTCGGCAAGGGAGTCCTGCATGATCGAGGACAAAGCTTCGAGCTGCTTTCGCTCAAAACCCGTCTGGATGAGTCGACGTTGCGTGCGCCAGGCTTCCCCATGAGTGGTGAGAAGACCCTTGCCCAGGAAATGGCCCATGCGCTTCACTTGAATCTCGGACTTGTGGTAGTTTTCCGCGTTCGTCTTCAGCACGTGCTGAATGATGGCGGGATTGACGGTGACAATGGCCTCCTTGACGCCGCCAAAATAGAACCGGAAGGTGTGGCCATAGAGTTCGGTGTACTTCGAGAGAACCCGCACAGGATTAAGGGCCATCGCGCGCGAATCCAGGAAGGAGCGGAATCGAGGGACGACGGGCACGCTTTGCGGCAAGCTCACGCCTCGCTATCCAGACGCTTCAGGAGAGAAACACGCATGAAGTTAGCATCCAGCGACTTGGGCGGAACTGTGGTAAATCCCGCGTGGTCTGCCTGAATTGATAGCACGACCATATATATAGTTAAATGCTGGGAAATTCGTCTTCGTTACCCAATTCCTTCAAAAGTATCAGATGATGTTTGATCGCTCGCCTCATTGTGGGATGTTGCCGATAGGGAACTCCATACTCGTCGGCGGTCTCTTTTACAATCCGGGTCAGCGAAGCATAGTGGGTGTGGCACACAAAAGGGCACAGATGATGGACTATATGATGGTTGAGCCCGCCAGCAAGCCAACCAACGAGCGGATTGGTCGTCGCGTAGTCGGCCGTTGTTGCGAAGATATGATAGATCCCGTTGTCAAACTCGCTGCGGCTCGAGGGAAAGTAAGTGCTGTCGACCGAGTGTGTGGTCTGGAATACGAGGGCTACACTCAAACCGATAATGAAATGGGCAAGCACGAAAGCCAAACCGACCAGCAGAGGCGATTTCCCCAGCAACACGACTGGCAAGATGAGCATGTAGGTGAGGTAGAATGCTTTACCTGCAAAGAGGATGGCGTATTCTCGCGCCGGATGTTTCCTATTTTTCAGATATTCGTGGGATGAGAAGAAAAAGCACTCAAAGTCCCTCAGGAACACATAATCGAGAGAAAATAGCGCGTAAAAGAACAGCGCATAGATGTGCTGGAACCGCTGAAGGCGCGTCCGGGGTTCGTGGGGCGTAAACCGTAAGACGCGGCGTCCCGTAAGCGCGTCGTCTTCACCGTGGAGATTGATGCAGGAGTGGTGGCCCCGATGATGGAGGATACGCCACATGTATGAGCTGATCCCACAAACATCAAAAACATAGTTCAGGGCTTTGTTTACAGACCGGACCGACGAGATAGCATTGTGGTTGCTGTCGTGCGCGATGTTGAGCAAAAGAAATGTCTGGGCGAGGCCATTTAAAAGGTAGAGGCCGACAAACCGCCACGAATCCGGCTTAAGCCAGTAAAGAGCAATCCAACTGCCTGCGAGCACTGCCAGACCGACCGCGATTTTGACCCACATTGCGTGGTTGGCTTTGGGAGAAATGTTTCCGTCGGAAAAGAAATCGTCAAGGCGGCGGCGCAATACTTTCGGGAATGAAGACACGCGCTCTGGGTCGCCAACGGAGTGCTGCGGCGAGGCCTCCGACGCTACTAGATGATCAATGTCCTGTTTCAGACTAATAACTGCCTCACTGTCGACACAATGTCAGACCAGCTCGATGTATCCGGGACCCGTTGCGGAGGGTCAACTAGGGCAGCGGCGGATTTTGTTGTCCAAACACCGCCTCTGGCGCAAGCGTCAGAAGTCGATGTTAGCTCGAAAACTTAAAGAACACCAAGAGAATCGTATAGTGTGTACTTGTATGAAGCAATATGGGTAGTGCTCCTTCCCAGCTTTCCAAGTCTTTGTTAGCATAGGCCGATCAGTTGTATGACAAAGACGTTTTCAGTCGGGCGATCCGACGCCCGGCGGAGCTATACGGGGATTCCTCGTCTCGCTTCCAGCGGGACTTGCGCTATATGGGCTTCGAGGCACTGCAGGCTCTTTCGGCGTCGGACGACGGCAGGCAGATTCCGACTACCCTCGATGCGTGGCGACGAAGGTTGCGGCAAAATCGGCGGACGTGTTGTTGCAGACAGCAAGCAAGCAGCAACTGCGGCGGTTTCGTCCGCCAACGGTTTAGCCCGTACCTGTTCTCGAAGTCGCTCTGCCCCCTGTGCACGGGGAGCAGCGGGGCTTTTGTTTTCTTATAAGGAGTTTTTTCATTCAACCAGGAGGTTAGCGAATGGCGGTGCCACCGCCATGAGTATAGAGCCGATCTATGACAGCCTCGATTTTGGACAAGCTGGGTAGTCTAGGGGATCAGCACCCGCACAGAATTCTCTATTCCTATATTGACTTAAACGGGAATCAGATTGGAGGCTACACATACGAGTCATTTCTCCACCGGACGAAGGTGATCGCCGGACATCTGCGCAAGGAGTATAGTTTCGCGTCGCAGGACCGGCTTCTGCTCGCGTACCCGCCGGGGCTAGAAATGATTTGCGCGTTTTTTGGCTGCGTGCGCGCGGGATTAATCCCCGTACCCGTCTATCCCCCAAGTTCTCGTGGCTTTCAAAGTGCCCTGTACAAAATGGTCCACATCGCAAAGGATTGCCAGGCGACCGGCATTCTAACGAGCAAAGACTACCTCGGGTCCCTGAAGACAAATCTTGCCAGAAGCGGAGTCTCGGCATCCGGAGTCGACGTCGACTACATTTCCGGTCTTCGTTGGCTTGCAACTGAGGACTTTGTCGATACGATTTCGAACGAAACTTTCAACGGCGCTTCGAGCAACGGCGCTTCGAAGATTCTGTTTCTCCAGTACACGTCGGGGTCGACTCGAGATCCTAAAGGCGTGATGGTGACGCACGAAAACATATTGCATAACTGCCCGCTGGTGATCGACCATCCCGAGCCGGTAGTCGTATCCTGGCTTCCGCAATATCACGATATGGGACTTATTGGGTGCTACCTTTATCCCGCGCTTACAGGCGGCACGACCTACGGATTCGCTCCCACGGATTTCATTCAGCGCCCCACCCTGTGGTTCGACGCGATTAAGACTTATAGAGCCAGCGCCTCAGCGGCACCTAACTTCGCTTACGACTATTGCTTGCGCTCCGGGCGGCTTTCGAAGGAGAGTTTGGAGACTTGCGATCTTAGCTCGCTCAGGTTGCTGATGGTTGCCGCAGAACCTGTTAAACCGGACACTTATAAACGGTTTCTGCAGGCCTTTCAGCCCCATGGACTTAGGTCGGAAAGCTTTTCCGTTGCGTACGGGCTGGCCGAGAATACTCTGGCGGTTTCGCTCGGTGGCCGCAATATTATCTCAGTCAACAAGAACGCCATCGCGCTGGGGAAAGCCCGCATGACCACGGAGGTTTCCGAAATCGGCGCGGCCACTCAGATCGTCAGTTGCGGAACTCCGCTGCCGGGCCTCACGGTAAAAATCGTCGATCCGGAGAAGCACGTCGCTCTGGAGCCTGGTCGAATCGGCGAGATTTGGATCGCTGGAAGGAGTAAGTGCCTAGGTTGCTGGAATAATCCGGAACTGACGCTTAAGCAGTTTCACGCCCGACTGGTGGACGACAGCCCCTATGACGATGGCTATCTTCGGACCGGCGATATGGGTTTTTTCCACGACGGCGAACTCTTCGTCTGCGGCCGTATCAAGGACATGATTATTATCCGCGGGCAGAACTATTACCCGCAGGATATCGAGGCAGTGGTGGAGAAAGCGTCCGGCCTGATCCGGACTAATTGCGTTGCCGCGTTCCAGATTCACGAAGACAGCGAGGCGGCGCTGGCGATTGTCGCCGAGGCGAAAAATCCAAAAGCGCTTCCGGACGCGCTGAAGATTGCAGCCGCCGTCCGGAATTACGTCAATGTGGAAGCGGCACTGATTTCTTTTATCGCACCCCGTGGAATACCGAGAACAAGTTCGGGCAAGATCATGCGCCAGAAGACCAAGCACATGTGGCTGCAAGGTCAACTTACGGTTCTCTCCGAGGTTTCGCGGGAAAAAGACGCTGGACCCGCAACATCCGGCTCTGTAGGCCGGTCGTCTTTCGACGGATTGAAAGCCCGTTACAACCTGACGGGCACGGAATCGTACAACCTCGTCGAAGCCGGCCTCGATTCCCTGGATCTTGTTGTGTTCATGCACGAGATCAAGGAACTTTTAAAGGACAAAGACGCCGATATGCTGGCGAGGCAGGTGGATATCGGTCTCGTTCAGCGTGTGAGCATAGCCGAGTTGTTTCGACTGGTCGAACAGTTGGAGCGTGCTCCCGAAGAAGCGTTGGTTCCGCTGCGGCATTCCTTGGCGGCTTTCCGCGAAGAGCAGCGCTCGGCGGAAAAGCTGATGATGAGCAACGATAGGAAGCTCATCTTCGAGCCTCCAGCGCCTGCGCTATTGCCCGAAATACCAATCCTAAATCATGTTCTACTCACGGGCGGTACCGGCTTCATCGGACCGTTCCTCATGAAAAGTCTGCTGGAACAAACGCGTGCGAAGATCCACGTTCTCGTCAGGTCCTCCGACGGGCATCAGGGCAAGCAAAGACTGAGGGCGGCGATGGAATCGATGGGGCCTTGCCCGGCGGAACTGATGCAGATGTTCGAGGCTCGCGTGATTCCCGTCTGCGGAGATCTTGGCCAGAAGGAGCTGGGATTGACGCGGAGGGTATGGGATTTCCTGGCGAATGAAATTGATACGGTGTTCCATAACGGCGCGACCGTAAACTACTTGCTCAACTACGACCGGATGCGTGACGCGAACGTGCTGGGGACGAATGAGGTCTTGAAACTGGCGTTCGAAGGACGGCCCAAGAGCTTCAATTACATCTCGACTACTTTCGTGTTTGGGTGGGCGGTTAAGAAAGTTCTATATGAGACCGACTCGAATGAGGATATGGAGCTTCTCGATTTTGGATACAGCCAGTCCAAGTGGGTATCGGAGCAAGTGGTTATGGACGCGCGCCGCCGCGGGCTTGTTACGCGGATCTTCCGGCCCGCTCTTGTGAGTCCCTCCATTACCGGCGGAGGCAATAACTTCGACATAGCCGTTCGCTTAGTGGCGTTCATGGTGAATCATGGCATTGGAGTCGATGCTCTGAACCAGGTTAGTTTTGTTCCCGCAGACATTACGGCTAACAATATCGTTGCGATTTCTACAACTCCCGGCACGGCTAATAAGACTTATCATGTTACGAGGGACGAATACGCGAATATGCTGGATATTACCGGACTCATTACGAAGGCGACCGGCCGGCAATTTGAAGTGTTTAGTCTTCCCGACTTCGTTCCCGAGCTTATCAGGAGATGCACGAAAGAAGACCTACTCTATCCGCTGCTGGACTTTCTGGTGGGCTCCGTGGACAACATCTCGGCGATGGAGTTCAAACGCTACGACAGTTCCTGCTATCAAGCGGCTCGAAATGCTTCCACCTGGGGCAAGGTGGATCCGTCTCTCGAAGATACAGTCAATGGCATCCTGCGATTTATGCAGCGAAAGGGAATCATCTCGATTGCGGCTGGCACGTTCGATGCTGTGGGTAACTACCGGTAAGCGGTTGACCCGCGGATGCATCGGGCGCAGCGACGTTACTGCTTCCGAAATACCATTGTCTCTCTTACTTGCTGGCCAGTCTCCAAGGTGCCTGTCGTGGTTACGGTCATCTCTTCTCCGTCGGCGGAAACCACCCACCGATCCCTTTGAGCGATTTGGTCAGCTCGCCGGTAAATCGAATCGACTGTGTGAGCGTCGACAAGTTGGAGGGTCACGGTATCGTTGTTGGAGTTTTTCAGATCGTATTCCTTGCCGTCAAAGCGGGCGCTGTAGCTGAACTTACCCGAGAAGCGGACCCCTTCCTTTCCGTCCGCCTCGATCTTGAGCACCAACCCTTGCCGCAATCGAGTCTTGGTCAGATCCTCGGTCCACTCACCAGCGAATAAGTCATTGGCAGCCTTCTTTCCCCCGCTGCGCGTCCACACGGTAATCCGGTCGGCACGGCCTTTCTGTGAAGTCCGACTCGTTAACTCGTTACCATCGCTCGAAAGTTTGTCAAGAATCGTCGCCACCAGGACTCCATCCTTCTTCTCTTTGACCTCGACTTGTTGCTTATTGATCTTCCGCAACTCGATTTTATTAAATGCCGGATTGCCTTGTACCGACGCTTCATGGCCGTTCAATTTCGCCGTAAAATCGACGTGGGTCTCGCCTGAACTCACTACGTGCACTTCATCGTGTCGAGACGTGATGGAGAGTTTGTTGGGGGGATCCAGGGCAGACTGCGCAGAGATGAGCACCCAGGAGCCGATGCGGGGGTCCACAGCACCAAGTTGAATGGCGGTAACCAACCCGAGCAACGCGAGTTTGTGCATTTGTCCTCTGAGAAATCGTATATGCTTGCCAACTATAATGCGATCCCATCCGCCACGCGAATCCGTCCGCACCGGGTTAGTCGGAGACAGAACCTTCCAATGAAGATTGATCCGGAACTCCGAACCGGCGTATTCACGATGTTAATTTACACATTTCGCGTCACATTATGAATCTCGAGCATGTGCGCCGTTTCTGGCTGGCCGGGGTAGTCCTTGCCGCCGTCCTTGCGCTCCTTCCATTTTCCTTTCACGCCGGACAGCATCTGGAGACTGCAACGCGCATCGAAGGCAGCGAAGCGGGAAGTGTTGCGCAGGAGCTGGCCACTCGCTTTCGTTCGCCATTCGTTGACCGCGTGGTTCTGGTGATTCGAGGACTCCCCGCTGCCGATTCGGAGGAGGGCGAGCAAGCGTTAGCAACAATTGAAGACCGACTGAAAGAGGAACCCGGCGTGTCCGGAGTCGTTTCCTATCTTGATTTTCGCGATCCAATTTTCCTAGGCAGGGGAGGAGGAACTTTTATTCTGGTGGGACTCGCTTCAAGCGAGGGTCCCGTGGAGTCGCTCGTCCCTAAGCTTCACCAGCTGGAGGGCTCTCTTCAAAACCAATTGCGGAGCCGTTATCCGGGGGTGCAGCTCGAATTGACGGGAGAAACACCACTTAATTTCGACATTCGGAAAGCTAGCGCCGATGACGTACAACACGCCGAAAGTCTCGTGATTCCTGGCACACTCGCACTTCTGCTGGTGGCTTTCGGAAGTTTGGTGGCGGCCCTGATTCCAGTAGCGATCGGTCAGCTTGCCATCGCGAGCGCTCTGGCGATGGCGGGATTCCTAGCTCTGCATTGGCACTTGTCCGTCCTGGTTCAGAATTTGGCGACGATGCTCGGGCTAGGCTTGGGAATCGACTACGCGCTCCTCATGGTCAGTCGCTTCCGGGAAGCGATTGCCGTCGAGCAAAACGGACTCAAAGCCTCGATCATCGCGGCACGTCAGGCAGGTCGTACACTCCTGATTTCAGCTTCGACTGTGGCTATCGGATTTCTAGCCCTCTTGACCGTCCCCATCAGCGAAGTCCGTTCCATCGGTGTGGCTGGATTCCTGGTTGCGGGAACCAGTGTGTTGCTGGCAAATACTCTCGTTCCGGGGCTGCTGGCAGCTCTCGGTCCGCGAATTAATGCTGGCCGGTTGCCCCTTATTGCAAGTTGGGATGCGGATCGGGCAGCACGCGCGGAAAACCGCTGGAGGCGATGGGGGAAAGTGATTGTCGACCATCCATGGCTTGCCATTTCTCTGGCTGGCGCTCCCTTGCTTCTGCTCGCCTCGCAGGCCGCGCGGCTCGATACCAGCGTCCCCAGAGGGGATTGGCTTCCATCAACGGCGGAATCGGTTCGCGGCCTTCACACTCTTGAACAAATGGATCGGGCTGGCATTGTTTACTCATTGCGTTTGATTCTCGAACTTCCAACGGACTCCATTGCGCAGACGGACTCGGGGTGGAATGCACTTAATCGTTTCACTAACTGGCTCGCGAGCGACCCTCGTTCCGACCGCGTGATATCCATCACAACGATGGCGGAGAGTGACCGGTCTGGCCTCGGCAATCTCTCGCGTGAGACACACCGAACGTTCTTGAGTCGCGATGGACGAGCGGCGCTGATTGAAGTGTTGCCCGCGGCCTCCGTTTCCCTAAATGATCAGGTCAACTGGGTGCGGGAACTGCGGAAAGCTGGCTTGGCAACTATCACAGGAATACCCGGCGCCACGGTGCGCATCGGAGGCATCCCGGCGCTAACCGCCGATTATCAGACTATTGTCAAGGGGCGGCTCGCTTCGGTAATGGCACTCGTGGTGGGAGGGACGCTCATGGCGCTTCTTGGCGGCTTCCGATCGCTTTTCGCCGCGGTGAAGGCCATTGCTCTGAACTTGCTCTCGGTTGCGGCCTCCTTTGGAGCGTTGGTTCTAGTGTTTCAGGAGGGACACGGAAGTAGCTTCCTGGGAGTTCCCGAGGGAACGGGCAGCATATTTCCCATTGTGCCGATCGTCGCCTTTGCCATCGTCTTCGGACTGAGCATGGATTACGAAGTGTTTTTGGTGGCGCGAGTCCTCGAAGCGAGGAGGAGCGGGCTGAGTGAATTGGAGGCAATCCCCGAGGGGCTAGCCAAAACCGCAGGACTGATTACGAGCGCCGCCGCGATCATGATTGTGGTATTCGCGGCATTCACCTTTGGGAACTTCCTAGTGGTTAAGATGCTCGGATTTACACTGGCGGTAGCCGTGCTAATTGACGCAACATTCGTTCGCATTGTAATTGGACCTGCGCTTCTTCGGATTGCAGGCGATTGGAATTGGTGGCCTGGAGGGATCGCCGCCGCTCGCACTGCACCGGTGATCACCAGCGGCGAATGACGCAACTCGATTCGCGCAGTTCAACGCATTCCGAACCCCGCGTGGTCAAAAAACTCGAACGACTTTGAAATGGCGCCTTAAGATTTTGCACAGGCTCCCTCTTCGAATGGACTTCTCCGACCCACAAGCAGCGCCTACAA